>Ga0335078_10004484_pt1 | contig 20676 bp, 18 predicted proteins | sample Lox_Sample_32_FD_206711 | JGI IMG/M metagenome (GOLD analysis project Ga0335078, IMG submission 206711) | Soil microbial communities from Loxahatchee National Wildlife Refuge, Florida, United States - Lox_Sample_3.2 | ecosystem: Environmental > Terrestrial > Soil > Wetlands | place: USA... | reverse complement strand
CGTTCCCGAGCCGGATGTCGTCCGCTACGCCAGGGATTTTCAGTATTCCTTTCCCGTAATCCTCGATCCGCGACAGGTCTTGGTGGAACTGGCTGGAGCCACCGTCACGCCGCAAGCCGCCGTCCTCGCGCCGGACGGCAAACTGCTCTACCTGGGCCGCGTCGATAATCGCGTGGAAGGTTTCGGCCAGCAGCGTCTGAACGCCACCGTCTTCGATCTTCGCGATGCTCTCGACGCCGCGCTTGCCGGCAAACCCGTCGCGCATCCGCATACGAGATCGATCGGCTGCGCCATCAATCGCGTCGACAGCTCCGGACATTGATCGCCATGATAACCTCGATACGCTCTCTGGCCGCATCCGCGGTGGCTGCGGTTCTCTTCCTGGCTCTGGCCTTCGCCGCCGATGATGATGCCGATCGTCTCCCCCCCGGTCCCGGCAAGGCAGCCGTGGTGAAGGTTTGCGGCGACTGCCACGGCTATGACGACATTCGCAAGCTGCGTCTCTCCAAAGACGACTGGAACGACAAGCTTTCGGAAATGGTGATCAATGGCGCCAAGGCAAGCGACCAGGAACTCGCCGCCATTCTGGATTATCTGGCGCAAACGTTCGGGCCCGACTCCAAAATCTGGGTGAACACCGCGCCTTTCGCGGAGCTGAAATCGGTCCTCAAGCTGACCAACGAGGAGACCGACGCGCTGATCGCCTTTCGCTCCAAAAACGGCCCCTTCAAAACCTGGGATGAGGTCGCCAAAGCTCCCGGCGTCGACGCCAAAAAGATCGAAGCCGGCAAAGATAAAATAGCGTTTTGAGGCGAGTCGCTATTTCGCGCCGCCCGGCCGCGGCGGTCCTTCCGACACCCTGAAATCCGCGGGAATCTCGAACAACGACCGGGCCGGCTCGCCGCGATTGATGTTGGTCACCCGCGTCACCGTTTCGCCCGCGCGCGGATCGCTGTGGCGGGTGAACACATAAACCTGCAGGTCCGGGGAATACCAGCGCTCGGTAACAATCTGGATCGGCTGTTCGTTGCCGATTTGTCCGGCTGGAATTGTCGTCGTCGTCCGCGTGCCGTCCACCGGAACGCCTTCCATGGTCTGGCGGCCCAGCGGCTCGCTCCTGACACTTTCCCCGTTCGGTCGCGGACCCCGCCGGCCTTCGCCCGCCGGCCCTCTGGCGATCTCCGGGCCCGGACCTTTCTGGCCAGGCCCGCGCCCCATCCGCGGCCACGGCGATTTAGTCGCAGTCTTGTGAACCGTATCCAGCGCGAAGCTGGTCCCGGCCACCGGATCCTGCAGGAAAACTACCGTCGGCAAACTGCTGCCAGGGGCAATCGCGCCGAGACCGGTCAGGGATTGCTCCGTTCGCGTGCGCCCTTCGCCGTCGCGGAATACCTTGGACGAGCTCGTCTGGCGCGTATGATCGCCGTTCGGCAGTGTCTGGGTCGTTTCCGTGGTGATTTCCGCCGAGTAGGGAGCGTTCTTCACCACATGCCCCGGCATCCCGGCCTGCGCTCCCAGGAACCGCGTTTGCGTCCAGCCGGACGCGCATACCAGCAGCAGCATGCCCGCCGCGCTTCCACCCGTCCGCGCAACAGCGGCGTAATCCCTGCTCAACATAACCGTTCTCTACCCGACTGCTTTACTCATCGATGAACCGGATGGCGCGCGCCATCCCGTCCGGACCGAGCGCCACATCCGCTTCCACCAGCTCCGAGACGCGATCGGCGCTCACCGCCAGTCCCACGGCCATCATGGCGCTCCGCGGAACTTCCATCCGCACGACATTGACATCTTCGTCCGGATCGAGCTTTTCGGCATTGGGAAGTGGAATGAAGCCGTCCTGGCCATTGATGGTGGTGCTTCCATCTACCTCGGAGCTGTCCACCGCGGACGCCATTTCCACCGTGCCCGGCGCCGCGCGGCGCGCGGGCGACGGGGTTCGAGCCGGGTGCAGCAACAGGATCGATCCCGCCACCATGACCGCGGCCGCGGCAGCCCAGGAAAGCACCGGCCACCATTGCAGGCGGGCGGTCCGTGTGGACTGGCGCTTTTGCGCGCGGAACGCCGCCAGCAGCCCCGCTTCTACGCGTTCGGGAGCTTCCACGGGACGCATTTGCGCCGCCAACATCCGCAAGCCGGCCTCGACTGCCCGATGGCGCCGCATCTGCGCCGCGCACGATGGGCATGCGAGAGCGTGTTCCGAACTCTCGCCGCTGTCCGAGCCCGCCTCCGGCATCCTGTCCCAAAACTCCTGGCAATTCATATCACGCACCTGATGGCTTTCAACGCTCCCACCCCCGGCCGGGAGTGTCGTTCCTGATTCAGCTTCTCCAATAACAGCGCTCGCGCCCGGTGAAGGCGGGACCGCACCGTCCCGATCGGACAGCCGAGCACGACGGCGGCGTCCGCATAATCCACTTCCTCGAGATCGCAAAGCACCACCACTTCCCGATAGCGGCGCGGCAACGTCCGGATCGCCCGCCGCAGCGACTCGATGCCTTCGCGGTGTGTCAGCTCGTCCAGCGGGCTGTCGTCCGCCGCCAGCTCGGCCATCACCGCCTCCTCGGACTCGCCGTCGATTGCCACATCCGACCGCGATCGCTCCATGTGCCGCAGCAACAGCTTGCGGGCGATTCCGAAAAGATAGCCGGAAAGCGTCCCGCGAACCGGATCGTACCCGCATTCTTCGCGCAGCACCGCCAGAAAGACTTCCTGCGTCACATCCTCCGCCTGGCTGGCCGATCCGCTCATGTGCAGCGCAAACCTGTAAATCGCACCCTGGCGCCGCCGGTATAACGCCAGAAAAGCCGATTCGTCACCTTGGCGCAGGCGCACGAATAGCTGATCGTCGTCCGTCTCGAGCGGCGAATTCATCCGCGATATCCTGATCTTGATTCTCCCACGTTCGTCGAAAGTTCCCTCAATTCATCCGCTACTCAGGTGTTTACCTGATACGCGTTGGGTTCGTACCGGCATAATAGCCAATTTGGTACTTTACGCTCAGTACCACAAGTTCTATTATCAGGTAGTATACCCATGGCTGGTTTTGAAATGGCTCCCGGAATCTCTCCAGACGACTTCAACCAGCTCCATGCCCGGTTGGCCGAGTTGGAAAGCGAGCTGGCACGCTACCGCCACCAGCACACAGCGGCGGATGACCGCTTCCGTGCTTTGACCGACGCCTCCCCGGTCATGATCTGGATGTCGGGGTCTGACGCGATGCTCACGTACTTCAACCCCTCCTGGCTGGAATTCCGCGGCCGTTCCCTCGATCAGGAACTGGGCAACGGCTGGACCGAAGGCCTGCACCCCGACGATCGTAATTTGTGCGTCGAAACCTACCTGCGGTCTTTCGGCTCGCGCGCGCCTTTCCGCATGCAGTATCGCCTGCAGCGAGCCGACAAAGAGTATGTCTGGCTGGACATCGCCGGCGTCCCCTGGTTTGACCATGGGGGCGAATTCGGCGGCCTTATGGGCTCCGCCATCGAGGTGAGCGACCGCCAGCGGGGCTATTTTACCCCCGACGAGGAATCCGTGCGCCTGGTTTTCGCTTTGACCGAGCGCGAGCGTCAGATCCTCGTCATGGTGGCCGAAGGTCTGTCCACGCGTGAAGCCGCCGCCCGCCTCGGCATCAGTTACAAAACCGCCGATTCCCACCGCAGCCGCATCCTCGAAAAGCTGGGCGTCCACGAAACCGCCAGCATGGTCCGCTATGCCATCCGCGCGGGCCTGATCGAACCGTAACGCTTCTGCTCGGCCTGCTGCTAGTCTAAGTACAGCCCCATTCATGAATTTGTCATTCCTGAAACAGGCCATCGAGCTGGCCGCGGAGAACGTGCGTCGCGATGGTGGCCCGTTTGGCGCGTTGGTGGTCAAGAACGGAATCGTGATCGCCACCGGAACCAATCAGGTCACCCGCGCCAACGATCCGACCGCGCACGCCGAAATTGTGGCCATCCGCGAAGCCTGCCGCGTCCTGGGGGATTTTCAACTCACCGGCTGCGACATATACTCTTCCTGCGAACCGTGTCCGATGTGCCTGGGAGCGATTTATTGGGCGCGGCCCGCCCGCCTCTACTATTCGGCTACGCAAGCCGATGCCGCCGCCGCCGGCTTCGATGACGCCACGATCTATCAGCAGCTCGACTTGCCGGGTTCGGAGCGCTCCATCCCCACGTTCCGCGTCATGGAGCCCGATTCCGCGCGGCCGTTTGCAGAGTGGGTGAATCGAGCCAACAGAAAAACGTACTAGAATTACCGAACGGCCCAAGCCATGCCGTCGGGACCGTTGCCGGTCTGAATGCGCGCCTCCAGCTCCAGTTTCTTCAGGCCGATCGCCGCTACATTGTTGTCTCCGGTCACCGCGACATAAGCGCGCGCGCCGCCCGGCTCGACCAGGATGCCGGCCGGCTGCCGCCCCACCGGCATCCGTTTCAATTCCTTGCGCGTGGCCCGCTCGAGAATCAGCAGGTCGCCGGCGTCCAGATCGCTGATCAGCACCAGCTTGCCGTCCGGCGTGAACTTCAGGCGATTGCTGCGCTTGGTTTGCACACTGAACGTGTGTGTGACGCGTTTGGAAGCGATATCGATTACCGAGATGCTGCCGTCGCGCGAGTTGGCGGCCCAAAGCTCGGCGCCGTCCGGCGAAATGTCAAAACCCTCCGGACCTTTTCCGACCGGAACCACCGTTTGCGTCCAATCGAGCGCGCCCGAGCGATTGAAAATGCTGATGCTGTCGCCGCTGATGTTGGACGTAAAGATCAGGTTCTCATCCTTGCTGAGCATCACCATGTGGGTGGTGCCCTGTCCCGTGCCCAGAATCCAGTCCACCTGGTTGCTGGAGGGATCGTAGCGCCCGATCACCTTGTTTTGCTCGCACGTGAAATACAGCTTTCCGCTCGCGAAATATAAACCGTGCGGCCGGCGCAGTGGCCCCAGATCCACGCGATGCAATTCATCCCGGGCCGGCAGGCTGATGACCGAGAGTGAATTCCCCGGCTGCTGCGCCGTCCCGTAATTGCTGACAAAGGCCAGCATGCCGTCGGTGGATGCGGCCGTTTCATGCGGACTGTCGCCCGTCTTGACGCGCGCAATCACCTGGCGCGACGCCGGGTCGACGATCGCCAGCGAACCTTCCTTATTGAGCACCAGCAGCGCCGGAGACGGAATGTCGGCGGCAAGCAGGGCTCCGGTGAGACCGAACGCGGAGAGTGGGAGCATCCATCGGACGATTCTTCTCATAGAGGTTATGGTGACCGCAGCCCGCATAAAAAGCAAGATGAACACGACGCCAGGTGAGATGACTTAAACTCTTGTCTTTACTCTTGCGGCTTCTGATATGCAGCTTCACACCATCGATTGGGTCATCGCGCTGATTTCCGTGGCTATCTGCTTCGCGCCGGCGCTGTTCTTCGGAAAGCGGTCGGGAAAAAGCACCGCGGAGTTCTTTGCTTCTGGCCGGTCGGTGCCCTGGTGGCTGGCTGGATTGTCCATGGTGGCCACCACATTCTCCAGCGACACGCCCAACCTGGTGGCCAACTTCGTGCGCACGCAGGGGGTGGCGGGAAACTGGCAGTGGTGGGCCTACACGCTGACCGGCGTGGCGACGGTTTTCTTCTTCGCGCGGCTGTGGCGGCGCTCCGGCGTCCTCACCGACCTGGAATTCTACGAGCTGCGATATTCCGGCAAGGCCGCCAGCGCCGTGCGCGGTTTCCGCGCGGTTTACCTGGGCTTCTTTTTCAACTGCTTCATCATGGCGACGGTGAACCTGGCGGCCTGCAAAATCGCCGCTGTGCTGTTCGGATTCGATCGCTGGCAGACGCTTCTCGCGGTGGGTGTGCTCAACGTGGTTTTCGCGGCGCATTCCGGCCTATGGGGCGTGCTGGTGATCGACATGATCCAGTTCTTCATCAAGATGTCGGCGGTCATCGCGGCGGCGTATTTCGCGGTGACGCTGCCGCAGGTGGGCGGGATGAGCGGCCTGGTTGCCAAGCTGTCGCACCTGCGCGGCCCCGGCGGGGTGAATTATCTGAACATGCTGCCCGATTTCACCAACAACTGGGACCTGGCGGTCACCTGCTTCATCGTCCCGCTGGCGGTCCAATGGTGGGCCACCTGGTATCCCGGCGCCGAACCGGGCGGCGGCAGCTACATCGCACAGAGAATGCTGGCGTCCAAATCGGAGAAAGACGCGCTCGGCAGCACGCTCTTCTTCAACGTCGCTCATTATGTCCTGCGCCCCTGGCCCTGGATCCTGGTGGGCCTGGCATCCCTGATCGTGTATCCGCAGCTCTCCGACATTCAACGCGCCTTTCCCCATGTTCCCTCTTCGCTCGTGGGCCACGATATCGCCTTCCCGGCGATGCTTCGGTTTCTGCCCGCGGGCTGGATGGGCATGATGCTGGGCGGCCTGATCGCCGCCAATTCGTCCACCATCCTCACCCACCTCAACTGGGGCGCGTCGTACCTGGTCCACGATTTCTACCGCCGCTTCGTGAAGACCGGCGCGCCCGAGCATCATTACGTAACCGCCGGCCGCGTGGCGACTGTGATCCTCTTCTTTTCGTCTTCGGCGATGGTCTTCGCTCTCGACACAGCCAAGGACGCGTTCCTGCTGCTCGTACAGGTGGGAGCGGGTACCGGATTGTTGTACCTGGCGCGCTGGTTCTGGTGGCGGGTCACGGCCTGGTGCGAAATCGTGGCGATGACCAGCTCGTTTGTGGTCTCGGTGGTGTTCATCGTTCTCGGAAAGAATGGCGTGGCCGTCGATTCCACGCGGCAGCTTTTGATAACCGTCGGCATCACCACGGTTTGCTGGATCACCACAGCCTACCTCGGACCCCGCACCAGCCAGGAGACGCTGGTGTCGTTCTATCACAAGGTGCACCCGTTCGGACCGGGATGGGCCCCCATCCGGGCGATCGCGGGATCCTCCGCCGCGGCCGGGGGCGACACCGGCAGTGTATCCCTGGCCATGCTCGGGTGGATCACCGGCTGCATTATGATCTGGTCCGCGTTGTTTACAGTCGGAAATCTCTTATACGGCCGGTACGCTTACGCGCTGGGGTTGCTGGCGGCCTTCGTAATTACGGGTATGATCTTGATTCGAGTGATTCAGCGGCTCTGGAAGTGAGCATGCAAATCGATCGTGCCTACGCCCGCGAGACCCTCGTCCGCCTCGTCCGCATCAACTCGATCAATCCGGCGCTGGCGCCCGGTGCGCCGGGAGAAGGCGAAATCGCGTCGTTCATCGCGGAATCGCTGCGCGCCGCCGGACTGGCCATCGAGACGTTCGAGCCGGAACCCGGGCGCGTCAGCGTGGTGGGTCGTCTTGCGGGCGCCGGCGGCGGGCGTAGCCTGATGCTGAATGCTCACTGCGACACGGTGGATGTGGCCGGCATGCCCGAGCCGTTCTCGGCCGGGATTCGCGATGGCAAGCTCTACGGCCGCGGTTCGTTCGATATGAAGGGCAGCCTGGCCGCATGCATGGCCGCCGCGAAAGCGCTCGCCGATTCCGGAGCGCGGATGCGCGGAGATCTGCTGGTCGCGGCCGTAGCCGACGAGGAGTACGGAAGCCTGGGAACCCGCGACCTGATTCGGCGCATGCGCGTCGATGGCGCCATCGTAACCGAACCGACGGCGCTCGACGTTTGCCTGGCGCACAAGGGCTATCTCTGGATTCGCGTGCAGGTCTCGGGGCGGGCGGCCCACGGCAGCAAGTTCCAGCTCGGCATCGACGCCAATATGAAGATGGGCCGATTTCTCGCCGAGTTGAGCGGCCTCGAGAGCGAACTTCGCGCCCGCCAACCGCACCCGCTGGTGGGTCCGCCTTCCCTGCACGCGGCGCTGCTTCATGGCGGCAGCGGCCTCAGCACGTATGCCGCGTCATCGACCTTGGAAATCGAGCGGCGCACCGTGCCTGGCGAAACCGAAGCGCAGGCGGTGGCGGAAATTCAGGCGATGGTCCAGCGGATTGCCGCGGCGGATCCGGATTTTCATGCGGCCGTCGAATGTTTCTTCGCGCGCGATCCGTTCGAGGCCCGCGAGGATTCCACGATCGTGCGCGCGGTCCATGCGGCCGCTTCCAAAGTACGCGGCGCGGAACCTCGCCATATCGGTGATACGCCCTGGATGGATGCGGCCCTGCTGCAGGTGGCCGGCGCCGACACCGTCGTGTTTGGAGCCATGGGCGCCGGCGCGCACTCCGATTGCGAATGGGTCGACCTGGAATCGGTCTATCAACTGGCGGAGATCCTCGCGGAAACCGCGGTGGAGTACTGCCGGTAGTCCATGCCGCTCGCCGACCGCGCCCGTGATGCACTGGTCGAGGCATTTGGCGCCGGTGGCGCGATCCATGTGGTCGCGGCGCCGGGCCGCGTCAATCTGATCGGCGAGCACATCGATTATCACGGATTGCCGGTCCTTCCCATTGCGCTCGACCGCAAGGTTACGGTGGCGTTTCGCGCTCGCGCCGACCGGCGGATCCGGGCCGCAAGCCGCGGATTCGGCTGGCGCGAGTTTTCCTGGCCTCCCGAACTCGCTCCCGCGGCCAGGGGCGATTGGGAAAATTACCTGCGCGCCGCGGCGCTCGCCGTCGGACGTAAGTGGGCTGTGAACCGCGGGATGGATGCAGCCGTGGAATCGGACCTGCCGCCGGCGGCGGGGTTGTCTTCATCTTCGGCGCTCATCGTGGCGTTCGCGCTGGCATTGCTGCGGGTCAACCGGCGGGAGCCGGATTTCGCGGAACTGATGGAAGTTTTGCCCGAAGGCGAGCAGTTCGTGGGCACGCGCGGAGGCGGCATGGATCATGCGGCGTCGCTGGCTTCGCGGCCGGGCTGCGCTTCCCTCATCGAGTTCGATCCCATTTCGCTCCGGCCCGTGCCCGTGCCGGCCGATTGGCGCTTCCTGGTGGCGCACAGTTTGACCACCGCCGAGAAATCGGGCGCCGTGCGGGAGGAATACAACGCGCGCCGCGCCGCCGGTGTGATGGCGCTCGAACGCCTGGGTGCCCACTCGTACCGCGAGGTGTTGGACCCGGAGCTGGCCGGCCGGCTGGCGGATCCTCGCGAGCGCGATAGTTTCCTGCACACCACCACCGAAGCGCTGCGCGTGCGTGGAGCGGTGGCGGCCATGGAAAGCGGCGACGCGGTCACGTTCGGACGGCTGCTCCTCGAGTCCCACGCCAGCTTGCGCGGCCGGCTGCGCGTCAGCTCGCCGGCGCTCGACGGCCTGGTGACGAGCGCCATGGAATCGGGCGCTTTGGGCGCGCGTCTGACGGGAGCCGGATTCGGCGGCTGCGTGGTGGTGTTGGCGCGGGCGGCCGGCCTGGAATCGGTGCGCGCAGGCTTGATCGCGCGATACTACGCCCGTCGCGAAGGATTCGATTGCGACCGACACCTGATCCCTGGAATCCCTTCCGGCGGGGCGTTGTGGGTTCGCAATCGCGGCGCCGAACCGCCTGCATAGCGTCGCCAGCGTGCAATCCGCTTGCTATGATAGGCCCTGAAGCATGCCGGATTCACTTTCGGATCTCGCGCCGATTTCGGACGCCGTTACGCATTCCGTCCGCGTCGAGGTCCTGGCTCGCCACTCGCCGGAGAATTCGCGAATGGATCAGGGTGAGTGGGTCTTTCAATATACCGTCCGCATCACCAACCAGAGCAACGACACGGTACAGTTGCTCAGCCGCCATTGGATTATCACGGATGCGGCCGAGCACGTGGAAGAGGTCCGCGGCTTGGGTGTGGTGGGCGAACAACCGATTCTGGCGCCCGGCGAGTCCTTCAAATATTCGTCCTGGTGCCCGCTGAAGACACCCACGGGCATTATGCGCGGCACCTACCAGATGGTGCGCGCCGATGGCACGCTGTTCGATATCGATATCGCACCCTTCGCATTGCGCGCGCGCTACACCGTGCAGTGACGTCCGTGGCGATGCCGATCGCGGCGCGGCAACCCGGCGCACCTGGCTGCGGACTACACTCGATCTTTCCGGAGTTTTTATGAAACGTCTTTCTGTCCTTCTTTTCTGCGCCTTCTGCCTGATCGCGCAGCCATCCTCCGATTTGGAGAAACGGCTCGACGAGAAAATTTCGTCCTCGCTCGCCAAATTCGGTGCGCCCAGCGTCTCCGTCGCCGTCGTCCGCGACGGGCGATTGTTCTATGCCAAGGCATTCGGAAATGCCGACCTGGCGGCGAAACGGCCGGCCGACGCGCACACACGGTATGCCGTGGGGTCTATATCGAAGCAGTTCACCGCGGCCGCCATCCTGCTGATGCAGGAGCAAGGCAAGTTATCGCTCGACGACCCGGTCGCGAAGTATTTCCCCAATCTCACGCGCGCCAAAGACATCACCATCCGCGAGCTTCTCTCCCACACGTCCGGCTACGAAGACTACGCGCCCCAGGACTACATCATCCCCGAGTGGACGCAGCCCACCACCCCCGCCGTCGTGATCGACCGCTGGGCGGAGAAGCCGCTCAATTTCGAGCCCGGAACCAGGTGGCAGTACAGCAACACCAATTTCGTGCTGGCGGGAGTCATCTTCGAGAAAGTGTCGGGACAGCCGCTGGTGGCCTTCCTGCGGGAGAAGATCTTCCAGCCGCTGGGAATGCAGACGGCCGCCGATTGGCCGCCGGGACAACCGGAAGACGCCACGGCCTACACGCGCTACGCCCTCGGCCCGCCCCGGCCGACCAGGCGCGAGGCATCGGGATGGTATTTCGCCGCCGGCGAGCTGGCGATGACGCCTTCCGACCTCGCCAGGTGGGACATGGCCTTTCTCGAACACAAAATCCTCTCCGCCCGATCCTACGACGAGTTCACGCGCGAGGTGAAACTGAAGAACGGCGATTCCACGCACTATGCACTGGGCCTGAGCCTGTCGGAGATCGGCACTATGCCCACCTATTCGCACGGCGGCGAAGTGGCCGGCTTTATCTCATCAAATGCCATCCTGCCCACTCACAACGGCGCCGTGGTCGTGCTTTCCAACCAGGATGTCATCAACATGGTTTCACCGCTGGCCCGCGCGATCGTAAACATGGTGTTCCTGCCCGATCAAAAGGAGGCTTCGGACAGAGATAACAGCCAGGTGAAGGAAATCCTGGAAGGGCTGCAGCAGGGCAAGATCGATCGCTCCCTGTTCACCGACAACGCCAATACCTATTTCAGCGAGCAGGCGCTGGAAGATTGCCGCTCTTCCCTTGGACCTCTGGGAAAACTGAACGCGGTAACGGCGGCATCGGAGAATCTTCGCGGTGGCATGATCCATCGCAGCTATACCGCCGATTTCGAAAAGAAGAAGCTGCTGCTCAACATCTATTTGCTTCCCGGCGGCAAGTTCGAGCAGTTCCTGGTGGAAGATCAGATGTGAAAGCCCGCGGTATTGACGCTTCCACAACTACGCCGTCCGCCGCAGCACTTGCGAATCGTGGACCAGGATGGCCAAAGCCGGCCCGATTTCCCGCGCCGGCAGAACATGGTCGACCGAACCCGTGGCCAGGGCGCTCGATGGCATCCGCGAGAAAGCGGCGCTGCCGGGCTCCTGGACGATGGTAATTCCTCCGGCTCTTTTGATGGTTCGCAGCCCCACCACCCCGTCCTCCGAGGCCCCGGACAGAATTACGCCAATCACCCGTTCCGCGAAAGCCACCGCGGCGGAGGCAAACAGCGGGTCGATCGTCGAGCGATAGCCTAATCGGCGGGCGGCGTCGCTCAGATACACGTTCCTGGCGGAGGCGATCATCTGGTATTCCGCCGGAGCCAGGTACACCCGCCCCTCTCGAATGGGATCCCCATCCGCTGCCAGATGGACCGGCAGGCGCCGGCTGCGCGACAAGATCGCCGGAAGACGCCGCAAACGGCGCGGATTGATAGTGATGGCGGCCAAAACAGGGGCCGCGAAAGTGCCCGGAAGATGCTTCAGGATCGTGCTGAGGGCTTCCGCTCCGCCGTCGGACCCGCCAATCACCACGATACTCGGAAAAGCTCTCACGCTACCCTCAAGATACAACCGGCCGATTTCAGCGTCGCACTGCCGCATTCGGGCCATCTGTAACATCGAGGACGCTGACGGGGCCAACTGTGTCCGAAATCGCAGGACGCAAGGCTTGCCATTCCGCTTGCATTTCATCCCAAAAGATCTGAAAATAGTTATGCAGGAATGTAGCACCACCCTAGAGAGGTGTCCATGAGCGCAGCCCCCGTCGAACTGCTCCAGAAACATCCATTTACCAGGCATTTCTGGCCGGAACATGTGACCCGTCTGGCCGAAATGGCTAGCCCCGCCCACTTCGCCCCGGGTGAGATCATCTTCCAGGAAGGCGATCCTTCCAGCCTTTTTTATCTGATTGTTACCGGGAACGTCGCGCTCGAAGTGCGGGCCCCCGGCCACCCCGTCCGGATCGCCACGCTATACGCGGGCGAGGTGCTGGGCTGGTCGTCCATTACCGGGGATCCCGGCAAACAGTTTGAAGCGCGCGCGTTGGAAGAAGTGCATGCGCTGGCGTTCGACGGCGTCCGGCTGCGGCATGCCTGCACCGCCGATTACGCATTCGGATTCCGGCTGATGAGCGCCATCCTGGCCGTCACTTCGGAACGGCTGCACGCCATCCGCGCCCAGCTTCTGGATCTCTACTCTCCGGTGGGAGCCGAGAAATAATCGCGGAGGAAACCATGAGTGATTATCGCGCCCGACTCACGACTGCCGATGAAGCTGTCTCCATGCTGCAATCGGGGCAGCGGGTCTATGTGCATAACGGTTGTGCCGAACCGGTCGACCTGGTTCAGGCACTGACGCGTCGTGGGCCCGGACTGAAGGACGTCGAGGTGGTCCACATGGCCACCATGGGAATCGCCGACTACACCCTCCCGGAATATGAAGGCCACTTCCGCCATAACGGCCTTTTCCTGGGCGCTAATGTGCGCCGCGCCGTTCAGGAAGGCAGGGGGGATTACACGCCGATATTCCTCAGCGAAATCGAAGGTCTCTTTCGCTCCGGCGCCATGCCGGTGGACCTCTGCCTGCTGCAGTGCGCTCCTCCCGATGAACACGGCTTCATGTCGCTGGGCGTCAGCACCGATATCACCCACGCCGTGCTGTCCTGCTCGCGCCGCGTGGTGGTGGAAATCAATCCGGCCATGCCCCGTACCTTCGGCGATACGTTTCTGCATGTCGACCACGTGCATGCGCTGGTGGAAGCTTCCCACCAGTTGGTGCAATACCGCCAGCCGCAGGTGACCGACGTTCATCGTGCCATCGGCAAGCGCGTGGCCGAGTTGGTCCCCGACGGTGCGACCATCCAGACGGGAATCGGCGGCATCCCCGAAGCCACCCTGGGATTCCTCGGCAATCACAAAGACCTGGGCATCCACAGCGAGATGATTCCCGACGGCGCCATCGAGCTGATCGAATCGGGCGTCATCAACGGAGCGCGCAAGAGTCTGCACGCGCGCCACGCCGTGGCCGGCTTCGTGCTTGGCACCGACCGCCTCTTCAACTACATTCACCTCAATCCGGCATTCGAATTCCTGGCGACCGGGTACGTCAACGATCCATTCGTCATCGCCCAAAACGACCGCATGGTGGCCATCAATTCGGCGCTGGAAGTGGATCTTACCGGCCAGGTCTGCTCCGATTCGGTGGGATGTTCGCCCTACAGCGGGATAGGCGGGCAGGTCGATTTCCTGCGCGGCGCGGCGCGGTCCAAAGGCGGCGTGCCCATCATCGCGCTGCCTTCCACCGCCAAGAACGGCGCCATCTCGAGGATTGTGCCGTTTCTGAAGAACGGCGCGGGCGTGGTGACGTCGCGCGGCGACGTCCACTATGTCATCACCGAACACGGCACCGCGTATCTCCACGGCAAGACGCTGCGCCAGCGCGCCGAGGCCCTGATCGGCGTCGCCGACCCACGCTTCCGGCGCGAATTGGAAGAGTACGCCCGCAGGGAAAGGCTCCTCGATTCACGCGAATTAGCCGTGGTTTAGCGTTAGCTGCGATACACTGGCGGGTGCATGCAGACCCGCCTTCTTCCGCATACCGATTTGACCGTTTCCCGCGCCTGTTTCGGTTCCATGCCGTTCGGAACGCAGGCCGATGAGGCCTTGTCGCGCCGCCTGGTGGATTACTGCTTCGATCATGGCATCAACTTCCTCGATACCGCCAATATGTACAACACCGGCATGGCGGAAAGTATCATCGGCAATATCCTCAAGGGCAGGCGCGGCCGCGTCATTCTGGCGAGCAAACTGGGCATGAAGGCGGGCGTAGTGGCGGGAGAGGGCGGCCTCTCGCGCGACGCCATGCGCCGGGCTCTCGAGGCCTCGCTTCAGCGGTTGCAGACCGATTACCTCGACCTGTACTATTTCCACGCGCCGGACTGGGGCGTCCCGGTCGAGGAAACGCTCGAAACCATGGAGGAATTCGTCCGCGCCGGAAAAGTCCGCTACCCCGCCAGCTCCAACTATGCCGGCTGGCAGGTGGTGCAGATGATCTCCATCTGCGAGCGCCGGGGCTATAAACCGCCATATATATCGCAGCCGATGTACAACCTGCTGGCGCGCGGCATCGAGCAGGAATACCTGGCGATGTGCCAGGCCTTCCAGGTTTCGACGATCGTCTACAATCCGCTCGCCGGCGGCCTGCTGACGGGCAAACAGCATCGCGACCGGCCGCTCCCGGGCACGCGCTTCGACAACAACAAGCTGTATCTCGACCGCTACTGGCATCCGGCGTATTTCGATGCCGTCGACGAGTTGCAGAAGGCGGCCCAGGCGGAGGGGCGGACCATCACCGATATCTCCCTGAACTGGCTGCTCCATCACACCGCTTCCGATTGCATCATTCTGGGCGGGTCGCGGATGGAGCACCTGGAGCAGAACCTCGACGCCTTCGAGAACGGCGGTCCGCTTTCGCCCGGTCTCCTCGCGGTCTGCGACCGCGTTTGGCAGAATCTGCGGGGAATCACACCCAATTACAACCGGTAGAACGCGCCGCCGGCCGATTTCGCTTTTTTACAATACGGCCTCGCCACAAATCGGCGAGAATGGCCGCATGACCAAGAAAGTTCAACCGATTCCCGAGGGGTTCCACACGCTGACGCCGTATCTCGTCGTCGGCGATGCGCAGAAGGAACTGCAATTTGTCAAAGATGCATTCGATGCCAAAGTGGTTCACTTATCCCGAATGCCCGATGGCACGATTACGCATGTCACGCTAAAAATCGGCGATTCCATGCTGATGATGGGGCAGGCGCGCGGCGAACACGGCCCCGCTCCATCGATGCTGTATATGTACGTGGAAGATACGGACGCAGTGTACAAACGCGCCCTCGAATGCGGCGCGACACCGGTGCGCGAGCCGGCCGACCAGATGTATGGCGACCGGTCGGGCGGCGTGGTGAGCGCCACCGGTGTTCAATGGTGGTTCGGCACACACATCGAGGATGTGTCGGAAGAGGAGTTGGAGCGGCGGACAAAGGAGATACTGGCGAAATCGGGCGCATCCGTGGCCTAGCCCCACCCGTTGAAAGCTCCTACAGTGGTGGATTTTCCCATCTTGACAGCCAACGACTCCGGAGCCATAGTGAAGCTGGAAGCGGTAATTTCTCCCTTCCGGGTCCACTTGTCAGTTGCAAGGGGATCATAAGCGACGAGAAGGAGGAAGCGAATAGACTCATTCCATAAGCAGGGGGCGGCTTCCGGCTTCCTCGGATCGGCTTGATGTGAGTCCCGAAGCGCTGTGATTGCGCCGCGGGATATGCACCGCATTCATTACGACTCACATGCAAAGATCCGCTCGCGAGGCGTTGGCGGCCGCCCTTTCTGTATTCCGACGCCTGTCTCCTGTATTCTTTCTCCTCTACTGAATCGGCACCTGCACGCCGTTGCTCGTCACCCCGCCGATTGTCACCGCGAGCGACGCATTGGCTCCCGAAGGCAGACCCGCCGGTACCACAAACTGCAGCACATCGATGCCGATCGATCCGGGCTGCGCATAAGCGTTCGTGGGTGTGACCGAAACACCGCCGATCACCACCGTCGGACCATCCGTCAGCGCATATACCGGAGAAGCCGGCACCGGAAATCCGGCCGGACGCTCGGGGTTGCTGGCGCCGAAGCCGGTGCCGAGTAAGGTCAGTGTTTCGCCGGCCTGCGCGGGCGAATCGGGAGTGACCGAAGAGCCGTCGGCATGTGTGACCAGTCCGAACGTCACGTCGTTCGACACCACCGGGAACAAGCCGGGTGCATCGGGCGCCGCGTTGAACGGCGCGCTGACACTCGGCTGGCCGGTCGAACTGATGGTGAGAGTCTGCGCTCCCGCCGCCAGGTCCACCGGCAATTGGAAGTTGATCTGCGTGGGCGAGACGAAATAGAGCGGCAGAATCTGTCCGCCGACCATCACCGTCACACCTCCCAGCGTCTGCACCATCGGATTGGTCGGGCCAACCGCCGTCGTCTGGGCCATGTTCACCCCGAACACCGACACCACCGAACCCGGAGCGACCACCGCCTGCGGAGTCACCGCCGCGCCGTTGACCACGCCCCCGGCCATAACGAACGGCACCGGATTGAGCATCGCCGTGATGGCGCGCGGCTCCGACATGCCTATCGATCCCGTCGGAGCCGGCCCGGTCAAGTCGCCCATCCACGAGCGGAATTGATAACCCGGTTGAACATTCGCCTTTACCGAGACGGTAGCCTGCGAGTCGTAGAAGTTATCCGGCGAGGACGGCTGGAATGCGAAAGTGGCCCCGGCCTGCGGATTGGCCGTGGCCGCGAGGTAATTCATCAGATGGTAATTGGGCGATGCGGTGGCGGCATTCTGCCCCAGTGTGACCAGCAGATCCCCGTTGGCCGCGGTTCCCGTGCTGGAGGCGCCATTGACGGTCCACGAAAGGAAATCCTGGCGCGATCCCGGAGAAACCGCAATGGATGGGGTCGTTGCCACGTCCACCTGCGAGCCTACCTGCGGGTAGATATCGCACGGCGAGGAGCAGGGCGAGCCGTTCACCACCAGGGAAGCGCCCGCCATCGAGCTGGTTACGGTGAGATGGGCAACCGGGGTATACCTGGCTACCAGGCGCAAACCCGTGGCGGCCGCGCCCGCCGGCACCGTCACCGTTTGCGAAGCCGCGGCCCCGTTGGACCATTGGCTGAATGCCCACATATGGCCCTGCGCGTCCGTCTGTTGCGCCGGAGCACTTACCGTGTGGGATTGCCCGATTCCCCACACGAAGTTATATGTCGGTAAGTTAGAAACGCCGTCTACACTTAGGTTCAAACCTTGCGGCACCGTTTCGATCTGAACGTTTGCGCCGGGAACGAAAGTCGCCGTTACTGTATCCGGGTTAGCGACCGGCGTCACGGTGTACGAGTGCGACAAGGGGCCGTTGTCGCTCCACGATTGCCATACCCACAAACCGCCTTGCAGGTCCTGCTGCGGCGAGACCGCGCCGATCCGGTGCGTGGAGTTGTAGCCCCACTGTAAAGTCGTCGGCGTGGCCATCGGCGTGGTATCGGCCAGTATTTGCAGGCCGCTCGGCACGGATGCGAAATTGATGCTGCGCGCGATCTGGAATTCCGGATAAATCGTGGTCGGCTGATTGACGGTGATCGTCTGTTGCGCGCCTTGAATCACCGCTCCGGCGTTGGTGCTGCCCCATCCCGCGAACACGTAGCCGCTGGCGGGAACCGCCTGCACTACCGCGGAGGTGCCGGCTCCGATGAAGTAAGTCTGGTCGTAGTTGGTGGGCGCGCCGTTTACATATACCGTGCCCGGAAAAACGCAGTTGAAGGTCGGGCAATTATTGAACTGCACGTGCAAAGCGTAAGAGATCGTGTAAGCCGCCTGGTATCCCGGAACAGTGGGATCGGCCGTCACGATTACGGTGTTGCCGGTCTGCGACAGCGCCACTCCACGCTCCATCCAGGTGTTGAAGCTGTACTGCGTGGTCTGCATGAGGTCATACTGCACCAGGGGCGCCGTCAGCGTGTGCTTGCTTCCGGTTGGCCAGATCGCACCCAATATGGCGGTGTACGCCTGCCCGTCGACGTAAAACATCAAGCCGTTCGGCGAGGTGGATATCTGGGTGATCGTGCCCGTTCCCTGTCCGTCAATGAGAGGCGCCACGGCTGCGAATACTGCCAGCGCCAGCATTATTAAGATACCCTTCGATACGAATTGCTTCATGGCCGCACGTTCCCCGACCGCCTGAATTTCACGCTGCATCGTCCTCGGCGGTCATACCGGTACGGCTTGCAGTATAGGCGTAAACCCACGGAAATACACGGCTAACTTTGGTAAAGCCAATGTTATTAGCTATTTCGATCATTGATTCGGGTCTTCCAATCGCAGTGTAATCGGAGCGTTCGAAGAGTGTCACTATGCGCTGCACAGAGATCTTGAAATCAATCGCGATTGCTGCCCTGACGGTAGGCATCGCGTCCGCGGCTTCGGGGTTTGGAACGGTCGTTCCCATCGGAGGCACAGCGGCGGATATCGCCCTCGACGAGGGCCGCGGCGTCCTCTACGTCGCCGATGTCGGCAGTAGCACCATCGACATCATGTCCACCGCGAGCAATTCGATTCAAAGCTCGATCAACGTCGCCCCGAACCCGATCTCCATCGCGCTCTCGCCAGACGATCAGTATCTGCTGGTGGCGCACTATGGGAATACGACTCCCGCGAATCCATCTCAAAACCTGATTACGCTGATCCACCTTGCGGACCACACCGCGGTGACTTATACGACGTTTGATCCGCCGCTCGGGGTCGCGTTTGTCAATACCGGCAAGGCTCTGATCGTCACCACTACCTCATTTCTGCTGTTCGATCCCGCGACGGGACAGATTACCGTGATCGAGACGCTGGCGGATGTCGCCGTTGCTCTGCCGGTCAGTCTGAATACGTTCCCCGGCCAATTCGTGGAGACGGCGATGACGGCGTCCGCGGATGGTTCGCGAGTCTGGGGAATCGGCGGCGCCGGCACCGGCACCCAGATCATCTACGTTTATAACGCGGCCAACAATACGGTATTCGCCGAAACTTATGTCTCCTCGCCGGCCCTGCTGCCGCGAGTGAGCGCGGCGGCCGACGGTTCCTATGCCATGGTCGGCTGGTCACTACTGTCCATCAATGGTTATCTCGCCGGCCGGTATCCGAACGTACTACCTTCCGTTAACATCACCGGTCATGTTATCGATTCCAAAAACGGCATCATATACGGTCAATTCCCCGATGCATCCCAGCCAACTGGCCCACCATATACCACATCCACGCCGGCAGGAACGGCGTCCTCCACCAACCTGCCGGCGATCCTCATCATGGATGCCGATAACCTGACCGTCCATGACCGCATCCTCATGCCCGAGGACATGGTGGGACGCGCTGTATTGAATTCCGCCGCGACGATCATTTATGCCATCTCGGAAAGCGGCGTAATGATCCTTCCGGTGGGTAGCCTGAAGCAATATCATCGCCTGGCTGCCGGCCAGGAAGACGTCCTGATCCAAACCAACTTCTGCAACTCCAGCGCCGTTTCGCAGACGCTGACGATCACCGATCCGGGCGGCGGCAACACCGATTTCCAACTTACTGCCAGCGCTCCCGGAGTCACGATTTCTCCCTCGTCCGGGGTAACTCCCGCGACCGTGAAGATCAGTATCGACCCGCAGGTATTCGTCTCCAACGGCGGCACTACCGCGGTGACCATCAATCTGCTCTCTCAGAGCGCCGTGAATAAGCCCAGCCCGGTGCGGCTCCTGGTCAATAATCCCGACCTGAGCCAGCGCGGCACCATCGTCGACGTTCCCGGGTCGCTCACCGATCTTCTCCCCGATACCGCGCGCAACCGCTTCTACATCCTTCGTCAGGACAAGAACCAGCTCGAAATCTTCGACGGCAAAACCACCCAGCTCATCACCGTCCTGCGAACCGCCACCACGCCGTCCACCATGGCTTTGACCACCGACCAGAAATACCTCCTGGTCGGCCACAACGATTCCCAGCTGGTGACGATGTACGATCTCGACGCGCTGCAGGAGCTGCCGCCGATCGTGATGCCCGGCGGCCATTATGTCCGCTCCATCGCCGCTTCCAATGCGCAGATCCTGGCGCTGGCCCGCAATGAACTCAACGGCCAGGGCATCGTCGATACCATCACCCTCGCCAGTTTCTCGGGCAGTCCGCTCGCCACGCTGGGCATTTATCAGAACCAGGTGTCGTCAAGCGCCGTGCTGACCCCATCGCCCAACGGCGCCAATGTCCTATTGGCCTCCCCCGACGGCAACGTGATGCTGTATTCGGCCGCCGCCAACAGCTTCACCGTTTCGCGCAAAGACCTGCCTTCCCTCCAGGGCGCGTATGCCGCGTCGTCCTACGGGACTTACGTCGTCGGCAATAATGTGTTCAACTCCTCGCTCGTGCCGCAGGGTACTCTCAATACCAGCGGCGGCACCGCGTCCGGTTTCTACTTCGTCAATCAGGGCGGGTATATCGTGAGCGCGGCCGCCAGCTCCGGCCCCGGAATCATTCAGAATCCTCCCAGCGTCCCCGTCAGCACCATGAAGCCGACCACCATGATCGAGGCGCCCCTTCTGCCGACGGCCCAGGTCGTAAGCAGCAGCGGTTCGGGCAGCTCCGGCAGTTCCGGCAGCAGTTCCAGCGGCACCGGATC
>Ga0335078_10004483_pt1 | contig 20676 bp, 17 predicted proteins | sample Lox_Sample_32_FD_206711 | JGI IMG/M metagenome (GOLD analysis project Ga0335078, IMG submission 206711) | Soil microbial communities from Loxahatchee National Wildlife Refuge, Florida, United States - Lox_Sample_3.2 | ecosystem: Environmental > Terrestrial > Soil > Wetlands | place: USA... | reverse complement strand
CGGTGCAGGCGACCTGGTCTCGGGCCGGCGCCCCGCAGGCCGTCAGCGAGCAGTACGACGGGAAGGAGGTGGCGGCATGACCACCGCGACGGTGGTGGGCGGCGGGCCCAACGGGCTCGCCGCCGCCGTGGCCCTCGCCCGGAAGGGCGTGCAGGTCACCGTGCTCGAGGCGGCGGACGAGCCCGGCGGCGGCGCACGCTCCGGCGAGTCGCTGCTGCCCGGTCTGCTGCACGACCACTGCTCGGCCTTCCACCCGATGGCCGTCGGCTCTCCGTTCCTGAATGGCCTGGGCCTGGACAAGTACGGATTGTCCTGGCGCTGGCCGGAGATCGACTGCGCGCACCCGCTCGACGCCGGCGAGGCTGGCCTGCTGTACCGGTCGGTCGAGGATACCGCTGCCGGGCTGGGCCGCGACGGAGCCCGCTGGCGGCTGGCCTTCGGCCGCCCCTCGGCCGAATACGACAAGCTGGCCGACGACATCATGCGCCCGCTGCTGCGGGCGCCCAGCCACCCGCTGACGCTGGCCAGGTTCGGGCTGCCGACACTGCTGCCCGGCTCGGCGTTCGCCCGCCTGTTCGCCACCGAGAAGGGACGCGCGCTGTTCGGCGGGGTGGCCGCCCACGCGTTCCGGCCATTGCACCACCCGCTCACCTCGGCGATCGGCGTCGGCATCATCACCGCAGGGCACCGCTGGGGCTGGCCGGTCGCGGCCGGCGGCTCCGGGTCGATCACCGCGGCGCTCATAGCGCTGCTCACCGGCCTGGGCGGCAAGATCGAGACGGGCACCCGGGTCACGACGGCGTCACAGCTGCCCGCGGCGGACGTTACCTTGTTCGACCTCGCCCCGGAAACGGTCGCTGACCTGCTCGGCGACACCCTGCCCGCGCGGGTGGCCCGGGCGTTCCGCCGGTTCCGCCGCGCGCCGGGCGCGTTCAAGGCCGACTTCGCAGTCGAGGGCGGCGTGCCGTGGGTCAACCCCGATGTCGGCCGGGCCGGCACCGTGCACCTCGGCGGCAGCTACGCCGAGATCGCCGCTACGGAGCGGGAGATCAGCACCGGGCAGATGCCGGAGCGGCCCTTCGTCCTGGTCGGACAGCAGTACCTGGCCGATCCCCAGCGGTCGGCCGGGAACATACACCCGGTCTACAGCTACGCGCACGTGCCACACGGCTACGACGGGGATGCCACCGAGGCCATCATCGCTCAGATCGAGCGGTTCGCCCCCGGGTTCCGCGAGCGGATCGTTGGCCAGGCGTCCTACGGCCCGGCATGCTTCGCCGCCGCCAACCCGAACTTCGCCGGCGGCGACATTATCACCGGAGCCAAAGACGTGCGCCAGCTCGTCTTCGGCCCCCGGGCCACCCTGTCGCCTTACCACACCGGCATCCCGGGCATGTACCTCTGCTCAGCGGCGACGCCGCCCGGGCCCGGCGTGCACGGCATGTGCGGCGCGAACGCCGCCGCGGAAGCGCTCCGTTACCTCGACCGAGAGGAAGGTTAGCGCCAGCTATGCCCCGACTGGGGGCCGGCACAAGCGGCTGGGGAGCGACAACAGCGTTCTTGAACTCGTTCGGCTCTGACCGGGTGCTGGGCGCCTCAGCTGCCCAGATGCTGCTCGGCGTGGGGCGCCCTGGTCTGTCGCGCGGGCTGATCGAGGACGTGCGTGACGCGCTCGAAGGGTCGTTGTGGTACATGCGGCTGGAGGGCGGGCGGTACCGGGCTTTTCGATGAACCCGTGTGCGACCATCCTGCTCCGTGACAGGTGAAAGTAGTCAAGTGCCATACCCAGCAGGACCGTCCGGTCTCCCTCCAGCCACTCGGCCATCTGGGCGTCTCTGGGCCTGTCCTCCAGCCTTGTGCCCCACCGCTGGTACGCCTCGTCGATGTCCTCTTGCCGCCCTTTGCGCCCTTCGCTCTCGGCGCGCTCCAGGCTGACCCGCAGCCAGCAACGCCGCGCCCAGATGGCGGCCAGCAGGACGACGGTAAAGCCTAGAAGGCGCGCCGGTGCCGTGGGCATCGCCAGTTGCGAAGCCGACTACCAGCGTGGCCAGTCCGGCCCAGCGCGCCGTGACCGCCCGGCTCCGAGTTACCGTACGCTGCCCGGGGAACTGCGGGGATCCGTCTCGCCAGCGCTGGTTCATCTCGCGAACCTCGTGGCGAATCAACCAGGCAATCTGGTCGGCGGAGTACCCCTTGGCGAGGCAGATCGCGGTGATCTCGTCTCGGTAGAACCGGCGGGCATCAGCGGTGGCGTGCGCCCAGAGCTTGCGGTCGGCCTCGACCGGCTCGTATTTCTCGAAGTACTTCTCGAACAGCTTGCCGATCCGTTTCCGCGACCTTACTGTTCACGGTCGGGTCCAAGAACAAACCGCCGAGGAGCCTGCACCGCAGAGCGAGTCGGCGTCGACATCGACGGTCACCGATCGCTGGTACCACACCTCAGACGGCGGCAAGGTTCCCGCCTTGATGGGCCTGACCCACACCGGCATGTGGCATCCCGGTTATAACGGACGGCAGCCCCAAGAGACGCTGCCCTCGGTCAAGATCGGGATGCTGGTGGCCTGTCAGCCGATCGATCCGGCCTCGAGCGGTACCGAGCTGCGCGCCAAGTTCCTCGGCCTTCCTCAACTCGTCGGCCGTTCGCACCTTGGTCGAGGGGTTGACCACTGTCAGCCCCAGCACGTCCTGGAAGAACCTGGCCGGTCACGGGCCGCGGACACTCGAAGCCGCCCTGACCCCCAGCGAGAACCCGATGGATGGCGTGCCTGTCGCCTCCGCTCTATTCCTGCCGCCGACCGCCGGAGAGCAGCTCTACGGGCGCAACGGAAGGTCGGCGACCTTGATCCTCTACGTTGAACCGCGAACAGCCGAGGGCCAGGTACCGGCACCATCCGACCTGCTGACTTGGTCTCGGCGCTTCGGCCTGGCCCTGGCCGTACCAAGGGCCTTCGCCGACTTCCTGGACGGTGATTTGAGACTGGCAACCTCTAACGATCCGTCCGCCCAGCTTGGGATCTGGCTGCGGTCCTACCAACCACTGACCGTGATGGTCGACATCGACGGACTGCGCGTGCTGCCGGGATCGTCACCGTCTAACCAGTTCATGGGCTGGACCTTCGCTGATCCGGACGGCAAGTCGGCAGCTGGAGTTGCTCGCGAGCTGATGATCCAGTTGTGCGAGTATGAGCTGCATCTGGACGACTTCGAGCACGTGCTGGGCGAGGAACCGCTTTAACAACCACGCTGCAACGATCTGGGCGCTCCAGAGCTGACGGCCGGCCGCCGGTACCGGTCGCCGCGCCGCGAGCAGCAGGCCCGGCGGACCCGGGCCCGCATCATCGCGGCCGCGGCCCGGCAGTTCCTGGCGTGCGGCTACACCGCGGCCACGATGCGCGCGGTCGCGGCCGACGCTGGGGTGGCGCTGCCCACCGTGGAGCTGGCGTTCGGGACCAAGGCGCGGCTGCTGAAAGCGGTGATCGACACCGCGATCGCCGGCTACGACGAGCCGGTGCCGATGCTGGCCCGGGCGTGGGCCGCGCGGGCGGAGGCCGCAGCCGGGCCGGCCGAGTTCGCCGCAGCGGTCGCCGGGCAGCTCGCCGAGTCCGCCCGGCGCGCCGCGGGCCTGACGCTGGTGGCACTGGAAGCCGCCCGGTCCGACCAGGACATCGCCGCTGTGGCCGCGCAGATGACCGCGCAGCGCCAAGTCATGGCGGCCTGGGTGGTGGACGGCCTGCTCGCGCGATCACCGCCGCGCGATGACGTCGACCGCGCCGCCGCGATCGACACCGTCTGGGCCCTGATGGACCCGGCCCTGTTCTGCCGCCTCACCGGCGACCGGGGCTGGACGGCGGCCCGGTTCGGACGCTGGTTTGCCGACAGCGTCCAGCGCCTCCTGCTGCCCGCACCGGGCCAGCCCGCCGCCAACCACTCCGCGGAGGTTACGTGACCACCATCCAGCCCGAGCTGTGGGTCGATCGCGGCGCCCAGGCCGTCGCGTTCTACCAAGCCGCCTTCGGCGCCGCGGTGCTGCACCGCGTCGGCAGCGGCGAGGACATCGTCGCCCAGCTGGCCATCGGCGACGCCGCCCCCTGGGTGGCCACGGCGGGCGCGGCCGGCCAGCGCGTGCACCCGAAGGCGATCGGCGGCGCGACCGGCCGCACCCTGCTGGTCGTAGAAGATCCCGACGCGGTCTTCCGCCAGGCGGTGGCCGCGGGCGCCGCCGCCACCGCGGAGCCGGGCGACGAACACGCCTGGCGCGTGGCCCGGATCACCGACCCGTTCGGCCACCAATGGGAAATCACCCGCCCCCTCGGCACCTGGCCGCCACCCTGAAACCGTGACCGCCGCCAACTGGCACATGCAAATGTTGGCAGCCGGCCGTGCACGCGCAGATCAGCCGGTTCAGCGCAACGCCGACGGCCACCGTGGCCGACCAGCAGACCGACCAATTAGGCGGCTATTTCGCTTCTGTCGGATGTACTGGTGGAGCACACGATCCTGAGTGGCAAGCCTCGGGGATCGGGTCATGACGGTGTGTTGTCCATGATGCGGTCGTAGCTGCGGCGGGCTCTGGCGCTGCGGGCGCTGGCGCCGTAGCGTCGCAGCATCTGCGGGGAGGTCCAGCCGTTGAGTTCCATCAGGTCGCCCTCCGCGCCGCCGCGGTCCAGCCAGGTGTGGCTGAAGTGGTGCCGGAACCGGTGCGGGAACACCTCGACGCCGCACTGCTCGCCGCGACGGGCAATGACCTGGTAGATGCCGCTGGCAGTCATGGGGCCCCGGTTGCTGATCCCCAGCCACAACTGCGGGCGGTGTGCCTGGGCGTGCCGGCCGCGGACGCGCAGGTACCGGTCCAGGCTGCGCGCCGCATCGTAGCTGATCTTGACCGTGCGCGTTCTGCGGCCTTTGCCGTGGACGGTGATCTCCCGCTGGCACACGTCGAGGTCGCTGCGCCGCGGGTCGTCCAGGTCATACCGGATGTGTCCGTGGCCGCCATCTCTGACAGCCGTATCCCGGTCGCCGTGAACACGGCGAAGATAGCGGCGTCGCGGCGCTGCTGGAACGACCGGCCTGCGCAGGCGCGCTCCAGCCGCCGCAGGTCCCCGTCGGCGAAGACCGGCACCGGCTTGTCCGGGACATGCGGCGGTCTCAGCCCGGCCATCGGGTCCGGGATCTCGTCCTCGGCTGCCAGCCACTTGAAGAACTGCTGCAGGGCACGGAACTGGTTGCTGGCGTACGCGGCGCTGTAGCGGCCGAGCAGCCAGGCAATCCACTCCTGCACGTCATGCTTCCTTACTTCCGCCCAGCTGGTGCGGCCCGGCTCCCGGCGCAGGCGGTCGGCGGCGAACCACTGCACCGCCTCGGTATAGGTCCGGACCGTCCCGGCGGCCTTACCCTCGGCAGCCAGGTGCAGCCGGAACGAGCTGATCTCCGGCCGCAAGCACCCGGCATCCAGCTGCTTGGCCTGCCGGGACGGGGACTGTGATGCGGTCATGATTCTCCCCTCTGACCACGCGCACCACCCGCTGACAGCATCAACGCCAGCCCGAGCGGTCTTCAACCCACGCCGCCAAGTCCGGGGAGGATCCACGGCCGGAGCCGGGGCGGCCTGCCCGGGTCAGTCCCTCATGACGAGGTCATAGTGGCGGCGCGCCCGCGCGCCGCGCGCGCTGCCGCCGTACCGTTGGAGCATCTGCGGGGAGGACCAGCCGTTCAGCTCCATCAAGTCGCCCTCCGCGCCGCCGCGGTCCAGCCAGGTATGGCTGAAGTGATGCCGGAACCGGTGCGGGTACACCTGCACCCCGGCCTGGTCGCCGCGCCGCCTGACCATCTGGTAGATCCCGTTGCCGGTCAGCGGCCCCCGCCCACCGGTCCCCAGCCACAGCCCCGGCCGGTGCGACTGCTCATGCCTGGCGCGGACGCGGAGGTAGCGGTCGAGGCGACGGGCGGCCTCATGATCGATCCTGACCGTCCGGTCCTTGCCGCCCTTCCCGCGGACGTGGATCTCCCGGCGGTCCAGGTCCACGTCGCTGCGACGCGGGTCGTCCGGGTCGTAGCGGATCCCGGCCAGTTCGGCCAGCCGGATACCCGTCGCCCGGAACACCGACATGATCGCCGCGTCCCGGCGCTGTGCGAACGTGCTGCCTCTGCATGCCTTCTCCAGCTTGGAAAGTTCTACGCTGGCGAAAAACGGCACCGGCTTGTCCCGCACCGCGGGCGCGCGCAGCCTGGCGGTGGGGTCGGGGATCTCATCCTCGGCGGCCAGCCAGAGGAAGAACTGCCGCAGGGCCCGGTACTGCTGCCGCGCGTAGCCTTCGCTGTAGCTGCCCAGCAGCCACGCCACCCACCGCCGCACGTCCTGGGCTTCTACCTGGCCCCACCTGGTCTTGTCCGTTTCGCCGAGCAGGTGAGCGGCGGCGAACCACAGCGGCGCCTCGGTGTAGATCCTGATCGTCCCGGCCGCCTTGTTCTCCGCCGCCAGGTGCAGCCGGAACGAGGCCACATCCGCCGCGAACGGCCCCGCGTCCAGCCGCCCCGGGCGGCGCCGGAGCCGCGCCGGGACTGCGGAAGTTTTACGCTCATCCCCCGCGTCCGCGCCCTCGAAGCCGCGGGGTCCGCGGCTTGCGGGCGCAGCGGAACCGTCACGGTAACCTGACGCACTCATTGTCGAAAAACACTCTCTTCCTGCGTTCCCGCAGGCAGGAGAGCTAGCGACTGAAACTCCGGCTGGTGGTCAGGGGCGGGGTCGAACCGCCGACCTTCCGCTTTTCAGGCGGACGCTCGTACCAACTGAGCTACCTGACCATCAAGGGGCTGACGGTTCCGCCGCTCCTCCCGGCGGTCCTGACGGGATTTGAACCCGCGACCTCCACCTTGACAGGGTGGCGAGCACTCCGAGCTGCTCTACAGGACCATGCGTCTGCCAGACTATGCCAGCAGGTGCCCCCAACGGGATTTGAACCCGTGCCGCCGCCTTGAAAGGGCGGTGTCCTAGGCCGCTAGACGATGGGGGCTCGACGGTCTCGGCCGCCGGTTCCCGTGGCGCCCGCCGTCGGGGACTGCCCCAGCATAGGGGACAGAGGCCACAACCAGCAAAGCGCTACGGTCATAGTTTACCGGCGGGATCTGCCGGGCTTGCCTGGGCGGGGAGCGCTGCCGGACCTGACCCGCGATGTGCGGATCGTGCCAGGTCACGGACGGTGGCCCGAGTACCGAAAACGCAATGTTCGCCGATGCTCTTGCAATTGCGGATGAAGTTCGACACGCTAAGTGACATCAAAATAACAGAAAGAGGTCACCACCGTGACCCTGGTCACACCGGTCAATCCCGCGCCAGTGTCGACCGTTGTCGGGCGAGAAGGGGGCAGCTCATGACGGACGATTCCCCAATGCCCGGGGAGCGCGGGTAATCCTGCCTGTGTTCTCAGACAGACGGCACAGCCCGGGCACGCTCGGGTCTCGGCGGGGTGCACGGGTTCCGGCCGAGAACATGGTCACGTACAGCCCTGCAAAACAACCTCGCGCTCCCCGCGACTCGCGGTGCCGCTCGCGAATTCCGCCGGATACGCCCGGTGCCGTGCCGGGCGGCCATGCGCAGCCCCCGGCGGCCGGCGAGACGCCGACGCGGGTGCCCGGGATGAGCAGGGACACCACCCTCGAGATGCCGATGCAGACGCCGCCGGATGCCATGCGGGTGACGCGGCCCCTGACCGTGCCCCAGCATGGCCGACACCGGAAAGCCCCGGAAAGGAAGGCCTCGTACCATGAGGTCTTCGCCATCCGCGATTTCCGCGCCCTGTGGATCGCGCAGGTCCTGTCCTACGCCGGTGACCAGTTCGCACAGGTCGCCATCGCGATCCTGGTATACCACCGGACCGGCTCGGCGCTGCTGACGGCGCTAGCGTACGCGCTCACCTACCTGCCGCCGATCGCGGGCGGCCCGCTGCTGTGCGGGCTCGCCGACCTGTTCCCGCGGCGCCGTGTGATGATCATCTGCGACGTCACCCGGGCGGGTCTAGTCGCGCTGATGGCGATCCCGAGCATGCCACTGGCCGGCCTGTGCGGGCTGCTGTTCGTCACCGTGCTGCTGGGCGCGCCGTTTTCCTCGGCCCGGTCGGCGCTGCTGCCCGACGTGCTGCCGGGTGACGCGTTAGTCGTGGGCTGGGCGATCGGCAACATCAGCTTCCAGGCCAGCCAGATCCTGGGTTTCGTCACCGGGGCGGCGGTCGTCACGGCGCTGAATCCGCACCGGACGCTGGCCACCGACGCCTTGTCTTTCGCGCTGTCCACCGCGATCGTGGTTTGCTGGGTGAAGCCGCGCTCGGCACCGCGCCGCCAGCCCGGCAAGCGGCCCTCGCTATGGGCCGTGTCACGGGAAGGCGTGGCCATCGTCTTCGGTCATCCGGTGCTGCGGACGCTGCTGCTGTTCGGCTGGCTGGCCGGTTTCTGCATCGTGCCGGAGGGCCTCGCCGCGCCTTATGCTCACGCGCTGCACGGGGACGCGCTGACGGTCGGGCTGCTGATGGCCGCCATGCCGCTCGGGACGGTGGTGGGCGCGTTCGCGTTCGGCCGGCTCGTGCCCCCGTCCGGGCGGATATGGATGATGGGCTGGCTGGCGATGGCCTCGTGCGCACCGCTGATCGGCAGCGCTTTCGGGCCGCCGCTGTGGGCCGTCCTGATCCTGTGGGCCCTGGCCGGCGTGGGCAGCGCCTACCAGATCGCGGCGGCCGCGTCGTTCGTGCAGATGCTGGCCACGGAGAACCGGGCACGGGCGTTCGGCCTGGCCCAGTCCGGCCTGCTCGCCGTCCAGGGGCTGGGCATCCTGGCCGGCGGGGCCGTCGCCAACGTCATCGGGGCCCCGCTCGCCGTGGGCCTGGCCGGTCTGCTGGGCCTGTGCGCCGCGGCCGGTCTCGCGATGAACTGGCGGCGCCACCGCGGTGAGGTGATCGCCGCCGTGCGGACGCCGACGGGTGCGGCCCGCTAACGCCGGCCCGCTGGCGGACCCGGCCGCGGGCCCGAACCGGACCGGCGGCGGGCCTCAGCGCTGCTTGTTGATCAGGTTCTCCACGATGGAGGTCTTCTCGCCCTCCTCGGGGATGACCGCCCAGGCGACGAGATACACCAGCACCCCCAGACCCCAGAAGATCGTGAAGATGGCAAAGCCGAGCCGGACGAAGGTGACGTCAATGCCGAAGTAGGCGGCTACGCCCGCGCAGACGCCGGCCAGCAGCCTCCCGTCACGGCGGCGGTACAGCTGGCTGGTTCCGCCGGCTCCATGACCGTTGCTTTCGCTCATGGTTTGATGATGCCCGCTGCGCGGAGGTTCTGACATGGGAATTCCCCTACTTAATACCCTGAGGACAGACAGGTGAGAGGAGCCGCCCATGTCATCCGCCGCATCCGGCGCGCCAGCAGGCAGCAGCCCGGCTGGTAACCCGCCCGGCCACGCCCGCAAACCGGCCGATCTCGACCTGCTCCGCATCGATGATCAGCTCACCTCCGACGAGCGCCTGGTCCGCGACACCGTGCACGATTTCACCGCCGACCGGATCCAGCCGCACATTGCCGCCTGGTTCGAGGGCGGTACGCTGCCCGCCGACCTGATGCCTGAGCTGGGCAAGCTCGGGCTGCTCGGCATGCACCTGACCGGCTACGGGTGCGCCGGCATAGGCGCGGTCGCCTACGGCGTCGCCTGCCGGGAACTGGAGGCGACTGACTCCGGCCTGCGCAGCATGGTCTCGGTGCAGGGCTCGCTGGCCATGTTCCCGATCTGGAAGTACGGCTCAGAGGAGCAGAAGGCGCAATGGCTGCCGCGGATGGCCGCGGGCGACGCGGTGGGCTGCTTCGGCCTGACCGAGCCCGATCACGGTTCCGACCCGGCCGGGATGAGCACCCGGGCGCGGCGGGACGGCTCCGACTGGGTGCTGTCGGGCACCAAGATGTGGATCACGAACGGGAGCATCGCCGACGTCGCGGTGGTCTGGGCGGCTACCGGCGAAGGGGTCCGGGGCTTCCTCGTCCCGCGCGGCGAGCCTGGCTTCAGCGCGACCGACATCCACCAGAAGCTGGCGCTGCGCGCGTCGATCACATCCGAGCTGCACTTCGATGACGTCCGCCTGCCGGCAGACGCGGTGCTGCCCGGTGTCACCGGGCTCAAGGGGCCGTTGTCCTGCCTGTCCGAGGCGCGGTTCGGGATCACCTGGGGCGCCACCGGGGCGGCCCGTGCCTGCTACGAGATCGCGGTCGAGTACGCGCGCACCCGCGAGCAGTTCGGCCGGCCGATCGGTGGTTTCCAGCTCACTCAGTCCAAACTGGCATGGATGGCCTCCGAGCTGGCCCGCGCGCAGTTGCTGGCGCTGCATCTGGGCCGACTCAAGGAGGCGGGCCCGTTGCGCCCCGATCAGGTCAGCCTGGGCAAGATGACGTGCGTCCGCACCGCCCTCGACATCGCCCGGCAGGCCAGGACCATTCTCGGGGCCAACGGCGTCACGCTGGAATACCCGGTGATCAGACACGCGAACAACCTCGAGGCCGTGCTGACCTACGAGGGCACCCAGGAGATCCACGAGCTGGCGATCGGCCACGCGATCACCGGCCTGTCCGCTTACCGCTAAGGCTGGCCGCGTCCACCGTCAGGCCGGGGTGCGCGTGCCGTCAAGCCTGGCCACGGTGCTGGGAGCGGCCTGGGCGGGCCGCACGCCCGGGCCGCGGCCGCATGGGCCGCTGCGTTATCGCGCGGACCTCGGTACGCTTCATGGTTGGTGCGGATGTCCGCGCCACGGGGCGTTAGCTCAATGGCAGAGCAGCGGGCTTTTAACCCGTGGGTTCAGGGTTCGACCCCCTGGCGCCCCACCAGCGGAAGCTTTTAATCCGCACGGCAGGCGTGGCACGGGTTGTGGCACGAGTACGCCTGGCCGGGTTATCGCGCCGTCATGGCCAGCACCCGGGGCGGTTACATACAGCCACTGCCCAGCGGCTCATTCCGCGTCAGCGTCTACGCCGGAACCGACCCGCTGACCGGCCGGCAGATCCGGCTGCGCCGGACCTGCACAACCGAGCGGGCCGCGCAGATCGCACTCGGCCAGCTGCTCGAGCAGGCCGAAGCCGGCCGACAGCCGGAGACCAGCGCCACCGTGGCCGAGCTGCTGGACCGGTACGTCCAGGTCGCCGACTGGGAACTGTCGACGCGGGAAGCCAGCGAGGGCTATATCCGGCGGGCCATCAAGCCCGCAGTCGGGCACCTTCCGATCCGGAAGGTCCGCGGCCCGATCACTCTACGCGCGGCTGAGGCGGTGCGGCGACGTGTCGTGCACGGGGGAGGCCGTTCACCGAGCACAGCCGCATCCCGGTCCTCATCGCGGACCCGGCGGACTCACGGCCAGCCTGGGAGCAGGCCGCGGGCAGGCTGCGGGCCGCGATCGAAGCCGGGGCGCTCGCCCCGGGCGACCCGCCCCCTCCGTCCGCGAGCTGAACGCGCTCCAGGGCGTCCGCACAGCCACGCTGCAGCATGCCCTCACCGTGCTGGCCGGCGAGGGGCTGATCATCCTCCGGCAGGGCCGTACCGCGGTGGTAGCGGGAGGAGCGGACGCCGCCGGCGCCCGCGGCCGGGCACGGCGGCCGGGCCGGGATCACGACTGCGGGCTGGCCGGTTGCCGTCCGCACGTGTGCAGGCCGATGCAGGCCAAGACAATCCGGAACATCCACAGCATCCTGTCCGGCGCCTTCGCCACCGCGAAACGCTGGGACTGGATCGGCTCGAACCCGGCGGAGTCGGCCAAGCCGCCGGCCGTCTCGCGGCGGCCGCTGCCCGCCACCACGCCCGGGGATGTCGCGACCGTGATCGCCGAGGCCCGCCAGGCACACCCCGCACTGGCTCTGTACCTATGGCTGGTCGCGATCACCGGCGCCCGGCGCGGCGAGCTGTGCGCGCTGCAAGTCCGCGACATCGACCTGGACAACGGGGTGCTGCACATCGCTTTCAGCTACGTCGTGACCGGCGGCCGCGGGGTCCGGAAGGACATCAAGACACACCAGGACCGCTACCTGGCCATCGATCCAGTGACCTGCGCCACGATCAGCGAGCATCTGGACGCGATCCGCGCCACGCTCGCCGCGGTGGGCCTCGACCTGCCGAAGGACGCTTACGTGTTTCTCAAATGACCCGTGGGCGCCAGCCCGTGGAATCCGGACTGGGCCTCGCACAAGGCCAGCGACCTGGCGGCCGCGGCCGGCGTCAAGCTCACCATCAAAGGGCTGCGGCACTACACGGCCAGCCAGCTGCTCGCGGCACGCTTCGACCTGCGCAACACCGCGGCGCGCCTTGGCCATGGCAGCGGCGGCGCCACCACGCTGCGGCACTACGCCGACCCCATATCAGAGGTCGATCGGCGCGCCACCGCCTACCTCGCACAGCTCACCGCCGAATCCGGAGCCCATAGCGGCTGACAACGGCGCACCGACGGCCATGAACGCTCATCACGCCCAATACGCGCCCAGATGAGCCCGCCTCTCCGCATCGTGCCTGTTCAGAGCGGGATAGATAAGTCGTCTGCTCGTGAAACATCCGCCCTTGTCGGCGTGACAGGACAGCGTGTCAGCGCGGTCCGTTGCCGAATCATGCCTTACTGGAATCAAGCGGCGCCGCTGCGCGGCGCCGGGTCCGGCGCTCCCTGCGGCGGGCTCTGGCCTTGGGAGGCCCCGCCCGGCGCGCCCGCGCCGTCCCAGCCCTAGCTGTCCTCAGTGATCTGGCAGGCCAACGTCACGCACATTGATGCGGCGTGCAGCCGTCTTCCTCCGTGATCCGGGCCAGGCTCCCGTGTCACCGAGGGAGCCTGGCCCGTCTTCGGATTGTCTGTCAGGCGGCAGCAAACGTTGGTGGGTAGCCCGTTAATTCGTCGGGTCACGCGGCCAGCGGGCGTGGCGCGAACGGGTCGTGCCGACGCCGACGGCGAGGCCATCCTCGCCGAGGCCCTCCAGCGCCTCCGCTCCGGCGTCTTACGGCCAGAGCTCGATCGTCCAGGAGCAGGTGGTTTCGGGGTAGATGTAGATCTTGTAGTCCCCGGCCGCGAGGGTGAATTTGACTGCGGGGCCGTTGATGGGCGACATGGCCGTGATCGGGGCGTCGCCGCCGAGCGGAGCGTTTAAGCCGCTGCCCGACAGGTAGTCGAACTCGCCGCTGAATAGGCACTCGCCGGTGTCGCTTGGGTCGTTGGCCTGGTCGTACGAGGCCTGAGTGTTCTCGCTGTAGCTGCCCGCCGGGATGCTGAACGTGTCCACCCCGCCCCCCACACCGCCGCTGAAGGTCACGCCATTGGGCTCATAGGAGAAGGCGGGGTTCGTCTGCAGCGCGGGGCTGCTTGGGGGCGTCTGCGGTCCAGTTGCCGGTGAACCTCCCGCCGGTGAACCCCCCGCCTGGGACCCCTGGGAACCGTCGCCGGGAGCAGCGGTTGACACGGGGAGATTGCCGGAGGCCGCCGAACTCTTAGCGGGGCCGCACCCGGCGACCGCGGCGCCAGCGAGCAGCGCCGCCGTCGCCGCGGGCACTAGCACCATGCGCCTGCTACCGTATGAGAATTTCGCGGACATGATGATCACCTCTGCCTATCGCCCTGTCGCCGCATCCCGTCCAGCGCTGGGCGCGTCGGCCCCGCGCGGGTTCCTTACTCAGCGACGTTAGGCGCAGACGACGGAGTGTCGCATCACGGTGGACCCCACCATATTTCGCGGCATTCCGCTGGAGAGGCCAAACAATCGCCCCACTTGGGGGTGCATCATGACAGCCAGCCAGTGATGGTCTTCGGGGCCGCGCCGGACACTAAATGCAGTTGAGGACTTGCCGGGCGCTGCCCGGAGATGCGGCTGTCAGAAGCCGGGGCGAAACATCGATTCGGCCAAGGTTCCGCTGTTTACTTCGGTGCTGGAGCTCTCGCCGAGGAAGCCGTACTGGAGCATGGCCTGGGCAACGCCCTGGATGGCTGTCACATTTGGCGGCCCTACCGGGAATCCGGGCAGTGCCATGGCTGCGGTCACCGAGGGCGGCAGCTGGTCGTACTTCGCTATGGCCGCCCCTGCCGCGGTAGCGTCATTATGGGCCATCGCCTGTCCTTCTTCGATCGCCCGCACGAACGCGGCGGCGGTCTTCGGGTGCTGCGCTGTCCACGCCTGGGTGGCGACGTACCCGTCGATGGGGAAGTTCACGATACCGCCCTGATCGAGATCAGCCACCGCCTGGTCGCCGTATTTCTCCTCCGCTGCGGTGATGTAGGGCTCGGCGAGAAACGCCGCATCCCACGCGCCGTGCTGCAGCTGACGGGCCATTGCCGGGAAGCCTTGCGGGTCGGTGATGAACTGCACCTTCTGGGGTGAAACTCCCTGTTCGGACAGCAGCATGCTGATCAGCAGGGTGCCGATGCTATTGGTTCCGTTGACCCCGATCTTCCTGCCCGCCAGCTGGGTGAGGGTGGTGAGGGGTGAGTGCGCGGTGGTGACTACCTCGCGCGTGTTCGGTTGCAGAATAGAGGCCCCGGCGAGGATGCGGAACATGTCTCCCGCGGCCTGCGCCGCGATGTAACCGATATAAGCTCCGGCGCTGATGTCGACCTGACCAGCCAACTGACTGGCGATTATCGCCTTACTGCTGGATATCGGCTTGATTGTCACGCGCAATCCCTGCTGGGCGAACAGCCCATCGTTCTGGGCGATGTACAGGCCGGCCAGGTCGACCGCCGGTATGGCGGCGACGGTAATGTCCGTCTGCGCGGGCTTGGACGGCGCGGCGTTGCCGCCCGCAGTGGAGCACCCGGCGGCTAAAGCCATGATCGCCACGATACGCGAGAGGGCACGGAGGCTGTGGGTGGCGTTCATCTCTGCCTCCCCGCATATCGCGGTCTGGATCGTGGCCGCACCATCAGCACAGCAAGCGGCGCCCTCGCTAACCGCCGGGATGAGTGATCAGCCGCCAACGGTAGTCCATCCGGCGGGACGATGCCGGGTCACGTGACGAAGATGTCATCGGTGAACGCCCCGGCCACGCCCAAGCCGGCGCTCAGGGTGACAGCGGCTCACGAGCCGGACGCTCGAGAGCCCGGCAAGACGGCTGAGTGCCGCTCCAGCGGCCCAGCTGCGAGGAGGCTTAGAAGCTATCCATACCCCGAGCGCTATAGCCACCGGGCAAAACGCAGGCGGCGACGGAGCGTCGTAGTCACAGTTATCTGGTCACGCCGGTGGCGTCCGGGCGGCGCCGGGTACCGGGCTCGGGATTGCTGCGTTGCATCGGACGCAATGGGTGAGCCTGACGGGTGGGCTGAGAGCCTGAAGGCCGAACCAAGAGCGGCTGCGACGCTGACAGACTAGCTGCCGTTTACAAGAAGTACGGCCAGATGCACCACGCGCGCTAGCTGCATCGATGACACAGGTCGTCGCGCTGACTGGTCCTGCGGCGCTGGGATTATCCGACGCGCCGGTCCACACGGGGAGACAGGCATCATCCAGCTGCCGTAACCAAGCGTAATGACCGGACCGGGAAGGTCACATTGTCGGCGAGGCCGCAACTTGACGCCGTAGTCCGGCGAAGTCTTCTGCGAAATCTGCGAAATCTTCTGCACTGCCGAATTGGGCCGTACTGGATCAAGGCGGCGCCTTGCGGCGCCGCTGGCCCGGCGTCAGCGGCGGGCTCTGCCTTGACGGCCCGCCCGCCGCACGCCGGGCCGCAGGCTGGAGGGGCAGCCGGTCATACCAGCTCACATCACGCGGCAGCGAGCTGAGCGCTACCGTCTTCCCCGGCGTGTCGGGGCTCGGTCACGCGGCTGGTCGAAGGCGCCGAGCACTCAAGACCGGCGCCGGGAGGAAGAAGGAAGCAAGGACAAGAGTGCCCGCGGTCAGCTTCAAGGGCTTTCCGGGGCATCTCCTGTCCGGGTGCTGTCACCGGTGGCACAGCCAGACGCTGAAGTTCTGGCCTGCGTTCGAGAGCGCCGAGGCGTATGCCACGACCGCCCCGGCGTGAGTGCCGTCGGTGGTGTCCGTCCACTGGCTGGTGGCCCAGGGGCCGAGGATGCTGCCGTGGGAGCCACGGGAGGTGGTGACTTTGCTGCCGGTGAACTGCCATAGCCGGGTGTTGGCCGGTGGCGGGGTCACCTTACCGTTGTCGAACATGGCGAGCACCTCGGCGAAGTTCAGTGGCATCAAGTCCGCATATGGCGCGGCCACCGTTACCGTCCGGGTGGTTGCCTGAGTGGTGTCGGTGACGGTGAAGGAGTAGTGGCCGTGCTGGTCGTAGTAGATGCTGACCCAGAGCCGGTCACCGGGCTTGGGGTTCACCTTGAAGGTGCCCTGGGCCGCGTTGGAGGTGTAGCTGATGCTGCCCGCCCCACCGCCAGGGACGACCTCGATGTTCGCGTACGGCCGCGGTGTCGCCCCGCCGTTGTGCCCCAGAGCGACCAGCGCCGTGCCGCCATTGGCCGCTGGTGTCCGCGCTGCGGGCACGGTCATGGTGGTGGCGATGAACCAGAACGGGCCGCCGCTGTCGGAATAACCGGCGAAAGCTGACGTGTAGACCAGCGGCAGGGCGCGCGGCCAGACGCCGAAGTTCGCCCCGCCATTCCACAGCCCGGGCGGGCTCGGTGATTGTGCGGCGCCGATGGCCTGGGGGCGAACCCCGGCAAAGCCGAGTGTTGCCAGCGCGACCCCAGCTGCCGCGGCGGCGTAGAGCGCGCGGATGATGCGCCTGCGCATCGTGAAGACCCCCTGCGTTCGCCTCGGGCCGGATGACGCCGGTCTGGCGTGAGCAGTGGCCCTGCGGGGTGGCCCCAGGCTCAATCCTCAGTGGTTCCGCTTCTGCGGCCGCTGCCCCGGTCACGCCAGGCCGGGTAGCACGTCACCCCCTATGATCTCGCCATTATTCTCAGTCTCCCGGGACCAACCCCGCCCGCCAGAGCCAAACGGCCCGGCGGCAAAGGCCATCCGCCTCCGAAACCATCACCAGAATCAAAGGAGCGAGACAAACTGAACATATTAGAAAATTCAGAAGTTTACAGAAAACTGCGTCCCCGGCCGCAATAGGGTACTCCAGGGCTTTGACGTGCGCCGGTTTTTCGTGTGGAGCCTCATGGACAATTTCGAGTGGGCGGAGGGCTACTCCAAACGCTTCGGCCTGACCTGGGGGTGGATTACCCAAGCGGACGCCGGTTGCCCAAGGCGAGCTTCAGCTGGTACCGGGATGTGATAGCCGCCAACGCGGTCCCGCCGGATTCCGCCGGGAAGATGTGACATCAGCGCAGCCGGCGCAGGAACGCATCGGCCGGCACGGCCTCCTGCACGCGGATCCGCGCGTCCACGACGTGCGCGCCATCGGGACGGGCGACCACGGGCAGGTGCACCTCGGCGATCTGCGGCAGGTCGTCGGCCATCCGGGAGATCCGCAGCAGCGTGTCCCGCAGCGCGGCGAGGTCGGCACCCCGGCCGCCGGGGTGCCCCAGCAGCCGCGGGGCGGCAGGGGTCGATCTGATCAGGCCGTCGGCGTCCTGGCTGGTGAGCGGGGCCAGCCGCGCGGCGCGGTCGGCCGGGACAGTGACGGCCCCGGTGATGAGCCCGAACAGCACCAGCGGGCCGAACATTTTCTCCTGTAGCACGCTGATTAGTACTCCGACGCCCCCCGTGATCATCGGCTGGATAATGACGGCCCGGTGCGCGCCGAACGTGTCCCGCAGCGTACGGAACCCGCGCCCGATCTCATCGGCGCCTTCGAGGTTGAGCAGCACAGCGCCGGCGTCGGTCCGGCGAACCAGCCCGGGTGCGTCGACCTTCACGGCGACGGGGCCGCCGAACTGGCCGGCCGCCGCGATCGCGGCGTCCTCGGTGCTGACCGCGATGCTGTCCGCCAGCGGCACGCCGTAGCACCCGAGCAGCTCCGCGGCAGCGTCCCGGGACAGCCAGCCGCCCCACGGAAGGCCGGCGAGCGAGCTGGCGACCAGCTTCTTCGCCGGTTCGGGCCGCACGTCGGCCAGATCGGGCGGCTGCCCGGGGGCGGTGGCCCGCCACGCACCGTAGCTCGCGGCGTGGCCCAGGGCGCGGGCGGCCGACTCCGGATAGGCATAGGCGGGCACGGCGGGGCCAGCGGGATCCGGCCCGGCCAGCAACCGGATCCCCTCGACCTGGTCCGCCACCACGGCGGTGACCGGCACCGGCAGCCGCGCGGCGCTGACCTCGGGGACCAGGTCGCTGGTCGCGGTGGCGGCCGACAGGGCCAGCACCGCGTCCACACCCGGATCGGCGCCGACCAGCTCCAGGCACCGGCGGAACACGCCGTGTGCAACCGCGGCCGTGGTATTGACCGGGCCGGCCACCGTGGCACCGGGCGGGAGCAGGTCACGCAGTGCCCGCCGGGTGTCCTCGGTGAGGCGGGCGGTGCGCAGGCCCGCGTCACCGCATGCGTCGGCGGCGAGAACCCCGCCGCCCCGGGTATTCGAGACGATGCCGATCCGCCGTCCGGCAGGTGCGGGCTGGGTGGCCAGCAGCGCCGTGGTATCGAGCATCTCGCCGAGGTTGGCGGTGGCGATCACGCCCGCCTGCTGGAAGAGGGCCTGCCGGGTGAGCGGGGATGCCACCGCCGCGGCGGCGCGGGTCGCGGCCAGCCGCCGTCCGGCCGGGGACCGGGCAGCGTTCACGATCAGGATCGGCATGGTGCGGCCGACCCGGCGGGCGTTGCGGGCGAACTTGCGGGGGTTGCCGAAGGACTCCAGGTACAGTACGGCCAGCCTGGTCGCCTCGTCGGATTCCCACCACTGCAGCATGTCGTTCCCGGACAGGTCGTCCTTGTCGCCCAGCGACACGAAGGAGGAAAACCCCAGCCCGAGCCGGGACAGGTGCTCGAGGAGGACGACACCCACGCCGCCGGACTGCAGGGCCAGGCCAACCGTCCCCGGCCGGGGACGGCGGGCGGTGAACGTCGCGTTCAGCGCGATGGCGGTGTTGGCCACGCCGAACGAACCCGGCCCGACCAGCCGCATGCCGTGTCGGCGGCAGACGCCCAGCAGCTCCGCCCGGTGCGCACCGCCCAGGCCCAGCGTGATGATAGCCAGCGCCTTGACGCCGCGCCGCCCGCAGTCCTCGGCGACGCCGAGGACGGCGGCAGCGGGCGTGGCGACGACCGCCAGGTCGACCGGCCCGGGCAGCTCGGCCGCGGACGGCACGGACGGCACACCCTCCAGTTCGGTGACGCCCGGGTTGACGGCATAGACCGAGCCGCGGAATCCGCCGGTGACGATGTTGCGCAGAATCGCCCGCCCGACCGAGCCGGGGCGGCGGCTGGCGCCGATCACGGCGATCGAGGCCGGGGTGAGCACACGCCGCAGGCTGGCCACGCCGGCCGACCGTTCCCGCTCAGCGACCGCGTCCCGGTAGGTATCCAGGGCGGTGTCGGATTCCACGGCGGGCAGCGGGAACGTGAAATCGTAGACGCCGTCGGACAGGGCACGGTGCACCGGCAGGCCGGCATCCGCGAATACCTGCAGCATGAGGGTGTTCTCGGTCAGCGTGTCCGCGGTGAAAGCGCGAACGCCCCGGCTGCGCGCCAGCGAGATCAGGTACTCGAGCAACAGCGTGCCCACACCGCGTCTGTGCATGTCATCGGCGACCGCCAGGGACGTCTCCGCGGACAGTGAGCCGTCGTCGACGCACTCATAGGTGCCGCAGCCGACCACCTCCCCCTCCAGCAGCGCGAGCATGGCGGCGTGGCCGGCGGTGGGCTCGCGGCAGATCCGCTGCGCTTCCAGCGTGGCCGCGGCCGGGCTGACGCTGAAGAACCGCAGGTACAGGTTGTTGGAGGACATCTTGAGGTGCATGTCCCGCACCGAATCGAAGTCGGCAGGCCGCGCCTCCCGGATCCCGACCGTGGCGCCATCGGCCAGCAGCGCGTAGCTGCCCGGCTCGGCCTGTGTGCCCACGTCGCCCTCCCCGGACCCGGTCACGCTTCCGCTTGCCTCGCAGACATGCTCACCGTCCACAACGCGGCCGCCGCTGCCTAGGGCCGGAGGTCCCGCCCGGGCGGCGCCGGGCCGGGCACCGCCCCGCGCCGGCGCCCCGGCCGCCCGTCCCGTGGCTCTCCCGCGGTGCGGGCGGTCAGCAGGCCGTGATGCCCCCATCCACGGGGATGACCGCGCCGTTGACGTAGGCGCTGGCCCGGCTGGCCAGGAACACCGCCACGCCGGCCATGTCGTCGGGCCGCCCGATCCGCCCCCGGTCAGGTCGAACAGCCCACTCATATGACCACCACCGTTGAACCATCACCGTCGATGTGGGATACGGGCTGACCGTACCGCGTCATGCCCGGTCCGCTCATCCGCAGGCCCGCGGGCAGCGAGCCCCCGCGCGGCGTGATCTGGCCGCAGGCGGAAGATGGTCCTGGGGGACCGGCCCGGGCGCCGCCGGCGGTCCGCCACGGCAAGTCCGCCACGGCAAAGGAGCGTCGCCACGTCCGCCGCACCCGACATACGGCACATCGCCGCCGGCGTCTTCGGCTATCGCAGGCTGCGGCCGGGGCAGCATGAGGCGGCGGCCGCACTGGCCACGGGGCGGGACTGCCTGGCCGTCATGCCGAGCGGTGCGGGCAAGTCGGCCATCTACCAGCTTGCCGCGATCACGCTCGGCGGCCCCGCGGTGGTCGTGTCCCCGCTGCTGTCGCTGCAG
>Ga0335078_10004482_pt1 | contig 20677 bp, 15 predicted proteins | sample Lox_Sample_32_FD_206711 | JGI IMG/M metagenome (GOLD analysis project Ga0335078, IMG submission 206711) | Soil microbial communities from Loxahatchee National Wildlife Refuge, Florida, United States - Lox_Sample_3.2 | ecosystem: Environmental > Terrestrial > Soil > Wetlands | place: USA... | reverse complement strand
AATTTTGAACGCTCTCGCATCCATCACGGGCAGGCCGGCGCCGCGAGTTCGGCTGCCACATGCGGTGGCCCTCGCGGCGGGTTACGCGGATGAATTTCTTTCGCGAATTGCAGGCCGCGAGCCCCAGATTCCAGTCGAAGGCGTCAAAATGTCGCGCCACCGGATGTTCGTTGCAAGCGACAAAGCGCAAAGAGAATTGGGCTACGGGTTCGGCCCGGTGGAAGAGGCGCTTGCAGCCGCGGTGCGCTGGTATGAGGAGCACGGTTACGTTCCAGACCGAGGCGGAGCGAAACCAGTCCCGCGTGCACAAGCTGCGTGATTATTCGTAGAAATCGCACAGAGATTGACGATGGCTTTTTCGGGGCAAGGCGGAGAGTGAGAAGGGCAGGCGAATGAGGGCCCTGGTCACGTTCGCGCTCGATAATGAATTCGACCCGTGGCGAAGATCGCGGCGCTTTCAGCGCGTTACCGGCGCCTGGGATCGGATGTACGCTGCCCGAGTCGGCTCCGTCGATGTGAATGTCGTTCTGACCGGCGCGGGGCAATTCGCGGCCCAGCGCGCGATAGCGCAAGCTCTTCAGGTGAAACCAGAAATCGTGGTTGCGTCGGGTCTGGCGGGAGCGCTGAAGCCTGGATATAGCATTGGCCAGATCCTCGTCGCGCGGGGCATCGCGAACCCCGAAGGGACGCGATTTGTCGTCAGCGATCCGGAACTCGTGGTTGACGCAGAGTATGTGGGTGCAACGCGCGTAGAGAAGTTTCTCGTTTCAGATCGCGTGATTTCGACGGCCGCAGAGAAGAAGGAGCTTGCGGCACACGGTGACGCGGTCGATATGGAGAGCATCCATGTCTTGGCGGCTGCCGCGCACGCGCGCATTCCGGCCGTCGCGATTCGATCCGTCAGCGACGACGCTGAGACGGACCTTCCGCTGGACTTCGATCGCGTTTTCAACGATCGGGGCATGGTGAGCTTGCCAAACGTGATCGGCCAGGCCATGAGAAAGCCGCAGCGCATCAAGGGACTGCTTCAGCTCGCACGGCACAGCGAGCGTGCATCGAAGGCTCTTGCAGCGTTCCTGAACCGATTCTTCGAAAACATCACGGAAGGCCCTTACGAAGACGCGAAAGCGGACGCGCTGGCGATATGAGCCAAACCATCGCACCCATCGGAACTCTTGAACCGCCGGCCATTCCGGCGGGGTTGATGCGGGCGGGCGTCTACCGCGGCGAAGGCCGCGTGGTCGTCGAAAGCGTGCCCATACCCGAGATTGGGGAAGGCGAAGTTCTTTTTCGCGTTGCGGCTTGCGGAATCTGCGGAACCGACATCAAGAAGATTCATCACGGGTTCATTTCGCCGCCGCAGATTCTCGGTCATGAATTGGCCGGGACACTCGTGAAAGTAGGGCGGGGCGTGACCAAATTCAAGCCCGGCGACCGCGTGGTCAGTTTCCATCACATTCCCTGCGGCGCTTGCTTTTATTGCGAGAAGAAACTCTTTTCGCAATGCCAGGGTTACAAGAAGACGGGCTTGACGGCAGGGTTCGAGCCGAATGGCGGCGGCTTCGCACAATATGTTCGGGCAATGCCTTGGATTGTCGAGCGCGGAATGGTGGCGCTGCCTCCGGAAGTGAGCTTCGAAGAAGCAACGTTTGTCGAGCCAGTGAACACGGCTTTGAAGGCTGTGCGGAAAGCGCGCGTCTCCGCCGGCGAGAGCGTGCTGGTGATCGGCCAGGGTCCGATTGGAATGCTGCTGACGCTGCTGGCGAAGAATGAAGGCGCCCGCGTTTATACAAGCGATCCGATGGCCGGCCGGCGCGACGCCAGCGTGCGATTCGGAGCTGAAGAAGCATTCGATCCGGCTTCCGCGAATCTCGCTCGGGAGATGAAAAGCCGAACGCCGGGCCGCGGAGCGGACGCCGTTCTGCTGGCTGCGCCAAACCCGTCGCTGGTTGCCGAAGCGCTCGCCATCGCGCGCCCCGGCGGGCGCGTCCTGCTTTTCGCTCACAACGATCCCGTTCTACAATTGCAATTTCCAGCGGCTGCGGTGGGGATCGAGGAAAAAGAAATTCTCGGCAGCTATAGCGCATCCGTGGATGATCAGGCTGAATCGGTCGATCTCGTATTTCGGCGCCGCTTGCCGCTTCGCGAGATGATTTCGGACCGTTTTCCTCTTGAGCGCATTGGGGAGGCGTTGGAGTTGGCGGCGCACCCAAAACGCGATACCCTGAAAGTAGTCATCACACACGAATGAGCCGAACGAAGAGAAACGGGCATATGACGGCAGCCGTACTCTACGGCTGCGAAGACGTGAAGATCGAGCGCGTCGATATTCCGCGGATCAGCGAAGATGACGTGCTCGTGCGCGTTCAGGTGGCGCTGACCTGCGGCACGGACCTCAAGGTTTGGCGGCAGGGTTTTCACGCGCGCATGATTCAGCCGCCCGCGCTTTTCGGACACGAGCTCTCAGGTGTGATCGAAGAGAAGGGCAGCGCAGTGAATGGCGGCGTGCACAAGGGCATGCGCGTGGTTCCTTCGAATTCCGCCCCGTGCAATCGCTGCTTCTACTGCCTGAAGGGGCAGCCGAACCTGTGCGAGGACTTGCTCTTCAATAACGGTGCGTACGCTGAGTACATTCGAATTCCCGGCAGAATCGTTCGTGAAAATATGCTGGAGATTCCGGCGACGGTTTCATTCGTCGACGCGGCCATGGTCGAGCCGCTGGCCTGCGTACTGCGCGGGATTCACGAAACCGGCATTCGCAGCGGGGAAACGACTGTCGTCATCGGCTGCGGCCCGATCGGCCTGAAATTCATTCGCATTCTGTCGGCGCGAGGCGTGCGCGTGATCGCCGTTGGAAAGCGCACGAGCCAGATTCGTGCGGCGGAGCGCCTGGGCGCAATCGCGGCGTTCGATGTTTCCGAAATCGAGAATCCGGTTGCGCTGGTTCGCCAGTTAACCGATGCGGGCCGGGGCGCGGATTCCGTGATCGAGGCGGTTGGGCGCCCGGAGACCTGGCAGTGGGCGCTCCAGATGGTGCGCAAGGGCGGCACGGTGAACCTTTTCGGCGGATGCCCGCGCGGCACGCACGTCAAAGTGGATCCGGCGGCGCTGCACTATTCCGAGATTACGATCAAGTCGACGTTCCATCACACGCCGCAGTTCATTCGCGAAGCGCTCGATACGATCGTGCGGGGCGAGATTCGCGCCCGCGACTTTATTACCGGCGAGGTTCCGCTCGCGGAACTCCCCGAGGTGTTCCAGCACATGAAGAATCGCAACGGGGAACTGAAGACGGCTGTTATCCCCTGAACGCGCCTGCGCCAGGGCGCAAAATCGTCTTCGGTCGTTGCCCGTTGCGTTCCACCGTGCGTTGAAAGACGTCATCCGAGGAATTCTGCCCGCGCGGGTGCAGAAACCGGAGTCATCGCGCCGGTGATTTCGCGCTTGAATGGCTGCCTATCCGTCAAGCGTGCCGAGTAGAAATTGCTGTAAGTTGCGAGAAACAAAGCTTGGAGTTTGCAGCTACCCGTCAAGACTTGGGCCTGCGTCCTGGATTTGAAAATGCTGTCCACACCGGAACTCGAGATCGCACGCAATCTTCCGCGGGAGGGTTGTAACCTGGAAGAGGCGCAGCGGTACACCCGCTGGCTGGCGACGCACCACTACGAAAATTTCAACGTTGTCTCGTGGCTGCTTCCGCGCGCGTTGCACCAGCACTTCTACAATGTGTACGCCTATTGCCGTTGGTCGGATGATCTTGGAGATGAGATTGCGGATCGCCAGCTCGCGCTGCGCTTGCTCGATGCGTGGGAAGACGAGCTTCGGCTGATTTACGAACCCGGGCGGGGGCCTTCGCACCCCGTTTTGATCGCGCTGCGGGAGACGATTCGCGCGAAGGACATCCCCATTCAACCGTTCGCGCATTTGCTGCGGGCGTTCCGCCAGGATCAGGTGGTGCAGCGCTATGCGACGTGGGATGACGTGCTGGATTATTGCGTGTACTCGGCGAATCCGGTTGGCAGGCTGGTGCTGTATTTGTGCGATTACCGCGACCCGGAGCGGCAGCGGCTTTCCGATTACACGTGCACGGCGCTGCAACTGGCGAATTTCTGGCAGGACGTTTCGCGCGATCTCGAGAAGGGCCGCATCTACATCCCGCTGAGCATGCTGGCAGGGCACGGTCTGATGGAAGAGGACATCGTGTCGCGCCGCTTCGATGCGCGGTGCGTGGCATTGATGAAGGATTTGATCGAGCGCACAAGGAAGCTATTCGCGGCGGGATTGCCGCTCGCGCAGGCGGTCGACGGCCGATTGCGCATCGATATCGAGCTTTTCAGCCGCGGCGGAATAGCCATTCTGGATGCGATCGAAGCGGCAGGCTACGACACGCTGAACCATCGACCCGCGCTTACCAAACTCGATCAGTTGCGTCTGCTAGGTCGTGCGGCATGGTCGCGTTTCGCCGGAGCTTCGATCCGAGAACCGGATCCTCAGCCGCAGGTCGCAGCAGATTCCGGTATGCATAGAGCGGCTGCGCATCAACCGCAGATTTCGGAGGCGATCGAGGCGTCGTACGCGGAGTGCAACCGAATCGCGCGGGCGGCGCACAGCAGCTTTTATTTGGCCTTTTACGGCTTGCCCAAGGCCAAGCGGAATGCGCTTTGCGCACTCTACGCGTTCATGCGGCTCGTGGACAACGTGTCGGACGAGCCCGGCGACCTCGAATCGAAACGGAGAGGATTGGCGCGCTGGCGGGCCATGCTCGACGAAGCGATAGCCGGCAATACAAGCGGTCATCCGATTCTGCCGGCGCTGGCCGACACGATCTCGCGATTCGGAATTCCCACGCGCTACTTCCACGATTTGATTTTGGGTGCGGAAATGGATTTGACGCTCGATTCGTACCCGACGTTCGACCGGCTCTCGGAATATTGCTACCGCGTCGCGGGAACGGTGGGCTTGACGTGCCTCCACGTTTTTGGATTTCGCAACCGGCGCGCGCCGGACCTGGCCGAACGGCTGGGGCTTGCCTTTCAGCTCACCAATATCCTTCGCGATGTCCGCGGCGATTTCGAAATGGGGCGCGTGTACTTGCCGCAGGAGGATATGGAGAGGTTTGGCGTGAAGCCGGGAGACCTCCGCGGCCCGCGAACGCCGCAACTACAGAAGCTTTTGGAATTCGAAGCCGAGCGCGCTTGGCGGCTCTACGAGGAAGGCGCACCGCTCGTCCGTGAAGTCGATGCGGACAGCCGGGCGACGCTCTGGGCTTTGATACGGACGTACAGTGCGCTGCTCGCGCGCATTGAAGAGCGCGGCTTCGACGTATTTTCATCGCGTATCTCGCTATCGAAAGCGGAAAAGTTGCAGTACCTGATGGCGGGAATCGCAGGCTGGCGGAAGACGGATGCCCTCGCAAAGCGTGCTGGTGATCGGCGGCGGACTAGCGGGTCTGGCCTCCGCCGTCGCGCTGGCTGATGCGGGTCTCAAGGTCCGCTTGTTGGAAAAGCGTCCGCATCTCGGCGGCCGCGCCACTTCCTACACATTGCCCGATGGCAGTGAGGTGGACAATTGCCAGCACGTGACGCTCGGGTGTTGCACGAACCTGGAGGACTTCTATCGCCGGGCGGGCGCGGCAGAAAAGATACGGTTCTACGACCGGCTTTATTTTGCAGACCGCTGTGGACGCCGCTCGACGATTCAGGCGTCGGCATTGCCTGCGCCGCTGCACATGGCGCCGTCTTTCGCCGCGTTCGGCGGATTGGCCATCGCCGATAAACTTGCCATCGCGCGAGCGCTGCTCGTGATTGCGCGAGCGGGAGGCAGGCCGAAGGGCGTTGAGTCGATCTCCATGCTCGACTGGTTGCAGCGCATGAAGCAAACGCCTGCGGCGATCGAGCGGTTCTGGCGAGTGGTGCTCGTGAGCGCACTGGATGAAGATCTGGCGCGGACGGCCGCGCAGTACGGAATCGACGTTTTCTGGAAGGGCTTTCTGGCGAGTCGCGGAGGTTACCGCGTAGGTATACCGTCCGTTCCGCTTGCCGCGCTGTACGAGGGATGCAGGGAAGCGATTGTGAGCCGGGGTGGTGCCGTGCAACTGCGCAGCGGGGTGCGCGAAATTCGGCTGGGTGAGGGAGGATTCGCTGCTGCCGTCTTGGACGACGGCTCGGAAGCTTCCGCGGATGTTTGCGTTGTTGCCGTACCGCATACGGTGTTGCTCAGTCTTCTCCCGAGGGGAATGGGAGAGACGGGCGGTCCGCTGGACAATTTGCGGCGGATTCGCACCTCGCCGATCACCGGAGTTCACATGTGGTTTGACCGGGAAGTGATGACGGAGCCGTTCTTGACGCTGCTGGATCACAAGACGCAATGGATCTTCAACAAGTCGCTGCTATACAGCGCCAACCGGCGAACGGAAACCGAAGCGAAACAGAAAACGGATGGCGGTCAATACCTGCAACTCGTGATCAGCGCTTCGTACGATTTTGTGCCGCTCTCGCGGCAAGAAATTATCGATCTGTGCAGAGCGGAATTGGCAGAGGTTCTTCCCGCAACCCACGGAGCACGGCTTGAAAAAGCTACGGTGATTAAAGAAATTTCCGCGACCTTCTCTCCCGAGCCGGGAATCGATGAGTTTCGCCCGCCGCAGGATATCGGCGTGAGGCATCTCTATCTGGCCGGCGATTGGACGCGCACTGGCTGGCCATCCACGATGGAAGGGGCAGTGCGCAGCGGTTATCTGGCCGCCGAGGCGGTGCTGAAAGAGTTGGGCAGCCCGCGCAGCTTCGTTCAGCCCGATCTGGCTGCTGAAGGTCTATGCGCGATGTGGGCCAGGCATACTGCGGCAAGCGCGAACTAAGTTCGCCACTAGCCGCGAGCGACGTTGGAATTGGTTTTAGCAGTGCCGGGTTATGATTGAAATAACCCCCGGAGGTTTTCCCATGGATCGGAAGTATAAGCAGAGGGGTTATCGCGACCGCGATGCCGAAGAGAAGAAGCGCGAGCGAGCCGAACGGGGCGAGCGCCCGGCAGAGCCGCGTCCCAAACAGGATCTCCTCGGGCCGCGCACGCCGCGAATGGTCGGCACGGTGACGCGCGCGCGCTGTTCAAACTGCGGCGCGGTGCTGGCGCCACACTTCGATCCCACGGGCCAATGCCCGAAGTGCAACTCCGAACTTCACTGCTGCAAGCAGTGCGTGCATTTCGATACCAGCCGGCAGTTCGAGTGCACGCAGCCGATCCCGGAGCGGATTACGAAAAAGGACGCGAAAAATAACTGCACGTTTTTCGAATTCCGCGTGACCGTCGAAAAGGATACTTCGCCCGTGACTTATGCGAAGAGCGTGCCCCCCGCTGCGAGTCCTGCCCGGCCCACCGATGCGCGCAGAGCCTTCGAGGACCTTTTCAAGAAGTAGATCGCGGCAGAAAGCTCCCCAAAATCCCGCAGGAATCTGCGGACGTCCGCCAACAATCATCTCGCATTCAATCCGGCGACTCTGCCGGCGGCATCGGGAAGAGTGTCGGCTCTTGCGAAGGTGCGTCCGCGATCGATTCCAGCTCGGGATAACGGTGGCGGAGGGTTTCGGAGACTTTCACTTTATCGCCCGTCAGAATATGCAGGAGTTGCAGGGCGTTCACGACGGCTTTGCCTTCGAAATGGTTGTTGGCGATGACGAAGGTTGTTTCGGTCTTTTCGGAGATGAGGCGGACGCGGCGCGCCCAGGGCTCGAGCTCGCGCTCGGAATAGAGGTAGTTGTAGCGCTCGTGGCGCGGCAATTCTGGATCGTCGCTGAACCACGTGTCGGCGCGGCGGCCGTGCAAGCGGACATAGCCCAGCTTGGAGGTGGCGCGCTCCGCGGGCTGAATGGAACGTCCGATCAAAGGCTGATCGATATTGCAGATGCCGACGCCGCTTTCGTGGAGGAAATGATAGAAGTCCGGCTGCGCCCAGGAAGAATGGCGGACCTCGATGACTAATGGGTAGTCGCCAAAAGAATCGAAAAGCTGCTTGAGGCGCGCGAGATTGGGCGGCGTATTGTGAAATGAGAAGGGAAATTGCAGCAGCAAGGCGCCCAGCCGGCCGGCTCCGCGGAGAATATCGAAGCCGGCGCGAACATCCGCTTCGTCTCTGCTGGTTGCGCCTTCCTCGTGCGTGAATTTCTGCCAGAGCTTGGCGGTGAAGAGAAAACGAGGATTGTCGGCCACACGCTCGATCCACTGTCTCGCATGATCCGCATTTAGCGGGGCGTAAAACGAGGTGTTGATTTCGATCGCGTCAAGGAATTGGGCGAGATACGCCGCTTCGTGGAATCCTTTGGGCCGGTGGGCGGGATAGACGATGCCGTTCCAGTCGGGATAGGCCCATCCAGCCGAGCCGATGAGTACGCGGCCGGCTTTGGCGGAGTGCACGTGAGCTTTCGGCGGAGAATTCGGTGCCGTTGGCACTGCACGGAAGCGTATGACGCGCGCGAAGAAGCTGTCAATTCGGCAGCCTGGAATTCATGCGCACATCGCCGTATTGCGTCAGGCGGCGCGGCGGAATAGTCTGAATCTGCCTCTATGAGTGCGCCGCTTCGGGAGATCAATCTCGCAACGGGAAGGTGCCCGCATGAAAGTAATGTTCAACCATATTGCACCCGAATTTCGCGAATCGATTGAGCGGGAATGTTCGCGGCACGTCGAGAAGCTGAATCGCTGGCTGAAACGGTATCAACCGGATCTGATTCAGCTGCAGACCAGTCTCGATAAGCAGCCGCGCCGTACGGAATACACGGTTTCTCTCAACCTCGTGCTGCCTAGCGGCACGCTTCACGCTGAGGCATCAGCTGCCGGTGCGCGCGCCAGCGCCAAGGCCGCTTTCGCTGAACTTGAAGCGCAGGTTAAGAAACATCAGAGCAAGCTCCGCAAGGATTACGTCTGGAAACGCAAACGCGGACGCGAAGAGACCACGGTGAGGCAGTCTGCCCCTGGAGAGTAGACACGGATTCCGTGACGATGTGTGAAGGCCCTCAGCGGAAACTCTTTCGATCGCGCTGCAGGTTGCCCGCAACATCCACAGCACGTTAGAATCGAAGCACTGGAACGCTGCGACGCTGGTCTGCTTCAGAGTGCAAAGGGCCGCAACTGCGTCGAATCTTCCGCGTGAGCCAGGGGCGTAGCTCAGTGGTAGAGCAGCGGCCTTTTAAGCCGAAGGTCGTGGGTTCGATCCCCACCGCCCCTACCAAACCCACTAAGTAAGGCAATCCCGGAGCAGGTCTCGCGTTGCGCTGCTAGATGCGGGCGAGGGCGGTGGCTTCGTCTTCGGCGAGATCAAGGACGCTATCGAGGCGGACCATTTTCAGCAGCATCTGGACGCGTTTATTGGGAGCGAAGAAGGTGCACTTCCCGCCAGCGCGTTTCAAGGTAGTGAAGGCGCGAACCAGGGCGCCAATTCCAGAGCTATCGAGGTCGGTGATGCCGGAGAGATTGATGGCGATGTGCGTCGTTCCCGCGTCCACGAGCTTTTGGATCTGATCGCGAAATTGCTCCTGTGTAGGGCCGAGCTTCATTGCGCCTTCGATATCGAGAATGGTCGCAGGTCCGGCGGTACGAATGTGAATATTCAAGCTGCCTCTCTGGGCCTGTAAACTAACCGAATTGCCCCCAACGATCAAGGACAACCGCCTCGATTGTTGACGGTGAATGCCGCATTTGCTAGGCTTCGCCCACCGCTGCTCGTCCCGTACGGGGATTCGAAGTTCGAGCCGGGAGCGGGCCTTCCCGCCTCGGGAGAGTCATGGAAACAACTGCTGCGCTCTTCGAGCTGGCGAGCGTGTCTCTTGCTTGCCGCGATCAGGAGACCCTTCTGAAGACGTTTGCCGCGCGGGTGGGCGCTTCCGCCGGCGCGAAGGCGGTGCTCGTGTGGCTTACGAATGGCGATGAAGGACTCGCCTGCCGCGCGCGCTGGAATGAGCCGGGCGAACGAGTGAACCCCGCGGAAGGAGTCGCAGCGAACGGTCTATTATCTGAAGTGCTTGAATCTGGCGAAACCCGCCGCCTGGGCGCCAAACAGATTTCCCCGAAGCAATTATCGCATCTGGATGAAAGCAGCCGCGGGCGTGTGCGATCGGCGTTGTACACGGCGCTGCCCGGAACGGATGGCGCGAGCGGAGTGGTGGAGGTTCTGAGCAAGCAGGCGGGCGAATTCACGCCCGACGATGCGAACTTCGTCGAGGAAGCGAGCCGGCTCGCGGGCCGCGCGCTTACCAACCTGGAAGCAATCGAGAGCGAACGGCAAACGCAGCTTACGACGCTCGAGCGCCTTACTTCGTTGTATGACATCGGCCGGACCTTCACCTCGACGCTGGAATTGGAAGAATTGCTGCCCGTTGTGGCCGATAAGATTCGGGAGCTGCTTGGGGCGGGAGCCTGCAACGTTTGGCTGACCGTACCGGAGTCGCAGGAAATGCAGTTGGCCGCGCGGGCCGGCGAAGATCCGACGGCGGAAGAGGGCGCGCGGGTCTCGTCGACGGAGGGCTTACTCGCGGAAGTAGCCCAGCAAGCGAACCCAAAGCTGGTGAGCGAGCCCGGTGACGAAGCGGGACTTGCGGAGCGTTGCGAGGCTGGCGGGGATTTCGAAATGCAGTGCTGGATGGCGGCGCCTTTACGCAAGGACGATGAAGTTCTCGGCGTGTTGGAGCTTATAAACAAGGCGGATGGCGGAGCGTTCGATGAGGACGATCTTTTCCTGCTGGCCAGCGTCAGCGAGCAGGCGGCGATCGCGTTGCATAACGCGAAACTCCTCGAATCCGAGCGCAAGGTACACGCGCTCGACGCGCTTCTGAAGATTTCGCAGGAAATCACTTCGACGCTGGATCTCGACCATGTGCTGACGACGGTGGTCCATCAGGCGGCGACCATTGTGCCGTTTGATAAGTGCGTGATTGGATTTTTCGACCGCGGCGAGTTCGTGCTCGGAGCTGTGTCCGGGGAAGGAGAAGTTCCTAAGACGCGCGAAATGGCCGACCTAAGGGACCGGCTCGCGTGGGTCGCGGGCCTCACGGAGCCTGTGGCCGCGGATATTCACTCCGATGGCTGGCAGGTCGATCCTGCGGAAGCGCGCGCGCAAGTTGTCTCGTTTCTCGAAAAGAACGAGTATGCGGGATTCTATGCCCTGCCATTGCACGACGAGCAGGGCGCGCTCGGGGCCATGGCGCTCTTGAGCAGCAGCGGCGATTTCTTGACGGCAAGCCACAAAGAACTCGTCGCAATCCTTGCGAGCCAAACGACGGTTGCGATCCGAAACGCGCAGCTTTATCAGCAGGTGCCTCTCGCCAATATTCTTCAGCCGCTCGCCCAGCGGAAGGAAAAGCTTTTAGCCGCGCTCCCCAGAGGACGCTGGCGCCTATACGCGGAGCGCACAGCGGTGGCGGTTGCTGCGCTCGTTTTGATCCCGTGGCCGGTGCGTGTCGGTGCGGACGCGACCGTCGTTCCGGCCGAGCGGCGCGTGCTGAGCCCGATGGAAGGCGGGATCGTGAAGCGCGTGCTTGTCCATGAAGGTGATGAGGTGCAACCGGGGCAGGTGCTTGCGCAGTTCGATGACGGAGACGATCTTGTGAAACTGGCGCAGGCGCAGGCTGCGCTGGCTCAGGCAAGGCACGATTTGGCCGAAGCGGAATTCCGAAACGATGGCGCGGCGGCCGGCCAGGCGAAAATCCGCGTCGATTTGCACGCGGTTGAAGTGCAGCTGGAGCAGGAGCGCGTTTCGCAGGCACAGCTTCGCGCTCCTATCGTGGGTGTTGTCGTGACTCCAAAGGTTGAAGAGCGATCCGGCACCATGGTACGGGCTGGAGAACCTTTCGTCGAGATTGTGGAAACCGACCGGATGGCCGCGGAGATGAGCGTTTCCGAAAGTGACCTGAGCCTCCTTCGCCCGGGGCGCAATGCATCGCTGAAACTTAACGCGTTTCCGACTGAGACGTTCACTGGAGTCGTCGAACGAATCGGAGCAGAGACGAGAGCTGAAGCGGGCGAGCAGTATTTCCTGGTTCGCGCGGTCTTCAACAACGCGGGTCATCTTGCCCGCGACGGGATGGCCGGGCGGGCGCGCATTCGAGCAAAAGGGGGATGGTTCGACACCGGCTGGTATCCCGTGGGATACGCGCTGGCGCGCGACCCGTCCCGTTGGGCATGGGAAAAGATTTGGTCGTGGCTGCCGTGATGAAGAAAGGAAGCATGATGACAAGGGCCAGCGAATTGGTGCTTGTGGTGACGATTGCGATGACAGCAGCTGGTTGTGGAGATTCGCCGAGCGCAACTTCTCATGCCGCTGCAGTGCCAATTGCGACGCCAACGCCCACGATAGCCGCACAACCAGCGGCCTCTGTTGCCGACTCTGCGAGCGTGTTGAGTGTCCTGTCCGTGGAACATCAGGTTGACGTGGCGACCGAGCGAGACGGTGTGGTTACTTCGGTGCTCAAGGATGAAGGGAGCGTTGTAAACAAGGGCGACATTCTCGGCCAACTCGACGATCGCACGCTTCAGATCGAACTCGTCAAAGCACACGATGATTTGCTGGTTGCCCAGAATAACGTGAAATACAAAGAAGCGGAGCTAAAGGCCAAAAGTGCGGCGCTCGATCGCCAGCAGCAGCTTCGACAGATGGGACTCTCCAGTCAGGCCGATCTCGAAGCTGCCGTTTTCGAAGCCAAAGCCGCTGAATACGACATGCATGGCTGGGAAGCGATGGCCGAAAGCAGCCAAGCCGAGATTCATCGACTCGAGATTGAAATCGACCAGACACGCTTGCGGGCGCCGTTCTCCGGCGCGGTAGTTACCCGCTACGTCCGCGAAGGCCAGGAGATCGCAAAAGGAGACAAATGTTTCCGGGTCAGCCAACTCGCGCCCCTTCAAGTGGAGTTTCAGGTCCCCGAAGCGGCTGGCAGACGCCCGACCAACGGCGCGACCGTAAATCTTTCCCTCGTCGAAAATCCCAAGCGCCCGCTGATTGCGCGCGTTGTCAAGGTGAGCCCTATCGTCGATCCCGCCAGCGACAGCTATAACGTCACCGCTGAACTGAACGGCAAAGGAATTGCCGATCTCCGGCCGGGAATGGCCGTTCGCGTCGCGTGGACGAGTCAGGCTCGCACGGCGCAATAGGAACGAGCGCATGCGTTTTGGCCCTACACGCCTCCAGGCATCGGCGATTCTTGCAAAGGGGCTGCGCCGCCCGAAATTTCGCTCGGACCTCCGCGTGAGCGAGCAGGTCCTGCGTGGCGAGAAGAGTTACGTCATCAAGGTTCCCGAGACGAATTCGTACAACCGCTACGGCGCCACGGAATATGAGCTGCTGACCCTGTGCGACGGAACGCGAACCTCCGCCGAAGTGGCAGCGATTTGGAACGAGCGTCATCCCGACGAACCCCTCAGCGATATTCAGGTGATGGAATTTTTCGACGGAGCTGAGGCAGGCATTTGGGAGCAAACGGTCGGCGAAAAAAATCTTGCCGTTCTGGAGCGCATTCGAGACGACCGGAAAAGCCGTCTCGACCAATCCAGCGCGCTCTACATCACGTTCAAAGCCTGGGATCCCGACAAGACACTTCAGAAGCTGGACCGCTATTTGAGTTGGATGTATACGCCCGAGTTCGTGATTTTTTCCCTGCTGCTGTTCATCACGGCCGCCTACTTGGCTGCAGGCGATTGGTCGCGTCTAGCGAGCGACACAGCTGCGCTGTATTCGTTTCAGAATAAGACTGCCTATGACATCTGGGTATTTTGGATTCTCATTCTTGCTTTGGGGGGAGTTCACGAATTCGGCCACGGCCTTACCTGCAAACATTTCGGCGGGGAAGTCCACCAGATGGGCTTCATGCTTATCTATTTCACGCCGGCATTTTTCACGGATACGACGGACAGCGTCCTGTGCTCGCGCTCCAGCCACCGGCAGTGGGTGCTCTTCGCGGGTATCTGGATCGAGATGTTCTTCTGCGCTATCTGCACTCTGATCTGGCGCTTTACGATACCCGGCTCGCTTGCCAACGATCTCGCCTACAAAACGATGCTGCTCAGCGGAATTCAGGGAGCGCTGCTGAACCTGAATCCGCTGATCAAGGCAGATGGCTACTACGCCCTTTCGGAGTTTCTCCACGTCGATAATCTTCGCGAGGAAGCGTTTGGGTTCATGCGGGCAGCGGCGCGCAAATATGTTCTGCGGGAAGATATCGACCTGCCTGCGACGACGAAGCGCTTGAGGCGAATCTTCACGATTTTCGGCGTCAGCGCGGTGCTGTACAGCACCAGCCTCATGCTGGTTGCAATTGTGTTCGTCAGAAATATTTTCGTGAGCAAGTGCGGAACTTTCTGGGGTTATCTCTGCACTGCTGGTGTCATCTATTTCTTCGCCCGGAAAGGGCTGAGGAAGGCCCTGCCCCAGGTTCGCGCGTGGTGGCGAGAGAAAAGGGAGGAATACATGGCCTGGAGAATGACGCGGAGGCAGAGCCTGGGCACCATCGGCGTGGCTCTACTGCTCGTCTTGCCGCCGATCCCATCGCACGTGTCGTCCGATTTCGTGCTGGAACCCGGCCGAGAGGCGCACGTCCGCATGTCGGTACCCGGCATTGTGCGACAGGTCTTTGTCCGGCAAGGGGAGAGCGTGCAGCAAGGAGAGCTGATGTTCGTGCTTGAGAATCCCGAAGTGGAAGCAAGCGCGCGCTCGCTCGCACAGCAGCTTGCCATGGCGAATAGCGAATTGCGTTCCGCTCAAGCCCGCGCCGATGAGGACAAAATCTCTGTCGCGGTCCAGCAACAGAATCAAATTGAAGAAGAATGGAAAGTGGCACAGGAGAAAGCGGACGCGCTTCAGATACGAGCTCCTTTCGCCGGAATCGTTGCGACGCCTAGGGTTGAACAGAAGACCGGCGAGTACGTTTCGGCTGGAGACGAAGTATGCGAAATCGTCGACCGCAGCGCGGTGAAGGCACGCATTCTGGTCCGCGATTGGGAGTTGCAGGACGTTCATGTGGGAGCCGGGGCGCAACTGAAGGTAAACGCATTCCCGCTTCGTACGTATCCGGGAACCGTGGAGCGCATTTTCCCGGCCGCAGCGTCGGACCGGCCACTGAGTCAGCCGCAGGAACTTTCGAAATTAGGGCAAGATCTGACCAACTATTTCGCCGTGGAGATGGAATTTCCAAACGCGGATGGGACACTCACGGAAGGCATGACTGGCACCGCGAAGATATCTGGAAGGTCTTGGCCCGTCGCGTGGCAATTGGTTCGAGGAGGGTGGCGCTGGCTTCGTTCCCAGATTTGGTAAGTGCGACGTGGCAAAAAACCTGAGGCCGCCGCAACTGTGCGACGGCCTCTGAAATTCACGCGAGCGTCTTAGAAGCGCTTCAGGACGGTCAAGGTCTCTTTCTTTTCCAGCTTGGTCGCACCCAGCTTCGTCTTCTTAACCGGCTTCGTTGATTTCATGATCTCGTCTCCCCTCTCAGATTTTGTTCTAACTGCTTTCGCAGTGATTTAATGCAATCACCTCGCCAAACCCCCGTAGCTATAGGATGTCGCGCATCTGCTTGTTAATACGGGACATGGTAATCGAATCGCCGGCCCGTGCCGAGGCGACCACTGCTCTCGCTGTTGACTTTTCGCATGATGCGTTGACTTATTCAACGGCTTCCGATTTGGGTCACCGCAAAAAACACCGGGGAACCTTGCAACGCGGATTCTTCGAGGTAGTTCTCACAGGCCGTGTTTCCGGCAGAGGTAGTTCATGCGGTTGCGATCTACGCCGAGCAGGCGTGCCGCTTCGGACCTGCCGTCCTTGGAGCGCTGCAACGCCTCTTCGATCCAGCGCCGTTCGAAGGCCTCGATTTCTTTATCGAGGTGAATTCCTCCAGCAGGAAACCGGAATCGGCCTTTCACGTCCCGGCCCGCGGCCTGAACGATTTCGGGCGGCAGATCGGCGAGGGAAATGGATTCCCCATCGGTCATTACGACGAGCCTCTGAATAGCGTTCTCGAGTTCGCGCACGTTGCCTGGCCAGGCATAGCGCTTCATTGCGAGCAGCGCGTCATCCTCGATTCGCTTCACGGGCAGGCCATTCGCCGCGCAATACACCCCGATGAAGTAATCGGCCAGCACAGGAATGTCCTCGACTCGTTCGCGCAATGCCGGAACAAATATCGGCACCACGTGGATGCGGTAATAGAGGTCTTCCCGGAATTTGCCTTCCCGGGTCATCTCTTCGAGGTCCTCATTGGTGGCGCTGATGAGCCGGAAATCGACGCGAATGGATTTTTTGCCTCCCAATCGGGTGAGAGCGCGTTCCTCGAAGACGCGGAGCAGTTTGCTCTGCAGGGCAGGCGTAAGCGTGGCGATCTCGTCCAAAAACAGCGTCCCCTGGTGGGCCATTTCGATGCGGCCTTCTTTTGTCGCAACCGCGCCGGTAAACGCGCCTTTTTCATAGCCGAAAAGCTCGGATTCCATAAGTGTTTCAGGCAGGGCCGCGCAGTTGACGCTTACAAAAGCGCGATTGCGGCGCGGGCTTTGCTCGTGAATCGCACGCGCTACTAACTCTTTCCCCACGCCGCTTTCGCCGCGAATGATTACGTTCGTTGTGGCCCGCGCGATTCGTTTGATGGATTCGAAGAGGTGACGCATCGAATCCGTCGCGCCGATAAAGTCGCCGAGCGAATTCTTTCGGCTGATTTCCTCGCGGAGAATGCGATTTTCGCGCTGGATCCGCAACTTTTCCGCGGCACGTTCCAAGAGGTGACGTAACACGTCTGCATCGATTGGCTTGATGAAGTAATCGTATGAGCCTGCGTCGATCACTTTAAGAGCTGTGGCTTTTTTGTTGTCCGAGCTCAAGACCAGAACGAGCGTGTCGATCTCGCTGCCGTCCAGGCGGTTCAGCAGCTCGACGCATTCGCGGACGCCGCCTGACGCGATGGGCAGCCCCAGAAGCAGAATGTCAAGTTCGGATTCCTGCAGCAGCTTGTACGCGGCGTCATAATCTTCGCCCTCGAGAATTTCGAATTCGGAGCGAAGGGCCGAGCCAAGTTTCGCGCGCAGACTCTCATCGTCGTCCACGATGGCAACTTTGGGCCTGGGCGTTCCGGGGGCGATCGCAGCTCTCCAACGCGGACACGGAAGAAACTTCTAGGCAGGTTTCAACGTGTTTCCCGCGTTAGGCGGATTCTAGGGTCGGCGCAGGCAACTGTCAACGCAGGATGGATCGAACGGCGTCGCCTGATCTCCGGACGGCGATACGGCGTCTAGGGGATGGACGGTCCGAACGAGGCGCGGCGATGATGCCTAACCGGCCGATATAGGATCCCCGCGCGATGCTTGCCAAGACGAAAGAGCACGACCCGGCACAGAGCGAGTCGCCGCCCGTCATCACCAAGGCGATTGAGGAGAAGCAGGTTCGTGAGCGCGTCGCCATTGGGGCGCACGTCGTTTACGAGGCGGTGCGCCGCGAGGGCGAGGAGGAGCTCAAGCGTTCGTCTTCGGCGCTGGCGTGGTCCGGCCTCGCCGCGGGGCTGTCGATGGGCTTCTCGCTAGTGGCGGAGGGCCTTCTTTCCTCCTACCTGCCCAGGAGCGGTTGGGCGCCGCTGGTGTCTAAGCTTGGCTACAGCGTGGGTTTCTTGATCGTCGTTCTGGGACGGCAGCAACTCTATACGGAGACGACGCTGACGGCAGTGCTGCCTCTTCTTGCCAGACGCAGCTTCAAAAGCGCCGCGAGCACGCTGAGGAGTACGTTGCGCCTCTGGGGCGTTGTTTTGGCGGCCAATCTTGTGGGCACATACCTCTTCGCTCTTTGCGTCGCGCGGATGCCGATTTTTTCTGAGCGCGTCCATCAAGCGATGATTGACGTTAGCGGGGGCAGCATTCAGGGCGGGTTTGGAGCCGTATTCATTCGAGCCGTTTTCGCGGGCTGGCTGATCGCATTGATGGTCTGGCTGCTGCCCGCTGCCGAATCGGCGCGCGTCAGCATCATCGTAATCGTCACGTACTTGATCGGCCTGGGCGGTTTCAACCACGTGATCGCCGGCTCGACGAAGGTCATGTTTCTCGTTGTCACAGGCGGCGAGACGTGGCCGCATTATTTCGCCCAGTTCTTTGTTCCCACTTTGATCGGCAATGCTGTCGGAGGCGTGTCGCTCGTCGCTTTCCTGGGCCATGCACAGGTTGCCGCCGGTAGCGAAGCGGGTTAAATGGCTCTTCAACCTTGCACACATATCGTTTGTCGCAACCGCCTTGCCGGTGTATCCTGAACACATGAACGCCTGCTGCCTGAGCCTGATTGCATGTTGTCGCTCTTGTTGTACGAGCGAACGCTCTGGCGCGGGTATGCGGGGTACTTGAGAGGGAGCCTAAACTCAAGATTCCTTAAGCCCACCGCCAGACGAAGCTGGCCGGTGGGTTTTTTGTTTTATGCTGCGAAAGCGGCATCCCGATTGGGATGCAAAGCCACTAGGGCTTGAGGTGCTGAGTTGCTATGAAGGCGTCGAACGCACTTTGGAAGGACCATCTTGCTGGGAGGGTCCCGGAGGACCTGGCCCGCGAGGTAGACATATTCGATAACGAAGTGGCCCTGCGCAAACAGGGCAAGCTGGATGAGCGCCTATTTGCGGAAACTCGCCTGCGTCGTGGCACATACGGCCAGCGTTATGACAACGGCCAGCGCCATGACGGCTCCAAAGTTCAGGAAATGCACTATCCTTCCGGGACGCTCACAAAAGGCCCTTCCACCCTGTGGGACGCGCCCGGAATGCAGCGCATTAAGATTCCTGCCGGCGGCTTGAATGCGGAGCAGCTCGAAACCCTGGGGGAACTTGCAGAGGAATATTCCGACGGCATCGCCCACGTCACGACGCGGCAGGATTTTCAGCTTCACTACATTCACATCGAAGACACGCCGACGATTATGCGCCGTCTGGCGGCGGCGAAGATCACCACGCGCGAGGCGTGCGGGAATTCGGTGCGCAATGTGACCGCTTGCCCATATGCCGGTGTTTGCGAGGACGAAGTGTTCGATGTGACGCCCTATGCGCGGGCGCTTTCGAAGTTCCTGCTCGGGCATCCTGATTGCCAGAATTTCGGTCGAAAGTTCAAACCGGCTTTCAGCGGATGCGCGCAGCATGCCTGCGGGCTCACCAGCTTGCATGACATTGGCTTCATCGCCGTGACGAGGAATGAGAACGGAGTGGAAAAGCGCGGCTTTGATGTCTACGTCGGAGGCGGCCTGGGCGCTGTTCCGTACATGGCGAAACGCTTCGATTCGTTCGTTCCCGTTGAGGAAATTCTCCCGCTGACACAGGCTATCGCGCGCGTCTTCGCACGTCTGGGCGAAAAGAAGAACCGCAGCCGCGCGCGCATCAAGTTCCTCGTTCAGGATTTGGGCATCGAGAAATTCAAGCAGCTGGTCCTGGAAGAACGCAAGACGCTCACGCCCGATCCGCGGTGGACAGATTTCGAGGCGTTTATCGAAACTTTCACGGAGAAGCCGCTGCGCGAAAGCGGCGAGGCTTCGGAGGGCGGCTCAGACGCTTATCGACGCTGGGTCAAAACAAACACGCGCCCACAAAGACAGGGAGACTATTTCGTCGTCACGGTTGCGTTGCCGCTTGGTGACATTACGGCGAATCAACTGCGCGCGCTGGCCGACATCGTGCGCACGTACACGAAGGAGACGGTTCGCACGACCGTCGAGCAAAATTTCGTGATCCGTTGGGTTAGCGGCAAAGACCTGCCGGCCGTGTACGATGCGCTTGACGCCGCGCACCTGGCCAGCCCGGGCGCGGGAACGATCGTGGACGTGGTGACTTGCCCCGGAACAGATACGTGCAAACTTGGAATCTCGTCATCGCGGGGGCTTGCGGCTGAGCTGCGCAAGCGCGTCGCGGAACAGAATTTTCAGTTCGACGAAGCCGTCGAAAACCTGCACATCAAGATCAGCGGCTGCTTTAACAGTTGCGGGCAGCACCACATCGCCGACCTCGGTTTCTACGGCGTGAGCCGCAAAGTAGGCGGATACGCGGTGCCCCACTTCCAGGTAGTGCTGGGTGGAGAATGGGAGCACAACGCCGGGTCATACGGCCTGCCCGTTGCGGCGATTCCATCGAAGAACGTTCCGAAAGTCGTCACGCGCCTGACGGGACGCTACGTCGAAGGGCGCAATGCGGGCGAATCCTTCAAGGATTTCATCAAGCGCATCGGTAAAGTGGAGTTGAAGAGCTTGCTCGACGATCTGGTGCGCCCGCCCGCCGGAGACCGGTCGTTCTTCAGCGACTGGGGCGATCCGCGCGAATACACACTCGAGGACATGGGCACGGGCGAGTGCGCCGGGGAGGTGGTCTCGTCCGTCGAATTCGACCTGGGTGCCGCTGAAAGGGAGCTATTCGAAGCTCAGCTCGCATTCGAGAATGGCCAAATCGAGCAGGCCGGCAGAACGGCATATCGCGCGATGCTCCATGGCGCCAAGGCACTCGTGAAAATCGTGAATCCGGCAATTTCGGAAGATCCGGATCAGATTGTCTCCGAGTTTCGCAAGGATTATTACGACACGCAGAGATTCTGGGACCCATTTGCCGGCGGAAAATTCGCGCAATATCTCTTCGCTGCGCACGAAAAAGCCGGCGCTCCTTACACGTCAGACTCGAGCCGCTATCTGATCGACGAGGCTCAGCTCTTC
>Ga0335078_10004481_pt1 | contig 20679 bp, 20 predicted proteins | sample Lox_Sample_32_FD_206711 | JGI IMG/M metagenome (GOLD analysis project Ga0335078, IMG submission 206711) | Soil microbial communities from Loxahatchee National Wildlife Refuge, Florida, United States - Lox_Sample_3.2 | ecosystem: Environmental > Terrestrial > Soil > Wetlands | place: USA... | reverse complement strand
TGTCGTAGATCTGGCGCAGCACCGGGGCCATCTTCTGGCTCACCCGGCCGGCCACGATCATCAGGTCGGCCTGCCGCGGGGTGTTCGACGCCCGCTCCATCCCGAACCTGGCCAGGTCGTGCCGCGGCCCGCCGGTGGCCATCAGCTCGATGGCACAGCACGCGAGGCCGAAGGTGGCCGGCCAGACCGAGCTCTTGCGCGCGTACCCGGCCAGCTTCTCCACCGAGGTCAGCAGCACGCCGGCGGGCAGCTTCTCTTCCAGTCCCATCGCTAATCCCACTCCAGGCCGCCGCGGCGCCACACGTAGGCGTAGGCGACGAGCACCGTGGCAATGAAGGTGACCATCTCCACGAGGCCGAACAGGCCGAGCTTGTCGAAGTACACGGCCCACGGGTACAGGAAGATGATCTCTATGTCAAAGACGATGAACAGCATCGCCGTCAGGTAGTACTTGACCGGGAAGCGCATGCCCTGGGCATGCTTGGTCGGCTCGATGCCGCACTCGTATGCCTCGAGCTTGGCCCGGTTCCACCGTCTGGGCCCGGACACCGAGCCCGCGATCAGCGAGAAGACCGCGAAGCCCGCGGCCAGGATGCCGAGCACCAGGACCGGCACGTAAAGGCCCATCGCGGGTTCACCCCCTTGTCCGGCTTGCTGGGCATCTTCGCCCGGGATATTTTCATCGGCTCTGCTACGCCGCCGGCGTCATCTTAGACACCGCGTTGATGAGCCGGTCGACTGCATCGCCACCGCGGGTCTCGGTCAGGTTGCCAAGCAGTTTCATGGTGAAGCGCATCACCGCGGGCCGCTTCACCCCGTGCCTGGTAGCGAACTTCATGAATCCGGGCCTGCCGATCAGGTCGACGAACACGCGGCCCAGCGTGTAGTAGCCGCCGTAGGCGTCCTTGAGCTGGCGCGGGTAGGTCTGCAGCACGCGCTCGCGGCCCGCCGCGGTCGGCCGCGCCCTGGCCTGCGTGATCACCCGCGCCGCCAGCTCGCCCGATTCCATCGCGTAGGCGATGCCCTCGCCGTTGAACGGGTTCACCATCCCGCCCGCGTCGCCGACGAGCAGCAGCCCGGCCGTGTAATGCGGCGTGCGGTTGAAGCCCATCGGCAGCGCCGCACCGCGGATCGGCTGCGTCCGGTTCTCCTCGGCGAAGCCCCACTCGGCCGGCATGCCGGCCAGCCACTTGCGCAGCATCGCCCGGTAGTCGATCTCCCCGAACCCGGACGAGGTGTTCAGCAGGCCGAGACCGACGTTGCTGGTCCCGTCGCCCATGCCGAAGATCCACCCGTAGCCGGGCAGCAGCGAGCTCCCGTCCCACAGGTCGAGCCAGGCCTCGAGGTACTCGTCGTCGTGCCGGGGCGAGGTGTAGTAGCTCCTGACCGCGACCCCGAGCGGCCGGTCATCGCGCTTGTGCAGGCCCATCGCGACCGACAGCCGGGACGAGTTGCCGTCCGCGGCCACCACGAGCGGCGCGCGGAACTGCTGGCCCTGCTTGGTGCGCACGCCGGTGATCCGGCCGGTGCGCTCGTCCAGCAGCGGCGCGTCCACGTTCACGCCCTCGAGCACCCTGGCGCCGGCCTTCTCCGCGTGCCTGGCCAGCACCTGGTCGAAGTCGGTACGGGCGCGGATGAGCCCGTAGCCGGGATAGCTGGACAGGTCCGGCCAGTCGAGCTCGATCCGGCCGCCGCCGCCGATGATCCGCAGCCCCTTGTGCCGCTGCCAGCCGTCGCCCGTGCCGAACGGCACGCCCATCGTGGTCAGGGCCTTGACTGCGCGCGGCGTCAGCCCGTCGCCGCACACCTTCTCCCTGGGGAACGTCGTCTTCTCCAGCACGAGCACGTCGAGTCCGGAGCTGGCCAGGTGGTATCCGGTCGCGGAGCCCGCCGGGCCCGCGCCCACGACGATGACGTCCGCCGACTCGGCCGCCAGCGGTCCGCGCGCGTGCGTCCGGGCGCGCGGCTTCGCCGCGGCGCCCGTGCGCGCGCCCGCGCCAGAACTCGTGCCTTGCTGGGGGGCCAAGTCTGGGGTGCCGGCGGGGGGTACTTGCTCGGTCACTGACCCGTCCTGACTGTCTTGTGAAGGTCTTCACAAGTTGCTTCAGTCGGCAGTGTAGTCCCGTCGCGTTCCGCTTGGTTCAGCCGCCCCGCTCAGGCTGGGCGCCGGGCCTGGTGCAGCGCGACGACCCCGAGACTGAGGTTCCGCCAGGTCACCGCAGACCAGCCGGCCGCGCCGAGCTGAGTGGCGAGCTGCTGCTGACCGGGCCAGTCCCGGATCGACTCGGCCAGGTAGTCGTAGGCTTCGGCGTTGCCGGAAAGCCGCCTGGCGACCAGCGGCAGCGCGCGCATCAGGTACTGCTCGTACAGCGCGTTGAGCCGCTCGGCCGGCAGGTGGCTGAACTCGCAGACGACCAGCTTGCCGCCCGGCCTCGTCACTCGCAGCATCTCGGTGAGCGCCTGGCCGGTGTCCGCGACGTTCCGCAGCCCGAACGAGATCGTCACGGCGTCGAACGAACCCGGGGCGAACGGCAGGTCCAGCGCGTCGCCCGCCACGAACCGCAGGCCGGCACCCGTAGCCGCGCCCGTCGCCCGGCCGGCCGCCTGCCTCGCGGCGCCGGCGCGCAGCATGCCGAGGGAGAAATCGCACGCGACGCACCGCGCGCCGGCGGTGGTGAATGCGCGCGATGACGTGCCCGTGCCGGCCGCCAGGTCCAGGACGAGCTGGCCGGGTCCCGCGTCCACGGCCGCCGCCACGGCCTTGCGCCAGCGCCGGTCCAGGCCCAGCGAGAGCGCGTCGTTCAGCAGGTCGTACCGGTCCGCGACCTTGTCGAACATGGCCGAGACCTCGGCCGGCTTGCGGTCCAGCTGCGCACGCGTCATGCCTCAAGCCTGGCATGACCCCCGGCAACGCGGCCGGCCGGCTGCCGCCGCCTCGGCGTATCCGGCCACCGACAGCGGGCCGCCAGGGCCGACTGCTGCCCCGGACTCACGCGGTGACGCTGCCCCCTCTCCCCGGGCCGGCCGGCACTAGACAGGGCTACTTCACAAGGTGCTCGAGGCCCTCGAGCTGGAGGGGCAGCTCACGGCCACCCAGGCGGGCGAGCTGATCGGCGAGCCTCCCAACACCTGCTCGTTCCACTTCCGGCAGCTGGCCAGGTACGGATTTGTCGAGGAAGCCGGCCCGGCACCGGGCCGGTCACGGCCGTGGCGGCTGACCGCGTCCCGGATGCACTTCTCCGACCTGCACGAGGACCAGGACACGGCGATAGCGGCCAGGGAGCTGGACCGGATGCTGAGAGAGCGGTACTTCGGCCGCCTGACCACGTTCACCGCGACGCGGTCTGGCTACCCGCTGGCGTGGCAGGAGACGACAGGCGGCAGCCAGGCGCTCCTGCACGTCACCCCGGGGGAGCTCAGGGCGATCGACGAGCAGATCATGGCCATGCTGGAGCGCTACCTGGACCGCAACACCGACCCGGCGAGGCGGCCACCGGACTCCCTGCCCGTCGAGGTTCTGCTGTTCGCCTATCCCGTCCGGCCGCCGGGGAGGTAGCGACCCCGTGCGCCGCCTGCTCGCTCACCGCGACGCCCGGGTCTACCTGACCGGACAGCTGTTCTCGCTGTTCGGTGACTCCAGCCTGTGGCTGGCCATGGGGATCTGGGTCAAGACACTCACCGGCAGCAATGCCCGGGCCGGGCTGGTGGTCTTCTTCTTCACCGCCCCGTCCCTCCTGGCCCCGGCCGTAGGGCTGCTTGCCGACCGGGTCCGGCGCCGTCCCCTGCTCCTGGCCGCTAACACCCTGACCGCGGGGGCGGTGCTCGCCTTGCTGGCCGTCGGCGGCGCCGGGCAGGTGTGGCTCATCGACGCCGTGATGTTCGCCTACGGCATCTCCTACGTCGTCATCGGGCCGGCCCAGTCCGCCCTCCTGACGGTCATGGTCCCAGCCGAGCTGCTGCCGGATGCCAACGGTGCGCTGCGCACCGCCCAGGAGCTGCTGCGCCTGATCGGCCCGCTCGCCGGGGCTGGCCTGTTCGTCGCCGTCGGTGCCCATGTCGTCGCGGTCATGGACGCCGCGACCTTCGCTTTCCCGGTGGCCTCGCTGCTGCTCCTGCGCGTGCGGAAACCCGCCCCGCCACCACCGGCGGGCCACTGGGCGACCCAGCTGACGGCCGGCCTGCGGCACATCTGGCGCACCATCGAGCTGCGCCACGTGATCGCCGCGGGCGCGCGCACGACCACAGTGTTCGGCTTCGCCGCGACCGTTACCTATGCCATCGCCAGCGACGGGCTGCACCGGCCGGCGGCATTCGTCGGAGTCCTGGCGGCTGCGGAAGGCGCGGGCGCGGTCACCGGCGGGCTCAGCGCGGCCGCGCTGGTCCGCCGGCTCGGCGAAGGGCGCCTGATCGGCATGGCCATGCTCGTCGCCGCGGCGGGCGCAGCCCTCGAGATCCCGGCCCTGCTGCCCCCGGTCATCGCCGGGTCGGTCATCTTCGGCGCTGCCATCCCCTGGCTGGTCGTCGGTCTCATCACCCTCACCCAGCGCCGCACCCCGGCAGACCTGCAAGGGCGGGTCTATGCCGCCACCGAGACCCTGATCACGACGCCGCAGACCGTCTCCATCGCCCTCGGGGCCGCCCTGATCACGGTCACCGGCTACCGGACTCTGCTCGCCGCGATGGCCATCACGATCGCCCTCGCCGCCGGCTACCTCCTCACCCCGCCCGAGCAGCGGCCGGCCGCGCGCCAGCCCGCTAACCATGGCCACGCTCCCGCCGCGGTCCCGCTAGCCCCGGCCAGCGCGCCCGGCCAGCGCGCGGCCAGTCCCGGTCCGGGCAGCTCCCGCTGACCGCCTGGAGTACTCTGTCCGGCGCGACCGGCACCGGGCTGACCGGAGCGACGACGGAGACAGGTGATGGAAGCACTCAGCATCGACGGCGCATGGGTCTACCGCCCGCGCATCTTCCGTGACGACCGGGGCTTCTTCACCGAGGCGTACGGGCTGGCCGAGTTCACGGCCGACGTCGGCTACGCGCTCGACCTGCGGCAGGTGAACGCGTCGGTGTCCCGGCAGGGCGTGATCCGCGGCATCCACTTCACCGACGTCCCGCCCGGCCAGGCCAAGTACGTGTTCTGCCCGAAGGGGGCGCTGCTCGACGTCATCGTCGACATCCGGGTCGGATCGCCGACCTTCGGCCGGTGGGAGGCGGTCCGGCTGGACGAGACGGACCGGCGCGCCATCTTTCTCGAGCACGGCCTGGGGCACGCGATCACGGCGCTGAGCGCGGAGGCGACGGCGGTATACCTGTGCACCAGCACCTACGCACCCGCCGTCGACCGCGAGCTGAACCCGTTCGACCCCGACCTCGCCATCACCTGGCCGGGTACCGAGCAGGACCTCGTGCTGTCGGCGAAGGATCGCGCGGCGCCGTCGCTGGCCGAGCTGCTCGCGGCCGGCGCGCTGCCGGACTACGCCCGGTGCGAGCGGCTCCGCGACGAACTGAGGACCCGGGCTGGCGGCCAGTCCGCCTAGCCGACGTTCCCGCTCACGGCGGTCCTGCCCTCGGCGGCGGCGATCGCACCGAAGGCGCGCCCGAGCGCGTCCCGCCAGCCAGGCAGCACCGGCAGCCCGGCACGGTCCCACGCGTCGTGCCCGAGGACGCTGTAGGCAGGCCGCGGCGCCGGCCGGGACAGCGCGCTGCTCGATGTCGGCGTGACCCGGCCGGGATCGGCCCCGAGCAGCTCGAACACCGCCCTGGCGAAGCCAAGCCAGGTCGTCTGGCCGCTGCTTGTCGCGTGATAGACGCCCGCCCTGGCGCCGGACCGCGCGAGCAGCAGGATCTGCCGCGCCACGTCCGCGGTCCACGTCGGCTGGCCGTGCTGGTCGTCCACCACCGCGACGGTCGGCCTGGCGGCCTCCAGCCGGATCATGGTCCGGACGAAGTTCGGGCCGTGCGCGCCGTACAGCCATGCGGTGCGCAGCACGTAGCCGGTCTCGGGCAGGTTCCGCCGCACCGCCCGCTCGCCGGCCAGCTTCGTCCGGCCGTAGGCGGTCCGCGGCGACGGCTCGTCGTCCTCGGCGTACGGCCGGCTGCCGGTCCCGCTGAAGACATAGTCGGTGGACGGCTGGATCAGCGTGGCCCCGATAGCAGCGCACGCGGTGGCCAGGTTGGCGGCCCCGGTCCCGTTCACCGCCAGGGCCTGGCTTTCGTGCGCCTCGGCGTCATCGACGGCCGTCCAGGCCGCGCAGTTCACCACGATGGCCGGGCGGACCTGCCGGACGAACGCGGTGGCCGCCGCCGCGTCGGTGATGCTCAGGGTGCCGCGGTCCGCTGCGGTGACGTCCTCGCCGGAGTCCCGCAGCAGCGACACCAGGTCCTGGCCGAGCATGCCGCCCGCGCCGGTGATGAGCCAGCTGGTCATGACTTCTTCAGCGGCTCCCACCAGGACCTGCTGGCGGCGTACCAGCCGACCGTGTCGGCCAGACCGTCGGCGAACCGCACCTGCGGCTGGTAGCCGATTGCCCGCAGCACCGAGTCGTCGAGCGAGTACCGCCGGTCGTGGCCCTTGCGGTCCTCGACGTACTCCACCCGGTCCCAGTCCGCGCCGCAGGCCGCGAGCAGCATCTTGGTGAGCTCTGAGTTGGCCAGCTCCACGCCGCCGCCGATGTGGTAGACATGCCCGGCCGCGCCATGCTCGGCGGCAAGCTGGATGCCGCGGCAGTGGTCATCGACATGGACCCACTCGCGCACGTTCCCGCCGTCGCCGTAGAGCGGCACTGTGCCGCCATCGAGCAGGTTGGTGATGAACAGCGGGATGACCTTCTCCGGGTACTGGAACGGACCGTAGTTGTTGCAGCACCTGGTCGTGACGACGTCGAGGCCGTGGGTGCGGTGGTATGCCTGCGCGATCATGTCGCCGCCCGCCTTGGCGGCCGAGTAGGGCGAGTTGGGGTCCAGCGGCGCGGACTCGGTCCATGAGCCGGTCGGGATGGACCCGTACACCTCGTCTGTCGATACCTGGACGACCCGGCGGACGCCCGCGTCCAGGCAGGCCTGCATGAGCGTCTGCACGCCGCCGACATTGGTGGTCACGAACGGCGCCGCACCGCTGATCGAGCGGTCCACGTGCGTCTCGGCGGCGAAGTTCAGCACCAGCTCGTGCCCCGGCAGCAGGTCGGCGAGCAGCCGCGAATCGCAGATGTCCCCGGCCACGAAGGTCAGCCGGGGGCTCCGCGAGACCGGGTCGAGGTTGGCCAGGTTGCCCGAGTACGTCAGCTTGTCCAGCACGGTGACGTCCGCTCCGGCGACGGCCGGGTAGCCGTCCGCCAGCAGCGTCCGCACGTAGTGGGAGCCGATGAACCCGGCGCCCCCCGTGACCAGAATCCTCATCCGGCGAACCTCCGAGTCACCGCGTCTCGCCTCACGAGCTGATCTGGACCTTACTGTGATCTCCGAGTACCAGCCGGTGCGCCCTGGGCACCCGCGGCGCGGGCGTGATCTCCACGCTTCGCCCGATGAGCGACGCCTCGATCCTGCCCACTCCGCAGATGGAGGCCCCGGCCAGCACGATGGAGTACTCGATCTCGCTGCCCTGCAGCACGCAGCCCGCCCCGACCGAGGTGAACGGCCCGACGTAGGAGTCGGTGACCTGCGTGCCCGCGCCGATAATAGCCGGGCCCACGATCCGCGAGCCCGCCACGCTGGCACCTTCCTCGATCACGACCCGGCCGATGAGCTCGCTGTCCGCGTCGACCTCACCCATGCAGGCCGGCTCGGTCGTCTCCAGCACCATCCGGTTGACCTCGAGCATGTCCGCGACGTTGCCGGTGTCCTTCCAGTACCCGGTGACCAGGCTGGATTCCACCCGCCGGCCGGAGTCGATGAGCAGCTGGATGGCCTCGGTGATCTCGAGCTCGCCGCGCCAGGACGGCTTGAGCTCGGCGATGACGTCGTGCACCGCCGGGCTGAACATGTACACGCCGACCAGCGCGAGATCGCTCTTGGGCTCCCTGGGCTTCTCCTCCAGGCCGATGACCCGCCCGGCGGCATCGAGCTCGGCAACGCCGAACTCGCGCGGGTTGGGCACCCTGGTGAGCAGGATCTGAGCGGCCGGCCGGGCCTGCCGGAACGCGTCCACCAGCCCGGAGATGCCGCCGACGATGAAGTTGTCGCCGAGGTACATGATGAAGTCGTCCTCGCCGAGGTACTCCCTGGCGACCTGGACGGCGTGGGCGAGCCCGAGGGGCGCGTGCTGCGGGATGTAGGTGGCCTTGATGCCAAACGCCGAGCCGTCGCCCACCGCCGCCTGGACCTCCGGCGCGGTGTCGCCCACGATGAGACCCACCTCGGTGACGCCGGCGTCGGCGATCGCCTCTAGCCCGTAGAACAGGACCGGCTTGTTGGCCACCGGGACGAGCTGTTTCGCCGAGGTATAGGTGATCGGCCGCAGCCTGGTACCCGCACCGCCTGCAAGGACGAGCGCCTTCATTGATTCAGCCTATCCAGGACGGCGGCTCACTGCCGCCGGCTGCACAGGCTAGTAGGCGCCCGCCCCGCCGGAGATAGCGGACCACGTCTTCCACAGAATCTGCAGGTCGAGCATCAGCGACCAGTTCTCCACGTACCGCAGGTCGAGCCGGACGGCTTCTTCCCACGGCAGGTCGGAGCGGCCGTTCACCTGCCACAGCCCGGTGATGCCCGGCTTCACCGCCAGCCTGCGGCGCATGTGCTCGTGGTAGCGGTCGGTCTCCTCCGGGAGCGCGGGCCGCGGCCCGACCAGGGACATGTCGCCGAGCACGACATTGAACAGCTGTGGCAGCTCGTCCAGTGACAACCGCCGCAGCCACGCCCCGACCGTCGTGATGCGCGGGTCCGAGCGCATCTTGAACAGGACGCCGGCCGCCTCGTTGTGCTCGGCCAGCCGCTCCTTCAGCGCCTCGGCGTCCGAGACCATCGTCCGGAACTTGTAGATGCGGAACCGGCGCCCCGCCACGCCGACCCGAACCTGGCTGAACAGCACCGGCCCGCCGTCGTGAATCTTGATCATCAGCGCGATCGCGGCCAGCAGCGGACTGAGCGCGGCCAGCGCGGCGCACGCGATGGTCTTGTCGAATACCAGCTTCATGAAGCGCGGGATGCCGGTGAACTCCGGGTGGTCCATGTAGACCAGCGGCAGCCCGGCAGCGGGCCAGATGCTCGTCCGCGGTCCGGCGATGTCCAGGACGGCCGGGGCGACGCACAGGCTGGTGCCGGTCTTCTCCAGGTCCCAGGCGAGCTCGCGCAGCCGCATGCCGCTCAGCTCGGGGCACGAGAGCACCGCGACGGTGTCCGCGCCGAAGTCCGCGGCGACCGCGGCGACGCGGTCCAGCCCGTCGACCGCGGGCACGCCGCCGATCTCGGCCTCGCCGGAGGTGCCAGCCAGGCAGGCGGCGACCACGGTAAGCCCGTGGTAGGCATCCCGCCGCAGCTGCCGGATGATGTCCGCGACCACGTCGGGATGCCCGGCCACGACGACCTTGTGCATGAACGCGCCGTGGCCGCGCAGCCGGTGCAGCCGCTTGCGCAGCGCGTACCTGGCCGCCAGGTCGAGGATCGTCAGGGACGGGAACGCCACCACGACGTAGCCGCGGGCGAGCTCCGCCTTGGCGGCGTAGGAGATGATCGCGATCCCGGCCGTGAGGATAAGGCCGGCGTTGACTACCCGGCGGAATTCGTTCGACCCGATGCCGATGTACCTGGCGTCATAGCCGTCGACCATCGCGACGATTCCGACCCAGGCGAATGGCAGCAGGCAGCTGGCAAGCAGGTAAAGCCGCGCCGAGCTCAGATCGCCCAGCCGCACGCAGTAGGCAAGCAGGCCGGCCAGCAGCGCGCACAGCCAGTCAATGGCCATCGCCTTGCGCCGGTAGCTGACGCTCCATTCGGAACGGGTCAGCCCGATCAGGCGTGCTGAAATGGCGCCCGGAGCCCACTGCTCGGAGACGGCCGAGTTACCTGCCAAACCACAGCTCCCCTCCGAGCCCGCCGACTCCGGGTCTCCCCAGCCCGGGCCGACGGCGCTGCCTGCTGTTGCCTGCTACGTCCAGATCAGACACAGAAAAGACGCACAGCCAAAACCTCAGGTTGACTGGCATTAGCGACAATTTTTGGCAGAGATGGGCGAGGTGGCCCAAGCGCTTACGGAGCGTAGCCGCAGCCGCTAATCCCATCACTCTCGGTTTACATCACTAGCCTATGGCAGCCACATGCCTATCGCAGCGGATCTCGCATGCGACGCGTAAACGAGTTTTACCGTGTTTAGCCATGAGCTACGGAAGTCGGGCGGAGGCGCGCGGGAGTCGCTCCCGCCAGGCCCGCTGCCGGCCTGCTGGCCTGCCTCAGGCGACGGCTGACTGCCTGGAGCTGTGCCGCCTGATGGCCGCGAGCATGCTCCGGTGGTCGCAGGTGAGGCCCGCCTCGTGCGGCTCGGTGAGCTGGGCGGCCCGCGTCAGCGTCTGCTGCGGCAGGGCGGCCAGCGTTCCGTCCAGCAGCTGCCAGGACAGCTCGTCGAGCGCAGCACGCAGCGGGCCCTCGTCGCCTGCCTCGCTGGCGAGTTCCAGCCGGGTGAACGCGTCCTCGGACACCCGGCCGAAGTCGTGCGCCGCGGTGCACGCGTCCACGCCGCGCTTGTAGTCCGACTCGGCGAAGACCGCCTCGAACGCGCTGAGCAGGGGGCTCACGTCGCCGGCGGTGGCCGGGTCGTACAAGCCAGGGAACGCGACGCTCTCGTAGCCCGCGTCATACCCGCTGAAGTAGATCGGGCTGGAGGACTCGGACTGAAGCAGCGTCCCGATGGCCAGATCGAGCAGGCTGACCGGCCAGCCAAGATCGCTGATCGCGTAGATGCGCAGGCTGCCCGGCCGGCCGCCGAGGCCGGCGCAGAGCATGAGCTGCGCCGACTCCAGCCCCGACTGGGCGTAGAACCCGACGCTGGGCCCGTGCAGCCGGATCACGCCGGAACTGGCCCAGCTCAGCAGTCGCTCGTACACGATCGAGTTGTCGACGACGTGGGTGAACCTGACCGCCGTCAGCCGGCTGTCACTGTGCGCCGCGATCCTCGCCAGCACCCACTCCGCGGTTCGCTTCGCCGCCGTGTAGATCTCGCGCGAGTACGGGCGCAGCGCCTTGCCGGTCGTGGCGCAGATGACGTCGGGCACGCCGAACTCGTCGGCCAGTTCGGCCACGTTCCTGGTGCCGAAGACGTTCGTGCTGATGGTCAGCGCCACCTCGAGCTCCGCCCGGCCAGGGTCTCGCTGGGCGGCCAGGTGGAACACCACGTCCGGCCGCACCTGCGCGAAGATCTCCCGCAGCCCCTCCCGGTCGGTGACGTCGCCATAGATGTACTCGACATAGTCGGCCGCCGGCCAGCCCGTCGTGATGCCCCGGCTGACAGAGACAACCCTGGCCGGGCCGAACCGCGCGAGCTCAGCGAGCAGGATCGAGCCGATGCACCCGGTGCCGCCGGTCACCAGGACCGTCTTGCCCGCGAGCCAGGCGGCCAGGCCTGCCTCGTCCAGGTTCAGACATCGCCTGCGGATCTCGTCGAAGCGATCGCACTCCCGCACCGCATCCGACTTGGCCGCGGTCAGCGTCCGGGTGAGATTCTGCAGCTCGCCGATGGCCTCCTCAGAAAGCAGCTGCCGCCCCGCCGGTGCCGCCTCCGCCATCGCCGCGATGATCTCCGGAACCGTCGCCACTCCCTAGCCCCTCCCTGCTCCCCTGCGGAGCCCAGGCAACTCGCCGCGCTCACCCAGCCCGCACACGACCCGCGCGGAGCGCGACGACTGCCCAAGATTGCCAGACCGACCCTGCGTCTGGCCAGGCATACCGTTTATTTCCACGAGTATTTTGATTTCCTGTCCACTTTTATGAAGAGTCGACAGGCATGCCGTACTTGCCACCGCAGGACGGTGAAATCACCGCTTTAACGGATGGGTCATGCGATTAGCTACATGCAAGGACGCGCGGGCTTGGCGCATGGTTTACCTGCAGGACGGCAACCGAATAAACACATTAATCCTAGCGACTTAATATGTTTTAGGGCAGCAGGCTAACGCGGCAGCTAGTCGCGCGGATATCCGGCTGCGGGACCCGGGCGCGGCCCGCGGATCCGGCGGGTCCCCCGGCCACGGCCCGGCCGGGCCGGCTGGCTGCGCCGGCTAGTTCTCGGTGATCATCGCGGCGCCGACGGTAGCGCTGGTCGCCTCGTCGATCAGGATGAGCCCGCCGGTCAGCCGGTTGCGCGGGTAGGGGTCGGCGAAGACCGGCTGCGTCACCCGCAGCGTTACCCTGCCGATCTCGTTCAGGCCCAGCTGCGTGGCCGCCTCGTCCCGGTGCAGGGTGTTGACATCAAGCCGGTAGTGCAGGTCCCGGACGATCGCCTTGACCGTCCTGGTCGTGTGCTTGACGATCAGCCGGCTGCCGGGGGTGAGGGGTCGGCCATCGGCCATCCAGCAGGCCATCGCCTCGATGTCCTGGGTGACAGCGGGCTGGTTGTGCGGCCGGCAGAACATGTCGCCGCGCGAGACGTCCAGGTCGTCGGCGAGCAGCAGCGTCACCGACATCGGCGGGAACGCCTGCTGGACCGGGCCCTTGGCGCTATCGATCTGGCGGATCGTCGTGGTCAGCCCGGACGGCAGGTGCATGATCTCGTCGCCGGGCTTGAGCACGCCGCCGGCGACCTGGCCGGCGTAACCGCGGTAGTCATGCAGCTCGCGGTCGGTTGCCTGGTGCGGCCTGATCACGTACTGGACCGGGAACCGCACGTCGATGAGGTTGCGGTCGGAGGCGATGTGCACGTGCTCGAGGTGGTGCAGCAGCGACGGGCCGTCGTACCACTGCATGTTGGCAGAACGCTGAACGACGTTGTCGCCGTGCAGTGCCGACATCGGGATGAAGGTCAGGTCCCCGATCTCCAGCTTGGCCGCGAACGCGGTGAACTCCTCGCAGATCCGCTCGAACACCTCGGAGCTGTAGTCCACCAGGTCCATCTTGTTGATGGCCAGCACCAGGTGCGGCACCCGCAGCAGCGTGGTGAGGAACGCGTGCCTGCGGCTCTGCTCGGTCAGCCCGTTGCGGGCGTCGACGAGGACGACGGCTAGGTCGGCGGTGGAAGCCCCGGTGACCATGTTGCGGGTGTACTGGATGTGGCCGGGCGTGTCCGCGATGATGAACTTGCGCCGCGGCGTCGCGAAATACCGGTAGGCCACGTCGATCGTGATGCCCTGCTCGCGCTCGGCCCGCAGCCCGTCGGTGAGGAGGGCGAGGTTGGTAAATTCCTCGCCGCGTTCCTTGCTGGTCCGCTCGACCGCGGCCAGCTGATCCTCGAAGATCGCTTTCGAGTCGAAGAGGAGCCTGCCGATCAGCGTGCTCTTGCCGTCGTCGACCGATCCCGCGGTGGCGAGCCGAAGGATGTCCATGTGCCTGCCGCCATCAGCCAGCTCGGCGGACACCTCTGGCTGGTTTGCCGTCATCAGAAGTAACCTTCCCGCTTGCGATCTTCCATCGCCGCCTCACTGGCCCGGTCATCCGCGCGCGTCTGCCCGCGCTCGGTGATCCGGGTCACCGAGATCTCGTCGATGACCTCCTCGACGGTGACCGCCACCGACTCGACCGCGCCGGTACAGGTCATGTCCCCGACCGTCCGGTACCGCACCCGTGCCTCGAATACCGTCTCGTCCTCTCCCCTGGTCACGAACTCGTTGTCGGCCAGCAGGATGCCGTCGCGCTCGAACACGGCCCTGGTGTGGGAGAAGTAGATCGACGGGATCTCCAGGCCCTCCCGCGCGATGTAGTGCCAGACGTCGAGCTCGGTCCAGTTGGACAGCGGGAAGACGCGGATGTGCTCGCCCCGGCGGATCCGGGTGTTGTAGATGTTCCAGAGCTCCGGCCGCTGGTTCTTCGGGTCCCACTGCCCGAACTCGTCGCGGAAGGAGAACACCCGTTCCTTGGCCCGTGCCTTCTCCTCGTCCCTGCGGGCCCCGCCGAACACCGCGTCGAACCTGTTGTCCGCGATCGCGTCCAGCAGGGTGGTGGTCTGGAGCCGGTTCCGGCTGGCCCACCTGCCGGTCTCCTCGGCGACCTTGCCGGCGTCGATGGAATCCTGCACTGACGCGACGATCAGCCGCGCGCCGACCTCCGCAGCCCGGCGGTCGCGGAAGTCGAGTACCTCCGCGAAGTTGTGCCCGGTGTCGACGTGCATGACCGGGAACGGGATGCGGGCCGGGGCGAACGCGCGCTCGGCCAGTGCCAGCATCACGATCGAGTCCTTGCCGCCGGAGAACAGCAGCACCGGCCGCTCGAACTCGGCGGCCACCTCGCGCATGACGTGGATGGATTCCGCTTCCAGGACATCCAGCTGGGACAGCAGGTAGTCGTTGCGGGACAGGGCCATCAGGTAGCTCCGGGTCGGGTGGACAGCGGGTCAGCGTTCGCTGGCCGGCCTGCGCCTGCCGCCGCCCTGACCTCGCTGATCGCAGCGAGCAGGCCGGGCGCCAGTCTGGCCGGGCTGATCAGGATATCCGGTACCGCGGGGTCGGCCTGGTTGTACTGCAGGCTTGACCCGTCTATGCGCGAGGTGTGCAGGCCCGCCGACCTCGCGACCGCGACTGGGGCGGCGGAGTCCCACTCGTACTGGCCGCCGCTGTGCACGTAGGCATCGGCCTGACCGGTGATGACCGCGGCCGCCTTCGCGCCCGCCGACCCCATCGGCACCAGCTCCGCGCCGAGCCTCGCCGCCAGGAGCTGCACGAACTCCGGCGGGCGCGACCTGCTGACCAGCAGCCGGATCGGCGCGCCGCGGCCGGCGGCGACGTCGCTGTGGTCCGGCAGGCCCGCGCTGCCGGGCTCGTCCGCGGTGCTCAGCACCAGGCCCTGGGCAGGCAGGGCCACCGCGCCGGCGGTCAGCTCGCCGTCCTGCCAGAGCGCGACGTGGACGGCCCAGTCCTGCCTGCCGGGCTCGCCGAACTCCCTGGTGCCGTCCAGCGGGTCCACGATCCAGACCCGGTCAGCGGTCAGCCGCGCCGCGTCGTCGGCGCCCTCCTCGGACAGCACGGCGTCGGCTGGCCGCAGCCTGGCAAGCTCGGCCACGAGAAACTCGTGCGACTGCCGGTCGCCCTGTCGTCGCAGCTCAGTCGCGGCCGCCTGCGGATCGTCAGCTGCGGGCCAGCTGGATCGCAGGGCCAGCAAGCGCTCACCTGCCGCGGCAGCGAGATCACGGGCCACGGCGGCATCCGGCACGGTAGTCAGCAGAAACTCCCAGGCTTAGTAACCTGGCGATAATACTAGCTATCTGGTAGGGAGCCGCTTCCCCGCCGGCGGGTGACGTTGGCCACCCGCCCCGAGGCGACGCCTCCCGGGTCAGGCCCCCTGCAAAAGCAGCCGCAGCCGCTCCAGGCAGCGCCCGCGGGTCGGCCCGATGCTCCCGACGGGCAGCCCGAGCTGGTCGGAGATCTCGGCGTAGGACGCCGGCGGGTCAGCCATCAGCAGCTCGAGCAGCCGCTGCCACCGCCATGGCAGGTGCGTCATCGCGTCCCGGACGGCGATCGCGCGCTCCTCGGCAAGCACTCTCTCGTCGGCCGCGGGACCCTGGCCGAACGCACCGCTCAGCGCTGTGTCGTCCTGGATGAGCACGACCCTCTTCCGGCCCGCGACGGTCCGCAGGCACTCGTGCCGAGCCGTCGTCGCGATCCAGGAGCCCACCCGCTCCGGGTACTCCAGCCGGTCGATGTGCTCCAGCAGCCGCAGCCAGGTCGCCTGGAAGACGTCGGCGGCATCACTTTCAGGGAGCCTGAAGTCACGGGTCATCGCCCAGATCAGCCTGCCGAACTGGTCGACGAGCCCCTCCCAGGCTGACCTGTCGCCAGCGGCGGCGCGGCGGACGAGGGCGCCGACGTCGACCTGACCCGCGCTGTCCGCGGCGCGCGCCAGCGTCGCCTGCCTAGCCACTCAGGCCGCCCGGCTGCACGCTCAGGCCCGGCGCGCACCGCAGAATGCCGCTCGCACTCGTGCGCGCAGCGCCCATCCCAGTCAATCAAGCCCCCCTCAGGACTTACTCGGCCATGACAGCCGCCCGGTGATGCAGCGCCAGTTGGGGATCGGCCCAAAACTCGAATCAGCGCCTGCCGTAGCACAAATACGACGCCTGACCCAATCTGCTGGTTGACCCGATTGAGTAAGAGATCCTTGACCGAGCAAGACAATATCGGGCTTCGCGATTGATGTCCGGCTCACGGGCTATGTCGCCGCCGGGACCCGGCCGGCGACCGCGCGGCACGCGAAACGGGGCCCGCAGGCTGGCCGCAGCGGTCGTGACCTGGCGGCCGCGCTGCCGAGCCTGAAGCGGCGCACCGCCGCGAGGAGCTTCGTGGTGGACGCGCCGCTGGCGGCGGCCAGCTGGCCGCCGGAGATCGTCTACAACTGGCTGTCTGCCGTCAAGGCGGTGCTGGTCGACCGAAGCTGCTGACTGCCTCAGTGAAACAGGTTCTGGGCTTCCGCCAGGCCCCGGACGAGGAGCACCTCGAGGGCGTCGCTCGCCCGGCCGACGACGCCGGGCAGCTCGGCTCGCTCGCTGGCAGTGAAGTCGCGCAGCACGTAGTCGGCCGCGTCCATGCGGCCAGGCGGCCTGCCGATTCCGATCCTGAGCCGGTAGTAGTCCTTGCTCCGCAGCGCGGACGTGATCGAGCGCAGCCCGTTGTGACCGTTGTCTCCGCCGCCGAGCTTCAGCCTGATCGTGCCGAACGGCAGGTCCAGCTCGTCGTGCACGACGACGATCCGGTCCAGGTCGATCTTGTAGAAGGCGCGCAGCGCCGCCACCGGCCCGCCGGACAGGTTCATGAAGGTCAGCGGCTTCGCCAGGATCACGCGCGCGCCGCCGAGGGCAGCGGTGCCGACCAGCGACCTGGACCGGTCGCGCTTGAAGCCGGTCCCGGCCGCGGCGGCGACCGCGTCGCAGCACATGAAACCCACGTTGTGCCGGTTGCCTGCGTACTGCGGTCCCGGATTACCCAGGCCCGCTATCAGCCAGCGGTCGTCGGCCATCGTCGGTTCATTCTCCGGGCGCGCGGGCAAGCGCGATGCGCGGCGGCGCTGGCCAAGCCGCCGCCACCCGGCCAGCATCGGCCGGCGCTGCCGCTAGATCAGCCCGACCCCTCGGCCGGCTCAGGCGCTGCCTCGGCTGCCGGGCTCTCGGCGGCCGCACCCGCAGCCTCGGCCGGAACCTCGGCGCCCGCCTCAGCCTCGGGGGCCTCAGGCTCCTCCGGCAGGCCCAGCTCGGCCTCGAGCTGCTCAGCCGTCGGCGCCGCGATCACGTGCAGCACCAGGGCCTCCGGCTCCTCGGCCAGCGTGACGCCGCTGGGGAGCTTGAGATCGCTGGCGTGGACGGCCGCGCCGACCTCCATGCCCTCGATGTCCACCTCGATCGACGGCGGGATGTTCGTCGCCTCGGCCTCGACGGAGATCTGCACGAGCTGCTGGTCGAGCAGGCCGTCGGGCGCGATCTCGCCGGTGATGGCGATCGGCACGTCGACCGTCACCTTCTCGCCGCGCCTGACGACAAGCAGGTCGACGTGCTCGACCCAGCCCTTGATCGGGTCGCGCTGCACGGCCTTGGGCAGGGCAAGCTGCGCGCCGCCCGGCAGGCCCTCAAGCCTGATCAGCACGTTGGCCGTGCGCATGGCCATCAGCACCTCGTGGCCGGGCAGGGTTAGGTGCCGGGGCTCGCTGTTGTGCCCGTACAGCACGGCGGGCACCTTGCCGGCGTTCCTGATCCGGCGCGAGGGTCCCTTGCCGAACTCGGTGCGCGGCTCAGCCGCGATACGTACCTCGGGCACTGTGGGGCTCCTTGTGATGACAGAAAAATCCTTGCGAAGTCTAGCCGATCTGACCAGGGCGCCTGGCCGCGGCGCCGGATCGCGCTGCCGCGGGCCTGCGGGTCAGCTCTGCCCGTCGAAGAGGCTGGTGACAGACCCGTCGCTGAATACCTCGCTGATCGCGCGCGCGATCAGCGGCGCGATCGACAAAATCGTGAGCTTATCGAATCGCTTGTCGGCCGAGATCGGCAGGGTATTGGTCACGATCACCTCGCTGACCCGCGAGTTCTTCAGCAGGTCGACAGCGTGACCGGAGAGCACGGCGTGGGTGGCGGTCACGATTACCTGCGCGGCACCCTGCTCGAACAGGGTGTCCGCGGCCTTCACGATCGTCTGGCCGGTGTCGATCATGTCGTCCACGACGATGCAGGTCCGTCCCGCGACCTCGCCGACGACCTCGAGCACCCTGGCCTGGTTCGCCACGTCCGGGTCGCGGCGCTTGTGGATGATGGCCAGCGGACACCCCAGCCGGTCGGTCCAGCGCTCGCACACCCTGACCCGGCCGGCATCCGGCGCGACGACGGTGACGCTCGAGACGTCGAGCCTGTCCTCCAGGTACGTGGCGAGGATCGGCAGCGCGAACAGGTGGTCGACCGGACCGTCGAAGAAACCCTGAATCTGGGCCGTGTGCAGGTCGACCGCCATCAGTCGGTCTGCGCCCGCGGTGAGGAAGAGGTCGGCCATCAGCCGCGCGGAGATCGGCTCGCGCCCGCGGCTCTTCTTGTCCTGCCTGGCGTAGCCGAAAAACGGGGCGACGACGGTGATGCGCTTGGCGGATGCCCGCTTGAGCGCGTCGACCATGATGAGCTGTTCCATGATCCACTGATTGATCGGGGCAGTGTGGCTCTGCAGGACGAACGCGTCGCTGCCGCGCACGGACTCCAGGAACCGGACGAAGATCTCACCATTGGCGAACTCGTACGCCCTGGTGGGAGTCGGCTCGATGCCCAGGCACCCTGCGATCTCCTGGCCGAGCTCGGGATACCCGCGGCCAGAGAAAAGCATCAGCTTCCGCTCGCTTGGCGCGGTCATGCCGGTCACTGTTCAGCTCTCCTTGTGCTCCTGTGCAGCCTGGCCGACGAGGTGCGCAAACGGTCCTACCGTCGCACCCGCCTCGATGACCGTCGACTCACACACTGATTTCAGCACGGTTGCGCCCGGTCCGACAGAGGCCGCGCGCAGCAGGCAGCCTGACCCGATGTTCGCGCCCGCGCCGACGAATGTGCCGCCCTCCAGCTGCGTGCCCGGCCCGATCCGCGCGCCGGGCTCGATCGTCACGCCGACGTCGATCCAGGTGCTCGCCGGATCCACGATCGTCACCCCGGCCGCCATCCAGTGCTGCAGCAGCCGCTCGTTGAGGACCCGCCGCGCCCTGGCGAGCTGTGCCTGGTCGTTGACCCCCTGGACCTCGTCGAAATCCGCGCACATCGCCGACCCGACCTGATAGCCGTCCGCGCGCAGGATCGCCGGCACGTCGGTCAGGTACTCCTCGCCCGCCGCATTCGCGGTCGGCACCCGCTTGACGGCGTCCGCGAGCAGGTCGCCGTCGAACGCGAACATGCCGGAGCTGACCTCTGTCATCGCCCGCTGCTCCGGCGTCGCGTCAGCCTCCTCAACGATCCCGGCCACCTGGCCCGCCGCGTCCCTGATTATCCGCCCGTAGCCGGTCGGATCCGGCGCCCGCGCGGTCAGCACGGTCGCGGCGGCACCGGTCTCCTCGTGCGCGGCGGCCAGCGCCGCGAGCGTCTGCCCGCGCAGCATGGGCGTGTCCGAAAACAGCACGATGACCGTGCCGTGGATGACGCCGAGCGACTCGATCACGGTACGGACCGCGTGCCCGGTCCCCCAGGAGGCGTTGCGCTCCTGCACCACCAGGCTCGCGGCGGGGCAGTGCGCCGCGGCATAGGCCGCGACCTGCCCATCCGGGTCGCTGACCACGAGGACGATCCGCTCCGGGTCGAGCTCGGCGGCAGCAGCCAGGACGTGCCCGAGCATCGCGCGGCCGCACACCTCGTTGAGCATCTTCGGGATGGCAGTCCGCATTCTGGTGCCCTCGCCAGCCGCCAGGATGATGACGGCAGCCGGACCGCTCGAACTCACTCGACTCGGCTCCTCGGATTTCGCTCCGGCAAAGACAGGCACAGCGAGCGTGCCGCCCTCGACCTGGGCAGGATACCGCCCGGTTGGCTGGCTTCGCCCGGCATGGGTGCGCGTACGCACCCTATGCGATCACGGCCCGATGTCATGAGAAGTACTGGAATGCGGCGTCCATGGACGCGCGGCTGACCGCCCACTGAGCCATGGAAAGCCCCCGTTCCCGCGGCCCCGGCAGGCCGCGCCCGCAGCGAAGATCCCGGCAGTTTCCCCTCTTCGCCCAGCTAGCCTTACCCAGGCACCCGGCAGTTGAGCCATCCCGGAACGGCACGCGGTGGCGTTGCCACCGACTCTAGCGATCACGGCCCCAGCCCGACGGCCCATCTGCCGCTCGGTCAGTCAGGCCGCCTCCCGGTAGGCTGAGGCGCAACCAGAAACCATCCCGGGTCGTCTAATCGGCAGGACAGAGTCTTTTGGTGTCTCTAACCGAGGTTCGAATCCTCGCCCGGGAGCCTGACCCTGGCGAAACTCGCAGGTAGTCGGCGTTCGTGGCGGTGCGTCAGGAAACGAACCCTGCGGGCGCCGCCGCGGCACCATGGCCATTGGCGGCACGCCGCGTAACGCATTGCAAAGGGTCTCGTTGCTCCCGATGCCAAGGATCTCCTTGATTTCGCGG
>Ga0335078_10004480_pt1 | contig 20692 bp, 23 predicted proteins | sample Lox_Sample_32_FD_206711 | JGI IMG/M metagenome (GOLD analysis project Ga0335078, IMG submission 206711) | Soil microbial communities from Loxahatchee National Wildlife Refuge, Florida, United States - Lox_Sample_3.2 | ecosystem: Environmental > Terrestrial > Soil > Wetlands | place: USA... | reverse complement strand
GCCCGCTCACCGCCGCGGGCAGGCCCATGCCCCGGCCCAGCTCGTTGATGGCCCCGGCCTCGCCGTAGTCGGCGGCGAAGATCACCGCGCCGGCCCGCTGCCCGGGCGGCAGCGACAGCCACACCCTGTGCACCGTGCCGACAAGCTGCGGCCAGCCCACCGACTCGCCCAGCGACGCATTGACCGGGTAGGTCCAGCCGATGTCGGTGACCGGAAGCACGGGCAGCACCAGGGGCAGGGACGCCGCGGTGGCCACCCCGGTGACCAGCAGCAGGCCGGGCAGCCGGCGCGGGCGGGCGCCCAGCCACCCGTCGATCGCGACCGCCCCCGCCGCCAGCAGATACACGTACGCCCCGGCGAGGTAGTAGATCTTCGCGCCCGTGGTCACGGCGAAAAAGACGAACAGCAGCCCGTAGGCCCACGCCAGGGCCCGCCACAGCGGCCGCCGCGAGCGCCACAGGAAGCCCAGCCCGGCGGCCCACACCCAGGCCAGGACTATCGCCGTCATGAGGAACTGGCCGATGACCCAGGTGCCGATGTTGCCGATCCCGCCGTTCTCCTGGTTGAGCATGCGGGTCATGGCAATCGTCGCCCACCCGTGCTGCGCCTGCCACCACAGGTCGGGGACGGTGCACGCCGCCGCGATCACGAACCCGGCCGCGAACCAGCGGTTCAGCACCATCCGGTGGCCGCCGGACAGCAGGGCGCCGGCCAGCAGCGCCACGCCGAAGAACCCCACGCTGTGCTTGTTGGCCAGGCCCAGCCCGAGGACGGCACCGGCGGCGGGCCACCAGCGCAGGTCGCCGGTCCGGCCGATCCTGGCGACGATCAGCGCCAGGGCCGCCCAGGCCAGCACGTCGTAGGCGGTCGGGCCGGCCAGGTGATCGATGGCCAGCAGGGCCGGCATCGTGGCCGTCCCGATCGCGGCGATCAGTTGCGCCCGCCGGCCGCCGCCGAACTCCCGCGCGGTCAGCCCGCCGACCACGACCGTGACCCACGCCGCGAGCGCGGGCCACAGCCGCAGGCCCGGCAGCGACACGCCGAACAGCTTCAGCGACACCCAGGCCAGCAGCGGCGTGAACACCGGCTGGTCGACGTAGCTGGCCTGCAGGTGCCGGGCGCAGTCCAGGAAGTACAGCTCGTCCCGGTGAAAGCCGTACCGCCCCGACAGCGCCATCAGCACGGCGAAGACCACGCCACCGATCGCGATGACCCACCGGTTGACGGGGGCGACGCTGACGGGGGCGGCGCCCGGCGGCGGGTCAGGCGCCGGCGCCGGGCGCGCTGGCCGCGCTAATGACCAGGGCCGCGGGACCCGCATCGCCCGCCTCAGCCCATCTCGTCGCGGGCGGCGGCGAACGCCGCCGCGGCAGCCTCCAGGTCCTCGCGGCTGTGCGCGGCGGACACCTGCGTCCGGATCCGCGCCTTGCCCACCGGGACCACCGGGTAGCTGAACCCGATGACGTAGATCCCCTTGGCCAGCAGCAGGTCGGCCATCCGGCTCGCCCGGGCCGCGTCGCCGATCATCACCGGCACGATCGGGTGGTCCCCGGGCAGGATGTCGAAGCCCAGGCCGGTCATCCGCTGGCGGAACCAGGCGGTGTTCTCCCGCAGCCGGGCCCGCAGGTCATCGCTGCTCTCCAGCAGTTCGAGGACCTTCAGCGAGGCGCCGGCCACCGCGGGCGCCACGGAGTTGGAGAACAGGTACGGCCGGGAGCGCTGGCGCAGCAGGCCGATTATCTCGGCGCGCCCGCTGGTGTAGCCGCCGCTGGCCCCGCCGAGGGCCTTGCCCAGGGTCCCGGTCACGATGTCGACCCGGTCGGTGACGCCGTGCAGCTCCGGCGTGCCTCGCCCGCCCGCGCCGACGAAACCCACCGCGTGCGAGTCGTCCACCATGACTATCGCCTGGTATCGCTCCGCCAGGTCGCAGATCTCCCGCAGCGGCGTGACGTAGCCGTCCATGGAGAACACGCCGTCGGTGGCGATCAGCCGGCGCCGCGCGTCCGCGCAGGCCCGGAGCTGGGCTTCCAGGTCGGCCATGTCCCTGTTGCGGTAGCGCAGCCGCCGCGCCTTGCTCAGCCGGATCCCGTCGATGATGGAGGCGTGGTTCAGCTCGTCGCTGATCACCGCGTCCTGCTCGCCGAGCACCGTCTCGAACAGCCCGCCGTTGGCGTCGAAGCAGGACGAGTACAAGATCGTGTCCTCGGTGCCGAGGAACTCCGAGATGCGCCGCTCAAGCTGTTTGTGCACGTCCTGGGTGCCGCAGATGAACCGGACGCTGGCCAGGCCGTACCCCCAGCGGTCCAGGGCATCCTTGGCGGCGGCCACGATGCGCGGGTCGTCGGCCAGGCCCAGGTAGTTGTTCGCGCACAGGTTCAGCACCTGCGCGCCGCCGGTGACCCGGATGCCCGCCCCCTGCGGGGTGACGATCACCCGCTCGGCCTTGAACAGGCCGGCCGAACGGATCTCCTCGAGCTCGCCACTGATTTGTTGCTTTACGCCAGCAAGCACCTGACTGACTCCTCACGTGACCCGTCTACCGGGGAGCCCAGGTAAGAACCACCTTGCCGCAGTGGGCGCTGCGCACCGTGGCGAACGCTTCGGTGTAGTCGGCGGCGTCGAACCTGTGCGTGATGACCGGCGAGATGTCCAGGCCGGAACCGATCAGCACGGACATCTCGTACCAGGTCTCGAACATCTGGCGCCCGTAGATCCCCTTGATCGTGATCATGTTGGTGACCAGGTGCGCCCAGTCGACGCCGAACTCCTCGGCGGGCAGGCCCAGCATGGCGATCTTGCCGCCGTGGGTCATGTTCGACAGCATCTCCCGCAGCGCGGCCGCCTTGCCCGACATCTCGAAACCGACGTCGAAGCCCTCGCGCATGCCGAGGTCGGCCATGACGTCGGCGATCCTGTTCCGGGAGGCGTCGACGGCCTGGGTCACCCCGATCCTGCGGGCCAGGTCCAGCCGGTACTCTGACACGTCGCTGACCACGATGTACCGGGCGCCGGCGTGCCTGCCCACGATCGCGGCCATGAGCCCGATCGGGCCCGCGCCGGTGATCAGGATGTCCTCGCCGAGCACCGGGAACGTCAGCGCCGTGTGCACGGCATTGCCGAACGGGTCGAAGATGGCCGCCACGTCGGTATCGACGTCCGGCGGGTGCCGCCAGACGTTCGTCGCGGGCAGCGCGATGTACTCGGCGTACGCGCCCGGGTGGTTGACCCCGATCCCCTTGGTGTAGGCGCACTGGACCCGCCGCCCCGCCATGCAGTTACGGCACCGGCCGCACACCAGGTGGCCCTCGCCGCTGACCAGATCGCCCTGGCGCAGTTCCTGGACGTCGGAGCCGAGGTCGACGACCTCCCCGACGAACTCGTGCCCGATGACCTGCGGCACGGGCACGTTCGCCTGCGCCCAGCCGTCCCACTCGTAGATGTGCACGTCCGTGCCGCACACACCGGTCTTCAGCACCCGGATCAGCACGTCGTCCCTGCCCAGGGCCGGGACCGGCACATCCTCGAGCCAGAGGCCGGGCTCGGCCCGCGCCTTCACCAGCGCCTTCATCGGCTTTACCCTACCGCTCCCCGGCCGTTCCCCCCGGCCCCCGGTGGGTCCGTCCCGCCCCGGAACCCGGCCAGCGCGGCATGGGGCTCATGGCCCGGTTTGCGCGGGGGAGGCGTAACGCGCCGCGGTGAAGGCGATGATGAGCGGGACGTCGAGGGCGAAGATCACGAGCATCGCGAGCACCACCGCGAGTGGGGCACCACGGGTGTGGTCGTGGACGAACGCGAAGCCGATCATCCCGGCCGAGATGACGTAGGCCAGCAGGGCCCACCGGAACACCAGGAAGAACCGGTCCCACGCGAACTGCCGCAGCCGGGACACCAGGTAGCCGCTCGCGGCCAGGAGCACGGCACTGACCACGGTGATGGCGACCGGCGCCCCCAGCGGCGGGCGGCGCGGGGCGTACGACGCCATGAGGATCCCGCCGATGACCACCAGCGCGAGGGACACCACGGTCAGCTGGCCGACCGGGGGGAACCGCCGGGACAGCGCCGACACCGTGGCGGTGCCGCCCGCGGTCACTGGGTCGCCACCCGGGTCATGATGATCAGGGTCGCCACCTGCATCACGCCGGTGACCCCGGCGGTAAGGACGAACCGCCTCATCAGGGTGGCGATGACCGCCCCGTCCGGCTCGGGCTTGCGCATCTCGAAGAGGACAGCGATGTTGGCCGGCTCCAGCACACCGAGCGCGATCACGGCCATCACGCCCACAACACAGTACGACGCGACCAGCCAGGCGTGGTTCGGGCTGGCAGGCGCGAGGTTGCCCATCTTCAGCGCGAGCTGGAAGCCGGCGGCGAGCGTCATCAGCACCAGCGTCGGCATGAGGAGCACCATCTTGGGCATGAACCGCGCGGTGAACTCGGCGCGCGCCGGGATGGACAGCCGGCCGAGGATCGGTCCCACGATGAGCCCGACGAACAGATCGATCGCGGTCCACAGGGCGCCGCCGGCCACGTGGCAGAACGTGAGCGCCCACAGCCAGTTGCCCGCGATGGACACGATCACGAACACCACGATCGCGGCCACGACCGGCAATCCCCGCAGCGGGACCACCTGGATCCTGGGCCGTGGCGGTGCCCCCGTCGCAACGGCCGCCCCTACCTGCACGTTCCCCACATCCGCCATGGGCGTGCCCCCTCCCGGCGAGTGCCGCAAGGGTAACCGCTGCGCCGCTACCCGCGCCAGGCGCGCCGCCCCGCGATCAGCGCTCCCGCGAGCGGTCATGCCCGTTCGCGCCTCGCCACGAGGACCTCTCATGCCTGGTCGGGTCGGATGCATACGGCCGGTGGGTGTCATCGGTCACGAACCTGAGCCGGTCGTTCACCCGGATCACCCCGTCGACCGAGCGCGCCATCCGGACGGCCAGCGCGATCATGGACTTCTGCTCGACCTCCCCGGCGAGGGTCACCACGCCTCCGGTGACCGTCACACGGACGAGCGCGGGGTTGGTCCGCAGTTCGTGCTCGAAGATATTGGTCATGATCTCGCGGGCGATGTCCGTGTCCGGCCGCAGGAACACTCGCACCAGGTCCTGGCGGCTGATGATGCCCACCAGACGGCCGGCGTCCAGCACGGGGAGCCGCGCGACCTTGTTGCGGTCCATCGACCGGGCCGCCGCCACCACCGAACGGTGCGGTCCGATGGCGATGGCCGGCGCCGTCATGACGTCGCGGGCGGTCAGCCCGCATGCCCTGTCCCGCATGGCGCGCCGCCGCCGCCGTGGCAGCCGTTTGGCGTCCCAGGCTTCCTGAGCTTCCTGCTTGGGGATCAGGTCGGCCTCGGAAACGACGCCGGCGACCTGGCCCTGCCGGTCCAGCACGGGCAGCGCGCTGATCTGCCGGGCCGCCATGACGGTTGCTATCTCCTTGAACGGCGTGTCCTCGGCGACCGTGGCTACGTCGGTGGCCATTACCTCAGCCACCATGCGGTGAGACATCACAACTCCTTACTTTGTCGCTCTGCTTTTAGGACATCACCAGCCACAGTGGATTCTCTAGGGCCGCACGTCCCAGGACTGGCGCAGAAGTTCCTTTGTGCGGCGGGGCATGTGCTGGTGCATGCGCGCGCCGGTGCATCCGGGGGCCGGTGCATGCGAACGCAGGACACGGCCGGTGAGTCGGCCGCAGGCATGCAAAACCTGCGGGGCGAACCTCCCTACGCTGGTATTACCCAGGTCAGGTACGGGGTCGCCGGCCAGCTACTAGCCTCCGGCCTCTCAGCCTTTCCGTCGGATCCATCGCCGGGGTTCCCGTCCGGTCGTGTCCGTCCGGTCCAGCTCCCTCGCTCGTCCCGCAGGTGATTTCAGCATCACCACGTCTGCCACCGTCACGTAGGGACCAACGTCCCGCTGTCGCCGGTTCTTTGGTCCCTGGAGGCCCGGCCTCCCGTCCCGGACGGCGCGGGCGGGGACGAACGCCCCTACCGCTGCCGTGACGGGAGGGGTTGCCTGGCAACAGGTGGTTATGGATGGGCGACGTGGCATCAACGGGTGGGGAGCATACGGATTGGGACCGGGGTACCGGCCAGGTGGGTGAGGGCGCCCGGCTGGGGGCCCGGTACCGGCTGGAGGAACGGCTGAGAGAGAGCGGCGCGGCTACGGCCTGGAAGGCAACCGATGAGGCCCTGGCCCGGCCCGTGACGGTGCTCACCCTCCCGTCCGGGTCGGTGTCAGCCCGGCAGGCCGCGGACGCCAGCCGGGCCGCCGCCCGGGTCAGCGATCCCCGGCTGTCCCGCATCTTCGACGCCAACGACGTGGCTCATCCGGCCTACATCGTGACCGAGTGGCCATCCGGCATGCGCCTGGGCGCGCTTGTTGCGGCGGGGCCGCTGGCGCCGTGGCGCGCCGCCGGGATGATCGCCGAGGCCGCGGCAGCCGTCTCGGCCGCGCATGAGGCTGGGCTCGCACACCTGTGCCTGACCCCGGACTCACTGTGGTGCGACGCGGGGAGTGAAATCAAGATCACCGGCATGGAGATCGACGCGGCGCTGTCGGGGGCGTCGGCCGCCGATCCGGCGCTGGCCGACACGCGTGGCCTGGCCAGGCTGTTGTATGCCGCGCTGACCGGGTGCTGGCCCGGGCCGGGACAGGCCGGGCTGCCGCAGGCGCCGCGCTCGGGTGGCCGGGCGTGCCCGCCCCGTCAGCTACGGCCCGGGATCCCGGCCAGCATCGACGCGGTGACCTGCCGGGCACTGTTCGGGGAAGCCGTCGCTGACCAGCCGCCGATCTCCACGCCAACCCAGCTGGCGGCGGAACTGGCCGGCATCGTGCGCCCCGGCACCCCGGTCGGCCGCGCGCCGTACCTGGCGCCGGCCGCCCTGCCGCTCACTCTGGTGCTGCCCGCAGTCGCCAGCGGGACGCCGCCCCCGTCGTGGCTGCGGACGGTGACTACCCCGCCGGGCGGTTCCCCGGCAGCCAGCCCCCGGCCGGCCGTCGGCCCGCAGCCCGGCGGCCCCTGCCCGGTCACCATCCCGCAAGAACCCATCCCGCCGGCCGCCGGCCCGCCGGCAGTCAGGCCCCGGCCGGTCGCCGGCCCGCAGGCGGCCAGCCCGGATGCCGCCGGAGCCCGGCCCGCCACCAGCCCCGGGCCGGCCATCGCGCAGACCGCCGGCCCCCGGCCGGTCACCAGCCTGGAGCCGGTCACCAGCCCGCAGCCGGTACGGTCGCCGCCGGCCCGGCCGGGCCGACGGGCCCGGTCATTGCCCCGCAGACTGGCCGGCGTGCTGGTCGTGCTGGCCGTACTGGGCGCGGGAGGCTGGCTGCTCGCCAGGGCCCTCACCACGCATGGCGGGGCCGGCCTGCGGCCCGGCGGCGCATCATCGGTGCTCACCCCGGTCGGCGCGACCGCGTTCGGGCCCGGCGGGGCAAGCGACGGAGACAACGCCGGGCTCGCCCCGCTGGCGATCGACGCCCGCGCGGCCACAGCCTGGCACACCGACTGGTATGCCTCGCCAGCCTTCGGGAACCTGCAAGCCGGGACCGGCCTGCTGCTCGACATGGGCCATCCGGTTGCCATCGGTAGCGCGCGGATCACGCTCGGCCGCATCCCCGGCGGGGCCGTGCGGCTGCGCGCCGGAGATGTGCCGGTGCTGGCGAGCCTGCGGCCGGTGACGCGGACGGTTCCGGCCAGTGGTGTGGTCTGGCTGCGGCCCGGCACGCCGGTACGGGCCCGTTACCTGCTCATCTGGTTCACCAGGCTGCCGCCCGACGGTTCGGGCACCTTCCAGGCGAGCATCGCCAACGTCAGGCTGGCGGCCCCATAGCTGCCCGCGGCGACGGCCGGCGTCCTGGTTTGTCAGTGGCCCGCCGTAGCATGCGGAGTTGTGACTGTGCGATCCGATGCCCTCGCCCCAGAGCAACTCGAAGGCCATCGCCGGGAGCTCACCGGCTACTGCTACCGGATGCTCGGGTCCGGCTATGACGCCGAGGATGCGGTGCAGGAGACGATGGTCCGCGCCTGGCGCGCCGGTGAGCGGTTCGAAGGGCGGTCAAGCGTCCGGTCGTGGCTGTACCGCATCGCCACCAACGTGTGCGTGGACATGCTCCGCGGTCGCCAGCGCCGGGCGCGGCCCATGGAGATGGGCCCCTCCCGGCCACCGGCCGAGTCGTCCCTGGAGGCCGTGCTGCCCGAGGGCAGCTGGGTATCCCCGATCGCGGACGAACGGGTGCTGCCCCCGGAGGCGGACCCGGCAGAAGTGGCCGTGGCCCGGGACAGCATCCGGCTGGCCTTCGTCGCCGCCCTGCAGCGCCTGCCCGCCCGGCAGCGGGCCGCGCTGATCCTGTGCGAGGTGCTCCGCTGGCAGGCGGCCGAGGTGGCGGAACTGCTGGAGACCAGCGTCGCGGCGGTCAACAGCGCGCTGCAGCGGGCCAGGGCCACCTTGGGATCGGCCCCGCCCGATGCGACGCCGCCGGTGGTCGGCGGCGATCAGCGCGCGCTGCTGGACCGCTACGTGGATGCCTTCGAGCGTTACGACATCGACCGCCTGGTGACGCTGCTGCACGAGGACGCGGTCCAGTCGATGCCCCCGTTCGCGATGTGGCTGCGCGGGGCGGACGACATCGGCCGGTTCATGCTCGGCCCCGGCGCCAGCTGCCGGGGATCCCGGCTCGTCCCGCGGGCGGCCAACGGCTGCCCGGCCTACGGCCACTACAAGCCGGATCCGGGCGGCGGGTACATGCCATGGGCGCTGCAGGTGATCGAGGTCTCGGGTGACCGCATCGCCGGCATCCACTCATTCCTGGACACCGAGCGGGTCTTCCCCGGCTTCGGCCTGCCCGCCCGGCTCCCAGCGCAGGCCCGCGAGGTCGAGTAGTTCCGCCAGCGCCGGGCACACGTCCTCCAGCCACATCCGCTGGCCGGCCCGGCGCGCGAGGAGCTGCCGCCGTGCCAGGTACTCGACGACCGCCAGGCCGGGCGGGCCGTCGCCAGCCAGCAGCGCTACCTGGAGCGTGCCGTCGGCGCGGACGACCACCAGGCGCGCCCAGCTGATCATGGCTGTCATTTGCTGATAGGACGCCCCGGCGGCCCGCAACTCACCGGCCCGGCGCGGCCGATGAGTTCCCGTGGGCGGAGCCGTCACATTTCCGGCGGCTGTGCCGTCACATTCTCAAGAGCGGAGGTGTCACATCTCCGGGGGACAACACCACCGACGTAACCCCGTCGGCTGAGCCATTGTGGAGGAAACATGCGCCCGGCGATGCACTCAGGGGGCCACCGCCAGCGGACCGCGGGCGCGTCAGCGCCACGGCCCGCGGGCGATGCCGCCGCGGTGCCGCGAAACAGCCTGGTGCACCCGGCTCCGTTCGGGAACGGCCTGATGCACCTGGCGTCGCGCCGGGACGGTGAGGCGGGCGCGGCGGGCATGCGGTGGCTGTGGGGCCTCGTCGCCGAGCAACGGTAGCGCTCCCGCCCCGCCCGGTCCTGCCGCGGACGTCACGCCGGCCGGAGCAGCAGGCGCAGCACGTCATCCGGGAGCCGCACCCGCCGCGGGCGGCTCGTCGTCGGCGCTGCCCGCGAGGGCGCGTGCCGCCGCGATCTGCGCGGAGTCCATTCCCTTCCACTCGCTGCGCCCGCGCTGGCTTGCCTGCTCATCGATCCACCGGTTGTGCGCCTCCCAGGCGGACTGCTTGGTGGTTCCGAGGGCCGCGCCGATCTGCGACCAGGAGGCGCCCGCCGCGCGGGCGGACCGGACCGTGAGCTGGCGCCCGTAGCCGGCCTTGCGCGCGATGACCTCGCTGAGCGCCAGCAGTTCCAGCGCCTCCTGCTGCGACAGCGCCCCCGGCGCGGGCGGGCCGTCGCCGTCTTCGGCGGCCGACGCGAGCAGGTCACGCATCCGCAGTTCGTCATACCGTGCGACGGCGGTGGCGAGGGTGTGCTGGGACTCCAGGCTCGCGGGTGTCGTCATGATTCCCATGGTGTTCGTCAGGCCACCCTGACGTCAAGGGCTCCGGGGGGATTCAGCTACCGGCTGATACCCGTACCGTGGGCTCTGGAACGCGCAGGGCCGGAGCCGGCCGGACGGCCGAGCGCAGCGAACGGAGGTTGTGGTGAGCCGCAGGGGCTGGATCCTGTTCGCGGTCATGTGTGTCGTCTGGGGCATCCCCTACCTGCTGATCAAGGTGGCCGTCGGCGAGGTATCCGTGCCTGTCGTCGTCTTCACCCGCACGGCACTGGGCGCCCTCATCCTGCTGCCGCTCGCGCTGCGCTCCGGGCAACTGCGCGGCCTGCGGCGGTACTGGCGGCCGCTCGCGGCGTTCGCCGTGCTGGAGATGATCGTGCCGTGGGGCCTGCTGTCCGAGGCCGAACGGCAACTGCCGAGTTCGCTGGCCGGCCTGCTCATCGCCGCCGTCCCGATCATCGCCGTGGTGGCCGCCCGCCTCACCGGCGGCACCGAGCGGCTCAGCGCCCGCCGGTGGGCCGGCCTGGTCGTCGGGCTGGCCGGTGTCGCCGTGCTCGCCGCGCCGCACCTGGCGGGCGGCGACCCGTGGCCCATCGCCGAGGTCGTGCTGGTCGCGGTCGGGTACGCGACGGCACCGCTGATCGCCACGCGGAAGCTGGCCGAGGTTCCGGCGCTGCCCATGACCGCGGCCTGCCTCGGGGCCGCCGCCCTGGTCTATACGCCCGCGGCGATCGCGACCTGGCCGCACCGGGTGCCGTCCGGCCAGGCCCTGGCCGCGCTCGCCGGGCTCGGCGTCGTCTGCACCGCGCTCGCCTTCATCGTCTTCCTCCGGTTGCTCAAGGAGGTCGGCACCTCGCGGGCCATGGTCTTCACCTACGTCAACCCCGCCGTCGCGGTGGCGGCCGGCGTGCTGGTACTCGGCGAGCCGTTCACGGCCACGATGGCCATCGCGTTCGCGCTCATCCTCACCGGGTGCCTGCTGGCCACCGGATCGCAGCGCGACCGGTCGCCTGGCAGGGCCCGGCAGGCCGTGGAGGCCCACCGGGATGCCGCCTGAAACGGTGGCCATACTGTGGGCGTGAGCGGCGGTGTGGTGGGACGCGCGGTCAGCGCGGTGCTGGTGCCGCCGCAGGCGGAGCGGTTCGCCTCGCTCACCGGCGTGCAGACCGACCGCCTGGTGCTGAACGTGACCGGCTGGAACAAGCTCGTCCTGCTGGACGCCGACCGGGTGTTCCTGTTCCCGCGCGCTGCCGCCGGGGTGGAGTGGTTCGAGCGCGAGATCGCCGCCTACCGGGCCCTGGCGCAGACGCGGCTGAGCGTCGTGCCGCGCCTGCTCGGCTACTGGCAGGACGCGGAGATCTACCCGTTCCCGTTCGCGGCCGTCACCCGCCTGCGCGGCAGCGTACCGGCCGAGCCCACGGCCTATGCCGGGCAGTTGGGCCAGGCCATCGCGGGCTGGCACGAACTTCAACCGCCGCCGCTCGCCGGGGCGCGTCCGCCCGCTCACCACGAGGCGGCTCATCATCGCTGGCTGCGCCGGGCCCTTGACCCCGCGACGAGCGCCGGGGCGGCCGCCGAGGCCGCCGGGCGGCTGGGCCGGGCCGACCGCGCCCCGGTGTGGGCGGCCCTGCTGGCCCGCGCGGCCGGTCTTGGGCCGGTCCTGGTCCACGGTGACATCCACGAGGACCAGTTGCTGGCCGAGGGGGACAGGCTGACCGGCATCATCGACTGGGAGACGGCCCGGGTCGACCATCCGTTCTGGGACTTCGACCTGGGCGAGTGGGGCACCGGGCTGTGGCGGCGGCACCGCCGTGACTTCAGCGCCATCTGGGCACAGGGCTGGCGCGCGTATGCCGAAGTGCGGGGACTGGATCCCGACCCGCGGCCGGTGGAGACCGCTTTCCGCCTCCGCCATGCGCTTCGGCTGCTCGCCGATCCTGGCGATCCCGCCGTCGTCGGCACGCTCGAGGAGCACCTGGCGCACCTGTAGCGGCGCAACCGTCATGGCCGGGCTAAGCTCAGCGGTCATGCCCGCGCTGCTGATCGTGCACCACACCCCGTCGCCTGCCCTGCAGGAGATGTTCGAGGCGGCGGTCAGCGGGGCGCGGACCGAGGAGATCGAGGACGTCGAGGTGGTCATCAGGCCGGCCCTGACCGCGGCGGCGGCCGACGTCCTCCAGGCCGACGGCTACCTGCTGGGCACCCCGGCCAACATCGGTTACATGTCCGGGGCGCTCAAGCACTTCTTCGACGGCATCTACTACCCGTGCCTGGAGGCCACCCGGCGGCGGCCGTACGGGCTCTACGTGCACGGCGGCATGGACACCGGTGGCGCGGTGCGCGCGGTGGAGTCGATCACCACGGGCCTGCAGTGGCGGGCGGTGCGGCCGCCGGTCTGCGTCACCGGCCCGCCCGGCAAGGCGGACCTCGAAGCGTGCTGGGAACTCGGCGCGCTGCTGCGGGCCGAGGTCGCCGGCTGACAGGGCGCGCGGCCGCTACCGCCGTTCCGCGCCACCGTCGGGATACCGGAACACCTGCTCCAGCGGCACCCGGAACACGCGGGCGATCTGGAACGCCATCTCCAGCGAGGGGGAGTAGCGGCCCTGCTCGATGGCGATGACGGTCTGCCGGGTCACCCCGATGCGCTGGGCAAGCTGTGCCTGCGTCATCTCGCCGTGGGCGAACCGCAGTGCGCGGATCGAGTTGGTGATCCTGGTCGGCTTGCTCATCACGGCGGGCTACAGCCCCCGCCGGTAGGCGACGAGCTTCACCGCGGAGCCGACCACCGCCCACAACACGAAGCCGAGGTAGATGACGTTGGCGATCCAGAAGTAGTCCCACCGCGCCATGGCCAGCACCAGCGCCACCGTCGCGCCCGCGACGATGAACCAGCGGCTGGCGTACTCGCCGAACCGGTAGATCTCCTTGTCGCGCACGTCGCCGCGGCGGCTGTCACTGGGGCTGGCGGTCTCGACCAGGACCCGTCCCACGATCGACGCGGCGATCGACGCACCCGTCGCCCACAACAGCACCGAGACGTAGGACACCTGCGCGACCGGTGTCCCGGCGGCACGCTGCAGGACGATGACGAGGTAGGCCACGTAGGCGGCCGCGCAGGTCACGAGGTAGACCCAGATCCCCTTCTCTTCGTACGACATCGGCCCTCCCCGCCGGTCCGCCGCGGCTGATCCGCCACGGCCGGAGCGTTAAGAATTCTTTACATCGGAATGTAAAGCGAAGCAGACCTCATGTCAAATATCCTTAACCTAGGGCGGGAGCGCGGCCGCCCGGGCGCATCGCGCGCCGGGGGCCGGCCGCGCATACTGTCGGCATGCCCGTCCGCCTGCACCACATCGTCATCGACGCGCACGATCTGCCCGGGCTGGCCCGGTTCTGGACCCAGGCGCTCGGCTGGAAGATCCTGTCGCAGCGGGAACGGGAGATCGTCATCGGGACCGACGAGAACGCCCCCGTCGGCATCTGCTTCATGCCGGTGACCGATCCCAAGGTCGTCAAGAACCGCGTCCACCTCGACGTCACCACCGCCGCCGCCGACCGGGACCAGGAGATCGAGCGCCTGATCGCGCTCGGCGCGCGCCGGGCCGACATCGGGCAGACCGGCGCGGAGTCCTGGACCGTGCTGACCGACCCCGAGGGCAACGAGTTCTGCGTGATCCGGCCGAAGGAGACGCTCATCCGCTGACCGGCCGGGCATCCTCGGGCGGCAGCGTCAGCATCCGCGCCGCGAGCAGGACCTCGGCGGCCAGGGCCAGCGTGACCGCGACGCGCTGCAGCACGCCGTCCCACGGCTGCGCCGCCCGGGACGCGAAGACCGCCAGGACCGCCAGGCTCGCCAGCGCGAGGGCCTGCACCGCGCGCGCGACGGGCGCCCAGCCCGGCTTGCCGCGCAACTCGTGCCCGAGCGCCAGCGGCGCCGCGACCATCGCCCCGTACGCGACCGCGCTGACCACGTCGTGCACCTGGTTGTGCCACGACTCCCCGGCAAACCCCGGCCCGGTCAGCAGCAGGTGATCGCGGCGGAACACCCCGGCCGCGGCCGTCGCCGCGCCCGCGGTCATGACCAGCCACGCCCCGGCCGTCCTGGGCGCGGTCACCCACCGCAGCGCGGCGCCGAAGCCGATCGAGCAGCCCCCGAGCAGCACGAACGCGGCGATCATGAGCTGCGGCTCCCGGGCGTCCTCGGCGGCCAGGCCGGACAGCTGCACCTGCGCCGCGCCGTGACCACCCTGCCGGAGCGAGCCGGCCACCCAGGCCAGGGTGAACAGCACCGGGCCGGCGATGCCGGCCACCGCCGCCAGCCGGCGGCGCCGCGCCGCCGTGCCGCGCCTCACCGCGGGCCGCGCCGCACCGCCGGGCGGGGTTTCACCGCCGCGCCGGGTCTCACCGCGCCGCGGGCCCGGCCGGCCGCGGGCGCGTCATGGCCGGCCGGCGGGCGGGGCGTCGCCGACGGCATAGGGGCGCTCGGGCCAATACGGCCACTCCTCGAACCGGTCGCAGCGCCCATCGTCGCGCAACCGGAGGATCCACAGGTCGCGATATTCCTGGTGGGGCGGGTCCCCGTAGTGGACCTCCGCCCGGACCACCGCCATCGGGCCGTCGACGGCGATGATCTCGGTGGCCAGCGTGAAGACCTCGTCCGGGCCGTCCCGCTCCTCCTCCCACATCGCGCCGATCGCGGCCAGGCCGGTGACGGGCTGTTCGTAGGGGGACTGCAGGTAGCTGGCGTCGTCGGTGAACAGGCCCGGGAGGCCCCCGGTGCCGGGGGCCCGCCAGGCAGCCTCGTAGCCCGCCAGCCACTCGCTCACCCGTGCGCGGTCGGTCACCCGCCCATGGTGCCCGACCGGTGACCGCGCTCGTGCACCGGCCCCGGCCGGGCAGCACCTCAGCGGGGCCGCGGCGGCACGGCCGGGCGCGGGCGGCAGGCCGGCCGGGGCGGGCCCTCAGCCGGGGGCGCGGCCGAGCAGCGCCCAGACCCGGTGCGGCACGGCCAGCGGCTCGGCGGGGTACCGTTGCGCCAGCATGCGGGCCAGGGCCGCGTCGAAGTCCGCCACCACCGGCCCGGGCAGGCTCGCCCCGACGCCGTTGCACGCCCGCATCCGGCCCCGCCAGCCCTCGTGCGTGTAGGGGATGACCAGGTCGAAGCTGAACGTCTCCAGCGCGGTGAAGCCGGCCACCGCGGCGTCGGTCGCGTATTCCGGGTGGATGCCGGTGTCGCCGGCCATCCGCCAGCCCGGGTTGCGCGCCAGGATGAGCGCCTCGGTGTCGGCGCATACGTTGCCCGGCAGCGCCAGGTAGCTCAGGTAGCAGACGAGCAGCGTCCCGCCGGGGACCAGCAGCCGCCGGGCCTCGGCCGCCGCGCGGGGCCGGTCGAACCAGTGCCAGCACTGCCCGGCGGCCACCACGTCCCAGCAGCCCCCCGCGAGCCCGGTGTCCTCGGCCCGCCCGGCCCGGTAGCTGACCGCCACGCCCGCCCCGGCGTCCAGCCGCCGGGCCTCGCGGAGCAGCGCCGGCGCGGGGTCGATCCCGGTCACGGCGCACCCGGCCCGGGCGAAACCCCGGGCCACCGTGCCCGTCCCGGTGCCGAGGTCCAGCACGCGCTGGCCGGCCACGCCGACCCCGAGGGCCCGGACCCGGGCGAAGAAGTCGCCGGGAAACCCGGCCCGGTGCGCCGCGTAGTCCGCCGCCGTGCGGCCGAAATCGACGGTCATTGCCGACCGCCCGCGTTCCCCGCGACCATGTCTCCTACAGTGCCCTGCCGGCGCGCCCGGGAACAATCAGGAGTGAGCATGCCATCGACAACACTGACCCGGCGCACCTTCCACCTGGCCGGCCTGGCCGTCCCCGCGCTGGAGGCCGCCGGGGCCGGGGACGGCCCGAGTCTGACCGTGCTGGCCGGCGTGCACGGCTGTGAGTACGCCTCGATCGCCGGGCTGCGCACCTGGGCGGCCAGCCTGGCCGGCCGGGAGCTGCGCGGCCGGGTCCTGGCCGTGCCGGTGCTCAACCTGCCCGCGTTCTGGGCCCGCAGCCCGTTCGTGGTGCCCGAGGACGGCAAGAACCTCAACCGCTGCTTCCCCGGGGACCCGTCCGGCACCCTGGCCGACCGCCTCGCCCACGACACCTTCACCCAGGTCATCCAGGGCTCCGACGCCCTGGTCGACATGCACGCGGGGGACATGGTCGAGGCGCTGGAGCCGTTCACGCTCTACGACGCCGGGCCGGCCGAGGCGCGGGCGCGGGAGCTGGCCAGCGCCTACGGCGCCCGGTACGTCATCCGCCAGGAGGCCGGCCCGGACCGCGCGGTGGCCGGCACGACCAGCGCCGCCGCCGCCGGGATCGGCATTGCGGCGATCATCGCCGAGGCGGGCGGGTGCGGCCTGGTGGAGCGGGCCGCCGTGGCCGCGCACGTCCGCGGCATGAACCGGGTGCTGGCGGCCCTCGGCATGTCCGCGGACCCCGACGCCGGACGGGATGTGCCGCCGCCGGCCTACCTGCGGCGGTTCCTGTGGCTGCGCTGCCGGGACTCGGGCTGGTGGGAACCCTGCGTGGCGGTGGGCGACGAGGTCACCGAGGGCCAGGTCATCGGGACCGTGAGCAGCATCGACGGCACCCGGGCGGGGGAGACGATCAGCGCGCCGGCGGACGGGGTGCTCATGTTCATGACCAGCTCGCCGGCGGTGACGGCGGACGGGCTGCTGCTCGGCCTGGGTGCCCGCTGACGCGTTATCCCGCGAGCGCGCCCGGCTTCGTGCCGGGGCGGCAGACCAGGGCAAGTCACGCCAGCGTCACAGAAACATCGCATCTGGGACTACCTCACGGCACGCTCTGGACCATGCGGTTCGCCCCGTGTTGTGGTGAGCGGTAACAATCGCGTTCCGCGGGCCGCTCATCCCGTCCGGCCCGGGTGCGCGACCCCCGCCCTCGCCCCTTGCGGCCCGCGTGCCCGGAAGGAACCTCCCCATGACTTCAGGTTCCGCGCAGCCAGGTTTACCCCCCGCCAGAGCCCGCTCCAGAGCCCGCGGCCGGATGCTCGCGGCGGGCCTCGCGGCGCTGGCGCTCATCGCGGCCGGCTGCAGCAGCAGCTCGTCGGCGTCGTCCTCGGCAGGCGCCCCGGCCAAGGGCGGCACCGCGGTCTGGGCGGAGCCCCCGGCCAGCGCGCCGACGTACATCTTCCCGTACATGAACAGCCAGAACATCAGCAACCTCAACCTGTTCGACTTCCAGTACCTGATGTACCGGCCGCTGTACTGGTTCGGCGTCGGTGACACGCCGAAGGTCAACGCGCTGCTCAGCGTGGCCAACCAGCCGACGATCAGCGGGCGCACCGTGACGATCACGCTGAAGCACTACACGTGGTCCAACGGCACCCCGGTGACCGCGCAGAACGTCATGTTCTGGCTGAACATGGAGCTGGCCGAGCCGACCAACTACGGCGCCTACACCGGCTTCCCGGCGAACACGTCGAGCATCAAGGTGGTCAACCCGACCGAGCTGCAGATGACGCTCAAGCAGCCGTACTCCCTGCAGTGGTTCCTGTACAACGACCTGAGCCAGGTCACCCCGATGCCCACGGCCTGGGACCGGACCGCCTCGGGGCCGGGCCACTGCGAGACCACGGTCAAGGACTGCACGGCGGTGTACAACTACCTGGCCGGCCAGTCCAAGGACCTCACCAGCTACGTGGCCTCGCCGCTGTGGAGCATCGTGGACGGGCCGTGGCGGCTGAGCGCGTTCAACGCCGACGGCCACATCACCTTCGTGCCGAACAAGGCCTACACCGGGCCGGTGAAACCGAAGCTGGCGCAGTTCCAGGAGGTGCCGTTCACCACCGACGCCGCGGAGTACAACGTGCTGCGGTCCCCGTCCGCCGGCGGCCAGCGGATCGACTTCGGCTACCTCCCGAACCAGGACGCCCCGGCGGTCCCGGCCGGCAAGATGGTGGGGGCCAACCCGCTGTCGGGCTACGCGCTCGCGCCGGTGTACCCGTGGGGCATCGACTACTACGCGATGAACTTCAACTCCTCGGTCTCCGACCACGCCGCGATCTTCAGGCAGCTGTACTTCCGGCAGGTGATGGCCTACCTGATGAACCAGGAGGCGATCATCAAGGGCCCGCTGCGCGGGTACGCGGAGCCCACCGTCGGCCCGGTCGCGGCCACCCCGGCGACCGACTGGCTGTCGGCCAAGGGCAAGCAGGGCGAGCCGTACCCCTACGACCCGGCCAAGGCCAAGAGCCTGCTGGCCAGCCACGGCTGGACCGTGGTGGCCAACGGCGTCAGCACCTGCGCCGACCCGGCCCAGTGCGGCCCGGGGATCACCAAGGGCACCGCGCTGAACTTCAACTTCGTGTTCGAGAGCGGCGTGGGCTGGGTCACCTCGGAGATGACCCAGCTGCAGTCGGCCGGCTCGCTGGTCGGGATCAAGCTGAACCTGCAGCCCAAGCCGTTCGCCGACGTGATCTCGACGGCCGGCGGCAACTGCGTCGTCATCAAGGCGCCCTGCAACTGGGACCTGGCGAACTGGGGCTTCGGCTGGTCGTTCTCGCCCGACTACCTGCCGACCGGTGACGAGCTGTTCATGTGCGGCGCGGTCGCCAACTCCGGCGGCTACTGCGACAAGACCAACGACTCGCTCATCAACAAGACGCTCACCAGCTCCAGCCTGCAGCTCATGTACAACTGGCAGGACTACCTGGCGCCGCAGATGCCGGTCCAGTACCAGCCGCTCGCGGCCTACACGCTGTCCGAGATCTCCAACAACCTCAAGGGCGTCCTGCCGCAGAGCCCGACGCTGAGCATCACCCCGGAGTACTGGTACTTCGTGAAGTAACCGGCCGGCAGGCCCGGCCGGCGGCCCGGGCACGCCGATGACAGCCGACGAGGGCGGGGCGAGCGCGACATGCAGGTGTTCGACGCGAACTGGATGCAGATCGAGGACTACCTGGCCCGGGACGACCGGGACCTGCTCGACACGCTCGCGGCGCAGGGCTTCCGCCGCATCGCGATCGTCAACGGGCACGGCGGCAACGCGCCGGTCACCGGGTTCCTGCGCGAGTGGCTCTGCCAGCCGCGCGCCGGGCGGGTGCAGGTGCTGTTCCACAGCTGGTACAACGCGCCGCGGACGGCGGCCGCGGCCGCCCGGTTCGACCCGGAGCAACTGCACGGCGGCGGGCTGGACCCCGCCGGGGTGCGCGCCGCCGCCCCGGACGGCGTGCTCGGCGGTGCCTACGCCCGCCCGGACGAGGACATGCGGGCCGTCTGGGACGCCGGGGTCGCCGAGGTGCGGTCGCTGCTCGAAACCGGGTGGGCGCAGTGACCGCGCCCGGCGCGGACGGCCTGCCGGGCAGGACGGCCGTGGTGACCGGCACCGCGCACGGCATCGGCGCGGCGATCGCCCGCGCGCTCGCCGGGGCGGGGGCGGCGGTGCACGGGGTCGACAAGGACACCGCCGACCTGACCCGGCCCGCTGCCGTGCGGGAGTTCTTCGCCGCGGCCGGGCCAGTGGACATCCTGGTCAACTGCGCCGGGGGAGTGGCCGGCCAGGTGGGCCGGCCACTGGAGGAGGTCGGCGACGACGACTGGCACGCGGTGGTCGATGCCAACCTGACCAGCACCTTCCTGTGCACCCGCGCGGTGGTGCCGGGGATGAAGCAGCGCCGCTGGGGCCGGATCGTGAACATCTCCTCCGGGGCCGGGCGGACGGTCAGCCTGACCGGGATCCAGGCGTACGCCAGCGCCAAGGCGGGGCAGATCGGGTTCACCCGGCAGATGGCGCACGAGCTCGGCCCGTTCGGCATCACGGTGAACTGCATCGCCCCCGGCTTCATCCTGTCCAACCCGACGTCGCGGGCCCAGTGGGCGGGCTACGGCGAGCAGGGCCAGCGGGACCTGGTGGCCGGCATCGCGATGCGGCGGCTCGGCGAGCCGGAGGACATCGCCAACGGCGTGCTGTTCTTCGCCGCGGAACGCTCCTCCTGGGTGACCGGGCAGACGATCTCGATCGACGGCGGCCATGCTCTCCTTTGACCCCGCCGACGACGCCTACCTGGCCGAGCTGGCCGGGTTCGTCGCCGTGCCGAGCGTGAGCCGGGACTCCGACCCCGCCGCGATGACCGCCGCCGCGCGGTGGCTGGCCGGGCAGCTCGGCTTCGCCGGCGGGCGGGTGGTGCCGACCGGCGGGAACCCGGTGGTGCTCGGCGAGTGGCTGCACGCCGGCGGCGCGCCGACCGTGCTGGTCTACGGGCACTACGACGTGCAGCCGACCGGGGACGAGGCCGAGTGGCTGGCCCCGCCGTTCGAGCTGACCGTGGACGGCGACGTGGCCCGCGGCCGGGGCGTCACCGACGACAAGGGCCCCGTCTACATCGTGCTCAAGACCGCGCAGGCGTTTATCGCCCAGGAGGGCCGCCTGCCGCTGAACGTGAAGTTCCTGTTCGAGGGCGAGGAGGAGATCGGCAGCCCGCACCTGCCCGCGTTCGTGGCCGCCCACGCCGCCGGCCTCGCGGCCGACCTGGTCATCTCCGCGGACGGCGCGATGTGGCGGCCGAGCGAGCCGTCGCTGGCGCTGGCCTCCAAGGGTCTGGTGTCGATGGACATCGTGGTCGAGGGCGCGAACACCGACCTGCACTCGGGCCGGTACGGCGGAACGGTCGCCAACCCGCTGCACGCGCTGGCGGAGATCCTGGCCGGCCTGCACCGCCCGGACG
>Ga0335078_10004479_pt1 | contig 20700 bp, 20 predicted proteins | sample Lox_Sample_32_FD_206711 | JGI IMG/M metagenome (GOLD analysis project Ga0335078, IMG submission 206711) | Soil microbial communities from Loxahatchee National Wildlife Refuge, Florida, United States - Lox_Sample_3.2 | ecosystem: Environmental > Terrestrial > Soil > Wetlands | place: USA... | reverse complement strand
CTCGGCGACCTCATCGATCACGAGAACCCGCCCATCACCCTGCGCCCTGACACCAGCCTGAACGTGGTCGCCACCGAACTCCTGGAATCACGGCGGCGATCGCTGCTCGTCGTCGATGACGACGGCCGGCCCCTCGGCAGAATCCTCATCGACGACGTGCTAGACGCCCTAGCCCCCGGCCACCGGCGGCGCCACCTCCCCCGGCTGCGGCCGTGACCACCTGCACGCGCGGGCGCATCTGGTCATCGAGCAGGCCCCGGTACGGCGGGTACGGCCGGTCTACGGCCAGGCGGAACCGCTAGCCGCCTGGCAGGCAGTGATCGCGCTGCCGCAGCCTTCAGGCGTGAGTGTCGCAGTGCACGCGGCCGGCTGTGGGGACAGCGCGGGCGACGGCGGCTTCCACCTGCCCGCTTATCAGGTCTGCCTGAACGAGCGGCATCGATCCGTCGAGTCGGCCTTCTATTTCCAGCAGGAGGGTCCGCCCCATCCAGCGGCCCCGCGCGGCGGCCAAGCGTATCCCTGGCACCGCCGTTGCCGCGTGCTCGGCCGCGTCGAGGTCGGCGGGGTCCACGCCGTCCATCAGCCGGATGATCATGTCCTTGGTGACCTGGTAGCCGACATGGCAGATGAACGCGGTGATCGCGAACCCGGCGACCGGGTCACCCCACCAGTACCCGGCGGCGACCAGGGCGAGCCCGGTCAGCGCGCCGAGGGAAGAGATGGCGTCCAGCCAGGAGTGCCGGGCGTCAGCGATCAAGGTGAGCGAGCCGATCCGCCTTCCCACCCGCCGCTTGTACCACGCGACGGCCTGGTTGCCGGCGATGCCCAGGGCGGCACCGGCCATGCCGATCCACACAGCAGTGGTCTGGCCGTGCCCGGTCAGCTTGCGGTAGCTCTCATACCCCGCCACGGCCGCGCTCAGCCAGATCACCAGCGCCACGCCGAGCCCGGCCAGGTCCTCCGCCCGCTCATACCCATACGGGTGGCGGCGCGAGGCCGGCTTCTTCGACACCCAGAAACCCAGGAACACCACCGCGGAAGTGGACACATCCGACAGGTTGTGGATCGCGTCGCCCAGCAGCGCCACCGACCCCGTCACCACGGCAAGCAGCAGCTCCACCAGGCCGGTCAGCGCCAGCCCGGCCGCGGAGAACCCGACCGCGCGGTTGGCATCCCGCCGGTGCGCGGCATCGTCACCACCCACCCGCTGGCCGCCGAGAACGACGCCGGTCATGGCTTGCCTCCATGGTCTGCCAGCGGCCAGACGTCGACTGGCCGCCTCCGCACTATACCGGATCGTATGAAGACCTGCTCATACGTACATTAGTGCTACCCTCTTGTCATGGGACACGGTGTGCGGGGCCAGTCCACGCCGTCTGCCCGCATCGACGAGCAGACCGCCGCGGCAGTCGCCACCACGATGCAGGCCCTGGCGACCCCCAGCAGGCTGCGCATCCTAGGCCGCCTGCGCCAGGGCCCGGCGGCCGTCAGCGAACTGGCCGCCGATATCGGGATGGAGCAGTCGGCGGTGTCCCACCAGCTCAGGATGCTGCGCCACCTCGGCCTGGTCACCGGGCAGCGAGCCGGGCGCACGGTCACCTACGCGCTGTTTGACAGTCACGTCGCGATGCTGCTCGACGAAGCTGTCTATCACGCCGAGCACCTGCGCCTCGGAGTCCAAGACATCCCCGGCGCCAGCTAGTTCCAGACGAAGGCCGGCGCATGAACCCGGCACAGCGGTTGGTCAGCATCGGCGGAGCCGGGCTGAGCCAGTGACCTGCAAACGCAGAGGTATCACTACGATCTTCCCTTTGCTGATGCCGCGCCTGGCGCCTGAAGCGAAATCGGTAACCAGAGCGGAGGATGACCGGGGTGAGCCCGCGGACGCGCCGGTCCGCCCTCCGCGGACAAGCTGGCACGGCCTCACGCCCGCCACCACGCTGGTGGAATCGCGGCGGTCGTCGTTGCTGGTCGTGGACGACGAAGGCCGCCCCTGGGCAGGATCTTGTCCGATGACCTGCTGGATTCCCTGGTGCCCGGCCACTTCAGGCAGCCCGTTGCGAGGCGAATCGTCTCGAGCTCACGAAGCGGGAGCGTGTGCCGGGCCGAGCGCAGTTAGAGTTCGATGCGTGAGCCCATGATGACGGTGCGTTCGCGGGGGAGCTGGAAGTATTCGGCGGCGTCGGCGGTGATCCGTGACGTCGCGAGGAAGAGGCGTTTGCGCCAGCGGGTCATGCCTGGCGTATTGCCCAGCCGTAGCTCGATGCGCGACACGAAGTAGGACAGCTTGTCGTCGTCGAGGGGGCTTTCGATGTCGGCCTTGGCGGTCAGTGGCAGCAACTCCGGGACGTTGACCTGGTCCATGTAGCCGAACCGGGCGGTGACATGGATGATCCGGTCGTCTTTGTAGCCGAGGTCGTCGACGGTGAGCCGCTCGGCAGCCGGGACGTGGGGCACGGGCACGGTGTCGATCGAGAGGATAAGGGTGTGCTCGTGGAGGACCTGGTTGTGCTCGACGTTCGCGCGCAGCGCCAGCGGGGCGGTGGCCTTGCCGCGGTTGAGGAAGACAGCAGTGCTGGGCACCCGCGGCAGCGGAGGCTTCATGGCGTGAAGCTGGTCCACGAACGCGCGCAGCGGCCCCTCGTCGCGCTGGCGCAGGCGGGTGACCAGTTCCCGGCCCTTTTGCCAGGTGGTGAGGATGGTAAACACCACGACGGCGATCAGCAGCGGAAGCCAGGCCCCGTGCACGAGCTTGGTCAGGTTGGCGGCGAAGAACAGCAGGTCGATGGCGAGCAGAGCGCCCGCGCCGGGCGCGACGATCCACAGCGGTCTGCGCCACTGATAACGGACGATGTAGAAGAACAGCAAGGTGGTGATCGTGATCGTGCCGGTCACCGCCATGCCGAACGCATAGGCCAGCGCGGCTGAGGTCTTGAACGTGACCACGAGCGTAAGGACAGAGACCATGAGCGCCCAGTTGATCCACGGGACATAGATCTGGCCGATCCTCTGCTCCGAGGTGTGCACGATGCGCAGGCGCGGCAGATAGCCGAGCTGGGCGGCCTGCTGCGTCACCGAGAACGCACCGGTGATGACCGCCTGCGAGGCGATGACCGTCGCCGCGGTGGCGAGGAAGACCATTGGCAGCCGCGCCCACCCGGGGACCAGCAGGAAGAAGGGGCTGCGGATGCTGGCCGGGTCACCCAGGATCAGGGCACCCTGTCCCATGTAACTGAGGATGCAGGCGGGGAAAACCAGGATCAGCCAGACCCGGGTAATCGGCGCCCGGCCGAAGTGTCCCATGTCCGCATACAGCGCCTCGGCTCCGGTGACGGCTAGGACAACGGCGGCCAGCGAGAAGAACGCGACCTGGAAATGGCCCACCAGGAAGCCAAAAGCGTAGGTGGGAGACAGCGCTTTGAGGATCTCGGGGTGGGCGGCGATGCCGATCACGCCGATCACGCCGATCACGCCGAACCAGATGCCCATAACCGGCCCGAACAGGCGCCCCACGGCGCCGGTGCCGAACCGCTGAACAAGAAACAGGCCGACGATGATCACGGCCGTGATCGGGACGACCAAGCCGGCCACCGGCGGTGCAGCGACCTTGACGCCCTCGACCGCGGAAAGGACCGAGATCGCGGGCGTGATCACGCTGTCGCCGAAGAACAGCGAGGCGCCGAAGACCCCGAGCACCGCGAGCACCACCTTCGTCCGGCGCCCGCCGGGAACTCCCCGTCTGCGGATCAAGGTGATCAACGCCATGATCCCGCCCTCACCGTCGTTGTCGGCGCGCATCACCAGCAAGACGTACGTGACCGTGACGATGAGCGTCACCGACCAGAAGATCAGCGAGACGACCCCGAAAACGCTCTCCTCGGACACCGGGACCGGGTGAGGATCGCCCGGATTGAACACCGTCTGGACGGTATACAGCGGGCTCGTGCCGATGTCCCCGAAGACAACTCCCAGAGCACCAACCGCGAGAGCCCCCTGAGCGGTAGCGCGCCGGTTCACGCCCCCAGTATTCACCTTCCAGCCCACCAAACCCCCGCGTACGACCCTAGCGAACGACCCCGCTGAGCGGGGGTATCACCGCGACGCCGGCTCACGTAGCTGTAATCGCCGCACGCAAGGGACAGACAGACTCACCCGGCGTCGGCGTCACATTGCCGGCGATCAGGGCTTGGCTGGCGTCAGAGCCAGATTGGTTCGCGCGGCTGGCGATCGCAGGCGTCCCCGCCGCTGACCGGGAACAGGTCAGGCCCGCCAGCGCGAACACATAACGGCCGATCGGCTCGGCGCACGCCGACAACGGAGCGCGGCCGGACCCGCACCTATCGGCGGCTCGGCGCGCGCCATCCCCTGGATCGGCCATGAAGCTCCGTGACCATATCGCGATCTCCGGCCGTATCGTTCGGGAAGGTCGTCTCGAGCCCGGTCCTGGGGACCGGCGCGGTCAGCGGACGATCTTGAAGTTGAACATCGGGGTGTCCAGCGCGCCCATCAGGCGCAGCCACAGCGGCATCAGCATCTCGGTGCCGCGGGCGGCGCTGATGTCGCCCAGGTCGATGACGTCGGTGTGCCCGAACGACTCCAGCAGGCTGGTCACGGTCTTCTTCGCATCGGGGTCGTTGCCGGCGACGAACACGCTGTGCTGGCCACCGGCCACCTGCGCCGGATGGGCCATCAGCGCCGCGGTCAGCGTGTTGAGCGCCTTGACGACCTTCAGCTCCGGGTGCGCCGCCTGGATCTGCTCGCCGAGGCTGTCGGTGTCCTTGACGAACAGGCTGGGCGGGAAGCCGCGGGAAAAATCCAGCGGGTTGGCGATGTCGAGGAGCACCTTGCCCGCCAGGTTCCCGGTGCCGGCGGCGGCCAATGCCGCCATCGACGCGCCGCCCGAGGTGGCGTTGACCAGCAGCTCGGCACCGGCGGCCGCACCGGCGAAGGTGGCCAGGCGCACCTGCGGGTGGGCGGCGGCCCAGGCCGGATACGGCGGGTTGCCCATTGCATCCGGCGCCGTGCGGCCCATCGTCCCGGTCACGTCGCGGGTGCCGGTGATCACCTCATGGCCCAGCTCGTCGAGGCGGCCCGCCACGGACTGCCCGACTATCCCGGTACCCAGAACTGCGATCTTCATGATGGTGCTCCTTGCTCGGCATGCGGCGGGGTATTGCGCGTGCAGAGCTAAACTAACAGACAGGTCTGTCTAGCACCATCCTCAATCACAGGGTCGATCAGCGCCGAGCTCCCTCGGCTAGCGGGCGAGCCTGATTGTCGATAGACAGACCAGTCTGTAATCTTGCCTGGGCGGGAGGTGAACCGGATGACCCAGCCAGAAGCCCGCCAGCCTGCCCGCGAGCGCATCCTCGGCACCGCGTTCCGGCTGTTCTACGCCCACGGCCCGCGTGGCGTCGGCGTCGATACCGTGATCGCCGAGTCCGGGGTGGCCAAGGCGACGCTGTACAAGCACTTCCCGCGCAAGGACGACCTGGTGCTGGCCTACCTGGACCAGGTCGATCAGACCTGGTTCGGGCAGCTGCGCGCCGCTGCGCGCGCCGCCGGCGACGACCCCCGCGACCAGCTGGTCGGCATATTCGACGCGCTCGAGTCCGCCTGCCGCCGCGACGGCTACCATGGCTGCGCGTTCATCAACGCTGCCGCGGAAAGCGAGCCCGGCACCCGCGTGCATGCCCGGACCGTCGAACACAAGCACCTCGTCCGCGCCTGGCTCACCGACCTGGCCCGCCGCGCCCACGCCGCCGACCCCAGCCAGCTCGCCCGCCAGCTCACCCTGCTCCTCGACGGCGGCCTCGCCGCTGGCGTCCTCGACGCCGACCCAGCCACACCCACAGCCGCCAAGGCCGGTGCCCGCGTGCTCGTCGACGCCTCCTGCCCCCAGACGCCCCTAGCCTCCAGCCCCGATAGCCCCGGCCAGCCCGAGCAGATCGTTCGTCCGGGTGCGCAGGCGGCGGGCCGGTGTACCCGTGCTAGCCGCGCAGGCATTCGCCCCGGATCGAGATGAGGCATGGTCGCTGGCGGGCCAGCTTCTCGGCCAGGCCGCCAGACGGCTGCCCGTACCGGTGTCGGCTGTCCTGGCGGAGCCGGAAGCCAGCGCGCTGGCCGAGGTGGTGCCCGGCCTGGCCGGGCCCCCGCCCGCCTCCCCTTCCCCCTTCACTGCCGTCGGTGGCCTCGATGAGCAGACCCGCCACGCATTCGCCCTGCAAGGAGCGGTCCGCCTCGTCGCGGCCTCGGCACGGTCGCGCTGCCTGATCGTGGCCGATGACCTGCAGTGGGCCGACCCGACCAGCCTGACTCTGCTCGGGCTGCTACTGCGCCGCCTGGACGGTGTCAGCCTCGCCGCCGCCTGCCGGCCAGACGGCAATACCGGTGCCGACCCCGCCGAAGCACTCCGCCTGCCGCCCCATCAGATGACCAGCATCACACTCGGTCCGCTGCCAGCCCGTGTCATCAGGGGGCTGTTCGGCGACCAGCTGCTGGCCGAGGTGATCATCAGGCGGGCCGGCCGCACCCCGTTCACCGTCACCGAGGTCATCGCCGCCCTGGCCCGGCAGGGAGCAATCACCCGCGACGGTGACAGCAAGTGGCGGCTGCGGCCAGGCTGCGACGCCGCCGGGGCCGCGAGGATCGTCGCCGCCGGGATCGGGCAGGCCGCGGGGAACCGGCTGGCCGGACTGCCCTCCCGGTGGCGGGACATGCTGGGCGTGCTCGCATTCCTGGGCCGTCCCGCGCCGCCACCGCTGCTGGCCGCCGCTAGCGGCACCGACCTGCATTCTGCGCTGGACACCCTGGAAGGGCTGGGCAGCGCCGGGCTGGCTAGCCCGGGGCCGCGAGGCTGGGCGCTCAGCCACGAGCTGTTCCGCCAGGCGGTTACCGCCACGATGCTTCCCGGCGAAACCGCACGGTTCCACGCGCTTCTCGCCCAGGCGCTGCGGCAATGCGACGCGGACCCGGCCGAGGCGGCCAGCCACCTGGCCGCCAGCGGCGACAACGAGGGGGCGGCCGTGGGGTATGCGGCCGCCGCCCGCCGGGAACTGGACCGGATCTGCGACCGCGAGGCGTTGCGCCTGGCCGGGGCCGGCCTGTCGCTCGGCCCGGCCGGCCGCACCCGGGCCGGGTTGCTGGAGGTCCGCGGCGAGGCCCGCCGACGCGGCGGCCAGCTCACCGCGGCCCGCACCGACTTCACCGCCGCGCTGGACAGCCTCGACGATCCCGCCTCCCGGTCCCGGGTGCTGGCCCAGCTGGCCATCCTGGACGCCAGGACCGCCGACGCGGCCCGCGGCGGCGAGCTGGCCGCACTGGCGATCGCCGAAGCCGGGACCAGCCCGCCGCCCTGGGCCAGGCCCTCGTGGCGGGCGCGATCATCGACCTGGCCGAGGCCAACCTGTCCCGCGCCCGGGATCGGGTGCGCCGGGCGGCCCTGCTGCTGGACCAGGCCGGCGACAGTCGCGGCAGCGCCCGCCTGCTGTACTGGCGGGCGATGGCGTGCTTCATCGACGGCAGGCTGCGCGACGCCGCCGACCAGCTCGACCGCCTGGCCCACCTGGCGGTAACACCCGGCGAGGTCCTGCGGCTGTGGAGCCCGCGTGCCACCCGCGGCCACGCCCTCGCCTTCCTCGGCCAGGCCGCCGACGGCCTGGCGGAGATCGAGGAGAGCCTCACCTGGGCCCGCGCCGCCGGCCACCCGGCCGTCGAGGCCGAGTGCCTGTGGCACCGTGCCGAGGTCCTGGCCGCCCTCAGCCAGGACCGCGAGGCGATCGAATCAGCCGAACAGGCAGCCGGCATCGCCGCCGGCATCGGGCACGCGGAATGGACCGCCGCCGCGCACCGCGGCCTGGGCATCGCCTGCGAGGCGGCGGGCCTGCCCGGCCGCGCCGAATCCGCCTACCGCCGCTCGCTGCGAGCCGCCGAGAACATCCCGTTGTTCCGCGCCTGGGCAGCGGCCCGGCTCGCCGCCGTCCTGGCCCGCCAGGGACGACCGGGCGAGGCCGCGTCGCACGTTCAGGCCGCCCTCGCAGGCGGCACCCCGCTCACCCGCCACGAGGCCCGGTGGGCGCATGCCGAGCTTCTCGCCAGCCAGGGCGACGACCAGGCGTGCCATGCAGCCGCCGCGGCCGCCCTGCGCCAGGCACGGGCTGACGGCTACCTGATCCTGGTGCCGCGGCTACGCGAACTCGCCGACGACTGACCCCGGGTAACGAGCTTTGCCGCCAGCAAACCGCAAGCAGCACCGGGTACCACCGACAGCATGAGCACACCGCATGCGGGCGGCCCTGACCGTGCCTGAGCTACCCGAGGTAGAGACGCTGCGCCGCGGCCTGGCTGCGCGCATCACCGGCATGCACATCACCGCTGCCGAAATCCTGGACCGCAAGATCTTCGACGGACCCGACGACGCGATCAAGCACGACGTCATAGACCACCAGATCAGCCGGGTCGCCCGCGGCGGCAAGGTGCTGATCTTGTTCCTCCGCGAGCCCGGCAGCAGCACCGGGGAATCCGGCAGCCTGCTCATCCACCCCAAGATGACCGGGCAGCTCGTCCTGACGGCTAACGGCGCTACGGTGTTCGCCGGCGGCCATCCGACCCCGAGCATGCTGCGGCCGATGCCGAACCCGACCACCTGGGCCGTCTTCCGGCTCGGCCCCGAGCACTGCCTGTACTACAACGACGCGCGGCGATTCGGGTGGATCCGCCCGGCCGGGAGCGACCCGTGCCGGACCGACCCGTTCCTGGCCCAGCTCGGCCCGGACCCGCTGGGCGCGGGTTTCACGCCCGCCGCGCTGCGGCAGGCGCTGGCGTGGCATCCCCGCGCCCCGGTCAAGGCGGTCCTGCTCAACCAGACCGCCATCGCGGGCATCGGCAACATCTACGCCGACGAGGTACTGCACCGCGCCCGCATCCATCCATCGCGCCCGGCGGGTGGTCTCAGCCAGGCTGAGTCCCTCCGCCTGCACTCCGCGATCCGCACCATCCTCCGGGCGGCGGCCGACAGCGGCGGGACCAGCTTCGCCGACTATGTCAACGAGGCCCGCGGCCGCCCCGGGTATCTCGGCCAGGCGCACGTGTTCCGCCGGCAGGCCTGGCCTGCCAGGCGTGCGGCACGCCGATCATCCGCGCCACGGTCGCGGGCCGCGCGACGAACTTCTGCCCGCACTGCCAGCATCGCTGAGACAACAACGAGACCTGGAGGCTGCAGGGATTCTGCAAGCCGGGGCCGCTAGCATGGCCGGCCATGGGTACGGCGGCGGACGGAGCTGCCGTGCACAGCAGGATCATAGATCGCGGGCCACCCGGGGAACCCGATGCTGGTCGCGTTCCTGGTGGCCTGCTGCACCGGCACCCTGGACGGTTTCGCAGTGCACGCGGCGAACGGCCACGTGTTCCGGCTCAACCTCGCGATCAGCCTCAGCGTCACCGGCGCCGGCGCCGCGGTCCTCGCCGCGCTCGGCGGCCTGGCCGGCTGGGCGCTGGGCAGCCCGCGCGACTCGGGTGCCGAGACGGCCGGGCTGCTGCACGCCGGGCTCAACGTCACCGCCCTCGGCCTGTTCCTCGCCGCCATGGCGTCCTATGTGACCGACGGGAACGGCCCGGCGGTGAGCGCCACGCCCGGCGTCGTGCTGTCCGCACTCGGAGCCGCGGTCACCATCGCCGCCTTTCCCCAGGCAGGACGCTGGCGCAGGACTACCACGCGGGCGTGCGCCTGATCCCCGGGCAGGAACTCGCCGAGCCCGCCGTCCAGCACCACCATCTGAGCCAGCTGCACCATCACGCCGCCTGAGCCCGCAGACATACGGAAACATGGCGCAGGGGAGGAAGACACCAGGGAACCACAGCATGGACACGCCACAGTCGCCGAACTGACAAGGGGGTCATGTGGCCGAGCCAGCAACCGCACGGCACACGATCACGCGTGACGGGCAGGACCTGACCACGCCGGATGGCCAGGACGGTGACCTGCTGGCGCCGCTGCTGCCGGCCGGGGAGCCGGTGGAGTCGCTGCTGCGCAAGGCGCAGTTCTTCGTCCCCGGGGGCACGCCGAGCCCGGACTTCCGGGAGGTGCACCGCAAGGGCGGCCGGAGCGCGGAGGATTTCTACCGGGAACGCTGGCGGCACGACAAGGTGGTGCGGTCCACGCACGGGGTGAACTGCACCGGGTCGTGCTCGTGGAAGGTGTATGTCAAGGACGGGATCATCACCTGGGAGACCCAGCAGACCGACTACCCGTCCACCGGCCCGGACTCACCGGAGTACGAACCCCGCGGCTGCCCGCGCGGCGCGTCGTTTTCCTGGTACACCTACTCCCCGTCCCGGGTCCGCTGCCCCTACGTCAGGGGCGAGCTGCTCCGGTTCTGGCGGGAGGCGCGGCAGCGGCTCGGCGACCCGGTGGCCGCGTGGGCGGAGATCACCGGCGACCCGGACAAGCGGAGCCGCTACGTGGAGGCTCGGGGCAAGGGCGGGTTCGTCCGCTCGTCCTGGAACGAGGTAACCGAGCTGATCGCCGCCGCGCACGTGCACACCGTCAAGGCCTACGGCCCGGACCGCGTTGTCGGGTTCTCCCCCATCCCCGCGATGTCACAAGTCTCCTACGCCGCAGGCACCCGGTTCCTGTCGCTGATCGGCGGCACGATCCTGTCCTTCTACGACTGGTACGCCGACATGCCGATCGCCTCACCGCAGGTGTTCGGCGACCAGACCGACGTGCCGGAGTCGGGGGACTGGTGGAACGCCGCCTACCTGATCATCTGGGGCACCAACCTGCCGATCACCCGGACCCCGGACGCGCACTTCATGACCGAGGCCCGCTACCGCGGCCAGAAGGTCGTGGTGGTCTCCCCCGACTACTCCGACCACACCAAGTTCGCCGACGACTGGCTGCCCGCGGCGCCCGGTACCGACGGTGCGCTGGCGATGGCGATGGGGCACGTGATCCTCTCCGAGTTCTTCCGCGACCGCCAGGTGCCCTACTTCACCAGCTACGTCAAGACCTATACCGACGCCCCGTGCCTGGTGACACTGCGCGAGCGCGGCGACGGTTACGTGCCGGGCCGGTTCCTGACCGCCGCCGACCTGGGCGAGGCGGCCGAAGGTGCCGCCCACAAGACGGTTGTCCTGGATGCCGCGACCTGCGAGCCGCGCATCCCGAACGGCTCCCTGGGATTCCGCTTCACCCAATCCGGCCTGGGCAGGTGGAACCTGGATCTCGGCGGCACCAACCCGGCGCTCACCCTGCACCGCCGGCACGAGCAGGCCGTCCTGGTCGACCTGCCCAGGTTTGACACCGGACCCACCGAGGGCGGAACCTCGGTCCGCCGCGGCGTCCCGGCCATCCAGATCGCCGATCACCTGGTGACCACGGTCTTCGACCTGCTGATGGCCCAGTACGCCGTGCCCCGCGACGGCCTGCCCGGCGAGTGGCCGTCCGGGTACGGCGACGCGAGCACGCCGGGAACCCCGGCATGGCAGGAGCCGATCACCAGCGTGCCCGCCGCCGCGGCGGCGAGGGTGGCTCGGGAGTTCGCCCGCACCGCCGAGCTGTCGGGCGGCCGGTCGATGATCGCGATGGGCGCCGGCACGAACCACTGGTACCACTCGGATGAGATCTACCGGACGTTCTTCACGCTGATCATGCTGTGCGGCTGCCAGGGGGTCAACGGCGGCGGCTGGGCGCACTACGTCGGGCAGGAGAAGGTCCGCCCGCTGGCCGGCTGGCAGCAGGTCGCGTTCGCGCTGGACTGGCAGCGCCCGCCCCGGCACATGACCGGGACCTCGTTCTTCTACCTGCATTCCGGCCAGTGGCGGTACGAGAAGTTCGGCCCAGCCGAGCTGGCCAGTCCGCTCGGGCGCGGCCTGTTCACCGGGCAGACCTTCGCCGACTGCATCGCGCAGGCATCCCGCCTGGGGTGGACCCCCTCGCATCCCGCTTTCGGCCGTAACCCCCTGGATCTTTGCGATGAAGCCGAACGCGCCGGGGTTCCCGCCTCCGGCTACCTGGTTCGCGAGCTGGCTGAGGGCCGGCTTCGGTTCGCCGCCGAGGACCCGGATGACCCGGCGAACTGGCCCCGGGTGCTGACCGTCTGGCGGGCGAACCTGCTCGGCTCCTCAGGCAAGGGCATGGAGTACTTCATGCGGCACCTGCTCGGCACCCACGACGCGGTGCGTGCGGCGGAATCGCCGGAGGACCTGCGCCCGGCCGAGGTGACCTGGCGGGACCAGGCGCCGCGCGGCAAGCTGGACCTGCTGACCACGATCGACTTCCGGATGACCTCCACCTGCACGTTCGCTGACGTGGTGCTGCCCGCCGCCACCTGGTATGAGAAACACGACATCTCCACTACCGACATGCACCCGTTCGTGCACTCGTTCAACCCGGCGATCGCCCCGCCGTGGGAGGCCCGGACCGACTTCGACGCGTTCACCGGCATCGCCGCCGAGTTCTCCCGGCTGGCCGCAACCCACCTGGGGAAGCGCACCGACGTGGTGGCCGCGCCGCTGATGCACGACACCCCGGACGAGCTGGCCCAGCCCGGCGGGACCGTTTGGGACTGGAAGGCCGGGCAGTGCCAGCCGGTCCCCGGCGTGACCATGCCGCGGCTGGTCACGATCGAACGGGACTACCCGGCGATAGCGCAGAAGATGGCCGCGCTCGGGCCGCTGGCAGACACGCTCGGCAGCTCGGTCAAGGGCGTCACCTGGGTCCCGGCGGAGGCGGTGGACTACCTGCGGCACGCCAACGGCACCCTGCGCGGCGGCGTGGCGGACGGCCGGCCCGCGCTGGCCCGCGACGTGCACCTGGCCGAGGCGATCCTGGCCCTGTCCGGCACCACCAACGGCCAGGTCGCGCTGCAGGCCTGGCAGGAACTGGAGAAGCGGACCGGCGTGCACCTGGCCGATCTCGCCGCCGAACGAGCCGGGGACAAGATCACGTTCGCCGATACCCAGGTACAGCCCCGAGCGGTGATCACCTCGCCGGAATGGTCGGGCAGCGAGACCGGCGGCCGCCGGTACTCGCCGTTCACCGTCAACGTGGAACGCAAGAAGCCGTGGCACACGCTCACCGGGCGGATGCACTTCTTCCTCGACCACGACTGGATCCACGAGTACGGTGAGTCGCTGCCTGCCTACCGACCGCCACTGGACTACCGGCGGCACTTCGGCGATCAGGGCCTGCCCCAAGAGGGGCGGCCGGAGGTGACCGTGCGGTACCTCACCCCGCACTCGAAGTGGTCGATTCACTCCGAGTACCAGGACAACCTGCACATGCTCCGGCTGTTCCGCGGCGGCCCGGTGATCTGGCTGTCGCCGCAGGACGCCGCGGTCATCGGCGCCGCCGACAACGACTGGATCGAGGCCTGGAACCGCAACGGGGTCGTCGCCTGCCGCGCCGTGGTCAGCCACCGGATGCCCAAGGGCACCGTGTACATGTACCACGCCAAGGACCGGCACCTGATGACTCCGAAGTCGGAGATCTCCGGCTGGCCCGGCGGCTCGGACAACTCGCTGACCCGGCTGGTGATCAAGCCCACCCACCTGATCGGCGGGTACGGGCAGCTTTCGTTCGCGTTCAACTACTACGGCCCCACCGGCAACCAGCGCGACGAGATCGCCGTCATCCGCCGCCGGTCCCAGGAGGTCGAGTTCTGATGCGCGTCATGGCCCAGATGGCGATGGTGATGAACCTGGACAAGTGCATCGGCTGCCACACCTGCTCGGTCACCTGCAAGCAGGTCTGGACCAACCGGCCCGGCACCGAGTACGTCTACTTCAACAACGTCGAGACCAAACCGGGCACCGGCTACCCGAAACGATACGAAGACCAGGAACAATGGCGGGGCGGCTGGACCCTGGACCGCAAGGGGCGCCTGCAGCTCAAGGCGGGCAGCCGGCTCCGTCGGCTGCTGTCCATCTTCTACAACCCCGACCTGCCCACGATCGACGACTACGGCGACCCGTGGACCTACGACTACCAGACCCTCATCCAGGCCCCGGCGGGCACGATCACCCCGAGCGCGCACTCGATCTCCGCGCTCACCGGCAAGGGCATGAGCGTGCGGTGGGGCAGCAACTGGGACGACGACCTCGCCGGGGGCCCCGGCCATGTCGCCCAGGACCCTGACCTGGCAGGCCTCGAAGAGCAGGTGAACCTCGCCTTCGAGCAGGTCTTCATGTTCTACCTGCCGCGCATCTGCGAGCACTGCCTCAACCCGTCCTGCGTGGCCTCCTGCCCGTCGGGGGCGATGTACAAGCGGGAGGAGGACGGCATCGTGCTGGTCGACCAGGACCGCTGCCGCGGCTGGCGGTTCTGCGTGTCCGGCTGCCCGTATAAGAAGGTGTACTTCAACCACCGCACCGGCAAGGCCGAGAAGTGCACCCTGTGCTTCCCGCGGATCGAGGCCGGGCAGCCGACCATCTGCTCGGAGACCTGCGTCGGCCGGCTCCGCTACCTCGGCCTGGTGCTCTACGACGCCGACAAGGTTCTCTCTGCTGCGGCCACGCCGGATCCGCGGGACCTCTATCACGCCCAGCTCTCGGTCTTCCTCGACCCGGACGACCCCGACATTCAGGCCGAGGCCACTCGCCAGGGCATCCCGGCCGACTGGCTGGACGCGGGCCGCCGCTCCCCCGTCCACGCCCTGATCACCCGGCACCGGGTAGCGCTCCCCTTCCACCCGGAATACCGCACCCTGCCGATGGTCTGGTACATCCCGCCGCTGTCCCCGGTCGCCGATGTCGTGCACGCCGCCGGGTACGACGACGCCGACCCGGACCAGGTGTTCGCCGCCATCGAGGCGCTGCGCGTGCCCGCCGAGTACCTGGCCAACCTGTTCACCGCCGGCGACCCAGGCCCGATCCGGCGCGTACTCCGCACGCTGGCCGCCGTCCGCACCCAGATGCGCGCCGAACAACTCGGGCAGGACGCCCCGGAGGGACTGGCCGAATCGGTCGGCGCCACCCAGATCGACCTCGCCGACCTGTACCGGCTGCTGGCCATCGCCAAATACGACGAACGGTACGTCATCCCGCCCGCGCACGCCGAAGACGCCGGGCGGCTGATGGCCCAGCACGAACAGCTGTTCTGCGCCCAGCCCGGCGGACCGGACACCTTCCATCCCCCGCCACCCCAGGAGTTCCGCGACGGCGACGGCCGGCTCCACCTCGACCTCTCCCCGCGGGGTGAGTCATGAGCGCGGGCCCGTACAAGCTGGCCTCGGTGCTGCTGCAGTACCCCACGGCGGCCTTGTTCGACGGCCTTGACGTGCTCGACGCCGAGGCGGCACGGCTGCCGCGACCGTGCGCGGCCCCGTTCGGCCGGTTCCTCGGCTGGCTGCGCGCCGCGCCGCCATCCGAGGTCGCCCAGCATTACGTCGCGACATTCGATCTGCGCCGCCGGTGCGCCCTGTATCTCACCTACTACCGGTACGGCGACACCCGCAAGCGCGGCATGGCCATGCTCACGTTCAAGGCCGCCTACCGGGCCGCCGGATTCGAGCCGGTGCAGGGGGAAGGGGAGGCGGGCGGGGAGCTGCCAGATTACCTGCCGATGGTCCTCGACTTCGCGGCGCTGCACCCGCGCGGCGAGAAGCTGCTCCGCGCCCACCGCGCCGACCTGGAACTCCTGCTGCGGGCGCTACGCGACGCCCCGTCCCCGTACGCCGACATTATCGAGGCCGTTTGCGCGCAGCTCCCCGCGCTGCGCCGCCCCGACCAGGCCCTGGTGCGGCGCTTCTGGGAGTCCGGGCCGCCGGCCGAGGAAGTCGGCCTTGAGCCGTTCGCGCCGCCGGAGTACCTGGAGGCCGCCCGATGAGCAACACCAGCGCGTGGCAGATCCTCGTGTGGGTGGCGGTGCCCTACCTGGCGCTCGGCATCTTCGTCGTCGGCCACATCTGGCGCTGGCGCTACGACCAGTTCGGCTGGACCAGCCGCTCCACCCAGCTCCAGGAACGCCGGCTGCTCAAATGGGGCTCGCCCATCTTCCACTACGGTACCTTCGCCGCCATCGCCGGCCACGTCATCGGCGTCCTGATCCCGGAACGCTGGACTCACGCCATCGGGATACCCGAGACGGCCTACCGCTGGTTTTCCGCCGGCGCCGGTACGCTGGCCGCAGTGCTGATCATCGCCGGGGTGATCATCCTGGCCGGGCGGCGGCTGCTGGTCCCCAGGGTGCGGGCGACCACCAGCCCGGTCGACTACGTGGCGCTGATCCTGCTGCTGGTCATCATCATCACCGGCGTCGTGCCCACCATCTTTGTCAACCTGCTCGGTCACGGCTACGACTACCGCACCACCGTCGCCCCCTGGTTCCGGGGCCTGTTCAGCGGCTCCCCCGACGTCACCGCGATCGCGAACGCGCCGGTCGTCTACCAGGTCCACGCCGCCTCCGCGTGGCTGATCTGGGCGGTGTGGCCGTTCAGCCGCCTGGTGCACGCCTGGAGCGCGCCGCTGTGGTACCTGTGGCGTCCCTACATCGTCTACCGCAGCCGCAAAGCGGTACCGCCCGCCGAGCCCGGCACCAGCGGCCGCCGGTGGCGCAAGATCGGCGTCCCCTACTAGACCACCGGCCGATCCGGGAAACAATCACGGCTGTGACCACTCAATCCGGCAGGCAGGCACGAGCAGACGGCCGGGCCGCCGCAGCCGTCCGCGACCTGCACCCCGGCTACTTCGCGTACGTGATGGCCACCGGCATCATCTCTACAGGGACGTTCCTGCTCGGACCGTCCTGGCTATCGCTGGCGCTGCTGGCTGCTGCCTCGGCCGGGCTGCTGGTGCTCGCCTCGGCACTGGCCGCCCGGCTGGCGTTCTTCCGCCCCAACGTGGCCGCCGACATCCAGGCGCCCGACCGGGTGTTCGGGTTCTTCACCATCACCGCCGGCCTGGACGTGCTCGGCGTCCGGCTGGCGCTCGCCGGGCATCCGATGGCCACGGCGATCCTGGCCGCGATCGCCACAGCCGTATGGCTGATACTGACCTACGGCGTGCCCGCCAGCCTGATGATCGCCCGGGTCGGCGACTCAGTCCTCGGCGGCGTCAACGGCTCCTGGCTGCTGTGGATCGTCGCCACCCAGTCCCTGTCGATCGCGGCGGCGGTCCTGGTCTCGGCATGGCCGTCGCAGTCTTCGCTTCTCGCCCCCGTAGCCACCGGGTTGTGGTGCGTCGGACTGCTGCTGTACCTGATGGTCGTCGCGCTCATCCTGCTGCGCTGGCTTACCGTCCCGATGACCCCGGCCACCCTCGGCCCGCCCTACTGGATCCTCATGGGAGCCACCGCGATCTCCGTCCTGGCCGGCGCCCGAGACCTCGCCCTCCCCGCAAGTATCCCGGTCGTGCGGGCCACCGCCGGTTTCGTCGAGGGATTCACCTTCGCCCTGTGGGCGTTCGGCACCTGGTGGATCCCGCTGCTGGTCATCCTCGGCCTGTGGCGGCACGTCAGGCGGCACTGGCCGCTCACCTACGAGCCCACCTTGTGGAGCGTGGTCTTCCCCCTCGGCATGTACAGTGTCGCCACGCTGACCTTCGGCAAAGCAGCCCACCTGGGATTCATGGAACCGCTGGCCCGCTTCATGCTCTGGGCCGCCGTCGCCGCCTGGGCGCTGGTCGCCGCCGCGTTCCTCGCCCGGCTCGCCCGCCATCCGGCAGAACCCGCATCCGGGGCGCCACCGCCGTCCTCGGGCACGGCACCGGCCTACGACATGACCACGGAGAAGAAGCTGCCGTGACCGTAGCGCTGATCACCGAGGCGGACGCGAACTGCATGGAAACCGTCGCTGACGTGATGGTGCAGCACCCGAAACTCTGTCATGAGGACAGTACGGTTGGCGACGTTCGCCGACTCTTCGCCGACGATCACGTGCACGCCGTCCTGATTGTGTCCGGTACCCGGTTGCTCACCGTAATTGACCGTGCCGACCTCGGCCCGGAGGCGACCGATTCGGCACCTGCTGCCCGGCTTGGCCATCTGAGCGGGCGGGTGATCGCGCCGACAGCGTCGGCGGATACCGCACTGCAGCAGATGATCGCGGCCAGCCGCCGTCGGCTTGCCGTTGTCGGGCCGGATGGCACGCTGCTCGGCCTGCTATGTCTCAAGCGTAGCGGCACCGGTTTCTGCGCGGACGAAAACGTTCGCCAGCGGCAACGTGAACACCTCCAGCAGCGGATCACCGGAGCCCCAGTGACCGGTCAGTACTAGAAACGCCTCTTCAGATAGGCGTTGTACGCCATCCAGGGCGTCGGCAGTCCATGCGAGGTACATCGCAGGTCTACCAGGGGTCAATCACCGCGCGTACAGGAAGGCCCGCGGCAAAGCCGCGTCACCGGAGGCATCCGGTCATCGGGCTCTGCCGATCCCCGTCAAGGTCTTCAGCGCCGTCCCGCGGGCGTAGAGGTGCGTCTAGTCTGCAGTCACGCTAGCAGGGCTTATTACGGAACGTATCTGCCGCTGGGGCACGTGGTCGTCACCATGTTTGCTCCATGTTTCCTCGGCTGTCGCGTTCCAACCCGGTAGCGGGCGGTACGACGCGGCACCAGGACACGGTTGATTGCAACGTGTCTCCGCAGGCATTATCATGAAGTAGCAGCTAGTAGCGACGGGGAATCGAACAGAGCAGCGGACTCTTAATCCGCGGGTTCGGGGTTCGAGTCCCTGGCGGCGCACCCGTGAGCTGGGCAAATAAGCCCAGCTTCTCTCGTTAGGCCAAGATCATCCCCACTTAACCCCCGGGTTAAGGCCAACCGAGCAGCTCAAACACCAGCTCCTCCAGGTCCGCCGTGAGCAGGGTGTGGAACGGCCCCTCGCCGTCCTTGCGCAGCACAGCGAAGTAACGCACCCGCTGACGGACAATCTCCCTGCCGATGAAGTAGGCGGGAAAGGTCTTGGCGAGGTCGGCAAGAATCTCGTCGTCTGACAGACAGCTACCCGAGATCCAGCCGCCGAGATCCAGGCCAACGCGTCCGTCCATGGTCCCTCCGAGGTCTCCGCTCGCCAGGTGACCACCGGCATGTCCCTCCTGCGTCGGTGGTCACGAATCCGACCCTACGCGAGTGGTCTACCCCTATACCACCCGTATGGGGCAGTGGACGGCCAGCGCGACAACCGTGACACCTTGGCCTTACCCTGCTCTCATGATCGACAGAGAGCTGGACGAGCCTGTATATGTCCAGCTTGCGGGAATAATTCGGTCACAGATCGCGAGCGGCGAACTACAACCTCGTCGGCCGATCCCCTCGACGAGATCATTGGTCGAGCAATACGGCGTAGCCCGAGAGACTGCGGCGAAGGCCATCGGCATCCTTGCCGACGAAGGACTGATCCACATGGTTCGTGGTCGAGGATGGTTCGTTAAGCCCTGACTTACGGTTCGTCTTCGAGGCCTTTCAGCCACCAACGAACGTCGCAGTCCCAGAACAGAAGCGACTTGCCCACACGCATGGCCAGCGGACCAGTGCCCATCGCCCTGTGCTTGTAGACAGTGTTCTTCGGCTTGTGGATCATCTCGGCCAGGTCGTCGACGGTCATCAAGCGGCAACCGCGGTGGTCACACGGAGGCTTGGGGTCGCGCAGCATAAGTAGCCGTATCCCTGGTTCTGCTGCTGTGCCCGCTCCCAGCGGACCTGCATCTGTTGCACGGCCTCTTCCGCGTTCTCGCTGACGTCGTAGATGTCTCTCTGCGTCGGTCGCACCAAGTAGCCGTCGCCCTCGTGATCGAGCTCGGCCGCGATCAACTCATCCATCGGGACCAGCTGAGTCGCTACGCGTTGCTCGTTCACCACGACTTCATGCATCTCGGACTCTTGGCCTCGTTGGATCATGACCATGACCCTCTGTCCTTCGACGCCGTAGACCGTGGCATCTCGCACTCTGACACCTTCAACGTCCGGCTCGAGATAGGCCACCCGCTGACCTGGCTCATACGGAGTGCTCACTGCCAATAGCTCCTTCGTGGCTGCTGTGGTTCCTCGGTCAGGTAACGCTGGCCCTGAAGTTCGACCGTGCCGCTTCGGACGACGATCGTTGAGGCCAAGCTGTCGGCGTAGGTTCGATGATGGGCGTCCGTCAAAGGCCGGAACCATCCCCAGAGCAAGAGCCCGGTATCGACGAGGTGAGCGACCAGGCGCCAAACGACTCGTCCGAACGTAGGGAGCTGGGCGTACTCCTCTTGTTGCTGGCCGACCTTGGTTAGATAGACGAGCTGAGTCCCAAAGACGATGCGCCCGATGGTCCAGCCGCTCTGGCTTTCGATGACGACGGAGTTGACGCCTACCCAGAGCAGGAAGGCGATGGTGCCGCCGGTGACGTGATCGGCTGCTGTCATCCAGAAGAACACAAACCACGGTGCCAGGTAGTCGATGACCGCACCGCCCGCGCGCCGGCCCCAGCTCGCATAGACGTAGTTCTGGTTTGAGCGTGCCGGTCTTTCCGAGCTGTCGTCCCAGTGCCGGACGGCCTCAAGGTACTCGTCGGAGTAGGTACCGCGACGGCTGAGCGAGCCAAAGTCCTCAGGCAACGTAACGCGCCCTTCTGTAGATCACGGAATCGATCGGCGAGTCCGAGTGCTTCAAGGTGGGTGTAGTTCCCGTTTTTCGCCAACGGAGGCAGCGGCAGATCAGTGAGACCGTCTCGCCTGGCATGCTCGGCTGAATTGATCAGTACCCTCGGCCATGGCTCTGAGCAGAAGTAGG
>Ga0335078_10004478_pt1 | contig 20705 bp, 14 predicted proteins | sample Lox_Sample_32_FD_206711 | JGI IMG/M metagenome (GOLD analysis project Ga0335078, IMG submission 206711) | Soil microbial communities from Loxahatchee National Wildlife Refuge, Florida, United States - Lox_Sample_3.2 | ecosystem: Environmental > Terrestrial > Soil > Wetlands | place: USA... | reverse complement strand
CGGGCAGCTTCACCCCGGGCAGCGTCAGCCCCGGCAGCACCGCCCCGGGCAGCGTCAGCCCCGGCAGCACCGCCCCGGGCAGCATCAGCCCCGGCAGCACCGCCCCGGGCAGCATCAGCCCCGGCAGCGTCACCCCTGGCAGCATCGCCCCGGGCAGCATCAGCCCGGGCGGTACGCCGGGCGGCGCCGTCCCGGGCGCGACCCCGGCCGGCCTCGCGCCGGAGGGCGGCGCGGCGCCGTGGGCGGCGTCCTCGTCGGCCCCGCGCGCCCCGGGCGGGCCCGGCTCGGCGATTCCCGAGAGCGCGTTCCCCGCCCTGGCCGTCCCGCTGGCGGCGCCACCAGCCGATCCGCCAGCCGATCCGCCGGGCGGGAAGCCCGCAGCGGCCGGGGAGCCCGTGGGCAGCGCGGAACCGCCGGCGGGCGGCGCTGGCCCCGGCGCCCCGGCGGGCCGCATGGGCATGATGGGCGCGGCGGAGGGGGTCCGGCGTGCCGCCGCGCCGCACCGTTCGCCGCCGGTGTCCGGCAGGCCGCCGTGGGACCCGGCACCGGAGCCGGACAGCGAACTGCCCTGGACCCAGGCCCCCACGCCGGGCAGGGCTGGCGCGCTGCCCAGCCGCCAGCAGGCCCGCCCCGAACTGCCGTCCTGGGACGCGCTGGCCCAGGCGGCATGGCCCGGCGGCCCGCGGGCCGCGGGGCCACATCCCCCGGTCCCGCCGCCGGCCGAGCAGGGCATGCCGCCAGCGGCCCGCGGCGGCGGCCCGGCGCCAGCCACCCGCTCGGCTCCCGTCCCGGCCGCCGGGCTGCTGCCCCCGTCCCCCGTGCGCCCGGCTGGCCTGGTGCCGCCGCGGCCGGACGAGGCGGAAGGGGCGCCCGCCGCGGGGGAGGCAGCGGAGAACGCATGGAACCCCGGTGCCGGGGTCGCGCCGTTCCGCGTGGCGCGGTCCGTGCGGGACCTGGGGGCCGGCGGCGAGCCGAGCCGGACCGGGCCGGGCGGTACTGGGCCGGGCAGCACTGATCGGGACAGCGGCGGGCCTGGCAGCAGCGGGCCGGGCGACGGCGTGGCAGAGAGCACCGCCGCCGGAAGCGCCGGCCCAGGGAGCACCGTGGCGGGTGCGGTGCCGGGGAACACCTCGCCGGGGAGTACCGGGCTGCCCGGAACTGGATCTGCCGCCACGGAAACCGGGGCCGCAGGGCGCACCGGCCGCCTCAGGACTGGTCCCGGGGCCACAGGAACCGGCGGCACAGGGAGCACCGGGCTGGCCGAGGCTGGATCCGCCGCCAGCGGAACCGGGGCGACGGAGAGCGCCGGCCGGCCCGGAACTGGATCCACCGCCACGGGAACCGGAGCCACAGGCGAGGGCGCGGAGCCCGGCTTTCCCCGGTCCGCGTCCGGCCTCCCCCGGCGGCCCGTGCCCCGCCTTGGCGCGGGCGGGCCCGGCCGCGGCGCCAGGTTCGGCGCGGGCCCGGATGGCGCGGGTTCGGCCAGCCCGGGCTGGTCGGCGTTCTCCGGTGCCGGGCGGGACGCGGCCGAGACCACCCGTGGCCAGCCGCCGTTCCCGCCGGCGGCCAGGCCCGCGACCGACGCCGGGATGATCCGCGACAGTGAGTCCCCGTTCCCGCCGGCGGCCAGGCCAGCCACGGAACCACGCGCGGCTGGCGCCGGGCAGGCCCCGATCTCGCCGGTCCCCGGTGCCGGGCCGGCCGGCGAGGGCCAGTCCGCGCCTGTTCTGCGGCCGGCCATGAACCCCGGCCTGGCCAGCAAGGCCCCGTTCCCGCCCGCGCCGCGGCCCGGGACGGCACCCCGGCCGGCCGACCCGGGCCAGCCATCGTTCCCGTCGGTCATCAAGCCGCCGGCCGACACTGGCCTGCCCGCCGCCGGTCAGCCGCCGTTCCCGCCCGCCGCCGAGCCAGCCACGGGCCCCGGGCCGGCCAGGGCCAGCCAGCCTCCGCGTGTCCCGGTCATCAAGCCGCCGGCCGACACGGCCCTGCCCGCCGGTCAGCCGCCGTTCCCGCCCGCCGCCAGGCCAGCCACGCCGCCACGGCCAGCCGGGGCCGACGAGTCCCCGTTCCCGCCGGCCGCCCGGCCAGCGACGGAGCCAGAGCCTGCCAGGACGGGCCAGCCGCCGTTCCCGCCCGCGGCCCGGCCAGCCACCGGTCCCGGCTCACCCGGCGCCGGCCAGCCCGGTCCCGGGTTCCCCCGGGCCACCCGGGCCGGAGCGGACACCCCGCCGCGGGTTACTGGCGTGCCGCCCTGGGAAATCACCGACTCCTTCCTTGCCGTCCCGCCGGCTGCGGCCAAAGAGCCGCTCCGGGACGGCGGGGGCGAGGATGACGGTTCGCCGGATGGCGCCACACCCGGCGAGCGCACGGCGGAGAGCGACGTGACGGAGAGCTTCCCCGCCGTCGATCCCCGGCCGGACCGGCGGCAGCTGCCCCCGGCGTCCCTGGGCCCGGGCGCCGCGAGCTTCCCTCCCACGCCGCAATCGCGTACCGACGCCGACGCGTTCCGCCTGTTCCCGCCCGTGCGCGGCGACGACAGCCGGCCTGCGGACAACGAGAACGGCCAGGGCTGACCCGGCGCGCGGGCGCGGCCGAGGGCTCAGCGTCCCTGGCCGCCGAGTTCGTCCTTGCGCACAGACGCGTACACCGGCACGTACTCCTGTCCGGACAGGCCGCCGATGGCCTTCATCACCTCGTCCGTGACGGCCCTGCGGGCCTGCGCCGCGGGCCGGCCGTCCAGGTAGCCCTCGAACGTGAGCGGCTCACCCACGCGGATGCCGACCCGGCGCAACGTCGGGACGGTATGGCCGGGCGGCAGCACGCGGTCCGTGCCGATCATGGCCACCGGGATGACCGGCAGCCCGGAGGCCAGGGCCAGCCAGCCCACCCCGGTCCGGCCCCGGTACAGGCGGCCATCGGGCGACCTGGTGCCTTCGGGATAGATGCCGAACAACTCCCCCGCCTGCAGCAGGCCGAGCGCGGCCTGCAGCGTCTCCTGCGCGGACCGGGCGCCCGCACGGTCCACGGACAACTGCCGGGTGGCCCGCAGGTACAAGGCGGCGATCCGCTGGCCGGGGCGGTTCCCGGTGAAGTACTCCGACTTGGCCGCGAACGTGACCGGCCGGCTGAGCACCAGCGGCAGGAAGACCGAGTCGACGATGGACAGGTGGTTGGACGCCAGGATGGCACCCCCGGACGCCGGGATGTGCTCGCCGCCGGTGACGCTGGGCCGCCACAGCGTGTGCAGGAACGGCCCGGCGAGCGCCCGGGACATGCGGTACTTCACTCGGCCCTCCACGCCTGGGTCCTCAACCGGGCTTCAACGATATCCGTGACCGCCGGGGGTGCCGCCGGGGCCGGGGGCCGCTCCCGCGGGCCGGCCATGGCTCCGGTGCGGCCGCGGAGCCTGGGCTGGGCGCGCGGTGCCGGCTTGTGGCCAGCCATGGCTCCGGTGCGGCTCGCGGAGGCGGGTGGTGCCGTGCTGCCGTAATGCCGCGTTGTGCCCCTACGGCGTTTGCGGCGCCAGGCCGGCTCTCAGGTGCAGATGTTCTGGCTGGCGGTCCTCGGCTTGAAGGTGGAGGCGGGCAGCGGGGCCGTGACCGGCGCGGTGGTCACGGTGGTCCCGTAGTCCCCGCCGACGACCAGGGTGATGTGGCCGCTGCCGAGGGCCACCGCCGGGCCCGGCACCTGGGTGATTGCTGCACCGTGCACCCTCTTGGCCAGCATCAGCGCCTCTTCCTCCTGGCCGGCGTGGTAGCGGATCACGGTCTGGGCGGCCTTCTGGGTCCCGGCCAGCCCGGTGTGGCCGACCTTGAAGCCCTGCTGCTGCAGCGCCGTCGCCACCGTGTCCTGCAGGCCGTAGGAGGTGGTGCCGTTCAGCACCGCGACCCTGATCTTCTGCGGCGGGAAGCGGGGCTGCCTGAGCAGTGCCTGGCTCACCGGCACGTCGTTGCGGAAGGCCTGGAAGATCAGGCTGTCCTGCGGCTGGGTCCAGAGCAGGTTGGCGGTGTCGGTGGGATCGACGTAGGAGCGGGGATAGGTGGGCAGGGTGAAGAAGGTCACCTGGCCCGGCGGCAGGTTCTTCAGGCTGGTCGCCAGGTTGTACAGGCCGCGGATGCCGCCGAGCTGGCTGTCGATCGTCAGCGACTTGGTGGCCGCGTCCAGGAAGCGGTACAGGGCCAGCGGGTTGAGCACCTTGCTCTTGGCCCGGCTGACCAGGGCCGACATGAAGGCCTGCTGGCGGTTGATGCGCTCCAGGTCGCTGCCGTTGCCGAGGGTGTAGCGCGCGCGGACGTAGCCGAGCGCCTGCCGGCCGTTGAGGACGTGATGACCGGCCCTCAGGTGCAGCCCGGACTTGGGGTCGTTGATCGCCGTGGTGTTGCACTCCGGCACCCCGCCGACCGCGTTGACCATGTCCTTGAGCCCGGAGAAGTTGACGTCGACGAAGTGGTCGATCCTGACGCCGGTGTTGCGCTCGACGGTCTTGATGGTGCACGCGGTGCCGAGCGCGGTCTTGTTCCCGTACAGGTTGCCGATCGTGAACGCCTCGTTGATCTTGAATGTCTGGGGCGAGGACGTCTGGCCGTTGCCCATACGGCAGCCGGGGATGCTCACCCACGAGTCGCGTGGGATCGACATCACGTCGGCCCACTTCCGGCTCGCGGCGATGTGCACGATCAGCAGGGTGTCGGAGTGGTCGGTGTTGAGCACGGCGGCGCTGCCGTAGCCGCGCCCCTGGCCTGCCCGGGTGTCCGAGCCGATCACCAGGATGTTCTCCGCCTGGGGGTGGAGGTCGACGGGCCGGCTGCCGAGAATGCCCGAGACGTTCACCTGGTGCAGGTTGGCGTTCAGGTGCCGGTAGATGAGGTAGGCGCCGGTCGCCGCGACGACCAGGACGACGGCCAGCGAGCCCGCTATCCAGGCGAAGATCTTCTTCTTGCGGCTCCGTCCCGGGACAGCGGGCAGCGGGGCGGTCGGCGGTGATGGCGGGCCGTCCGGGGCGACGGGCGGGGCATCCGGTCCGGGGGGAGCGCCCGTCCCGGTACCGGACGGAGATACCGCGGCCGGGCCGTTCGGGGGGACGGCCGGGCCGTTCGGGGAGGCGGACCCGCCGTTCGGCGGGGCGGGCGTGCTGCTGGGCGCGGGCGTGTTGCTCGGGGGCGCGGGCGTGCTGCTCGGCGGGCCGGGCGTGTTGCTCGGGGCGGACGCGCTGCCGTTCGGGGCGGACGCGCTGCCGTTCGGGCCGGCGAGCGCGGCAGGCATGCCCGGCTCCGGCGGACGTCCCTCTCCCGTCCCTGGAACCTGCCCCTCAGCAGGATGCATCATCTCTCCCATGTCCACCCCGGGGCGACCGTCATCCCACGCCCTTCACGCAAAACGTAAAAAACGGCCCGCCGCTTCCGGCAGTCGGGCCTCACCCCCGCCAGGACCCGTCCCGGGGACGAGAACTTCTGCAATCTCCCTACCCGGACGGTACGGCAACATTCGCAGCAATCTTCCCACCCGATCAGCTACCGGGCAGGTAGGCAGCCCTGTGCCGCGTGTTGTGACCCGGCTGGCCGGATTCGGCACGGATGTTCTCGGGTGCTTCGCGCACCGTCCTGCCGAGCCGCCGAGGCACCGCCTGGATGAGCGGCGCTGGCGAGACGCGCCGCGCGGCGCAGGGCGGGTGACCGCGGTGAACGCGTTGGTCGGGGACCGGGCCGACTCCGATGCGGCGTGCCCTTGCTCCTGCCTTACCGGTGGCGTGCCCTTACGATCGCGGCCGCTGTTTGATGCCGACTGCGAGCAGGTCGACCATCTCCGCGATGCGGGCGGCGCGCACCTCCGGCCGGGTCTTGGTCCCGTCGATCCACCGGAGGTAAGCCTTCCGGTAGAACTGCGCCAGCGTGTCGAAGAACGCGCCCGCGGCCTGGTTGGCGGCGAGTGCGGCGGCGATGTCACCGGCGAGATCGTCGCGTTGCGGGCCCTCCGGGCCGAGTTCGACGGTCACCTGATCGCCCACCGTGGTGCCCGTGTCGCGCAACCACATCGGGGTCACGGTCAGCGCCCATCCGCCGTCCGCCCGGGTGAGCCTGCCGCGAACCCGCTTGCCGTTGATCGTGCCGCCGACGGGGTGCTCGGCCTTACGGCCCCAGGTCTCGTCCGGGTCGAACGGCATGGCAATGACTGCCCGGCCGCCGGTACCGGCGGCGACCACGGCGCGGAAGCGTTGTGTGCCCACTGTTGTCATCGTGGCACGGCGCTGAGCGTCGGACCTTCTCCGCAAGCGCTGATGTCAGGCCCGATTGCTCAGAGTGTGCCGGGGGTGCACCGCACTTCGGCGAGGAGCCGCCCGGGGCTCCACCAGCGGGCCGCGAGCGTGTCCACCCGGAGGGGCCTCTGCGACGGTCACCCTGGCAATCCATCTATCAAAATGATATCATATTAATAGATGGTCGGATGGCCGACACACGACTGACGGGAGGCACCCCGATGACCGAACCAAACGACAACGCTGCTCCCAAAGGTCTGCGCGGGTGGTGGGCATCTCCCCCGCGATCCGGCATGCAACGCATCATCGCGCCGTGGGAGTACCGCCACCTGCGCTTCTGGGCGAGCGTGCGCATTGGCGCCGGTATCGTCCTGGTCGGCCTTGGCCTCGTTACCCTCATCGGGGGCTCGTTCACGACGGCGGCTGTCGGGTGGGCGATGCTGTTCCTGGCGGCAGCGGCGGCAAGCTTCGCGTGGGCCGCCTGGGACCTGGCTATCGCCCGTTCCGCATCTGCCCGAACCTGAGCCTGCGCTGCCCGCGCTGCTCGAACGGCCTGGCAGGCGCAGGATGAGCGGTGCCGTCGGCAACTGCCGGTGCGGGACCGGGGCTGACCTGGAGCCGGTGAGCGGATTCGAACCGCTGACCTGCCGTTTACAAGACGGCTGCTCTGCCGACTGAGCTACACCGGCGGGGGACTCGGTGCATGGTAGCCCAAGCCAGGGTTGACGTGCGCACCTGCGCCCTGACCTCGTCACCTGCGGCCACGACTGTCAGTCAGGAAACGCTATGGACGGCTGCGGAGACGGAGCTGTCGCCGCTGACCAACTCCAGCGTCTGGTGCCGGGTGCCGGGATTATCGAGCAGGGCAGCCGTTGACCGCAGCTACGTCGGCGCGCCGCGCTACACGACACCCTCGGCCAGCATCGCGTCGGCCACTTTGCTGAACCCGGCGATGTTCGCGCCCACGACGTAGTTGCCAGGGCAGCCAAAGTCCCGCGCGACCCCGGCGACTTGCTCGTGAATCGATTTCACGATCGTCTGCAGCCGCTGGTCCACGGTCTCCCTGGTCCAGTGCAGGCGCTCGCTGTTCTGGGCCATCTCCAGGCCTGACACCGCGACCCCGCCGGCGTTTGCGGCCTTGCCCGGTGCGTACAGGATGCCCGCGCTCAGGAACAGCGCCACGCCGTCCGGGGTGGTCGGCATGTTGGCGCCCTCCACCACGGCCAGGATCCCGTGGCTGAGCAGGCTCTCGGCGTCCTTACCGGTGATCTCGTTCTGGGTGGCCGACGGGAACGCCAGGTCAGCTGGCACCTCCCAGAGTGGGTTGTGGTTGCCGGGCTGCACGGCCGTGTAGGTGATGCCAGGGAAAGCGTCTGCGTACTCGTGGATCCGGCCCCGGCGCACGTTTTTCAGTTCCTGCACCCAGGCCAGTTTCTCGGCGTCGATGCCCACGGGGTCATAGATGAAGCCCCCGGAGTCTGACAGCGTGACCGGCCGGGCACCCAGTGCAATGAGCTTCTCCACGGTGTACAGCGCCACGTTCCCGCTGCCCGACACCAGGCAGGTCTTGCCTGCCAGGGTGTCGCCCCTGGTGGCCAGCATCTCCTGGGCGAAGTAGACAGCGCCGTAGCCGGTCGCCTCGAGCCGGACGGCCGAGCCGCCCCAGTCGTAGCCCTTGCCGGTGAGCACCCCGGAGAACTCGTTGGTGATCCGCTTGTACTGGCCGAACAGATAGCCGATCTCCCGGCTGCCAACTCCGATATCGCCGGCCGGTACGTCCGTGAACTGGCCGATGTGCCGGTGCAGGCCGGTCATGAAGGACTGGCAGAACCGCCTCACCTCTGCGTCGCTCTTGTCCTTGGGGTCGAAGTCGCAGCCACCCTTCGCGCCACCCATCTGCAGCGTGGTCAGCGCATTCTTGAAGACCTGCTCAAAGGCGAGGAACTTGAGCAGGCCGAGTGTCACTGTTGGGTGGAACCGCAGCCCGCCCTTGAACGGTCCGATGGCACTGTTCATCTGCACCCGGAAACCGCGGTTGACCTGCACTTGGCCTGCGTCATCCACCCAGGGCACCCGGAAGATGATCACCCGCTCCGGTTCCGCCATCCGCTCCAGCAGCCTGGCCTGCCGGTATTCCGGGTGCTGGTCGATCACCGGGCACAGGGTGTCGTACACCTCCCGGACCGCCTGCAAGAACTCGGGTTCATCCGGGTTCTTCGCCGCGATCTGGTCCAGCGCTGATGTCACATAGCGGTTCACGTCGGGTCATTCCTTTCCTTGCTGTCATCGTTGACCAGTCGGAGGCCCCTGCTGGGACCGCACGGGCTGCGCGGGTGTGTGGCGTGATCAGCAGCCCCGGTCCGCGCCTAGGAAGGCGGCCCCCGGCTCACGCAACTCGGGATGCCGGGCGGAACGGCATCAGGGCGCGGCTTAGCCGTCGTGAGATAGGTCGCCACCTTTCCTGATATAGCGGACCCCGGGCCGCTCTGCCCATGTCCCATCGCCCCGCTGGACAGAGCCGAAAGTCCCTACTTCGACGGCCATCCTCTTCGGCATCGGCACCCGTCCCAAGGCCGCGCCGCGCCGCGCTCCCGACGCCGGCCAGCGACGCACCCCGCAGGACTTCGTAGCGTGCCGGCGCAGAGCGACTCTGGGGCGCTGGCCCCGGCGCTGCGATCAGGAAATGCCGTCCACGGCAGCAGCGAGCGGGCTGTCCCCGCCGACCAGTTCCAGCGTCTGGTACCGGGTGCCCGGACTGTCGAGCAGGGCAGCGATGACCGCAGCGACGTCGGCGCGGGGGACCGCGCCACGGGGAACCGGCGGGGCCGCGAGCCGTATCCGGCCGGTGGCAGGAGAGTCGGTGAGGCGGCCCGGGCGCAGGATGGTCCAGTCCAGGTCCCGGGCACGCAGATCGGCTTCGGCGGCGGCCTTTGCCGTGATGTAGGCAGCCCAGACCTCGTCACTGCCAGGCTGTGGTGGCTGGCCGGCGCCCATCGAGGAGACCTGCACGAACCTGCGGACCCCGGCCCGTTCGGCGGAATCGGCCATCAGCACGGAGGCACCCCGGTCGACGGAGTCCTTGCGCGGGACGCCACTGCCCGGGCCAGCACCGGCCGCGAACACCACCGCGTCCGCCCCGGACAGCAGCGTCGCGACATCACCGGCCGAGGCCGCCTCCAGATCGCAGATGACAGCCTCGGCGCCGGCCTGCTGCACATCGGCGGCCTGCGCCGGGTTCCTGATCAGCCCCACGACCTGGTCACCGCGCCCGGCGAGCAGGCGCTCCAGCAGCAGCGCGATCTTCCCGTGCCCGCCCGCGATCACTACCCGCATCCCGCCAGCCTACTGACCGAGATCATCGGCAGAAGCCGCCACGCCACCAGGGGGCCATGCGGCGATCTCAACGGCCGCATCGCCCGTCTATGGCCTGACAGGGCGGGGCGCCGGGCGGTTCCCAGGGGCATGACTGGCCCCGACACGCCGGGCGCCCGTGGCGGGACGAAAGCAGTAGTGACCGGGACAATCGAAGCCATGCAGGCCCCGGATCGGCCAGCGGCGGATCCGGGCGGAACCGCCGACCGGCGGCCGGGGCCACGGATCGCGGGCAACGGCAGGGAGAACGACGTTGGTGAGCGGCCTGGCTGAATCCGACATCAAGCGGATGCGCGACCAGTTGTTCTTCGAGGGCCCCGACCGCAGCCGCCGGCTGAGCCGCTATTGGCTGCTGCTGCCGCTGTCGGCGGTGATCGCCTCGGCCGGGGTGGTCAGCGACTCCACGGCCACGGTGATCGGGGCCATGATCGTCGCGCCGCTGATGACCCCGATCCTGGGGATCGTGCTCGCGGTGGTGCTGGCCGATGGGGCCAACCTGCGCCGGTGCGTCCTGCTGGTGGTGGCGGGGGCAGCCGCCGTGGTGGGCATCGGCTGGCTGCTGGGCCGGTTCGTCCCCTACCCGGTGGTGGCTGCCACCAACAGCCAGGTAGCCGCCCGGGTCACCCCGCGGATCGTCGACCTGGTAGCCGCGCTGGCCACCGGGGCGGTTGGTTCGGTGGCCCTGGCCCGGTCCGATATCTCCGACACCTTGCCCGGCGTGGCCATCGCCATCTCCCTGGTACCGCCGCTGGCCGTCGTCGGGCTGACCCTGGAGTCCGGTGCCCCGCACCAGTCACTGGCCGCCTTCATCCTGTTCACCACCAACGTCGCCGCCATCCTGGCCAGCGGCATCGTGGTCATGGCCATCCACCGGGTCTACCGGGTCATCGGCCAGGAGAGCGCCGCGGGCTTCCACCGCGGCGCCGCCGTCGCCATCATCACCGCCCTGCTGCTCGCCGTCATCATCCCGCTTTGGATCAACTCCGACCGGATCGACAAGACCAACGTCCGGGAGAACGACGTACAGGCCGTGGCCGGACACTGGGCCAGCGATGCGGGCTGGTCGGTGGTCGGCGTCACCGCCACCGGCAACCAGGTACTGATCGAGGCCACCGGCCCAAGCCCCGCCCCCAGCCTCGCCCTGCTCCGCCGCGACCTCAACAGCGCCGGCCTGAACGGGCTGGCCGTGCGCGTCAACCTGGTCCCAGCCAGCTACCAGACCCTGCCCAAGTAACCCCAGCAGAGCCCGCGCCACCGCCGGGGCACCCGTGGGCCGGCGCGCCGAAGAGGGGTCATGTGACCCATACCGCCGGGAGCCCGGGTTGCCAGACCATGGTCGCAGGCCGCGGCCGGGACCACTGCCCGGCCGGGCCGCAGATCCGGGGAGGAGCCATGCTCATTTATCACCGTCGCACAGGCACCGTGGGCGTGCCCGGTGCGCCACCGCAGTTCGTCACGAATGAAAAATCCGGCGGAGCGCCGGCGCTAGCCGTCTGCCGGGGGCGCCTGCGCCTCGTCGCCGTGACCGCAGCCGTCCCCCTGGCCACCCTGGCGGCGGGCGCGGCGAGGGCCGATGCGGCCCAGGTGGCTGCCGCGGTCACCGGAACGCGGGCCAGCCTGACCGCGGTGGCGGCGATCCCGGGCAGCAGTGGCGCGTGGGCCGTGGGCGAGACGTGCCCGAAGGGGCCGGAGGGATGCGTTCCCGGCAAGGACCTGGTGCTGCGGGAAAGCGGCGGAGGGTGGTCGGCGGTGCCGGCGCCGAGCCCGGGCGGGCCGGCCAGCCTGGTCGCGGTGTCCGCCGACTCCGCGACCGACGCCTGGGCCGTGGGCTCCTACGACGGCGGTGAGAAGAACCTGTACCTGCACTGGACCGGCGGGACCTGGAAGCAGGTCACCGGTCCCGGCGGCGTCACGCTCACCGGCGTCGCCGCGATATCCGCCAAGGACACGCTGGCCGTCGGGTACGGCCAGTCATCAAGCGGGGCGACCGTGACTGTGGGCCTGCACTGGAACGGCACCTCGTGGGCGAAGACGGCCACCCCCGATCCCGGCGGGGCAGGCGACGACCAACTTCTCGGGGTAACGGCGATCCCGGGCAGCACGCACGCCTGGGCGACCGGGAGCAGCCTGACCCCGCAGGCGACGACCAAGACGCTGATCCTGTCCTGGAACGGCGCGTCGTGGCACACGGCGCCAGCCCCGCCGGTCGCCACGTTCGCGACCCGGCTGGCCGGGGTGGCGGCGGCGTCAGCCTCGGACGCGTGGGCGGTCGGTCAGTACAACACGCCCAGCGACTTCGACCACCCGCTGATCCTGCACTGGGACGGCAGCACCTGGACTCAGGCGAAGCTGCCCTCGTTCGGGCAGAACACCTACGTCCTGGACGGCGTGGCCGCGACGGCCTCCGACGTCTGGGCGGTCGGTCTCGGCCCGTGCGTCGGGCCCAGCATCAACTGCCCGTCCAAGGTGCTGACCATGCACCTGGGCAGCTCAGGCTGGACGGTGGTCCCTGGGGTCAGCGTGTCGGACCAGCAGGACCAGAACAGCCTGGCCGGCGTGGCGATAACGTCCGGGCCGGGCGTGTGGGCGGTGGGCGACTACTTCCCGGCGGCCGAGAGTGAGCCGATTTTCGCCCTGCTCGAGGAGCAGCAAGGGTCCGGCTGGGTCACGAAGTAGCCCCGCCCGGGGGCCGTCGGCCGCGCCGCTCGCCCGGCAGGGCTGCGGCGCGGCTGCGGCGCGGCTGGTGCGCGGGCGGCGGGCGCGGGCGGCGGGCGCGGAGCGCGGCGGCAGGCTGCGGCGGGGCGCGGAGCGCGGCGGCAGGCTGCGGCGGGGCGCGGAGCGCGGCGGTTCCGGCCGCGGCGGTCTAGGCTACGGCCGTGGTGGGAGTTGCCCCGGCCGGCACGCACGGGTTCGCCGCCGCGCTGACCAGCTTCGTGGGCCGCCAGGAGGAGATCGCCGCCGTCGCGGGGCTGCTCGGGCGGGCCCGCCTGGTGACCGTGGCCGGCCCGGGCGGGGTGGGCAAGACCCGGCTGGCCGCGGAGGTGGCGCGCGAGGTCGCCGGCCGGTTCGCCGACGGGGTGTGGCTGGCCGAGCTGGCGGAGGTGCCCGATCCGGCGCTGGTCCCGGCCGCGGTGGCCGCGGCCCTGCAGGTGCCGCTGGCGCCGGGAGCGCCGGGTGTGCCTCCGGCGGACTCGCTGGCCTCGCTGCTGGCCCGGCGGCAGCTCCTGCTGGTACTGGACAACTGTGAGCACCTGCGGCCCGCGCTGGCGGATCTGTGCGCAGCCCTGCTGCGAACCGCCGATGACGTCCGGGTCCTGGCGACCAGCCGCGAGCCGTTAGGGGTGGCCGGCGAGTCCCGGTACCGGCTGGGCCCGCTGCCGCTGTCCCCCGCCGCGACCTATGCCGCGACCCATGCCGCGAGCGACGAGGCGACCGATGCCGCGAGCGACGCCGCGACCCATGCCGCGAGCGACGCGGCGACCGATGCCGCGACCGGCGCGGGGGCGGGGTCGGCGGCGATGATGCTGTTCGCGGACCGGGCCCGCATGGCCGACCCCGCCTTCCGCCTGGCGGCGCCCACATCGGCGGCGGTGGCCCGGCTCGTGGCCCGGCTGGACGGGATGCCGCTGGCCATCGAGCTGGCCGCCGCCCGGGTGGAGGCCCTCGGCGTCACCCAGCTCGCCGACCTGCTCGACGACGGGTTCCGGCTGCTGGCCGCGGCCGGCCCGCGGGTGACCGGCCGGCACCGGACGCTGGCGGCCACGGCCGAGTGGAGCTACCGGCTGCTCGGCGAGCGGGAACGGCGGGCGTTCCGCATGCTGTCGGTGCTGCCGGGCGCGTTCACCCTGGAGGCCGCGTGCGCGGTGGCCGGCACGGGCGCGGAGGATCCGGTGCTGCGCCTGGTGGACTGCTCGTTGCTGGCCCCGCCGCAGGCCGGCGTGGACGGGCGCGCCCGTTACCTGATGCTGCAGACGTTGCGCGGTTTCGCCACCGGGCGGCTGGCATCCGACGAGGAGGAACTGGCGGCGGCGAGCGCGGGGCTGGCCGGCTATGCCCTCAGCGTGGCCGAACGGGCCGCCGCCGGGCTGGACAGCAGCACGGGTGAGCTTGCCGCCGCGCGGTGGCTGGACGCCGAGGACGCCACCGTGCACCAGGCGCTGGCCTGGGCGCTGGACCGCGACCCGGCCGTGGCCCTGCGGCTGGCGGTGGCCCTGACCCCCTGGTGGTCGCTGCGGGGACGCTACGCGGCGGGGCGGGAGCTGCTGTCCGCAGCCTGCCGGCCGTCACCCCGGGGCAGTCCCGAGTGGTGCACGGCGCAGGTCTGCCTGGGCAGGATCGCGACCGGCACCGACGAAACGGTGGCCTTCGGCCACTACACCGCCGTCCGGGATGCGCTCGCGGGCGGGCCGCCGACGCCGGCGCTGGCCGACGCGCTGGCCGGGCGGGCCAACTGCCTGCTCAACCTCGATCGCATCCCCGAGGCGGCCGGGGAGGCCCGGCGTGCCCTGGAGCTGGCCACCGAGCTCGGTTACCCGGCAGGCGAGGTCCGCGCGCTGTGGTGGCTCGGCGCGGCCGCCTTCTACACCGGCGACTACGCGGCCAGCCTGGACTGGTGGGTCAGGGCCCAGCGGATCGGCCCGGCCGGGGTCCCCGGGAACCTGGTCCGGCGGGGCACCCTGTTCCTCGCGCTCGCACTGGCCGAGAGCGGTGAGCTCGCCCAGGCCCGCGCCCACTGCACCCGGGCGCTGGCCCTGGCGCGGCAGGCCGGCGCCCTGTTCGACGAGGCCGACGTGCTGATGTCCCTGGCCAACGTCAGCCTCCTGATGGGCAGGCCGCCCGAGGCCAGGGGGTACCTGGGCGAGGCCATGGCACTGACCAGCCGGATCGGCAACGACCTGTTCGTGTTCGACTGCCTCGACCTGACCGGGCACCTGTGCGCGCAGACGCGGCGTTACGCCGAGGCGCTCACCGTGTGGGCGGCGGACGCGGCGCTGCGGCAGGCCGGCGGAATAACCCTGCCGGTGCCCGAGGCGCAGCGACGGCAGGAGCCGCTCCGCCGGGCACGGGAGGTTCTGGGCCCGGAACGGGCACAGGGGGCGCAGGCGCGCGGAGCGGTCATGACCATGTCGCTGGCCGCGGAGTACGCGGCCCTGCTGGCCGCCAGCGAGGTTCACGACAGCGCGGAGCTGCGCGGCGGCCAGCCGCTGAGCGTGCGGGAGAAGGAACTGGTCACCCTGGTCGCCCAGGGCCACACCAACGCCCAGATCGCCGAGCGGCTCTACATCAGCGTGCGGACCGTCGGCTCGCACCTGGACCGGATCCGGGATAAGACCGGCTGTCGCCGCCGCGCCGACCTCACCCGGCTCGCCCTGCAAGCCGGGCTTGTCTAGGGTCGCTCAGCGTGGCCTGGTGCCCGCCCTATTCTCAGGGGATCTTCGACGTCGGGGCGGAGCGGGAGGCGGCATGCGGGTCGTGGTGGCCGGGGCGGGTTTCGCCGGGCTGATGGCGGCCTGGCGGCTGGCCGGGCGCGGCTGCGAGGTCGTGGTGCTGGAGGCACGCGACCGGGTGGGCGGCCGGGTCTGGTCGCAGGAACTGATCCCCGGTGACCGGCGGACCGTCATCGAGCGCGGCGCCGAGTTCGTGCTCGATGGCTATGACGTGCTGCGTGCGGTGCTGGGCGAGCTCGGCCTGGAGCTCGCGGGCACCGCGATGTCCTACTACCAGCGGGAGCCGCGCGGCGGCGGGCGGGCTGACGCGGCAGCGGTGAGCGAGTGTGCCGCCTGGGTGGCCGCCGCGGCGGCGGCCGCCGGTCCGGGCACCTCCCTTGCCGAGGTGGCGGCGGGCTGGGCGGGACAGCCCGCCGCCCTGGCCGCCTACCTGGCGCGGATGGAGACAACGGCGGGGGTCAGCGCCGGCCGGCTCGCCGCTGCCGTGGCCGGGGACGCGACGGCCGGGTTCGGCTGGCGGCAGAGCTGGCGGGTGGCCGGCGGCAACCAGCAGGTGGCCACCGGCCTGGCCCGGCGGCTCGGCCCGGCGGTGCGGCTGGCCACCTCCGTCCTCGGCGTCCGGCAGGACCATCGCGGGGTGCACCTGAGCACCGCGGGCGGAACCGTGACCGGCGACGCCGCGGTCATCGCGGTCCCGATGGCGGTGCTGCGCCGGCTGCCGATCACGCCGCCCGTGCCCGGCCGCCAGCGCGCCGCCTGGGAGCGCACCGGGCTCGCGCACAACGCGAAACTGCATATGCCGCTGAACGGGCCCGTCGCGGCATCTGCGGTGCAAAGCGTGCCTGGCCGGTTCTGGGCCTGGACCGCGGCGGACCTGACCGGGCAGGTCCAGCCGGTCCTGCACGCGTTCGCCGGGACCGAGCAGGGCCTGTCCGCGCTGGCCGTCGCCGGCGGGCCGGCCACCTGGGCGGCACGGGCCGCCGCGCTGTGCCCGGAGCTGGACACCGTTCCGGCCAGGGCGGTCCTGACCACCTGGAACGACGACCCATGGGCCGGTGAGTCCTACTCGGCGGACCTGGTGACGGCGGCGCCGGGCGACGGGGAACTCCTGGCCCTCCCGGCGGGCCGGATCCATTTCGCCGGCGAGCACACCGCCGGCCACTGGGCGGGCCTGATGGAAGGCGCCCTGCGATCCGGGCAGCGCGCCGCCGGCGAGGTGCTCGCCCGGCAGCACACTGCCGGCTAACGCGCCTGCGCCGCGAACTGGGCGGGCGCCTGAGCGCGCTGGGGCAGGTAAAGGGTCAGGACGGTCACGAAGGCCAGGAGCTTCGATATCACGTTGAGGGTGTAGGGGACCGGGGCAGAGGGGTACCCGAACCCGGTCAGGGCCCAGACCGCGAACACCGCCAGCATCAGGGCGAAGGAGAAGAACGTGGCCCGGGACAGCCTGACCATCGGCGACAACGTCAGCAGCGACAGCGTGGTGATCTCGACCAGGAACAGCGGGACGAAGAACACGGCCCGGTACAGCGCCGGATCGGGGGGAAGCGGCGGGTAGGTTCTCGCCATCACGATGAGGTCGAAGGGAAGCTCGAAGACCATCGGCCCGGCCATCGCGCCGATGATGGCGCCGATGACCACGGGCAGGCCGGCCGGCCGGCCGTTGACGACAATGATGAAGAAGGTCACCCCGGCCGCGATGAGCGTTATCGGGAAGACGTTATCGGCGGGCAGGCTGTGCAGCAGGTGGTCCCGCCGGACCTGCTGGACGTAGATCGCGAAGCAGGACACGAACAGGGTCATCGCCACGACCCAGGCCGCGACCATGAACACGGCGGCTTTCCGGCCCGGCCTGGCGGGGCCCGCCGGGAGCGGCAGCCGGGTCCCCGCATAGGCCAGGGCCGCGCCCACGGCCAGCAGCAGCACAGCCAGTTCGAGCCTGCCGCTGCCGCCGTAGGTCACCCAGGTGCCGTATCGGGTCATGGTCAGTGCCGGGCCGCGCCGTAGCCGAGCAGGGCGGCGAGCCCGAGCGCGCTGCGCGGCGCGTACGCGATCCGCCACAGCCCCCCGTGCGCGGCCGCGTACGCCTCGTCCTGCCAGGGATACTCGTGCGCCGGCCCGCTGGTGTGCAGGTTGTGCACGAGCAGCGCCGCCATCAGCACCCGGGTGGTGGCGGGCTCGAACACCTCGGCGCCGAACCGGTGCGCGCCCGCGTAGGCCGCCGCCAGCGCCCTGTTCTTCACCACCGAACGGGTCCGCGTCGGCGGGGCGACGTTGAGCGACACGGTGGTCCCCGCCTCGCGCGCGATCGCGGCCCGCCAGCGCTGCAGCCGTTTGGCCAGGGCGTAGTTGGGGCCCTGCTGGGACACCAGGCTGTCGCTGATGCCGGGATCCGCGCCGGGCACGTAGGCGCGGCGGAGCAGTCGCCCGCCCGACACCGCGCGCAGCGGCCGGCCCGCCAGCTTCGCGGCCCGTGACCGGCCCGCGTAAGCGCGGACGGACTGGGCGACCGCATCGGCCGGGACGGCGAAGACATCCGTGGGCGTGGCCAGAAACGCCAGCGCCGTATCGCCGCGGGACGCCAGCAGGCGCACGGTGAGCGCGTCCACCGCAGCAGACACGATCACGTTCGCCGCGCCGTCGGCGTAGACGTAGTTGCCAAGCACCAGCGGGCCGTCCATGGCGGACAGCCAGCCGGCGACGGCCGGGACGTCGCGCACCAGGTCCAGGCCCGCCGCCTGCGCGATGGCCCCGTCGCCGCTGTCCGCGCGCAGCGGCACCGGCGCGGCCCGGCTGACCGGCAGGAGCAGCGTGCCAGCGCCCTGCCGGGCCATGCGCAGCACGCGCTCCCACACCGGCGGGCTGGGCAGGTCCACGCCCACCACCCGGGCGCCCCAGCGGAGCAGCACCTCCAGCGGGCCCACCTCCGCGCCCGCGCCGAGGGCGATCACCGTCCGGCCCGGCAGCCGCAGCCACTCCGGATTGGCCGCGACCTCCCGCACCGCGTCCGCGCACGACGGCTCGATGATCCCGCCGCTCACCCAGGCCTCCAGGCGGCGGGCCAGCGCGTCCCCGGTCAGGCGCTCGCCCCGGTAGGGCAGCGCCAGCCCGGTCTCCCGCTGCCCGGAACCAGGCACGCTGAGCGTGGTGAAGGAGGCTCGCGCGGGCGCCGACAGCAGCGCATCCAGCCCCGTCTCCGCGCCATCGGCCCCGGTGGCCCGCATCCGGGCGTGCAGCGAGGCGGCGCCGTCGCGGGCGATCGACAGCGCGGCGGCCTTCGACGCCAGCCCCGCTTCCACCAGGCGGCGGAAATGGATCAGGTAGCCCGAGCGCCAGTTGGTCTCGTGCTCCGCGCCCACCGCGCCCGCCGGGTCCACCGGCCGCAGCGCGTCGGCGACCACCGCCCGGCCCAGCGCGGACGTGCTCCGCCGCCCGTCCGCGGCCAGCGGGAAGCCGACGCCTTCCGTTCCTTCGCCATCCGCCACGCTCCGATGGTGCCACGGCGGCCGGGAATGTGCCGGCTCCGCGGGTGACATGGCGGCCGGGCCTGTGTGCGTTCCATGCGTGCCATGGCGGGGGACCCGGGCGGGTTCCGCGCGTGCCATGGGCGCCGGGCCTGTCCGGGGCCGCCGTCGCATGGCGGCCGGACCTGCGGGTTCCCCGTGTGGTTGGCTTGGCCCATGTCCCAGGATTCGAGGTTCCGCGCCCGGCTGGCGGCCCGGGAAACCCTCTACGGCGCCTGGTCCACGATCCCCTCACCGCTGAGCGTGCGGCTGCTGGCGGCCGCCGGGCTCGACTACGTGGTGCTGGACCTGCAGCACGGCGGCGCGACCGAGCATGACCTGCCCGCCCTCACCACCGCGATCCGGTTCGCCGGCGCGACTCCGGTCGGCCGGGTCAGGCACGCGCACCCGGCCGATATCGGGCGGGCGCTGGACCTGGGCTGCGCGGGCGTCATCGTGCCCAACGTCAACTCCGCGGCCCAGGCCCGCGAGGCGGCCGGGGCCTGCCGGTACCCGCCGGCCGGCTACCGGTCCGGCGGCGGGGCGATGGCCGGCCCGGACGAGCCGTTCTGCCTCATCATGGTCGAGTCGGCGCAGGCGGTCGCGGACCTGGCGGCGACGCTGGCCGTGGACGGCGTGGACGGCATCTACGTGGGGCCGCGGGATCTGTCCTACTCGCTTGGCTGCCCGCTCGACCCCGACGACCCGGTGCTCGGGCCGGCCCTGGACCAGATCCGCTCCGCCTGCGCGGCGGCGGGCAAGCCGGTCGGCATTCACGCCTCCGACGGCGGGACGGCACGACGGCACCGGGACGAGGGCTGCAGCCTGATCACGGTCGCCACGGACGCGCTCGCCATCGCCCGCGGCACCGCGGCCGAACTGGGGGCAGCCAGGGGCTAGCTCGCGGCCGGGTTCGCCTGGCCGCTTCGCCCGGCCCGCCCGCCTGGCCCACGGCGCGAGCGGGAGGGTGGCGCCGCCGGCCCGGGCCGGCGGTGTTGCCCGAGTTGCTAGAATGCTAAATGTTCACAGATTGATTGGTGTGCACCAGGGTGACTGGGGTGAAGAAAGTGCCCCATGGGCCGTCATGATTGCCTGACGGAGCCGATGACGGCGCTGTGCGGTAGGTATTGTAAGCGGTCCGCCGCCGATTCCAGGCAGATTAGCCAGAACCGCTGCCTTTTTCCCGCAGGCGCAGGATTGGCCCGGCCAGCCCGGTGAAATCGGTCCGGAACTTGGCCTATTTTGTCCTAGACCGGTTACCCCGGGACCTGGAGGGATTCGATGTCTCAGTACCCCGACGAGCTGGGATCTTGGTGGACCGGCTTCCCGGGCAGCGACCGTGCCACGTGGCTCGCGCCCCATCCCGGCGGCCTCGGGCCGGCCCGGGAGGGGGTCCGGGGCTCGGTGTCGCGGCGGGCGCTCAAGCGCGGGTTCATCCTGCCCCCCGGCAAGCGCGAGCGTGCCAAGCGCGAGGAGACGGCCCAGTGGCGGCGGCAGACGGTGGACTGCATCCGCGAACCGTCCCTCAAGTCGGGCGTGATCACGGTGGGCTCGGGCTTCGGCGGAACCGGCAAGACCGACGTGGCGGTGACGCTCGCGGCCATCTACGCTGCCGCGCGCCCGGCCGACCGCGTCATCCTGGCCGACAGCAACGACGACATGCCGCACGGGTACATCAGGCTGGGCGGGCTGCCGGTCGAGTCGCTGCCGGAGAGCCAGCGGACGCTGTCGATCCGCGGCTTCTACCAGGCCTGCATGGAAGGCAACATCAAGGTCTACGCCGACCTGCGCGACGCGGTCGCCTGGCTACAGGGCGTGGCGGTGATACGCGGCGACACCGCCGATGAATGTGTGGGCGTGGATTTCGGCGAGCAGGAATACCAGACGGTCCTGGAATTCCTCCAGTGCATGTCGAACATCGTCGTCAACGACGGCGGGACGGGGCTCTTCGCGAAACTCCAGGTCGGCACCCTCCTGCACGGCGACAAGTACGTTTTCGTCACCGAGGCGTCGCAGTTGGGCTACTGGTCGATCGGGCAGGTGTTCAGCCGGTACCGGAACTACGAGGGCGAGAAAGAACGGCCGCTGAGCGACCAGGAAATGAAGCACCTGGGCGGCCTCATGGACGAG
>Ga0335078_10004477_pt1 | contig 20706 bp, 19 predicted proteins | sample Lox_Sample_32_FD_206711 | JGI IMG/M metagenome (GOLD analysis project Ga0335078, IMG submission 206711) | Soil microbial communities from Loxahatchee National Wildlife Refuge, Florida, United States - Lox_Sample_3.2 | ecosystem: Environmental > Terrestrial > Soil > Wetlands | place: USA... | reverse complement strand
ACAGTATGGTGCGATCACCACCCTGCTGACCCGCGAACTGTCCGCGGCCGGGTTGCGCGCCCGCCGGCTCCCGGTGCCGCGGCGCGCCGCCGGCCCGGCCCCCGAACTGCGCGACCATCCGCGGTACAACGTCCTTGGTTTTCTTGACGCCGGCGCCGCCAAGACCGTCCATTTCAACGCCCATTACGACGTGGTGCCGGCCGGCGGCCGGTGGCGGCACGGCAGCCCGTTCCACCCGGCGGTCGAGGACGGCTGGGTCTACGGCCGCGGCACCGCGGACATGAAGGGCTCGATCGCCAGTCTGCTCCTCGCGCTGCGGGCGCTGCGCGCCACCGGCACGCGGCCCCGCTGCAACGTCGAGGTGTCCTTCACCGCCGACGAGGAGACCGACAGCCGGCTCGGCGCCGGCTGGATTGTCCGCCACGCGCCGCTGCGCGCGGACTACGCCATCGTGATGGAGGGCGGCGAAGGCCGCGCCATCGGCTGCGGGCACAACGGCGTGGTGTGGCTCGAGGTGACCGTGCACGGCCGCGCCGCGCATGGCTCCACCCCGGAACGCGGGATCAACGCGCTGGAAAAAATGGCGGCACTGGTTCGGGCGCTGGAGGACTACAAGGCGCGGCTCGCCCGCCGCGCCTTCCGCACCCCGGCGGGTGCGGTCATGCATCCGACGATCAACGTGGGGGGCGTGTTTGCCGCCGCCCCGGGCGGCAAGATCAACACCGTGCCGGCGGGCGCCAATTTCAGCATCGACCGGCGCGTGCTGGCGATCGAGACGATTCCCGCCGCCGAACGCGAACTGCGCGCGTTTCTCGCCGTCGCCGCCCGCCGCATCCCGCGCTGCCGGATCACCGTCGCCAAGGTCTCGGAGAGCCAGCCGTGTTTCCGCGCGCCGTCCCACCCGTTCTTCGCCGCGCTCGCCGCGAGCGTGCGCCGGGTGCGCGGCGGCCGCACGGTGCCTTACGTTTCGACCGGCTTCAACGACATGCATTTCTTCGCCCACCACCTGGGTGTGCCGACCCTCGGCTACGGCCCGGGCGGGCGGGACTTCCACGCCGTCGACGAGCGCGCCGCCACCGCGACGCTGGTCGAATGCGCGCAGATCTACGCCGACCTGCTCACCACGTTCGCGGGCTGAGGCCCGTCAAGACCAGCCGCGCCGGATCATCGCCACGGCGATCGCCGCCAGCAACATCGAGATGATCTTGGAGATCGCCCGAAGGCCGGTCTGGCCGATCAGGCGGGCGAGCCACTCGCTGCCGACGAACGCCAGCACCACGATCCCGAGGTTGACCGCCAGCGCCGCGAGCGTCGCCAGCATGCCCACCGTCTGCACCAGCAGCAGCAGGGTGGTGATCAGCGCCGGGCCGGCGATGAGCGGCATGCCCAGCGGCACGATGCCGAAATCCTCCGGCAGCTTCCCGGGGCCGGCGTCGGACTGCGTCAGGTCGCGCGCGGCGAGGATGAGCAGGATCAGCCCTCCCGCCACCTGGAAGTCCTTCACCGACACGCCGACCGCGGTGAACACATTCTGGCCGAGGAACAGAAAGCCGAGCGCGATCACCCCGCCGGTCACGGTCGCCTGCCAGGCGACGCGCCGGCGCGTCGCGGGCGTCGCCCCTTGGCCCAGGGCCAGAAACACCGCCGCCATTCCCACCGGGTCGATGGCGACGAACAGGGGGATGAAGGCCTGTAGAAATCTGGCCAGGGGTTCGGGCATGGCCCGACTATGGCGGCCCGGCGGCAGGTCGTCGAGGCCGCGATGGCGGCGCCCGGCTCCTCTCGGGCCGGCCCTCCGGTGCGCACCGCTTCGTTGAAAACCGGCGCCCATCGGTTCTGACTGCCGCCATGCACTGCCGCGTTCTCGGCCGCACGGGCCTGAAAATCTCGGTTGTCGGCGTCGGCACCTGGCCGTTCGGTGGCGAATGGGGCCAGACGTTCACCCAGACCGAAGTCGCCGCCATCCTCGGCGCCGCGCAGGACGCCGGCATCAACTTCCTCGACACCGCCGAGTGCTACGGCGACCACCTCTCGGAGCGTTTCATCGGCGCGGCGCTGGCCGGCCGCCGCGACCGGTGGATTCTCGCCACCAAGTTCGGCCACCACTTCCACGCGCCATTCCGGCGCACCGACCACTTCACCGCCGCCGACGCCGTGCGGCAGCTCGACGCCTCGCTGCAGGCGCTGCGGACGGACCACGTCGACCTGCTGCAGTGCCATTCAGCCAAGGACGAGCAGTTTCGCACCGAGGGCTTGTGGGAGGCCCTCCTGGCGGAGAAGGCCAAAGGCAAGGTGCGCCACCTCGGCATCTCGATCAGCCCGAACACCAACGTCTACCAGACCGCCCGCGCGTCGCTTGTGGGGGCCGCGTCGATCCAGGTCGTCTATAACCGGCTGAAGCGCGAGGCGGAGGAGGCGGTTTTCCCCTCGTGCCGCAAGCAGAACCTGGGCGTGCTCGCCCGGGTGCCGCTGGCTAGCGGCTTCCTCTCCGGCAAGTATCGGCCCGGCGCCGTGTTTCCGGCCGACGACGTGCGCGAGGCGTGGATGAAACAGGACCGCGATCTCACGCTCGCGGAGGTGCAGCGCCTCGCGGCGACCGAGGTGCCGGCGGGCGTGCCGATGGCGCGCTGGGCGCTCGCGTGGTGCCTGCGCCATCCGGCGGTGACCGCCGTCATCCCCGGCTGCAAATCGCCGGAGCAGGTGCGCGACAACGCGGCCGCGGCCGACCTCGACATCGGGCAGTCCGGCCACCCGCAGGCCGCGTAAGCGCCGGGGCGGCGCTCAGTGCAGCAGCCGCGACAGCATCGCGTAGACAATCAGCGCCAGCAGCACGAGGCCGGTGCCGAAGAAGAGGAAGCCAAAGCCCTTGGCGATGCGCTTGCTGCCCTCCCAGTCGTCCTTCACCCGGTATTCGTCCAGCCGGCCCTCGGCCACCAGCCGGTCGTACCACCGCTTCCGCTCGTGCAGCATCTCCGTCTTGGAGATGCGCCCCGAGAAGATCACCGTGTCCATCGGGAACTTCTCGATCCGAAAGTGGGTGTTGAAGAAGTGGAAGGCGAAGATGAAGCCGGCCGCGAGCAGCGCTTCGTCGGAGTGGACCACGAGCGCGATGTTGATGATCCAGCCGGGCAGGAAGAAGGTGAAAAACTTCGGGAACCACATGACCAGCCCCGACAGGCCGATGGCCGCGACGCCCCAGAATACCGCGAAATAGTCAAAGCGCTCCCAGTAGGTCCAGCGGTCGAACTGCGGCCGCGGCGCCTTGCCGAAGAACCATTTCTGGTGGACGATGAAATCGCGCCAGTCCTGCAGCGACGGGACCATCGAATCAGGGCCGAACAGCGCACCCCAGAACCGGCGCAGTTGCACGCGCCCGGTCGTGGGATTGCGCAGGAACCGGCGCCGCTTCCACGCCGAGCCAACCAGCTCGATGAGGTGCAGCCCGAAGTACGTGAACGTGATGATCGCCCCGAAGTGGTGCAGGGAGCGGGCGACGTCCGCGCCGCCCAGCAGCCGGAAGATCACCTTGGCCCAGCCGGTGTAGTAGAATTTCAGCGGCATGCCGGTGATGACGAGCAGGAGGAAACTCGACACCACCAGCAGGTGCAGGAAGCGCTCGAACGGCGTGAAGCGGGTGTACTGCTCGTCGTCGTTGATCGCCTTGACCTTGGCCTCGCGGAAGCTCTTCGAGTCGTGCAGGTAGAGGTAGCCGGAGCGGAACACCCAGAAAAGCGTGTGCACGCCGAACGCGAGAAAGACGCCGACGAGCAGCGCCGTCATGAACACGAACACCCGGTGCAGCGCCGGATAATGCGCCCCGTCGAGCGGGTCGGCGTGCGGGTCATACGCGGTGAACTTGCTGCTGACGCCCGGATGGCACTGCTGGCAGGTCTGCAGAATGTGCCCCGGGGACAGGGTCGAGCGGGGATCGCTCACCGGAAAGATGTTGTGGCTGCCGTGGCAGTTGTAACAGGCCGCCACCTCCGGCGCGATATTGGGTCGCCCGAGGGCTATGGCCTTGCCGTGGTAGGTATCGTTGTAGTGCGCGAGGCGGTCCTCGTGACAACGCCCGCACCGCTGGTCGGTCAGGGCCTTGAAGTTGGTCTCGGCCGGATTCTCGATTTGGTGCGTGCTGTGGCAGTCGGTGCAGACCGGCCCGCGCTTGTCGCCCTTGGCCAGCAGCTGCCCGTGCACGCTCTGGTTGTAGATCTGCTCGACACCGAGGTGGCACTGGCCGCAGGTCGTCGCGATGTTGAGGTGGTTGATCCGCGAATCGCGGTCGATGGCGGGCTTGATGTCATGCACGCCGTGGCAGTTGTTGCACGACGGCGCGACGACCAACCCCATCTGCATCATCGCGCGCCCATGAATACTGTCGAGAAACTGGTTGGCGACGTCCGGATACTTGAGCCGGTACTCCTCGCTCAGCCCGGGGTTGTCGTGGCACCGGCCGCAGGTCCGCGGCAGGTTGAATTTGAAGACGGGCGAATCCAGCTGATTCACCGGCACGATCTCGTGGGCCCCGTGGCAATCGGCGCAGGTCGCCGCGTCCGGCGCGCCCATCGCGCGGCTCACCCCGTGGATGCTGGAGGCGTACTGGGCCGCCTCCTTGGGGTGGCAGGACGCGCACTGCGGCGGCGGCAGCTTCGCCGGGTGGGGGACGTCGGAGATCCCGACATGGCAGTCGACACAGTTGAGCGCCCCATGCACGGACTTCTTGAAAGAGGCCGGCCGCACGCCGGTGAACTTCGCCGGGCCGCCCTTGCTCTTCGGCAGCGGCTCGGCCTCGTGGCAATCCATGCAGTCGCCGTTGGGCACGATCTCCGCGCCGCGCGCAAGCGCCGCCAGGCACCACGCCGCCAGCAGCGCCGCCGCCGCGCGGCGCGCGGCCGGCAGCCCGCACGCCCGGCGGCGCGGAATGACGCGTGGAGACATGGGCAAGCCTTTGATGGCCCGCGATCATAGCGGGTATCCCCGGCCCCGACACCGCATCGGTTGACCGATCATGGGCATTTCTTGTCCCACCGGAAGGCCCCGGCCGCAGCCGCAAAAGATGCCGAGGTCACCGGCAAAATATGCCCAGCATCCGTCAACCGATGCGGTGTCGGCCGGAGGTGGGGGCGGTATCATGCAGCCGGCCCGAAAAACCCGCATGCCGCCTGTCTCCCATTTTTCCAACCTCCCGCACCGGATGGGCTTGCTGCTCGGATCCAGCGGCCTGCTGCTGGTCGCGGCGGCTTCGGCCCCCGCCGCTCCGCCGCCCAACAGCTCCGCCTCGTGCCTGGAGTGCCACAGCGACCGGACCCTGATGATGAAGCCGGCGGGCCCCCCGGTGTCGCTGTATGTCGACCGCGCGGTTCTCGGGCGCTCCGCGCACGCCGCCCTCGATTGCACTGACTGTCACGACGGCTTTGACGGCGACAGCATCCCGCACAAGAAGCCCCTGACGGCGGTCGATTGCGCCTCCTGCCACGACGATATCGGACGCAAGCACGCCTTCCATCCGCGCCTGGCCAAGGCGCCATTCCCGGGCGGGCAGGATACCAACTGCACCAGCTGCCACGGCACCCACGACATCGCCACCCTCAAATCGCCCGCGTTTCCATTCACCCCGGCGCGCGAGACCGCGGCGTGCGGGCGCTGTCATGAACCGGAGCAACGGGAGTTCCTCGCTTCAGCCCACGGACGGGCCGGCACCCAAGGCGTCAAGGACGCCCCCGCCTGCCTGACCTGCCACTGCCAGACCATCGCCAGCCCGGCGCCGGGCCGCACCCAACTCGACCTCAAGCTCACCCAGGTGGCGCTGTGCGAATCGTGCCACCTCGCCAAGCCCGCCGTCGCCGACAAGACGCTGCTGGGCCGCCATTTCGTGGCGTCGTTTGAACGCAGCGTGCACGGGGCGGCGCTGGCCGGCGGCAACGTCAAGGCGGCCAACTGCGTCGACTGCCACGGCAGCCACCAGATGAACCTAGCGATGGTGGCGGGTTCGCGGATCAACAAGCAGAACATTCCGGAGACCTGCGGCCGCTGCCACACCGAGATCGCAAGGCAGTTCAACTCCAGCGTGCATGCCGCCGCGCTGCGCCAAGGCAACGCCGATTCCCCCGTCTGCACCACCTGCCACGGCGAACACAACATCCGGGCGGCCACCGACCCGAATTCGCCCGTCTACTCCAAGAACATGGCCCAGCAGGATTGCGCCACCTGCCACGCCTCGCTCCGCCTGACCACGAAATACGGCCTGGAGAGCGATGTCTTCCAGACGTTCTCCGACAGTTTCCACGGCCTCGCGTCGCGCGGCGGCGCCGTCGTCGTGGTCAATTGCGCCAGTTGCCACGGCGCCCACGCCATCAAGTCGCCCTCGGACCCAACGTCGTCGGTCAATCCGCGCAATCTGGTCGCCACCTGCGGCCAGTGTCATCCCGGTGCCAACACGCGCTTCACCATCGGCCGGGTGCACGTTAGCGCGGCCCAGCGCAGCCGCAGTCCCATCCTCTACTGGATCGCCAACGTCTACGTGATCCTGATCGTGCTGGTGGTCGGTGGCATGGGCCTGCACAACCTGCTCGACTTCCTGAAGAAGCTCCGCCGCGAGCTGGCGGTCCAGAAGGGCCTGATCCAGCCGGAACCGGTGCCCCACCGGCTCTACCTGCGCATGACGGTCAACCAGCGCCTGCAGCACGCCGGCCTGGCTGTCAGCTTCATGCTCTTGGTCCTCACGGGCTTCATGCTGCGCTACCCGGACGCTTGGTGGGTCGTCGCCATCCGCCACGTCAGCGACTGGGCTTTTGTGCTGCGCGGTCTGATCCACCGCGTGGCCGGGGTCGCGCTGATCGCCGCGGGGGTGTGGCATATCGGCTACCTGGCCCTGACCGCGGAGGGACGGCAGCTCTTCCGCGACCTTTTGCCGCGCAAACGCGATTTGACCGATCCGTGGGCCGTCCTGCGGTACAACCTCGGATTTTCCCAGGAGAAGCCGAAGTTCGGCCGGTTCAGTTACATCGAGAAGTCCGAATATTGGGCCCTGATCTGGGGTACCGTGCTGATGGGGGTCACCGGCGTCATCCTCTGGTTCGAGAACACCTCGATGGGGCTCTTCACCAAGCTCGGTTACGACATTTCTCGCACCATCCATTTCTACGAGGCGATCCTCGCGACGCTCGCCATCATCGCCTGGCACTTCTATTTCGTCATCTTCAACCCCGACGTCTACCCGATGAACCTCGCCTGGCTGACCGGCCGGGTGTCTGAACACGAAATGCGCGCGGACCATCCGCTGGAACTCGAGCGCCTGCAGCAATCGGAACCCGGCGCCAATCCGCCGTCGCCACCCCCGGCTGCTCCGGGGCATGATCCCGCTCCGCCACCTTCCTGACCGAATCCCCCAACCCAGGAGCGGTGCCAGCCCGCCCCCCAACCTTCGGAGGTTACATGAATCCCACCATCAAACTCCACCTCGACCCCGAGGAGTTTGCCCCCATTGAGCGGCTCGCCAAGACACTCGCCGTGACACCCGAGGCCATCGCCTACGCCGGCCTCAATTGCATCATGGCGCGGGTGGGCGAGGCCGCCGCCCGCCAAGAGATTGTCGATCTGCACTTCGGCCGCCGGGAAGGCCTGCCCACGTGGGCCGACGGCGCGCGCGGCGTGCACATCTACGAGAGCAAGCACGACGAATAGGTCCGGCGCGGCCTCGGCGCTTGCCGCCGACCGCTTTCGGCGCACGCTTCCGGGGTCCCATGCCCGGCGGCCCGCCCAGCGTCCTTGACCTGACGCGCGACGAACTCATCGCGCTCGTCGCCTCGTGGCAATTCAGCCCGGTGCACGCCGGCCGCGTCTGGAGCTACGTCTACCTCGAGGGGGCGACGCGGTTTGCGGACATGGTCGAGGTGCCGGCCCGGTTGCGCGCGCGCCTCGAAGATGAGTTTGCACTGCCGCAGCCCGCGGTCGCGCGCGAGGCCCACAGCACGGACGGGTTTACGCGCAAATACCTGCTCACCCTCGCGGATGGCCGCCGCATCGAGACCGTCCTCATGCGGTTCACCGGCCGCGCCACCGCCTGCGTCAGCAGCCAGGCCGGCTGCGCCATGGGCTGCGTGTTCTGCGCCACCGGCCAGCTGGGCTTCCTCCGTCAGCTCACGGCCGGCGAGATTGTCGCCCAAGTGCGGCACGTCGACGGCGTGCTGCGGGTGCACGGCCGCGGCGGGCCGCTGGCGCGCGCGGACAGCGACTCGCCCCACGCACGCCACGAGCGCCTGCGCAATGTCGTGCTCATGGGCATGGGCGAGCCGCTGCACAATTACGCCGCGGTGATGCGCGCGATCGACATCTTGCGGGACACCGGCGGGCCGGCGATCGGCGCGAAACGCATCACCCTGAGCACGGTGGGCGTCGTGCCGGGCATCGTGCGGATGGCCGACGAGGCGCGCCCCATCCACCTCGCCGTCAGCCTGCATGCGGCCACGCAGGCGGAGCGGGCCGCGCTCGTGCCCGTGGCGGCGCGCTGGCCGCTCGACGCGCTGATGGAGGCCTGCCGCTACTACGTGAAGAAACAGCAGCGCCGGATCTTCTTCGAATGGGCGCTGATCGCCGGCCGCAACGACACCCCCGAGCAGGCCCGCGCCCTGGGCTGCCTGCTCCATGGCCTGCGGGCGCAGGTGAACCTCATTCCGCTCAATCCGACCTCCGGCTACGACGGCGCGCCCTCGGACCTCGCCGCCGCCCGGCGGTTTCAGGAGGTTCTCGCCCGCCACGGGCTGCCCAGCACGGTGCGCCAGCGCCGCGGCCTCGACATTGCCGCCGGCTGCGGCCAGCTGGCCGGAGCCGGCTGACCGGCGTCACCCGCGGGGCCGGACCCGGGGCGCAAGTTCGCGCAGCGCGTCCGCGGCGATCCAGCGCGCCGCGGGTGCATCGCTCCGGCGGATCCGCCTCGCCGTCGCGATCGCGGCCTGCCGCAGGCGCGGGTTGCGCTTGCCGATCTGGCGCAGCGCCCAGTTCACCGCCTTCTTCACAAAATTCCGCCGGTCGGCCGACTCCCGGACGATCACCGGGAGAAATCCCAGGAACACGTCGTCGGCCAAGTCCTTGCGGTGCACCGCCAACCCGGCCATGAGCACGAACCCGCAACGCTTCACGTACTCGGCGCGGCGGGCGCTCCAGGCGTGCGCCTTCTCGATGGCGAACGGCGTCCGGTCAAACAGCACGCAGCTGCAGGCGTCGGTCACACCCCAGTTGTCGCAGTCCCGCGCCCATCGCTCCATCTGGCGCCGGGTGACTCGGCGCGGATCATCCACCAGCGTGGCGATGATCCGGGCTTCATGCACGCCGGTGGACCACAACGCCAGCGCCAGGGCATGGTCGCGCCGGTGCCGGCGGGCCACGGTGCGCAACACCGGCGCCCGGATGCCGAACTGCTCGCCGCGCGAGGTGATGCCAAAACGCCGCTGCCCCGCCACGTCCCGGTCGCTGCGCTGCGCGCGCAGTTCGCGGACGATGGCCGCCGCGGTCAGCGCCGCGTCCGCCGCTGCGTCACCGCCGCGGCGAGGCCGGCGAGCAGCGGTCCGGTTTTTTCGAGGGAGAGACAAGGGTCGGTGACGCTGCGGCCGTAGACGAGGGGCCGGGCGCGGTAATCCTGCGCGCCCGCCGCCAGGTTGCTTTCGATCATGACGCCGCAAACCGTGCGCTCGCCGGCGGCCACGCGGGCCGCGAGCTCGGCGGCCACGGCCGGCTGTCGCTCGGCCTCCTTCCCGCTGTTGGCGTGGCTGCAGTCGACCATCAGGAACGGCGGCAGCCCGGCGGCGCGCAGGAGCCTGGCGGCGGCGCGAACCTGCTCCGCGGAGTAGTTGGGTCCGGCGGTGCCGCCGCGCAGCACGAGATGGCCGCGATCGTTGCCGGCGGTGCCGAGGACGGCGGGCGCGCCCTCCTTGGTGAGCGAAGGGAACCAGTGCGGCTGCCGCGCCGAGCAGATGGCCTCGACCGCCACCTGCACGTCGCCATCCCGGCGGTTCTTGAACCCGACGGGCATCGAAAGGCCCGAGGCGAGCTCGCGGTGAATCTGGCTCTCGACGGTACGCGCCCCGATGCCGCCCCAGGTGACGATCTCCGCGTAGTACTGCCCCAGCGTGGTGTCGAGAAACTCGGTGGCGACCGGCAGCCCGAGCGCGGTGACCTCGAGCAGCAGTTTCCGCGCGAGGTGCAGGCCCTTGTTGATCTGGAAGGTGCCGTCGAGGTCGGGATCGTTGATCAGGCCCTTCCAGCCGAGGACCGTGCGCGGTTTCTCGAAATACACCCGCATCACCACGAGCAGTTCGCCCGTGAGCGGGGCCGCCAGCCCCGCCAGCTGCGCGGCGAAATCGCGCGCCGCCGCGGGGTCGTGGATGGAGCAGGGACCGACCACCGCGAGCAGGCGGTCGTCACGGCCGAGGATGATTTCTTCCACTGCCAGCCGGCTGCGGGCCACCAGGTCGGCGCCCGCGTCGTCCAGCGGCAGCTCCTCCGCCAGCACCGCTGGCGACACCAGCGGGCGGGTGGCTTGGATCCGGACGTCCTCGATGCGCTGCCGGGCCATGGGTGGGGGCGCCGCCGCGGGCGGCCTAAAGTCCCAATTCCTGTCGGGCTTGGGTCACAACCGGGCTGGCGGCCAGCACGGCGGGTGGGGGGGGTGCCGTCAGACCGAGACGCGCGGCCCGGGCTCGCAGGCCGAGCGCGAGCAGGGCCGCCATTTCGGACTGGGCCGCCGCGCGGTCCGCGGCGGCGACCGCCTCCGCCGGCAGGGCGCGTCGGCCGGCGGACAACACCTCTTTTTCGGCCAAGAAAAGCGTGAGTCCGGCGCCCAGCGCCTCGACGTAATCACGCAGGCGCGCCGGCGGCGCGTAGACCAAGCCCTGGCCCGCCGGGTATGGGGTGAATTCCATGAACGCGCGCAGCTGCGCGCCGAAATCGGCCAGCGCCTGGTCGGCGGTGGCCGGCGTCCAGCGTGCGGCAAAGACCTTGCGCTCACGGAATTTCTTCACCTCCCACACACGCAGCCCAAGCTCATAGTCGGCATGCTTTTGCTCCAGCGAACCGATGAACACGTAGTCCAGACCGCCCTCGGTGGAGTCGACCAGCTGGCGGATGTGCTCGGGCACCCACTCGGCGTTGAACACGACGTAGCGGTCATGCTGGACCGTGGCGGCCACCGCGACCGACGTGTAATGGGCGCTGAACAGGAGGGTTTCCGAGAGCCACAGCGGGATGCCGCGCGACATCCGGGCCAGGTCGTCCTCGGGCTGCTCCATCACCGCCGCGGGGTCCTTGATCCCGAGCAGGGAGAGCTGGCCAAAGGCCACCCGGCGCAACCGGCCTTCCTTCGGCGGCAGCAGGCCGGGCAGCCGCTCCAGTCCGTAGAACCAGATCGGTTTGCTAATCGTGATGAGATCGATCTTGTGCGCGCTTGGATCGGCGGCCGCCGCGGGCGGCACCGGGGCGCTGGTGCCCTCGGCTTCCAGCAGCATCATGTCGGCAATGACATTGGAGAAACCAAACAGGCGCTCCTGCAGCTCCGGCCGGTTGAGGGCGAAGAGGAGGTCGAGCACGTGCTGCGCCGGCTGGGGCTCGCGCACGGCCAGATAAGCCTGCAGGAGGTTGAACCCGGTGGCGGGGCCGTGGCGTTCGGCGTCGTACCGGGGCGCGATCAATTCGATGATTTCGTGGGTATGACCGGTCACGCCCAGGTCGCCGGAGATGGTCACGAGCACATCAGGGCGATCCCCCGCCGTTGCCAGCACCTCCTCGTAGATCGCCATGGCGGCGGCCGGCTGCTTGCGCTCGAGTTCCTCGCGCGCCTGTCTGAGGCGGGCGAGGACGCCGGCGCCGGCCGGCGCCGGCGCTGCCGCGGCCGGTGTCGGAGCCAGGAGTTCCGGCTCAGGCGCCGCCGGGGCGGCCTCCGCGGCCGGCGAGGGCGCCGCCGGGCGGGGCGCCGGAGATTTCGGCAGGAACCGGTCGAGCAAACCCATGGGTAATGAGAAAAGCGTCCGCGTTCGCGCAGGCGACGCAAAATTTGCCTGCCCGGGCCGCCTGGAGTTCCGCCCGGCCGAACTGTCTCCCGGGCCGGCCGCCTTTCCCGTTTGACCTGTCCCCGCCCGCGGGTACTTAGCAGCGTTCCTGCGCGTTGAACCGGGTCCACATCAAAACCTACGGCTGCCAGATGAACGCGCGCGACAGCGAGGCGGTCGCCGCCATGCTGCGCGCCCGCGGCTACCGTCTGGTCGCCGACGAGGACGAGTGCGACATCCTGTTGCTCAACACCTGCAGCATCCGCGACCTGGCCGAGCAGAAGGCCCTCGGCAAGGCCGGCTACCTGCTGGCCCGCAAACACCGCCAGCCGCAGTTCATCCTCGGCATCCTCGGTTGCATGGCCCAGAACCGCGGCGCGGCGCTGCTCGACCAGCTGCCCGACGTGGACCTGATCGTCGGCACCCAGAAGTTCCACCAGGTGCCCGGGTACCTCGACAACCTGCGCGCGGCGCGGGAGGCGGGCGTGCCGGTGGGCGCCACGATCGTCGACACCGCCGCCGAGGCCGGCTCGCAGAACACGATCCACGACCACGTGCTGGCCGAGCGCCAGGTGACCGCCTTCGTCTCGATCCAGCAGGGCTGCAACATGGATTGCACCTTCTGCATCGTGCCGAAGGTGCGGGGCGACGAGCGGTCGCGGCCGATGGACGCCATCGTGGCCGAGAGCCGCGCACTGGTCGACCGGGGGGTGCGCGAGATCACGCTGCTCGGCCAGATCGTCACCAGCTACGGCCGGCGGGATTACGTGCACACCGGCGGCCAGACGCCGTTCGTCCAGCTTCTCGAAAAGCTCCACGCGATCGACGGGCTGGCGCGCCTGCGCTTCACCTCGCCGCATCCGCGCGGCTTCAAGCGGGACCTGGTCGAGGCCTACGGCCGCCTGCCCAAGCTTGGCGATTACGTGCATCTGCCGCTGCAGTCCGGCAGCAACTGCATCCTGCGGGCGATGAACCGCCCCTACACCCGCGAACGCTACCTCGAGATTGTGGCCGCGCTGCGCCGGGTGCGGCCCGAGATGCACTTCTCCACCGACATCATCGTGGGCTTCCCCGGGGAGACCGAGGAGGACTTCGCGCAGACGCGCGAGCTTTTCGCGGCCGTCAACTACGACATGGCCTACATCTTCAAGTACTCGGTCCGCAGCGGCACGGCGGCGGCGGCGATGCCGGGGCAGGTGCCGGACGAGGTGAAGGAGGAGCGCAACCAGATCCTGCTGCGCCTCCTGGAACAAAATTCCCGGCGGCGGAATCACGCGCTGATCGGCACGGTGCAGGAGGTGCTGGTGGAGGGGCCGGACCGGAAGGGCCTGCGGTACCTCGGCCGCACCCGCGGCAACCGCACGGTGCATTTCGCCGCCACCGAGCGCCAGATCGGCGTGCTCGCGCCGGTGCGCATCGCGCGCGCCACGCCGGCCGCGCTTTACGGCGAACTGGCCCCCGCCGGAGTGGAGTCTTGACCGCCCGCCGGTCGCGCTGAAATTTGTTGGTCTTCCGGCCGCCCGCAGCTGAATCTCCGCTCCGCATGTCGCTTTTCCTCGCCACCCTGCTTTCCGGGCTCTTCCTCGTCGTGCTCGGCGTGCTGTTGCTGCTCAACAGCCCGGTGGTGATCTCGGCTCTCCGGGCGCTGCCCCGCTCGCCGGTCGGCGCGCTCGTGTTGTTTGGCGGCGGGGTGTTGTGGTTCCTGGTCCGGGTGGCCAACATGGGGGCGGCCGACCGGATCCTCGGCAATTCGAACGTCCCCTGGGTGCTGGGGTTCGCCGCCCTCGGGGTCCTGGCGTTCCGCTACGTGCCGGATTTCCTTGCGGTGCGCGGCCTCAGCATCCTGCTGCTGCTCACCGCCACGCCGCTGCTCGGCGCCTCGTTCATGCGCTACGAGCCGCAGGACTATCCGTTGAAGGTGCTGTCCTACCTCGCGATCATTGCCGCCCTGTATCTGGCGGCGGTGCCGTACCGCCTGCGGGATTTCCTCCAGTGGCTGTTCGCGCGGCCGGGCCGGGCCCGGGCCGTCGGCGCAGCGTTGCTCGCGGGCGGCATTTTGCTCAACCTCGTGGCTCTCACTTACTGACCCCATGACCCCGCCTCCGAAGCAAGCCCACGGTCTGCTGATGTTGATCGCCGGTCCCACCGGCACCGGCAAGACCACGTTGTGCCGGCGGCTGGTCGCCACCCATCCCCAGATCGAGCGCATCGTCACCTGCACCACGCGCCCGCCCCGGGAAGGCGAGAAACACGGCGTGGACTACCTTTTCCTCAGCAACGCGGAATTCGACGCCGCCCTGGCGAACGACGAGTTCCTCGAGTGGGCGCAAGTGCACACGGCGCGTTACGGCACCAAAAAGGGCGCCGTCTTCAACCGGCTCGCGCATAACGCCGACCTGGTGGTCAACGTGGATGTCCAGGGGGCGCGCGCCTACCGGCAGACGTTTGAAAGCCACTCCACCATGCGCGGACGCCTCATCACCGTGTTCATCATGCCGCCGAACATGGAGACCATTTACGACCGGCTGCTCACGCGCGGTCAGGAGACGAAGGAGCAGATCGAGCGGCGGATGAAGACGGCGTTGTACGAGGTCGAGCAATGGGCGCAGAGCGACTACTGCATCGTGACCGGCACCAAGGACGAGGATTTCGCGCGGCTGGAGGGCATCTGGCTGGCGGAAAAGTGCCGTGTCACCCGCCTGCGTCAGACCGTGGCGTCGGCTGACTCCCGCCTGCCCTTCACCCGGTGAGCGGCGGCGGCGCGCCTCACTCCCCCAGGTAGCGTTCCACCCGCGCGCGCCAGGCGTCGCCTTGCACGTGCTCCAGCAGCGCCACGTCGATGGCCTCCCGTAGGGGACTGTGCTGCGGCAGGACGATCGCATAGTTGGCCGGCTCGAAGGTCACCGGCAGCAGCACAAGCTCCGGATGATTCTGGATCGCATACTTCAGGATCGGAGTGTCGTAAACGCAGGCGGCTGCCGCCCCGGTCTCCACCGCCGCCACCGCCTCGCCGATCGTGTCCACGGAATCGGTGCGGATGTTCCGGAGGCGCAGATAATCTTCGGCGGTGGATCCGCGCACGACGGACACGACCTGGCGCCGCAGATCCGCCGGACCCCGGATCTCCGTGTCCAGCCGGTGCTGGGTGAGTGACGCGGCGATCGTGGCGGTGAATCCGGAGATCAGGCCGACGCTGGTGAACATCCAGACGATCGCCACGAGTCGGCCGCCGAGGGATCGCGGGGCTTTGTCGCCGTAGCCCACGGTGGTCATGGTCACCGCGGACCACCAGAAGGCGGCGCCGAGGCCGGCCGCGGCGGAGCCGCCGAACTGTTCCGGATTGGCGCGGCGCTCAAACAGCCAGACGCCGACCGCCGCCCCGAACAGAACCACCGTGAGCGCGGCGACGAGATGGAGAAATCCCCAGGAGAAGAATGTCGCCAGCGTCGCCCGCCAGCCGCTCTCCAAGGAGCGCGGCACGGCAATGCTCAGGCCGGAATCGAAAAACGGCTGGGAGAAATCGACCTGCTGCTCGCGGTCGGACGTCACGGTGACCGCGGCCACCGCGGCGTCGAAGCGGCCCGCGGCCACGCCGTCCACCAGCGCCTCCGGCGTCCGGACCTCGCGGAACTCATAGTGCAGTCCCAGTTGGGCCGCCACGTCGCGCCAAAGATCAACGCTCAAGCCGGTCCAGGTGCCGTCGGGTTCCCGCATGACAAACGGCGGGGCGACCTTGGTGCCCACAATCAAAACTCGGGGTGGCGGCGCGGCCACGAGCGAGAGGGGAAGCACCCACAGCAGCCAGGGCAGGAAGCGGTATTTCATACGGAGATGTTGTGCGGCCGGCCGGGGACGGCAACTCGCCCCCTCCCGCCGGCGCTTACAGAAGAGACGTGGGCAGCGCCTCGTCGGTGGCGGTGGGTCGCCCCGCGCGGCGGCGTCCCGCGGCCGCTTGGAGCGCGGCGGCCAGGTCGGCGGCGGGATGGAAACGATAGATCCGACGCTCCCGGGTCACGGTAAGCAAGTCGCGCCGGACGAGATCAAACAGATCATCCCGTGCCGTCTGATGGGTGACGCCGTGGCTGTGCTGATGGCGGGCGATGCCAAAGACGGTCTCCGGATCGTGGAGGGCGCGGCAGACCACCGCCTGCTGGCGTCGGTTGAGCAGGGCGAATACACGCCCCTGGCGGCTCCCTTCCTCCAACTCGCGGTGTTTTCGCTCCTGCCGCTCCCGGTCGGCGCGCAATCCGGCGCGGATCGCCTCTCCCTGGTGTAAGACGAAGTAGGTCAGGTCGTAATCATCCGTCTCCGTTTCTTGGAACGCGCGGACGTAACGTGCCGGATCGGCGGCAAGGTGCGGAGAAATAGGGAGCCGGGAAAAAAAACCGTAGCCCTGCCGCCACACCGACCAGTAGAAGAGGGCCCGGGCGGTCCGCCCATTGCCGTCGACAAACGGGCGGTCATGCGCCAGCCAGAAATGCAGCACAACCGCCCGCAGCACCGGATGCAAGAAACCCCCGGGGAACGCTCCGTTGGCGAAGGCGCACAGCTGGTCGAGGCGGGTGGGAAGGTCGTCTGCCGCCGGCGGCTCATAATCCCCGGTCCCGGTTGCCTCACCTCTCCCGCGCAGGCGACCCGGCATACCCGCCGCCAGCGTGTCGGTGGTGATCCGGCGATGGAGATCCTGCAGTCGCGTTGGCGTGAGCGGTTGGCCGGCGAGCTCGCGGAGCTGAACCAAGGCCCCGAAAAGATTGCAGACCGTCCGCTCCTCGACGCTCCGTGGCGGCCGGCCGCCGCGGACCATCTCCCGCGCATCCTCCAATCCGACGTCCGCGCCCGCCAGCGCCGCCGAACCCACCGCCTCGCGCAACAACGCGCTCGCCACAAACCGGTCTTTGTTGCCCGCCTCCATCGGCCCGCCCGCGCCCCGATCCAGATCATGCAACAGCCCGTCCAGCGCCGCCGGCCGTCCACAACCGAAGATCGCCGGCCCCCCAGGTCCCACGGCCCGCAGATGAGCCAAGCGGACCACCTTCAATGCCGCCCACCATGCTTCGTGGCTGATTCCACCAACTGTTGGCTCTAGCCTCAGCTCGTCCCAGTGCTGATATCGATCGATCGGGACCAATCGCTCAAATGCCTCCATTATCGCAGCCCATTGCTGCGGAACGATATCAATATAATGTGGGGGGCGACCCAAGTGTTTTTAGTTTAATGCTATTATTTAAATAAATAGCATAAGTCAATGACGATGTAATCCTAATTATTTCACAATTAGTATAAATAGCCTCATACAATGCCTCAAGCGTTGCCAAGTTGGCCCACGTCCGCCTTTTGACTGACTCCAGAAAGCTAGACTGCCGTCTGCGGACGCGAAGGCTCCGGCCAATCGAGGTGGAAGAACCTGCCGCGCGGCTGATCGACCCGCTCGTAAGTGTGGGCGCCGAAATAATCTCGCTGAGCCTGCAGCAGGTTGGCGGGCAGGCGCGCGGCACGGTAGCCGTCATAATATGCCAGGGCCGAGCTGAAGGTTGGCGTCGGCACGCCGTGCCGCACCGCCAGCGCCACCACCGTGCGCCAGTTCTCCTGCGCCTTTTTCACTGTGCCGTTGAAATAGGGATCCAGCAGCAGATTCGCGAGGCGGGGGTTGCGGCCGTAGGCCTCGGTGATCTTCTGCAGAAACACCGCCCGGATGATGCAACCCCCGCGCCAGATTTGGGCGATTGCGCCGAAGTCGAGGGTCCAATGGTACTCCTTCTCCGCCTCGCGCATCAACTGGAAGCCCTGGGCGTAGGAGCAGATCTTGGAACAATAGAGTGCGTCGTGAATGCCTCTGATCAGCGCCTGTTTCCTGCCGGCAAAGCGCTTTCGTCCCGGACCCTTGAGGATCTTCGCGGCGGCAACCCGCTCCTCTTTGACCACCGACAGACAGCGGGCAAACACCGCTTCAGCCACGGTCGGCGCGGGCACCCCCATGTCGAGGGCGTTGACGCTCGTCCATTTGCCCGTCCCCTTCTGGCCCGCCGCGTCGAGGATCACATCCACGAGGGCCTTCTTGCGGGTCACCGGATCCTGCTGCTGCAGGATATCGGCGGTGATCTCGATCAAATACGAATCCAGTGTGCCTTGGTTCCATTCCGCGAACACCGCGCCGATTTCCGCCGCCTTCATCCCCAACAGGCCGCGCAGCAGGTCATAAGCCTCGCAGATCATCTGCATGTCGCCGTACTCGATGCCGTTGTGGACCATCTTCACATAATGGCCCGCGCCATCCGGACCAATGTACGTGGCACAAGGCACGCCGCCCCGGATGGGCTTGCCCGGTGCGGCTCCGGTCAAGGGGCGGCCCGACGCGGCGTCCACCTTCGCCGCGATCGCGTTCCAGATCGGCTCCAGCTCCTTGTACGCTGCGGGATCACCGCCGGGCATCAGTGCCGGCCCGAAACGGGCCCCGGTCTCCCCGCCGGAGACGCCCGAGCCGATGAATCGCAATCCTTTCTCACGCAACGCCTTCTCCCGGCGGATTGTGTCTGTCCATTTCGCATTGCCGCCGTCGATTATGATATCCCCCGCGGCGAGCAAGGGCACAAGGCTCTCGATCACCGCATCGGTGGGCGCGCCGGCTTGCACCAAGATGACGATCTTGCGCGGCGTGGCGAGAGACTGGACAAACTCCTCCAAGGTCGGAGTGCCAACCAACCCGCCCGGAGTGTCGGGGTTGTCGGCGACGAATTTCGTCATTTTCTCGGTGGTGCGGTTGTAGACCGAGATGCGGAAACCGTGGTCGGCGATGTTGAGCGCGAGATTCTGTCCCATCACCGCCAGGCCGATGAGACCGATGTGGGATTGGCCGTTTGTCATAAGCAATGGCCCATTGGACCAAAACGCCGGCCGATGCCAAACATTTCTCCCGGCCGCCCCGGGGAAATCACCAATGCGCGGTCGGCGCTGACGGGAAGAACGGCGCGATTTCGTCGACCAGCGGCGTGAGGAATTTCGGCTCGTTCCGCTGATACACCCAGCTGAAGCAGATGACCATCAGGGTGACGAAGATAATCGTGCCCAGGATGAATTTGTTCATCTTCGCCGCTTCCTTGATCACGATGATGGCCACAATAATCACCAGAATGCCCAGGCCCAGGTTGATCAGGTTCCTTCTGGGCAGGTTTTGCAGCTTCGCCAAGGCCGTGACCGCTAAAAATAGCATCGCCCTTCAATCTACCCACAACCGCCCGGGTTTCGAGCCGATTGTCCGCCCGCACCCGTTTTATCTTTTTCTTTAATGCCTCGCGCGGGCTCCCCAGCCTCCCCCCGGCCCGCCACCCAGACGGAGGCCCCGGTGGCGTAGTGCTCCTTCTTCCAGATCGGCACGCGGCGTTTGAGTTCGTCGATGATGTACTGGCAGGCGCCGAATGCCTCCGCCCGGTGCTCGGCAGTCACCCCGACCCAAACCGCCAGATCGCCGAGTTGCAACGTCCCCACCCGGTGGGCACAGGCGGCGGAGAGCACGGCGAATTTGTCGCGCGCCTCGGCCAACACCCGTTCCCCCTCCTTCTCGGCGAGTTCCCGAAAGGCCTCATATTCCAGCGCCCGCACCTCAAGGCCCTCGTTGCGGCTGCGCACCCGCCCTTCAAACGTCACGAATCCCCCCGCACGAAGGTCGAGCATTTCGCGCCGGAGCGCGTCCGGGTCCAGCGGAGTGGAAGTGATCCGGAACATGGCCCCTCCTAGCCCCCGGCAAACGGCGGCAGAAACACCAGCCGGACACCATCCCGCAACGGCGCATCCCACGCCGCGAGTTCGCCGTCGAGCGCGACCCGCGCGCGCCCCACCGGCAGCGTGAATCCGTGGCGGCCCGCCAGTTCCTGGTAGAGCGCCGCCGGCGTCGCCGCGGCCGTCTCCACCGACTCTTCCGCCCGCCGCGCCTGCTCCCGTAGCAGGGCGAAATACTGGACATGGACGTGTTTCATCGGTTTGCGCGGTAGTGGTGCTTGCCGCCGGTCTTTTCCAGCAGCCGCACGTCCCGGATGACAATGCCGTGCGACACCGCCTTGGCCATGTCGTACAGTGTCAGCGCCGCCACACTCGCGCCTGTCAGTGCCTCCATCTCGACACCGGTTTTGGCATGCGTCCGCACCCGGCAGTGAATCCCCGCCGTGCGCCGGCCCGGTCCGAGCTCGATGGTCACGCGGCAGTCCTCGATTGGGAGCAGGTGGCAGAGCGGGATCAGTTCGCTCGTCCGCTTGGCCGCCATGATGCCGGCCAAGATCGCCGTCTGGAAGATCGGCCCTTTCTTGGTCGCGATGTCGCCCGCCGCGAGCCGCGCGCCCAGCGCCCCCGGCAGCGAGACCACTGCGCACGCGTGGGCGGTGCGCCGGGTGACGCGCTTGCGGCCGACATCCACCATCGCCGGCCGGTTCTTCCGATCCACATGGGACACCATGCGGGCTAATTTCGCGCAAAGCCGCCGGGGCGCAACGGGTTTTTGCGGCGCGCCGGCCGGAGGATCACGCCCACGGCCAGTAGCGGGCCCTCGTGCCGGCGTCCAGTTCTTGCGGACCGGCGGGCAACTCCAGAAACCCGTCCGTGCCGGTCAAGCCCGCGAAGTCTCCGGAGGTGTTGACGGCCGCCGGCGTCGCCCGCCGCGTGGCGTCGTCATCGGCGGCGAGCT
>Ga0335078_10004476_pt1 | contig 20707 bp, 13 predicted proteins | sample Lox_Sample_32_FD_206711 | JGI IMG/M metagenome (GOLD analysis project Ga0335078, IMG submission 206711) | Soil microbial communities from Loxahatchee National Wildlife Refuge, Florida, United States - Lox_Sample_3.2 | ecosystem: Environmental > Terrestrial > Soil > Wetlands | place: USA... | reverse complement strand
GAACCGCATCAATATCTTCGCGAATTAGAGCACCCAGATGGGGCATGTCTCAGGCTGCGATAGCCGTGGTCGGAATCTGCAGAGCCTCATCTCGCAGATTCTGAAACAGAATACTCGTCAAGTACCGTTCTCCAAAATCCGGAAGAACCACAACCATCAGCTTGCCGGCGTTTTCTTTTCTGGCAGCCACCTTGACCGCGGCTACCACCGCTGCCCCGGAAGAGATTCCCACCAGCAGTCCTTCTTCTTTGGCCAACCTCCGCGCCATTTCAATGGCTTCGTCATTCGTGACCGTAACAATTTCGTCTATGTAATCGGTCCGCAAAATGCTGGGCACGAATCCTGCGCCGATGCCCTGAATCTTGTGTGGCGCCGGTTTTCCTCCCGACAGAACCGCGCTGTCAGCGGGTTCAACGGCAACCGCTTTGAACGACGGCTTCTTCGGCTTGATGTACTCGCATACACCGGAAATCGTGCCGCCCGTGCCGATGCCCGAAATCAGAATATCCGCGCGCCCATCCGTGTCGTTCCAGATCTCCGGGCCGGTAGTTTCGAAGTGAATCTTGGGATTTGCCGCATTATCGAACTGCTGCAGCATGTAGCTGTTGGGAGTCTTGCCCACAATCTCCTCAGCCTTCGCGATTGCGCCCTTCATCCCGTTAGGCCCCGGCGTGAGCACGATTTCCGCGCCAAAAGCCAAAAGCAAAACCCGCCGCTCCAGGCTCATCGTGTCGGGCATGGTAAGAATGAGCTTGTAGCCTTTTACCGCCGCCACGAATGCCAGGCCAATGCCAGTATTTCCGCTGGTTGGTTCAACCAGCACAGTCTTGCCGGGCTTGATCTTGCCCGCTTGCTCAGCTGCCTCGATCATGCTGACCGCAATGCGGTCCTTGACGCTGTTGCACGGGTTGCGGCTTTCCAGCTTGGCAACTACCTCTGCAACACAACCTTCCGTTACCTTGTTCAGCCGCACCAGTGGCGTATGGCCGATCAGTTCTGTGACATCCTTGGCAATTTTCATCAGTCGACCCTTCTTTCCACACCTTACCTGAATACACTTGGACGCACTCAAACTCAGATAAAGCATCTGATGCACGGCTCTCAGCCGAAGAAGCAGGATTGTAATCCGCCGATGCTCAGCACACTGTGATCGAGGGCCGGGACCACTGCGCCCTCCACACTTAACGTTGCATCCAATTTCCATCGAAAGGAACAATCATGAAAGTCGGATTCATCGGTCTGGGCAAGATGGGATCGGGCATGGCGCGCAATTTGCTCAAAGCAGGGCACAATCTCATCGTTTATAACCGCACCCGCAGTCACGCTGAACCATTGGAACGCGAAGGCGCCAAAGTCGCCGCTATTCCCGCAGATGCGGCCGGCGGAGTCCAGGTGCTGATCACGATGCTTGCAGATGATCATGCTGTAGAGGAGATGCTTACCGGCGAGAATGGCGCCATGGAAGCCCTGGCTCCGGGAGCGGTGCATATTTCCATGAGCACTATCAGCGTGGCGCTTTCGCGCAAGCTCGATCAACTGCATCAGGAGAAGCAGCAGTGTTACGTGGCTGCGCCCGTTTTTGGACGGCCTGACGCCGCCGCCGCAGCCAAGCTGTTTATAGTTGCCGCAGCCAAGCCCGAGCATATCAATGAATGCCGCACTTTGTTCGAAGCCATGGGCCAGAAGCTGTTCGTGGTGAGCGATCAACCCGCCGCGGCAAATCTTATGAAGTTGAGCGGTAATTTTCTAATCAGCACCGTCATTGAAAGCCTGGCAGAGACCTTCGCTCTCATCCGCAAAGCCGGTCATGATCCGGCGAAATTTCTCGAGGTGATGACTGAATCGCTCTTCAACGCGCCTGTATACAGGAATTACGGCGCGATGATCGCAAGCAATAAATTCGAACCGGCCGGATTCAAACTCCCTCTTGGACTGAAAGATAACCGCCTGGTGCTCGCCGCCGCCGAGGAAAACTCAGTTTCGATGCCCATCGCAAGCCTCATTCGCGACCGGTTTCTGAGCGCGCTGGCGAATGGCCTGGGAGAACAGGACTGGGCGGCCATCGCTCGGGTTTCATACGAGAATGCCGGATTGAAGTAAGCAGCATGAATTCAGTCGATTTTAAGAACCACTTTTCCGAAGTTCTTTCCACTAGCGAGCAGTTGATAAGCATCCTTGGCACCGGCCATCGGGAACACCTTCCCAATCACCGGCTTCAAGTGTCCCTCGGACGTCCACTTCGCCAGCTCATCCCACGCCTGTTTCATTAATTCGCGGTTTGTAGATAGATAAGTCAGCCATAACCCGTGCACGCTCGCACCTTTTGCATACAACAGGCCCGTGTCAAGTTCCGGTTTTTGTCCGGTTGCCGACCCGTAAACCACCACGCGCCCAAAGTCGCGTAAGCACCGGACGCTCTTCCCCACGTGCTCTCCGCCCAGCATCTCAAATACGGCGTCCACTCCCTCGCCCCCTGTTAGTTCCTTGATCGCTTGCTCGTAATCCTGCCGCTTGTAGTTGATGCCATGGTCTAAACCCAGCTCTCTTACCTTTGCCAATTTTTCATCAGATGAAGACGTGCCATACGTCTCGACTCCGATCAGCCGCCCGATCTGCACCGCCGCGGTGCCGACCCCGCCGGCCGCCGCGTGGATCAGAACACCAGGACGGACGTTAGCATTCCGCACCAGCAACCCCGCTTTCCAGTAGGCGAAATACGCGGTGAAGTAGTTGACTGGGAATGCCGCGCCTTGTTCCGCGCTCCAGCCATCCGGAACCGGCCAGAGCAGCTCTTTATGCGCGGCAATCCGCTCCGCAAAACCGCCCCACTGCATGTACCCCATCACCAGCCGTCGGTCGCCGGCCCGAATTCCGCAGAATTCCCTGCCGGCCACGAGCGGTGGCTTCGGTGCTCCGGGATACCCACCGCGCATGGTCATGACGTCCGCAAAATTCAGCCCGCCTGCCTGCACTTCGACAGCTGCCTGATCGTTTTTCACTTCAGGTTCGGGAACTTTACGAACCTCGAGCACATCCGCTTCGCCCAGCTTTGTGATCACCACCGCGTTCATAGGTCGAGTTTAGCAACGCCAGAAGCCAGACCGGCACCCGGATGGAACATCACGTTCGTCTGTGACTTCGGTAAGCCTCCGGCAGCTCACGCCGGGTATATACTTTACGAGATAACATCTGTCTTTTCTGTCCGCCCTTGGGACAGAGCGGAGCTGCCGGCTTACTTATTCATTCATACTGCTCCGCATATTAGATCACCGGGTGCGAGTCAATAGAGGTAGTGGCTACCGGTGCGGGACTCCTGCTGGTGGATTCCCGAGGAGGTCCTTAAATGGACTTAATATTTGTTCGTCTTCTTTTTATTCTCTTTGTAACCGCCACTTGTTACGTTCTTCAGCCTTTCAATCTGCACCGCCCTTCATATGATGCGGCGTTGGGGTTGGGGCTGGGGCTCGCCATCGTGGTTTTCGAATGGCGCCTGCGGAGCGTCAGCCTCAAGCGGTTAATCGGCGCTGCCATCGGCAGCATCCTTGGCATTTTTGGTGCCTATCTTTTTGCTCTGGTCATCCGCAACAGCATTGTTCCCGGACCCACCCAGAGCTTCCTGCAGATCATGGTCATGCTGCTGATGGCATACGTCGGTTTGATTGTCGGAGCCAACAAGGGCGATCTGCTCAATCTGGCAGCCTTAGGCGGCATTTTCGGCGGTGAAAAGCAATCGAAGAAAAGCTACAAAATTCTGGATACCAGCGTCATCATCGATGGCCGCATCGCTGACATCGCGGAGACCGGTTTTCTCGATGGCACCATCGTCATTCCCCAGTTCGTGCTGCGCGAGCTCCAACTCGTGGCCGATTCCGCCGACTCTCTGAAGCGAAACCGCGGCCGCCGCGGTCTGGACGTTCTCCAGCGCCTGCAGAAAATCGCGTCCGTTCAAATCCAGATCGTGGAAGACGATTTTCCCACCGTTCGGGAAGTGGACCTGAAGCTCATCGAACTCGCCAAGCTGTACGAAGGCAAGATCATCACGAACGATTTCAACCTGAACAAAGTCGCCCAGTTGCAGGGTGTCGACGTCTTGAACATCAACGAGCTTGCCAATTCCCTGAAGCCGATCGTATTGCCGGGTGAGACGATGAAAGTCTTCATCCTCAAAGAGGGCAAGGAGTACAACCAGGGCGTCGCTTACCTCGATGATGGCACCATGGTCGTGGTCGATAATGCCCGCAAAATGATCGGCAAGACTGTCGACGTTTCCGTTACGTCTGTCCTGCAGACGACTGCGGGAAAGATGATCTTCGGCAAGTGGGATGAGCGGGCAATTTCGCGCGCGGAAACTCGCGCAGTTGCAACTACAACCACCGTGACCGTCGTGCCCACGCCTGAGCCGAAGAAACCGCAACCAATCGCAGCCGACAGGCCAAATGAATAGCCATTAGAACGGCTTAAGGCTGAGTGCTGGATAACGGCGTAATCGAACTGACGTTTATCACATTTCCTTGAAGTGTCCCGGAAATCGTTGCGCGTTCTCCCGCTACCACAGAAATCTGGTCCTCCATTCCTTTCAGCGCGTACGTCGTGTCTCCATTTAGCAGGCTGTACTTCCCGCCATTCCGCGTACACGCACGCACGCACTCCGCGGCGCTCTTGCTCGTATCCACGTGCTTCGCCCCACAGCGGTCGTCGCTCACCAGCCCTGTAAAGTTGCGCAATGCGGGCTCGCCTGATTGCGTTGCCGTTCCGCCTTCTTCATCCGGGGACAGAGTTCGTGCCACCGCAAATGTCAAGGTTGCTCCCGCGAAAAGGACCGCCAATGCGAGCGCGGCCAGCACCGCAGTCGTCATGCAGAAGGTGATCAGCCCCACCCACGATCTTTGACCTTTCGCTGCGCGGTTCTTCACTTTGCCTCCCCGTTGCGGTCCGCCATCTGTCGCCAGGCCGCAAGCGCTTTTCTTGGTTGGCAAAATTGATGCCAGAGTTGCATCCCATCGGCATGCTCACAAACCCCTGATAGCAAGGCGTGGTAATATGGCGGCTCTCTGCCAGGAAAAAGAGTGCGGCAATATCTTCATGAGCCCTGGGCAGAATCCACCTAGAGTAAAGCCTGTAAAGGAGCTGGCATGAAACGCGTCACTGGCATTGGCGGCATTTTCTTCAAATCTGACGATCCCGAGCGCCTTTATCAATGGTACGAAAAGCATCTCGGTATCGTGCGTGACTCACATGGGCAAGGAGCCTCATTCCCTTGGCGCGATCCTGACCATCAAAGCCAGGAAGGCATGACCGTTTGGTCAATCTTTCCAAGCTCAACCAAGTACTTCGGTGCCAGCCGCGCCGCACACATGATCAACTATCTTGTAGACGACCTTGACGGACTGCTTGACGCGCTAAAAAAAGAAGGGGTTGACATCGACCCGCATCGCGAAGACGCGGACTACGGTCGTTTTGCCTGGATTACCGATCCTGACGGCAACCGCATCGAGCTGTGGGAAGCTCCCAAACAAAAAAGCGGCAGCTGATGCCGTTACAATCTTTTGGTGAACCTTGACGACACCATCGTCGCCATTGCTACGCCTTTCGGCCGCGGCGGTATCGGCATTGTCCGCCTCGCCGGTCCGGAAGCATTGAAGATCGCGGCTCCAATGCTTCGTCTCAAGCACGCCATTGAGCCGGGCCGCGCAATGTTCGGCGACCTGATCGAACCCGATGGCGCAGGCGCCCCCGGCGAAGCTCAGCGCATCGACGAGGTCGTTGTCACCTACTTTGTCAAACCCCACTCCTACACCACCGATCACATCGTCGAAATTTCGGCTCATGGTTCGCCCGTGGTTCTTCGCCATGTGGTTGAGCTCGCCCTGGCTCGCGGAGCCCGTCTCGCGGAACCGGGCGAATTCACCATGCGCGCCTTTCTCAATGGACGCATCGATCTCACGCAGGCCGAGGCCATCCGTGACCTGATCGAGTCGCAAACCCTCTTCCAGGCGAAGATCGCCGCCCAGCAGCTCGAAGGCGTTCTCTCCAAGCGCCTGCACTCAATCAAACAGGGTCTTGTCGAACTCATCGCGCTGCTCGAAGCTGGAATTGACTTCGCCGAAGACGATGTCTCCGTTCTTCCGCCTGACCGCATCCTCGAGCGCATCAAATCCATCCGTGAGCCGCTCAATCAGCTCGCTGCCTCGTTCGCCTACGGAAAAATTGTTCACGAAGGCCTCTCGCTGGCAATCATTGGCAAGCCCAACGTTGGCAAGTCCAGCCTGTTTAATCGCCTGGTTGAACGCGAGCGCGCCATTGTGACTGCGACTCCGGGTACCACCCGTGACCTCGTCAGTGAGACCGTAGCGATCGGTGGCATTCCTGTAAAGCTCATTGATACCGCCGGCATTCGCCTCTCCACCGATGAAGTCGAGAGCATCGGAATCAGAAAATCCCTGGAGACGCTGGCCGACGCCGATCTCGTTCTGCTGGTTCTCGATTCTTCTCAGCCGGTCTCATCCGAGGACGAACAGTTGCTGGCCCAGGTCGAAGGTAAACTCGTGGTCGTAGCAGAAAACAAATCGGACATTGCCTGTGCGGGTTTTGAAGTTCATAACCGTGAGCTGCCCAGAATACGCACCTCAGCCCTGACCGGCGAAGGTATTTCACGGTTACGCGAGCTCATCCTGAAGCACGCTGCCGGTGAAAACATCGCGCCGCCCGAGGCCGGATTCCTCACCAATTTGCGTCACGCAGGCCTGGTTAAGGATTCGCTCTCAGCCCTTGCGGCAGCCGTGACCGCGGTCGAAACCCGCATCCCGCATGAAATGCTTCTGATGGACCTTTACAATGCCTTGCGCCCGCTGGATGAAATCACCGGCGCCACCACCAATGACGATGTCCTTAATTTGATCTTCAGTCGATTTTGTATCGGCAAGTGATGCGCGAGATCTGGCACAAAAAGAAAGCCGCCGCTTGAAGCGGCGGCTGCAAGTCTTAGCGGTCAGAGGCTAACCTCCGGTTCCCACCAACCGTACTGTCTGCGGGCTGCCTCCGCCCTTGTCGTTGGCATCCAGCACCGCCGTGCGTTGACCCGTCGCCTTCGGACTGAAGCTTACTGAAATCGCGCAGCTCGCCCCAGCTCCGAGGCTGGCTCCGCAGGTGTTGTTGGTAATCGTAAAGTCTGCCGCGTCTGTCCCCGCGATCGCGAAAGACGTAATCGCGATCGACACGGTGCCAACATTTGTCATGGTTGTAGTTCTCGCGACGCTCGTCTTGCCAACCTTTATTTGGCCAAAGTTCACCTGGTTCGGAACCAACTGGATGACCGTTCCGGTACCGCTCAGCGAAACCGTCTGGGGACTTCCCGCAGCATTGTCCGTCACCGACAGCGTGCCGCTTCGCTGATTGATCCCGGTGGGAGTAAACGTCACCGAAATCGTGCAGCTTGCCCCTGCCGCTACCGTCGTTCCGCAAGTGTTGGTTTGGGCAAAGTTTCCGGTTGTGGCGATCGAGGTGATCGTCAATGTTCCAGTGCCGATGTTCTTCAACGTCACATTCTTGGCAGCGCTCGTCGTGTTATAGAGCTGTACCGGGAATGTCAGGCTGGTGGGTGTCAGCTGGACGATCGGAGAAGTCGCCACGCCCGTGCCACTCAGGCTGACGCTCTGCGAGTTGCCCGCAGCATTGTCCGTCACCATCAATGTCCCATTGATTGCTCCTGACTGCGTGGGCGTAAACGTCACGCTGATCGTGCAGCTCTGCCCCGCCGCCAGTTGCGCCTGGCAGGTTGTGGTCTTGCTGAAGTTGCTGCTCAGGGTAATGTTGGTAATAGTCAGCGTTGCTCCGCCGGTGTTCGTGAGCGTTACCAGTTGCGGCGCGCTGCTTGAGCCGACATTGACATTTCCGAAATTCAGGGCGCTCGGCAACAGCGATGCCCCTGGCAGTGGAGGGCCCGTGTTCAGCAATATGCTGACCGCATTCGTGCCTTCGTCGGCCGTCGCAATATCGGGAGTTCCGTTTCCATTGAAGTCGGCCACCACCACCGAATAGGGACTTCCTCCCGTTTCATAATCCACGTGCGTCTGGAATGTCCCGTTTCCGTTGCCCAGCAGCAGGCTCACGGTATTCGTGGTGGTGTTGGCAACCTCGAGATCGAGGATTCCGTCGTTATTCACATCAGCGATGGCCACAGAGTGCGGTTCCACTCCCACGCCGTAATCAACGTGGGTCTGAAATGTTCCGTTTCCGTTCCCCAGCAAGACGCTTACGCTGTTGTCCAGAATGTTCGTGACGGTCAGGTCAAGATTGCCATCGTGGTTCACGTCGGCAACCCCTAAAGCAACCGGTTCTCGCCCGGTCGCGTATGTCGTCTGCGCCTGAAATGTTCCGTCTCCCTTGCCGAGAAGAATGCTGACCGTATTCCCCGATGAATTGGCGATCGCCAGATCCGGTTTGTTGTCGTTATTGAAGTCTGAGATCACCACAAAGTGCGGCGCCTGGCCTGTGGCGTAACTAACCTGCGACTGGAAGCTGCCGTCGCCATTACCCAACAGGACGCTCACGGTACCGTCGCCCAGGTTCGTCACCGCGAGGTCCGGTTTTCCGTCGAGATTCACGTCCCCGGTGGCCACTGCGGTGGGCTCTCGCCCGGTCGCATAGTCTACATGGCTCTGGAAAGTCCCATCGCCGTTTCCCAGTAAGGCGCTCACTGTGTTGGCGCCAAAATTGGCTATCGCAAGATCGGCATTGGCATCGTGGTTAAAATCGGCGGTGGCGACGGAATAGGGAACCGAACCACGACTTCCTGCTCCCGAAGCGTAATCCACATGGGGCTGGAACCCACCACTGCCATTCGCCAGCAGAATGCTCACGCTGTTCGCCGCAAGGTTCGCCGTCGCAATGTCGGCTCTGCCGTCATTATTGAAATCAGCGGTCACCAGCGATATCGGTTCCGCCGCGCTGGCATAGTCTAGGCGCGCCTGCAGTGTCCCGTCGCCATTTCCCAGTAGTACGCTGATGCTCTGGCTGAAACCATTGGTGGCTATCGCATCGAGCTTGGTATCAAGATTCACGTCGAAAAGCCCGACAGCCAGCGGATCGGTCCCGACCCCGTAATCGACGTGCGGCTGCAGCGCCCCGCTTCCATCTCCCAGCATCACGCTGACCGTGTCAGCCAACGTGTTCACCAGCACTACGTCCTTGTTGCCGTCGCCATTCAGGTCCCCAATCACGGCTGAATGGGGGCTGTTGCCCGTCGGGTAATCTACGTGGCTCTGGAATGTACCATCTCCATTACCCAGCAACACGCTCACGGTATTACCGTAGCTGTTCGCGACCGCTACGTCGCGATTGCCGTCCGAGCTCAGGTTCCCGATCGCCACAGAAACCGGTTCTACTCCTGTCGCATAAGCCACCCCGGCTTGGAAGGTCCCGTCCCCTTTCCCCAGAAGAACACTGATCGTGTTGTCGACGAAGTTCGCAGTCACCAGATCAAGGATGTTGTCCTTATTCACATCGCCCACGGCTAATGAAACCGGCTCGGTCCCGGTTTTAAACGTAGTCTGCGCCTGGAACGTGCCATCGCCGTTTCCAAGCAGAACGCTGACTGTATTGTCCGCCGCATTGGGCACAGCCATGTCCGCAAACCCGTCTTTATTGAAGTCGCCGGCCACAATCCAATAGGGGGCAGCGCCAACCGGCCAGAATGACTGCGTCTGGAAAGTCCCGTCACCATTGCCCAGAAGAACACTGACATCGTCGTAGTAGTAGTTGGCGACCGCCAGGTCCATCTTGCCGTCATTATTGAAATCAGCTGCCGCAATGCCGATGTCCTGGAGGCCGACCAGAAGCGAGGTCTCCGCTTGAAATGTCCCGTCTCCGTTGCCCAGCAAGATGCTGATGGTGTTGCTGAAATGGCTGGCAATCGCCACGTCGGGATTGCCGTCGCCGTTGAAATCAGCAAACGCGATCGAGTAGGGAGTTTCATCGGTCGCATAATGCGGCGCCACCAGGAACTGCTGCGCCGGCGCCGGCAGCGCAAAGATCGTACCCAACAGGGCAAGTACCGCCATATACTGAACCTTCATTGCTCCCCCTAATTGCCAGTCGCGCCGAAGCCGCTCGGCGCGGGCTTCTACCGCGAGCTGCTCCAAAACTCTGTCTCTTCAAACTGGTCGCTCGGCTTGGCGCCAAAGGTAAATTCCGTTACAAACGCGTCGTTTGAGCCCCCGGAAATCACCTGAAACGCACCCGCGGTGGTCGGAAAATCTGTGGAGCTCGTCAAGCCGGTTACATAAACGTTTGGAGCTCGCCGGGCACCCGAAAGAGCGAGCATCGCGGTGGCTTCTCCCCATTCCCTTCCGGATCCACCCAGGTAAGACGAATACTGTAACTTGCTCCCAACGGTCGGTATGAACACGGTGACAAAGGCGTCCGTGTCGCCGGCATAGCTCTTTTGATAAGCATTCGCTGTGACCGGGAAGTTGAACGAGAACGTGTTCCCCCTGACATACACCGTGCCCACCGCGCTCAACTCAATACTGGTCGCTCCGTCGTCCGCCGTTCCCCCGAGAAAGGTCGAATAGACCAGCGCCGATCCCGTCTGGTTCATCTCCGCAACGAACGCATCATGACCGCCGCCTGCCGCCTTGGCCGGTTGGATAGAGCCTGCCGTGGTGGGGAAGTCCTTCTCCAGCGTCAAACCCACTACGTACGCGTTATCCTGCGAGTCCAGCGCGATCGCGGTGCCGCACGCATCGCAGGGAATGCCATTGCCGGTCCCTCCCAGGTAGGTGGAATAAACGGCGACCGCTCCTGCTGGATCCAGCTTCGTGATGTACGCCGCCGCCGGGGCGCCACTCCCAAGCTGCGTCTGGAAAGCGTTCGGCGACGTAGGAAAATTGGTTGAATCGGTATAGCCGGTGATATAGGCGTTCTGCTCCTGATCGAGTGCGATCGCGTACCCCACATCGCCGTAGCTTCCTCCGACATAGGTCGCATAGTTGACCGAAGAACCTCCGGCATTGACCTCTGCAACGAACGCGTCACCGGCCGGGACCGCCTGGTTGCAGCCTCCACTATCCCCCCCATACGCCGTCTGAAAAGCGCCGGAAGTCACCGGGAAGTCGCTGGAGCAGGTTGTTCCTACGATGTAGGCGTTGCCCACCGTGTCAAGCGCAATAGCATTACCCTGGTCGTAGGCGCTACCGCCGATAAAGCTTGAGTAAATCAGCGACGCTCCGCTCGCATCAATCTCCGCCACAAATCCTTCTCCCGTTCGGCAGTTGCGCCCGCCGCAGAGGGTCTGAAACGCACCCTTGGTAGTCGGAAAGTCGGGCGAATAAGTCTGGCCGGTTACATAAATGTTGTTCGCAGCATCGACCGCCAGCCCATTGACCAGGTCCCGGTTCCTGCCGCCAAAGTACGTGGAATAAATGACGTCGCTGCCGGTCGAGTTCAACTTCGTAATGAACCCATCCCCTAGGGCACAATCCCCTCCGCCGCAGCCGCTCTGGTGTGCATCGCTGCTGATCGGAAAATCTGGCGAAAATGTTTGGCCGCCGATGTAGACGTTTCCGGTGGCGTCGACCGCGATGCCATACCCATAGTCATTCTGGCTGCCGCCTATAAATGTGGAGAAACCTACTGCCGGGTCGATCACCAGCTCCCGGCTGTGGTCATAGGCGCCAAGCTCAAACCTCACCGCCTTGCTGTTCGTTATCCGGAAACACCCATCCACACGAGACTCTGGCGTCGTCGCTGAGGCAGGCTGATAGATGACCGGCTTATGAAAGCGGATATCCGCATCGTGCGCTTGCAGCAGCAAATCGCCGCCCTCTTGTACCCGCGGGACCGCGCGATGGTATTCGTCAAGGTGCTTGCCCAGCGACGCGGTATCGAATGCCACCGTGATGCTCCCTGCGTCCGCGCCCGGAGCAACCACAAAATCGTATTCAAGCTGCCCGTCGTGGCCGTAATAAACCATGTCAATCCCCGGATAAATGTCCTTGTAACGCACGCTTTCATAGCTCGGAACATTGACATGCCACTTGGTCGGATCATTCCCGATCAGGTAGTTGCTCGTGCCGGGAAGTTCGTTCTCGCCCGCAGCCCGGGCGGCTCTGTGCGCGCCGATCAGTTTCATCCGCATGAGTTGTGCGGGGGGATCAGTGTTGGCTCGCGGCGGCAACTCTTTCTTGCCCGGCAGGATTCCCAGGACCGCCTCACTGCTGGTAAGAAAGAGCGTGTAACCGTTTTGGCGCGATAAGAATCGTACTTGGCGATCAGCCTGTCCCACGTTCTTCTCGAACCTCAGTGGGAGTTTGCCTAAGCGTTGCACCGCCTTCGCCCCTGTGGCCGAATTCTCTGGCGGCGCAGACCACGGAGTCGAGGCCACGTCATGGTGTCGCCCCCCCGCCCAGACAACCAACGTCACTGCCAACACAGAAAGCAGAGAAATCGCGGATAAGACCTTCAATGGCTCTCCTGATTCTTGATCGCTCGTTTCTTTCGCTTCAATTCGCGCTTCACGATCAACGGGAGAATTGACGTGCAACGCATGCTTGGCCAACTCCCCAGCTCATCTTCTCGGCGGATTTGCCAGGAACCACGGCGCTGCACTGTCATCCGTCTCGAAGAAATTCACCACTTCATTCGCCACATTTTCTGCCCCAAGCGGGGTTGAGGGGTGAACTCCATCCGGTACAAAGTCCTGGCACGTCCAAACCAAACCGTCCGGTCTGGGCGTCAGCCCATTGCCCCAGTAATACGAAGCCCACGACATCCACGGCGCTTTTACCGGCCCAAGACTCGGGTTGTAATTGAGGTTCGGATCGCCATCCAGCTGGTCCTCGATCGCCCACTTCACCGACCAGCCCTCTTCATATGCATAGGGCTCCGGGTTCGTTTTCTGCGTCAGGCCGTTCGAGTACGCCGCGTAAATCCGGCTCGACAGGTACGACAGTTTCACGTTCGGGAAGAGCACCAATTGGTCTCGCATGATGTCTTCGATCTCTGTCGTTACATTGGCCACGTCCGTCGGGAAGGTGCCGCTGTAAAGAATATCCGTGGGCTCGAACCATATCGCGACCACCTGGTTCGCGGTCACGCCCGCATTAGGCAGGATGTAATTTGTGATCGTCGTCCAGAACGGCGAGTTGACATCATCAAACTCAGACGCGGTCCCGTTACCCTGGCCGCCATTCACCACTACGACGTGCGAATTCTTCGCAGGATCGGCCATCATGTCGAGTACGATTTGTGCCGCTTCCACGTGTACCGTCGACTCACCCATCAGCACGATCACTTCTTTACCGTTAATCGGATCAACCGTTCCGTCCGCATCCAGCGGCTGAATCTGGTCGGCGAGCGTCACTCCATACGAATCCTGACCGGCTGGGCGAATATTGCTGCCATCGGGATACAGCCCGCCTTCATAGCCCAGGTAGGTTCCTGTTCCCAGCACGTCGATGGGAGTAATCGGTGTATTTGTGTTCACGATGTCCCAGGAGATGTTGTTGCAACTGGCGCCGGTCGCCTTGTCAATGGTCAAACTCAACAGCTTCTGCCCGCTTTTCTTCTTTGAGTCTGTCACCTGTATGGTGAAACTCCCGGTGCCGACCTTCGTGGGCGTTCCGGAGATCACACCGGCGGTGGAGAGCGATAAGCCCGTGGGAAGCGTCGATCCCGGCTTCACTGCAAACGTATAGGGCCCTGTCCCCCCCGACGCTGCCAATGGAGCGTAATAAGAAGCCGATTGCGTCGCCAGCGGCAAGGTCGGAAAATTTTGAATCGTCGGATTGAGGTCCGCCGTTCCGGTTCCGCTCATATTGGCTCCCAGCGTGGGTATCTCTTTGAACGCGAACGTCACAACATTGTTGAATGCACCTTGCCCGGTCGGGCTGAAATTGATCTTCACCGGGTACGTCTGGCCCGCTCCGATTGGGACATTCTGAACCTTGGTAGCCACCGTAAACGGCGGGTCTGCGCTGACCGACGTCAGGGTCATCGATTGCGTGCCCGAGTTAGTCACGTTCACGGTCTGGGTAGCCGTCGTCGTGCCCGCCTTTGCATTGCCGAAGTTGATTGAAGTTGGGCTCAAGCTGCCCACCGCTCCGGTCGTTTCTCCAGTACCCGAGAGCGTCGCGGTGAACGGCCCATACCCGTTCGAGACATTGATGGTGAACGTGCCGGTGTAGGCCTGCGCCGCTTGCGGCGCAAAAGCGATCGTGAAGTGGGCCGAAGTCCCGCCGGTCAGCGTCATCGGCGCGGTGCCTTGGGTCAGTTGAAAGACCGGGTTGGAAATCGAAAACGACTCGATCGTCACCGACGTCCGGATAGTACTGGTAAGCACAAAGTCTTTCGTCTGTGTCACCAGGCCCACATATTCTGTCGGAAAAGTGTAGGAAGTAGGCGACAGTGTAATGGTTCCGGCCTGGGCCGCAAATACCGCTGGGACGAATGCCACCGCCGCAACCACTGCACAGACAAGCGACTTTATGAAGCTTTTCATTCTGCTTCTCCTGGGAGATTTGAGTTCGGGGACCCTGGTAATTGCGCTAACCTGGCCTGGACAAATGGAAATTTGAACCCGGTGGATCGCCTGGACCCCACGCCCAAGCCTATCCGGGCACTGCTTGCTGCAGTTTGGCTTCCGTCAACGGTGCTTTACGAAAAAAACACTCCCCTTCCCGGGTAGCGCGGGTCGAATTCGCAAGTGCTGGAAAATGGAATGAAAGCGCGCCGTTTTCCGTGCCTCCGGCGACTGCTATATGGCGGCTGTACATCTCTCCGCGCCGCTGTGACGAAAAATTTTGCAGTTTTTGTGCCTTGACTATTCCGCGCTCGCCAGCAGCCCCAGGCCTCGCAACATGAGCGCCGATCGCTATTCTGTGCCGCCTGTTGTTCAGAGGAATTCTGATTGCAAATACAAAAGCCGGCTTGCATCCAGGGCCAGGTCGCAAATCACGCAAGTTTGTGATTCTTGGACACGAAAGCGCTTTTGCAGGAGATTCTCGCTCCAAAACGAGCAGAAAAACTGCAAAACATTTCACGCGCATCCGCAGTCGGGTGTGCACAGTCGCAGCTTCCTGGCAGTAAGCGCTGGTTTTCCAGTCGGCCTATTCACACAAATTACCCTGTTTGGGTGCTTAGAAGGAGCAGACATGAGGAAAGTGACCACACGGCTGGTCTACATTTTTTGGGCGCTGACCCTCACCATTGCTGGATTGCCCGCATTTGCCGACGGCGGTATCGGCATCTCGCCGCCCGCTCTCAACTTTGGGAGTGAATATGTCGGTCTGACCACCACCTCTCTGGTAGTTACGGTTTCCAATACTACCGGCCACCAGGTGACGATTTCATCTTTTGCCTTGGCCGGAGAGGGTTTCCAACTGACCCAGGGCCTGGCGCCGTATGAATTCGCCTCCGGCGAGAATTCCTTTTACACGATCGCCTTCGCACCTCAGTCTGGCGGGACCATTCATGGTACCTTCACCGTCAATTTTGCGGGTGGTGATCCGCCTCTTTCCATCCCTCTGAGCGGAACCGGCGTGGTCACAACTGCGGTCGCAAGTGTCACTCCAACCATTTTGAATTTTGGCAACGTCACCGAGGGCTCAATCGCCCGGACCCAGACCTTCACCGTCAGCAACACCGGCACTGAACAGATGAAGATCACGGCCATCACTCTCGACCCTCCGTTCAGCATGTTGCCATTCATCCCCACAATCTTGCAGCCAGGAAACTCGGCGCAGTTCAAGGTCGGTTTTCTGCCCAGCGCGGTGTCGCCTTTTGTCGATACGGTCGTAGTGCATTACGACTCGCTGCCCGCACAGGGGGTGAATCTCATCGGCGTCGGCACGGGAGCAACTAGCCTCGCCATTCCAACTTTCGCCACCTTGCCCCAGGCTACGCAGGGAGCTGAGTACTCTGCTCCACTCACCGCCGCCGGCGGCAAAGCTCCATACCGCTGGAGGGCGCAGGGCTCGCTGCCTGCCGGTTTGAGGATCAACAGTGCGGGCTTGCTATTTGGAACTTTGAGTCCAACCGTCAAAACTGGAAATCAAACTCTTTCGGTCCAGGTCCAGGATTCGAATCAGACCACTGTAACCAAGACTTTTACTTTGCCTGTCCTGATGCAGACCGGCGCCACCTGTAACAACATCGTCTGGGATGTTTCCGGCACCAACACACCCATCACCCCCCTCGACGTACTGGGTACCGGTACCTATCTCGGATCCGAGGGCGGCCTCTACCCCAGCGGTAGCAATACCGTTCCCCCTCGCCATGAAGCTGACGGCGTCAACTTGGCGGATGCTATTCTGCCGCTCGACTCCAACGGCAACGTCGATATCGTCAACGGCAGGAAGGTCCTGGTTTTGATGGGTGAGTCGGCAGTTCACCTGGAAGCTACCCAGATCCTGGGCGACTTCATGGCGATTCCAAGCAGAGATCCGAAGCTCATCGTCGTCAACGCCGGCCAAGGGGATGGAACCGCCTCCGAGTTTAGCGATGCCAACGCTCCATACTGGACCACCATCACCAATTACATCCTGCCCAACTCAGGCGTGGATGCCGAGCAGGTGGTTGCGGTCTGGTATGAGCCAACCGACGCCATCACCAGCGGCACATTCCCCGGCGATATTGCCGATCTTCAGAGCCAGATCGAGCAGGTCATCGTAAATGTCCACACCTTCTTCCCGAATGCCAAGCTGATGTATTTTTCCAGCCGTATTTACGGCGGATACTCCAATGGCGAGTCCCACGTCATTAACCCTGAACCCTACGCCTATGAAGATGGGTTCGCCGTCAAATGGGCTATTCAGGACCAGTTGGATGGCGATCCCAGGCTTAATTACAATCCCGGCCTTGGTCCGGTGAACGCTCCGTGGGTCGCCTGGGGACCGTACTACTGGGGCAATGGCATGACTCCCCGGCCGGAAGGCCTGGTCTGGACATGCCAGGATGTGCTGCCGGATGGCACCCATCCCACAACCCCCACCGGGGTCCAGAAGGTCGCGGATGAAATGCTCAACTTCTTCCTGACCAGTGAAACCGTTACACCCTGGTTCCTTTCGCAGACTAATCGGTAGTTCATCGGGGGTTGCCAATCCTCAGGCAACCCCCCTATTCTCCTCAAACAAGGCTTCTGGCTGGCCTTTTAAGTAGCTGTCCCGTCTCGTTCCCATGGATTACCGCCTCTTCGTCCCGGTCGGACAATGACCTCTTGTCCGGCCATGCCTGACACGCCGGTTACGTTGTAGGCCGGTCCGCTGCGACGTAGCCTGAGTTTGCCCAGAACGCTCGTCCCGCGCAGCTTTCATTACTGCGCAAATCTTTGAAAAGGAGTACGCAGCCCTCCGTGAAAAACTTAAAATTCGTTCGTCTCCTGCTCGTAATCTCTGCCTGCTTGGGCGCGCAATTCGCCTGGTGCCAGGCCAACGTAAACGAAGGTGATGAAACCGCCACCCTCTATGTAGACGCCGCCAAGGGCTCCGATTCGAACCCCGGCACTCAGCAACTTCCGCTCAAAACCATCGGTGCCGCGACCAACCTCGCATTGAGCAACAACCGGGAGAACATCGGAACAAAAGTCATCATCAATCCCGGGACTTATCGCGAATCCGTCACCATTTCGCGGGCGGATCGTCCAACCAGCGCGCCCATGACATTCCAAGCCGCCACCAACGGGACCGCCATTGTCTCCGGTGCCGACATTTGGACCGGCTGGACCCCCTACACCAGCGATGGAACGGCCGGCAGCAGCGGAACAGACGGCAGCGGCACAACCACCTACACCCACAGCTGGAACGAAAACTTTGGCTTGTGCGCGATGGATGAAGGAACAACGTTCCAGGAAGAAGACATCATCCGCCACGTGGAAATGATCATGGTCAACGGAACATCCCTGACGCAGGTCCTCAGTCAGTCGGCGATGCGCGCTGGCACCTTTTACATTGATCAGGCCCACACCAAGGCCTACATCTGGCCGCCCTCCGGCACGAATATGAACACCGCGACCGTGGAAGTCTCGACCCGCCCGAACCTGTTCACTATCACTGATATGTCGAATATCGTTCTGCGCGGCCTGACTTTCCAGTACGCGAGCACCTGCCGCCTCGATGCGGCAGTTGATATCGAATACTCGGCCAGCAACATCCTGGTGGATACCGACAACTTTTACTGGAACAACGCGGCCGGTCTGAAGCTCGGCTTCACCACCTACACCACCGTGCAGAACGTCGTTGCCAATCACAACGGCACCAGCGGCGTCATGGGTTACGAAACTCTCTACGACCTCTGGCAGAACCTGCAGACCCGCTACAACGATTGGCGCGGCGCGCAGGGCATTTACTACGGCTGGGGAACCGCCGGTACCCACTTCGGCCTTGCTCACAACCAGACCGTCAACAACATCGACAGCTCCTGGAACCAGACCTTCGGCTTCCATTGGGATACCGACAACGAAAACGATACAGCCACCGCTCTGAGTGCCGAGGAAAACCTCACTGGCGGCGGTTTCGTCGAGCGCAGCGAAGGCCCCATCACCATCTCCAACAGCAACTTCTGCAACGGCAATCCGAGCTCAGGCCCGAACAACATGGGCTTTGAGCTGCGCAACTCTTCCGATGTCACCTTGACGGGCGACTCCTTCCTCAATAACAACACCGGAATCACCGTCATCGGCCAGGCCGGCGGCTTCCAGGTGAAGAACTGGCAAACCGGACAGACCTACAATCTGGTCACGCAGAACATCACCTTGAGCAATGACGTTCTCACCGCAGGCACGCAGCAGGAGCTGTTCTCTGACGGCACCCTGGGCGGCTCGGATTGGTCATCGTTCCAACGCACCCTCGCCTCCGACTACAACACCTGGTGGAACAGTGCCTATACCAAAGTGTTCCTCGTCCCCAGCCCTGCGAACTGGACTTCGGACACGTTCTCGACTTGGCAGTCGCTGACCGGTCAGGACGCACATTCGAACTGGAACCAGCCCAGCGGTTCCAACAGCTGCAACGCCGCTCCTGATTATCCCGATTACTGGTTCATTATGAGCGCCTTCAAGGGATATCAGAACGTTAACAAAGGCAGCTCTGGGACCTTTACCGGTTACGTCGTGCCGCTCAACTTCAACGGCAATGTCACGCTGAGCTCAGATGGAACACAGGGCATCAACGGGATGTCGGGAAGCTGGAGCCCGGCCAGCATTACTGGTTCCGGGACTGCGACCTTCACCGTGAGCACCACCAAATCAACTCCGAGCGGTACCTATCCGATTACGCTGCTCGCAACCAGCGGCAACACCACTCATACGATGACCGTTTCGGTCACCGTGCAGTAGCTCTGCTTCAAAGTAGCTTCGATCAGCTCTGGTGGCACTTGACAGTGCCACCAGATTCTCCCTTTATCGTCCATCAAAAAAAAGGCTCTCGAAAGGGAGCCCTTAAAATTCAATTCAGCCCAGGTTACCGGCGGCCGCCAAAGCTGCCAACAGCACCATGGAAGCTTCCCGCTCCTCCGTGGAATCCGCCCACTGCTCCGAAACTATGTGCCATCGCGCCCTCGCCCGGACGCACCGCGCCCGAATGAAACGCTCCTGTCGAACCTGGCCCACGGTAAATGCCGTGCGCGTAATTCGGGCCGGTTGCGTAATGCGGCCGATAGGTTGTGAAGTTATGAACATAGTGTCCATTCACTACCGGAGCGCGATATGCCCACAGCGGCGAATAGAATCCCCACCCGAACGGGCTGTAGAAGATTCCATCTCCCGGAATGAACGTGTACGCCGCGAACCACGGGTCCCAGTACCAGCCTGCGCCCCACCATCCCGGCCCGTACCAGCCATCGGCAAAATAAACCTGCGCCTGCTGGGCATTGGCATCCGCGAGATAAGCCGAACGCAGACTGCTCCAGCGGTAAAGCTCCGAATCCTCAAAAGCCTTCTTGTCGAATTTGTCGGTTTTTTGCGGAGCCCCCGGGGCAACGCTCAACTCGTGTCCGCCTTTGATCTTGATATCCTTGTCGCCTTCCTGAACCATCGCCTGTCCATCCAGCACCCGGACCTCGTTCTGATTGGCGTCAAAATCATACAAGCCCGTCTTTTCAATGCGCGCCGGCGTTCCATCCACCTTCACGCGGATGTCATTCTGCTTGTAAATTTCGTCCACCTCAACCATCGCCTGGCCTTTGCTCAAAGCCACTTCGGTGTTGGTTAAATCTGGCGAAATCATCCGCACCGAGCTGTCGCTGCCCAGCCTGAGAAAAACTCCCGGCGTGAGCAGCACTTCCGCTTTGCCGTTCCCTGTATCCAGTGTTTCACCCGGCTGCAGCTCAGCCGTTCCCACCGACTGCGAACCCAGCGCCTGAGATCCTAAATCAGCTGTACCTTCCACATAATTCAGGGTTCCCGGCATCGCCGTGTGTGCGTCCGTAGTAGTACCCCACGCAGGAACAAACAGAACAGCTGCCAAGAGCGACCCCACTAACCACTTAGACCTTGACAGTCTCATAGTCACCTTTCCTCATCTTCATGTTTATTGGATGACCTGAAACCCCCGCCAGATGCGGCGAGCAGAGACTCTGGAAGGCGGTGTTAGGACGCTGTGCAGCGATCCTGTCATCGCAACCATGTCATCCCGAGCGGAGCGAAGCGCAGTCGAGGGACCTTGCGCCAGGCATGTGTAGCGCGGACATTCCTGTCCGCGAACTCTGCACGCCCCCA
>Ga0335078_10004475_pt1 | contig 20709 bp, 12 predicted proteins | sample Lox_Sample_32_FD_206711 | JGI IMG/M metagenome (GOLD analysis project Ga0335078, IMG submission 206711) | Soil microbial communities from Loxahatchee National Wildlife Refuge, Florida, United States - Lox_Sample_3.2 | ecosystem: Environmental > Terrestrial > Soil > Wetlands | place: USA... | reverse complement strand
AGAAGAACCTGCCGCCTGGGTACTTCCTCGAGATCGGGGGCGAATACGACGAGCAGGTGAAAGGATTCAAGCAACTCAGCGTGGTAATGGCAATCTCCGTAATGCTCATCTATATCGCGCTAGTCGTGCAGTTCCGAAATGCAGTCAAGCCGTTTCTCGTGTTCGCCGCGATTCCTTACGGCATGACCGGGGCCCTTGCCGGGCTGGTGATCATGCATCAACCCTTCGGATTTATGGGGTTCTTGGGAGTCGCCAGCCTTGTCGGGGTGATCGTCAGCCACGTCATCGTGCTGTTCGACTTCATCGAGGAGGCGCACCACCGCGGCGAGCCATTGCGGGAAGCACTGCTCGACGCCGGCATCGTGCGACTGCGGCCGGTGATGATCACGGTCGGCGCGACGGTGCTTGGACTCATACCGCTGGCAATGCACGGCGGGCCGCTCTGGGAGCCTCTTTGCTATGCGCAGATCGGCGGCTTATCGATCGCGACCTTCATCACGCTGCTGCTTGTGCCTGTTCTCTATTCGATCTTCGTATTGGATCTCAAGCTGATCAAGTGGGAGACGAAGGAGCAACCTCAGATGGTTGCTGATGCAGCAGGGGCCGCTGACTAGGCGGCGTTGGCTCGGAAGCAAGTTTGTTATGAAGCATGACCTTGAAGGAGTCGACCATGGCCACTAAGGCTGCAGCGAATGGGCAGGTACCGCCGGATGTTGAGAGACTCGCCATCCAGTACGGATGTGGTCCCGTGCGGTTTTCCGGAACGGACGAAGCACTGTATGAACGGCACTTGCTGTTTGACAGTGGCGTCGGTCTTGCGGCAGCAACGGCGCGCGACCGGTTCGAGGCCCTTGCCCGGTCAGTGCGCGACGTTCTATCTCAGCGATGGCTCTTGACCGAGAAGACCTACGAAGAACGAAATCCTAAGCGGCTCTACTATCTCTCGATGGAGTACCTCCTCGGCCGCTCCCTTGACAACAACGTTACGAATCTTCTGCTCGCTCCACTGGCGAAACAGGTCATCCAGGAAAAGAAACTTAACCTACTCGAGATATTGGAGCAGGAGCCCGATGCAGGCCTGGGCAATGGCGGGCTTGGACGTCTAGCGGCCTGCTTCATTGAATCCGCCGCAACCATGCAGCTCCCCGCCATGGGTTACGGACTGCGATATGAGTACGGCATCTTCAGGCAATCAATCCGGAACGGCTGGCAACAGGAAATGCCGGACAACTGGCTCCGTTCTCCCGATCCGTGGGAGGTCGCTCGCCCGAACGACAGGGTGGAGGTCAGCTTGGGTTGCTCGTTCGAGCTCAGCGGAGGCACTCTGCGCCCCGTGCCGGGGCGTCCCTCGACTCTGATCGGCATCCCATTTGACCGCCCGGTAGTCGGGTACGGCGGCTCCACGATCAACACGCTTCGCCTCTGGGCCGCGGCAGCGCCGGACTACTTCAATTTTGAGGAATTCTCTCGGGGCGACTTTGTAGAGGCGTTTACTCAAACCCTCTCCGCTGAAACCCTGACCCGGGTCCTTTATCCCGATGATGCAACATTCATGGGGCAAGGGCTACGCCTGATGCAGGAGTACTTTCTTGTTGCCTGCTCGCTGGCGGATGCGGTGCGCCGCTTCCAACGCAGCAATTCCGATTGGCGCTTGTTTGCGGAAAAAGTGGCGATTCAGATGAACGATACGCACCCGGCTCTGGCAGTACCGGAGCTCATGCGAATCCTGGTTGACCAGGTGCACCTTGGATGGGATGAAGCCTGGCAAATCACACAGAGCACGCTGGGATACACCAATCACACCTTGTTGCCCGAGGCGCTCGAAAAATGGCCGGTGAAGTGGTTTGAAGAAATGCTGCCCAGGCAGCTCGAGATCATCTATGAAATCAATCGCCGTTTCCTGGGCGATGTTCGCCGGCGGTTTCCGGACGATGAAGGTCGTATTCAGCGCGTTAGCCTGATCGAAGAAGGGTTCGGCAAGAAGATTCGAATGGCCAATCTGGCGGTTGTAGGTTCCCACAGTACCAACGGAGTGGCTAAGATTCACTCGAATCTGTTGCGCGAGACGACCCTCAAAGACCTGGCAGAAATCTTTCCTGAGCGTTTCAACAACAAGACCAACGGCGTAACGGCCCGGCGCTGGCTGCTACTCTGCAATCCCAACCTTTCCAGACTGATCACCGCTGCGATTGGGGACGGCTGGATCAGTGACCTAAGCGAATTAAGCAAGCTGAAAGCATTCACGGAAGACAGCGGCTTCCGTGACGATTTCCGGAAGGCCAAGCACAACGCTAAGCGCCAATTTTGCGATTGGTTCCGGTGGTCGACGGGGCAGGTCCTTGATCCGGATGCGATCTTCGATTGCCAGATCAAACGCATCCACGAGTACAAACGCCAGCTACTGAATGCACTGAGGATTGTAGTGCTTTACAACCGGCTACGGGAGAACCCTGGGCTGGACATGCATCCACGGACGTTCTTGTTCGCCGGCAAGGCTGCCCCGGCGTACCGGCTCGCCAAACTGATTATCAAATTCATCAACAATCTCGCCGGCACCATCGACGGTGATCCGGCAGTGCGCGGTCGGCTCAAAGTGGTTTTCCTGCCCGAGTACTGCGTCTCGCTTGCAGAGCGCCTGATTCCCGCCAGCGACGTCTCCAACCAGATATCGACGGCAGGCTACGAGGCCAGCGGCACAAGCAATATGAAATTCATGATGAATGGAGCGTTGACGATCGGCACACGCGACGGCGCAACCATCGAGATGGCCGAGGAGGCGGGCGAGGAGAACTTCTTCCTCTTCGGTCTGACGGCGGAGCAGGTGGCTGCCAGTCGCGGCTGGTACAACCCCCACTGGCACTACGAACACGAGCCCGAGACCCGCAAGGCCCTGGACCTAATATTCACCGACTATTTCAGCTCCAATGAGCCGGGCGTATTCTCCCCATTGCGCGATATGTTGCTAACTCACGACCACTATATGCACCTAGCGGACCTGAAGGCGTATCTCGAGGCGGACGAGCGGCTGCGCGCCTCCTATGCCGATCCCGATGAGTGGGCCCGAAAGGCGATCTTGAATGTGGCGGGGTCGGGGAAGTTCTCCAGCGACCGCACCATCGCCGAATACGCAGCCGAAATCTGGAACGTGCAACCATGTGCAGTGCCGTAATGAGCGATGAGAGCGTTAGACCAGTCGTTGTGGAAAGGCCGCGTTCAGCGTCGACCAGCCGGAGCTTTCCAATAGGGGCTGCGCTGGTAACCGGCGGCGCCAATTTCTCAATCTTCTCCCGCAGTGCGGCCAGCATCGAACTGCTGTTTTTCGATCGGGTGGACGACACTCGTCCCTCGCGTGTGATCCCCATCGATCCGTTAGCGAACCGTACCTACCATTACTGGCATGTCTTCGTTCCGGGCGTGCAAGCGGGGCAGCTCTACGGATTCCGGGCCAACGGGCCGTTCGAACCAGGTCGGGGGCTCAGGTTCGATCCATCCAAGTTACTGCTCGACCCCTATGGCCGCGCCATAGCCGTCCCGAAAAACTATAGCCGTGAGGCAGCCCGCCTGAAAGGCGACAACACCGCCACGGCCATGAAGAGCGTGGTTACGGATCCGCACGCTTATGACTGGGAAGGTGACGTGCCCTTGAAGCGGCCGTGGTCACGCACCATCATCTACGAGATGCATGTGCGCGGTTTTACCGCACATCCCAGCTCCGGCCTGGCGGAATCCAAACGTGGTACCTACGCCGGACTAGTCGAGAAGATCCCCTACCTTCAGCAACTGGGCATTACCGCGGTCGAGCTGCTTCCGGTGTTTCAGTTTGATCCTCAAGATGCGCCTCCAGGGCTGACGAATTACTGGGGCTACTCACCAGTCTCATTTTTTGCACCACACCAGGCATACAGCTTGCGCCAAGGACCGCTGGGCGCGCTAGATGAATTTCGCGATATGGTGAAGGCGCTGCACCGAGCCGGCATCGAAGTCATTCTCGATGTCGTCTTCAATCACACGGCGGAAGGTGGACACGACGGGCCAACACTGTGCTTCCGCGGCCTGGACAATCCAACTTACTACCTCCTGTGTGAGGACCGCTCACGATACGCAAACTTCACCGGCACAGGAAACACGCTCAACGCGAACCATCCGATAATACGGCGCATGATTGTGGACAGCCTCCGTTACTGGGTGAACGAAATGCATGTGGATGGCTTCCGGTTCGACCTCGCATCCATCCTTGCGCGGGATTCGTCCGGCGCCGTCATGTCGAATCCTCCGGTGCTTTGGGATATCGAGTCCGATCCGGCGCTCGCGGGCACCAAGATGATTGCGGAGGCCTGGGACGCGGCAGGACTTTATCAGGTCGGCAGCTTCGTGGGGGATAGCTGGAAGGAGTGGAATGACCGCTTTCGCGATGACATGCGCGACTTCTTCCGGGGTTCGAATGATTCCGTGGGGCGTATGGCCGACCGTCTGCTCGGCAGCCCCAGCATTTATGGTCAGAGGGAGCGCGAAGCCGAGGAGAGCGTCAATTTCGTTGCGTGCCACGATGGCTTTACCCTCAACGACGTCGTCGCTTATGACCATAAGCACAACGAAGCAAATGGCGAAGACAACCGCGACGGCCGCGATGACAACCGAAGCTGGAACTGCGGCGTCGAAGGTCCGACGGACGATCCTGAAATAGAGAGGCTGCGCAACCGGCAGGTAAAGAACTTTTTCACCGCGACTATGCTTTCGGTGGGTGTGCCCATGTTTGTCATGGGCGACGAGGTGCGGCGTAGCCAGCGCGGCAACAATAACGCCTACTGTCAGGACAATGATACGAGTTGGTTCGACTGGAAACTGCTATCCAAACACGCCGACGTCTTCCGCTTCGTGAAGTTGCTGATCGAGCGCCGTGTGATGCGGGACGTGGAACACGAGCGGCGGCGCGTGAGCCTAAGCCAGGTCCTCCGCGAGGCGAAACACGCCTGGCACGGCGTGAAACTCAATCAGCCGGATTGGTCACCCAGCTCGCACAGCCTCGCCATAAGCGCAGAACTGAAGAATGAAGGACTGTTGCTGCATGTGATCCTGAATGCGTATTGGGAAGCTCTCGACTTCGAACTTCCGACAGTGAGAGACGGTTCAGAGAACTGGCGGCGGTGGATTGATACTGCGCTGGATCCGCCGAATGAGATCTGTGAATGGAACGCAGCGGCACCGGTTCTGGGTGGAACGTATCGCGCTGGCGGCCGGTCGGTGGTGGCCCTAATCGCAGGTGAGGGGGTGAATGGGTGCACGGCCCGATTGTCACAACGCTGACAGGGAACCCGATCCTCACGCTCTTCGTCGTGATTGGGCTGGGATACCTATTGGGCGAAATCTCTTTGTTCGGATTTCGTTTTGGCATCGTCGGGGGCCTGTTTGTCGGACTGGCCGTGGGCTCGCTCGGCCCCTCGATCTCCGTTCCGGAAGTGATCCCCACACTGGGACTGATCATCTTCATCTACACCATCGGCCTCCAGAGCGGTCCCGAGTTCTTCAAGTCTCTGCGGGAACGGGGTTACCGTGACAGCCTCTTCGCGCTGGTGATCGTGGTCTTGGGCGCGGGAGTCACGCTCCCGGTCTCGCAACCGGCGCACCTGACGCGCCCGCGCTCTGCTGGCCTCTACACGGGCGCTATGACCAATACGCCCGCGCTGGCGGCGGTACGCGAATTGCTACGCGAGCGCGGCCGCGCTGCCGAGCTCTCTCCCGAGCAGCTTCGCGCGGATTCCGACGCGCCGGTGGTCGCCTACTCTATCGCTTACCCGATGGGCGTCATCGGCGTGCTGGTCTCGCTCGCCGTCTCGCGCCGCCGCTGGAAGCCGGAGATGGAGCCGCCCGCGGAAGGTGCGGACATCCGTGTCCGCGACTTCGAGGTGATTAACCCCGCCGTGATCGACCGGACGGTAGATGCTGCTTAAAGCCTTAGCGCACCAGTGCCTTGGGTCGAAACAGCCAAAGAAATGATACATTCTGCTCCGCGGGAGACGCCGATGACGATCGACAGACAACAATGGCTGAAACAGATGGAGAGCATCCTCGAGATGCTCAACGAGGGCATGATTATCGGCGACGAGTGTGGACGCATCCTCTTTATCAACGAATGTATGGAGCGTCTTCTCGCGATGCCGCGCTCAGAGCTGATTGGGAATACCGTCGAGGCCTTCTACTCTAAGGAAGACTATGAGGTCATCCAAGGACGAATGGCTCTGGTCAAGGGGGCGGGTTACGATCGACACGAATTCTTTGTTCCCCGTCCCGACGGAACTCGTATACCGGTCATCTTTAGCTCCCGCGTGCTGGAAGCACCTGATGGGGGTCGGTTCACCGTGATCACCTGCACGGACATCTCCGAGCAGAAGAAGGCAGAACAGAGCCTGCGAGACGCCAATACACAGCTCGAGCGCTGGGCTGAGGACATCAGCCGCGACTTAATCCTGGCGACGCGCGTACAGCAAAGCCTGGCGCCTCAGCCCCTCTATTTGGGCCGCTTGGCAGTCGAAGCCTATTACAAGCCCGTGAGCACGATCGGCGGAGATTTCGGCCTCGTTGTCCCCACCAGCGGCAGCCAGTTGGATTTGCTTATCTGCGACGTCTCCGGCCATGGCATCAGTTCCGCCCTGCTCGCGAACCGCATTTACACAGAGACGCTCTCCTTGTTGCGCGATGGCGTGGAGCCCGGCGAAATGTTATGCACGCTAAATCGATTTATGATCGAGGAAATCGGCATCCCAGGGTTCATGTTCACAATGGCGGTGGCCCGGCTGGATCACAGCGGCCGACAACTCGTGTTTGCCGCCGGCGGCCACCCCCCTGCCCTGTTGATTTCTCCTTCAGGTGAGTTGCGCCAACTGGAGTCGTGCGGCACAGTCCTGGGAGTCCTGGAAGACGCTGTGCCTCGGGACCGTGGCGAAGAATTCAAATTGTCGGTCGGCGATCGGCTCATGCTTTATTCCGACGGATTGCTTGAGGTTTGGAATCAGGAAGACGAAATGCTCGGCATGGAAGGTTTGGAAAAGATCGTCCGCAGCGCCGCCGGATTGCCACTTCACGCCATGCGAGAAGCGATCATCGAGGGCGTCAACTCCTACAGCGCCGGGCCTGTTCATGATGACATTACGCTGATACTCCTGGAGATCCGCTAGCACCGGCCAGCGGTTGCGCTTTACCCATGCGTTTCGAGATTTGAAGTGTTTTCAGTTTTTGCTGTAGTCCGATCGTCTACAATTTCCTGAGGTAAATGTGGGCGTCATTCGGAATGTGGTGAGTCTAGGAGAACGCCAAGGATTCTTAGTGTATGTTCGCTGGAGGTACACAACAATGCAATCGATCAGTGAGAAGACACTGCTTGCAGGTCAGTATTAGCAGTCGGAGCCGTGACCTGGCATCTTGCCCTGGAGAGGATCCAATGCGGATCAGGCCATGCAGTGTACATAGCACGCTATTGAGCAAATTCAAGCTGTACGACGCTTACGTACTGCTGGTGACAGTGCTTACGGTCGGTCTATCTGCCCAAGTTTCACCTGCGGCATCCGATCTCCCTTCAAACCCGCAAGTAATCGCATTCCTGACAGAATCGATCGAGTGGTATCGCCATCGCGCGATCGAACGACAGATAGCGACCAATCCCGTCGACCTCGCGTTTTTGGAAGACAATCGGCACATTGCTGCGCAGATTGTCCAACTATCGTTTGATTTTGCCAGAGCTGATGCGTCGATTGCGGCGACGTCCGCGGCCGGGAGCCAGAAACCGAGCCCCGCGACCGCTGTCGGCTCCGCGCCGGAATTAGCGCAATTTCTTCACGTGCAAAACCAAACCGAGCTGGCGGCCCGGCAAGCAAGCCAGCAAATCGAGGATATCAAGAAGAAGCTTCTGACCGCGCGTGGAGCCGACCGTCGAAGGTTGCAGGTTGCCCTGGATGCAACGCAGAGCCGCTTGGACCTGCTACAGGCAGGATTGGCAAGTCTTCGGGAGCTGGTTGAATTCGTGCGAACGACTGGAGGGCGCGGTGCCGGAGATTTGCCGTCGCGTATCGAGGACCTCTCACGAACGGTTCCCGACGTGACCAGCCCGCCGGCTATACCAGCGCCAATGCCAAACTCAGATGTCGCTTCAGTAATTAAACCGCAGGGTTCCGGCATTCTCGGCCTCAGCTCGGAAGTGTCAGCGCTCGGACGAAAACTCCGCATTCTCGACGATGAGATCCGCCAAACTGACAACTTGAGGCAATCTTCCCAAGGTCTCCGCAATCCGATGCTGGCTTACATCGACAAACGCTTCTCAACCACCGCAAACAACGATCTTCAGGCGAGCGACCTCCAGGCATTGCAACAGCAGAAGGCGCAACTTGACGCGCTCAGAGTCATGGTCAAGGCGCTGGCTCCGGCGATTGTGGCCCTGGACAAGCGGAACGTGCTGCTCGGTGCCTACACCTCGCACCTTAAGAGCTGGCGTGCCGCCGTCGTCAGCGAACATGACAAGGTGTGGAAAAATCTCATTTTACGGCTGATCGGTATTGTAGTGGCCGTTGGCGCGCTGGTAATTATCGGCACCCTCGCGCGCAGAGCCACCCGGCGGCATGTACGAGACGCTGATCGCCGCCACATCATGCTGGTGATCCAGAGAGTTGTCCTTTGGTTCACTATCGTGGTGGTCACCGCGTTCGCCTTCGCGTCCGACTGGACCTCTTTGGCTACTTTCTTTGGGCTTGTGACGGCGGGTATCGCGGTTGCGCTTCAGAGTGTTATTCTTTGCGCCGTCGGTTACTTCGTGCTGGTGGGAAAGCGCGGAATAAGACTAGGGGACCGAGTGCAGGTTTCGGGCGTGACCGGCGACGTGACCGATATCGGCTGGCTGCAATTCCAGGTAAAAGAGATCGATACTAGAACCCAGCAGCCCACGGGTAACGTGGTTACGTTCTCGAATTCGCTTGTTTTGGCGTCGCCGGCTACTGGCCTGTCCAAATTCAACGAAAACCTGAAGCGAACGCAGCTGGATGCTGCCGCAAAGGCATCGCAGCCATAGAAAACGCGTTCGTTTGCCGCTCTTAAGCTCTGCGGCAGCCAAATCCCGATTGCCGACTGCGTGCATCCGCCGCCGGTTTGTAAGCGCCGGTTGCCCACCTAGCGGTCACTACCGGGCATTCCCCGCTGCCCGGGAATGCCCGGAAATAGCCGAAAACCTCGGCCGCCGCCTAGAAATCGCTTCCACCGGCTTGTGTTGCCGCTCCGTCACGCCAGAACAGGGTGTTGCTCAGCAAAACGCTCCCCATTTTTTCCGAATGCTAATTCAGGCGGCACACATCAGGGTGGCTGCTCGTATTTGGGCAGTGGCCATATACAGGCAGTCAACCGGAGCGACCCTCCCACTTAGGCCGAGATAAGCCCATATCCGACAAACACTTAAGTAGCGACGCGTCTGGTACTTGAGCTGCCTTTCAGTTTAGTGCGCGTTTATTCCGGTTTGTTAGGCATGAACATGCGATATGCAAATGCAAGGAGGAGGCGAGATGGAGCCAATAGAAATCAGTAGTGAAAGGGTGGTAGCTCCCAGGGAGAAAACTAGCGGGCCGCGTGTCGAGCTGCCGGAGGTCAAATTGCGCGAGAAAGGCCGCGGCTATCGGCTCCTGATTGAAAAGACCCGTGGGCTGCAGCCGATCCGCACGGCGGTAGTGCACCCAGTCGATGCAGTTTCGCTGGTTGCGGCGATCGAGGCTGCGAAACAAGGTCTGATCGTGCCGGTCCTCGTTGGCCCAGAAAAGAAGATCCGCGCGGCCGCGGAACAAGCCGAGATCGATCTCGCCGCTTACGAGATGGTTTCATCCGAGCACAGTGCTGCGGCTGCCGCTGAAGCTGTGGCGCTTGCAAGAGCGGGCAAAGTCGACGCTCTGATGAAAGGCGCATTACACACCGACGAGCTGATGCATGAAGTTGTGGATGGTGCTCACGGGTTGCGCACGGCACGCCGCATTAGCCATGTTTTTGCCATGGATGCGCCCGCCTACCCAAGACCGTTATTCATAACCGATGCCGCAATCAACATTTTTCCTACGCTCGAGGACAAGCGTCACATCGTGCAGAACGCGATCGATTTGACGCATGCCCTCCAAATCCCTGAGCTGCCGCGAGTCGCGATCCTATCGGCAGTGGAAACCGTCACAGAGAAGCTCAAATCCACTCTGGATGCTGCCGCACTTTGCAAGATGGCCGATCGCGGACAGATCGTGGGAGGCATTTTGGATGGGCCACTCGCGTTTGACAACGCAGTTTCGGAAGAGGCGGCCAAAATCAAGGGCATCGTATCGCCGGTCGCGGGCAGGGCGGACATCTTCCTGGTTCCCGACCTGGAAGCCGGAAACATGCTTTACAAGCAACTCGTTTACCTGGGAGACGCGGATGCTGCCGGCATCGTGCTCGGCGCTCGCGTTCCCATCGTCCTGACCAGTCGCTCGGACAATACTCTAGCCCGTCTCGGCTCCTGCGCGATGGCGCTTTTGGTGGCTAACAAAGCGAGCAGCGACAAAGGAGCACACCCATGATTGTAACGATTAATTGTGGGTCATCCAGTATCAAGTTCACATTGTTTCCCACTGATAGGGAACTTCGAGCGAATACGATTTTATGTAAGGGCCAAATCGACGGGCTCGGAGATGAGCCGCGATTCATCGCCTTCGATGCTGCCGGCAATCAATTCGCGAATGAGCAGCTCGAAGCGGGAATAAGCCATGAAGATGCGCTGGAATTTCTGCGGCGGTCCTTGGAACGCCGCTTCGGCGATCGGCGCCTCGTAGCCGCCGGACATCGCGTGGTTCACGGCGGGACTAAATACAACGTGCCGGTAATCGTTGATGAGAGAGTGATCGCAGATCTTGAGGAACTGGTACCACTAGCGCCGCTTCATGAGCCCCATAATGTCGCCGCTATTAAAGCGATTGCGAAGCTTGAACCGACGCTGCCGCAAGTGGCCTGCTTTGATACGGCTTTCCATTGCACTCAACCTCCCGTTGCAACTACCTTTGCCATTCCTCGCCAGCTTACGGAAGCGGGTATTCGGCGCTACGGCTTTCATGGACTCTCGTATGAGTACATCGCTTCAGTCTTGCCGGATTACGTGGGTCCGTCTGCCGAGGGCAAGGTAGTCGTCGCTCATCTCGGACAGGGCGCCAGTATGTGCGCTATGGACGGACGCAGGAGTGTGGCCACGACAATGGGATTCACCGCGGTCGATGGCCTTCCGATGGGTCGCCGCTGTGGAGCCTTGGATCCCGGAGTTGTGCTTCATCTCATCAGCCAAAAACGTATGAATGTCGCGGCTGTAACCGACCTGCTCTACAACCACTCGGGTCTCTTGGGAGTCTCGGGCATAAGCGGCGACATGCGCAAATTGCAGGCGAGCAAGGATCCGCACGCGGCGGAAGCGATCGAGCTGTTCGTATATCGCGTCACCCGCGAACTCGGTTCTTTGCTCGCAGCGCTCAACGGACTGGACGTCTTGGTCTTCACCGCTGGGATTGGGGAACACTCGGCTGTCGTTCGTGAGGGGGTCTGCAAAGCTGCAAGCTGGCTTGGCATCAAGTTAGACTCCAGCGCGAATGCGGCCGGTGGCCCACGCATTACAACGGCTGATAGTCGAGTATCCGCGTGGGTCATCCCGACAGATGAAGACCTCATGATTGCTCAACATGCCGTCAGGCTGCTTGCTGCAAATGGGACATTTTCACCTTCGATGAAGACGAGTTTAACTTTCGTATGACAGAGGCTTCTTATGAACACTTTTCCTGTAATGCTTGGTACGCTGTGCGTGTTCGTCATTGCGTACCGTTACTACAGCGCGTTTCTCACCGCGAAGGCAGTTGTTCTCGACAACAGTCGGACAACGCCCGCACACGTTTACGAGGACGGCCACAATTATGTGCCGTCTCCTAAGTGGGTTCTTTTTGGACATCACTTCGCCGCCATAGCTGGCGCCGGCCCGCTGGTCGGTCCCACCTTAGCGGCACAATTTGGGTTCGCGCCCGGATTCCTTTGGCTATTGATAGGCGCGGTCGTGGCCGGGTGCGTTCAAGATTTTATGGTATTGGTGGCGTCGATCCGGCACAAAGGGAAGTCGCTCGCTGACATCGCTCGGACGGAAGTGAGCCCTTTTGCGGGCATCGTCGCCATGTTGGCTGTGCTGTTCATTCTGATCGTGACATTGGCGGGATTGGGCATAGTCGTCGTCAACGCTTTATCGAACAGCCCGTGGGGTGTGTTCACAATCGCGATGACCATTCCGATTGCGCTCTGTATGGGTCTCTACATGTTCAAGAGTACGCCGGGGGTCATTAAAATCGCTGGCCCAAGTGCGGTCGGGGTTGTTTTCTTGCTGGCCAGCGTAATCGGCGGTCGCTGGGTTGCAGCCAGCTCGTGGGCCACTCACCTGAGCTTCACGGGGCATGAGATCTGTCTGCTGATAATGGCATATGGGTTCGTCGCCTCAGTGCTGCCGGTTTGGCTGCTGCTTGAACCGCGCGATTACCTTTCTACATACCTGAAGCTGGGTACGATCGCCGTTCTTATTCTTGGTGTCTTCATTGTCCATCCGAATATCAAGTTCCCGGCAATCACGCCATTCATTCACGGCGGCGGACCAATTATCAAAGGACATTTGTTCCCGTTCCTGTTCGTGACAATTGCGTGCGGAGCCATTTCTGGGTTCCATTCCTTGGTCTCCTCAGGAACGACTCCGAAAATGCTGGATAAAGAAACAGACGCCCGCTTCATCGGGTACGGCGCAATGATGATGGAAGGGCTTGTGGGTATCGTCGCATTGATTGCAGCTGTTTCAATGCATCCCGGCGACTACTTTGCGATCAATACCACTCCTGAAATCTTCCACAAACTTGGACTGCACACGGTCAACCTGGAAATGTTCTCCAGAGAGGTCGGCGAAAAGCTTGCCGGCCGTACTGGTGGGGCGGTTTCCTTGGCGGTCGGCATGGCTCAAATCTTTAAGGGACTCCCCGGCATGGATAAGCTGATGGGTTACTGGTATCACTACGCCATCATGTTTGAGGCGCTCTTTATCTTGACGACTGTCGATACCGGCACGCGCGTAGCGCGTTATGTCATGCAGGAGATCCTCGGTAAAGCTTACAAGCCATTCGCTAACACAGCATGGCTGCCTGGAAACCTGGTGAGCACGGCCCTGATTGTTAGTGCTTGGGGATATCTGATCTACACCGGATCGATTTCAACCATCTGGCCGCTTTTCGGCACTGGGAACCAACTGCTGGCAACCATTGCGTTGGCGGTTGCGACTACATTCCTGATCAACATGGGGAAGGCTCGGTACGCTTGGGTCACGGCCATACCTATGGCGTTCGTGGGAGTAACGACTCTGACGGCGGCGGTGTTATCCATCAAGACAATCTTCTGGCCCATGGCGATGAAGCCGGGTACTCATTTTCAGGGGCTACTGGATTCGATCCTGATGTCGATATTCATTATTGGGGTAATCCTGGTGCTGTTTGAAGCGGCAAAGCGGTGCTGGAAGACGCTCCATGGTGAGCCGATTCCGCAAGAGGCGTTCGGTCCGCCGGATGCGAAGAAAACAGCAGTACGCGAACCGCTTCCAGAGCATGCGGAAGTTCCCGTTGGATGCTGCTAACAGGACCCAGGTGGAGGAGCCATGGCGACCGGAGCACCAATCGAACACTCCCAACTGGCGGTGATTCCAGGCCAACCTCCCCCAAGCCTGGGCACCGCCGGATTCTGGTTAGCTGTTGGGATAGTCGCTGTTGGTGCTGAGATTGCAATGCACCATAGTAGGTGGAGGGAAAAACGACACTACCCGAATACGGAGATTGACTGCATGACCGAAGCACTTCCAGAAGTCTATTTAGCCCGGCACGGTAATACGGCCTGGACTCTGTCGGGCCAGCATACTGGACTGACCGACTTGCCTCTGACGCCGGGCGGAGAGGCTAACGCCCGGCGACTTGGAGAACGGCTGAAGGGAATGCAATTCTCGCGAGTGTTCACCAGCCCGCTGCAACGAGCTGCCCGGACCTGCGAACTGGCTGGATTCGGAACCGTAGCCGAAACCGACCCGGATCTCGTGGAATGGAACTACGGTCAATACGAGGGACTCACCTCAGCGCAGATCCTTCGCCAACGCCCCTATTGGCAATTGTTCCGGGATGGCTGCCCCGGAGGCGAATCTCCGGAGCAAGTCGGGGAGCGGGCGGACCGTGTGGTGCAGCGACTCCGCGCAGTTGCGGGCAACGTACTACTTTTTTCCAGCGGGCATTTTATTCGTGTGTTGACTGCTCGCTGGCTGGGGCTCGGTCCGGGCCCAGAAGGCAGATACTTTCTTCTGAGTCCCGCCAGCCTGAGCGCCCTCAGCTATGAGCATGATCTTTCCCGACCGGTGATCCGACTTTGGAACGACGATCACCACGTGATTTCTGAGACTACGCAGTTATCGAAGCAGAAGTTGAAGGCGGCAAGTTGAAGGCTTTATCCAATGAGCGCCAAGAATGTGATACGGCCAAACTGAGCGACACTGTTGCGGAATACGCAGCCGACATCTGGAAGGTGGAACCATGCCCAGTACCCTGAAAACACCAAAGGCAGGCACAACCCGTGAAGTAATTTCTCCTCTTGCAGGCAAACCAGCGCCAAAAAAGATGCTGGTGGATGTGGCTCGCCTGGAGAGGGAGTATTTCGAGCGCCTTCCCGGCCTGAACGACCCCAACCAGATGGTTAGTTTCGGAACCAGCGGACACCGCGGCTCTCCCTTCCATGGCACGTTCACGAAGGCGCACATCCTGGCCATCACCCAGGCAATCTGCGACTATCGACGGCAGCAGGGCACAGACGGTCCACTCTACATGGGGAAGGATACACACGCCATTTCCACGCTCGCGCAGCGCACCGCGCTCGAGGTGCTGGCCGCGAATAATGTGGAAACGATCATTCAGCAAGCAGACGGTGTAACTCCAACCCCGGTTATTTCGCGAGCCATTCTCGTTTACAACCGTGGTCGCAGGGAACATTTTGCCGATGGAATCGTGGTTACGCCGTCGCATAATCCGCCGGAAGATGGAGGCTTTAAGTACAACCCGACCAATGGTGGCCCCGCCGATACTGACGTCACACACTGGATAGAACTCCGAGCGAACGACTTATTGCGAGGTGGAAATGCTGGCGTGAAGCGAGTTTCGTTCTCAAAGGCCATCCAGGCCGCCAGTACGCATCAGGAAGATTTCGTTTTGCCCTACGTTCGCGATCTGAAGAATGTTGTAGACATGGATGCGATTCGTGGCGCCGGACTGAAAATAGCTGTAGATCCTCTGGGCGGAGCCGCGCGGCCTTATTGGGAGCCGATCAACTCTATCTACGGCCTCGAGGTCGCCGTTGTTAATCCGGCCATTGACCCGACATTTTCGTTCATGACGGTTGATCACGATGGCAAGATCCGGATGGACTGTTCCAGCCCCTACGCGATGGCAAGGCTCGTCGGGCTTAAAGACAAGTATCAGGTGGCTTTTGCCAATGATCCCGACTCGGACCGCCATGGGATTGTCACTCCCGTTGCCGGTTTGATGAACCCAAATCATTATCTTGCAGTGGCGATCCGGTATTTGCTCACGCATCGTCCACAGTGGAGCAAGCAAGTTGCTGTTGGAAAGACCCTCGTGAGCAGCAGCATGATTGATCGAGTCGTCGCAAAGCTCGGCCGCCCGTTACGTGAGGTACCCGTGGGCTTTAAATGGTTCGTGCCTGGCCTCGTCGATGGTTCCTACTGTTTCGGAGGGGAAGAGAGCGCTGGAGCAAGTTTTCTCCGTCTTGACGGCACAGTGTGGACGACCGACAAGGATGGCCCAATCATGGACCTGCTGGCGGCTGAGATTACCGCCCGCACAGGCAAAGATCCCGGCGAGCACTACCGCGAGCTGACGACGGAGTTCGGCAGCCCCTACTACACGCGAATCGACGCGTCTGCCACGCCCGAGCAGAAAAGAAGATTACAGAGTCTCTCACCCGATTCGGTAAAAGAGTCAGATCTGGCGGGCGAGCCAATCACCGCCAAGCTGACCAATGCTCCAGGGAATAATGCTCCGATCGGCGGCCTCAAGGTTGTTGCCAAGAGCGGCTGGTTTGCGGCGCGCCCTTCTGGTACTGAGGATATCTATAAGATCTATGCCGAGAGCTTCAAGAGCCAGGCACATCTAGACGCCATCGTGAGCGCAGCACAGGAGATGGTGAACAATGCCCTGGGCTCTTTCGGAGGCCTTTAATGGGCGAGAACGGCGGGTTGGCCAGTGTTCCACCGTTTCCGCCCGAGTACCGCGCCTCCGGCCTGCTGTTGCACGTCACCTCTTTGCCCTCGCCTTATGGCATCGGCGATTTAGGACCAACGGCATTTTCATGGATCAATCGCCTCCATGATGCTGGCCAAGGTTGGTGGCAGGCGCTGCCACTCGGACCTACAGGGTACGGAAACTCTCCCTACCAGTCGTTATCTTCGTTTGCCGGCAACGGCCTGGTGATCAGCCCGGACTGCCTAATCTCAGATGGTCTGCTAAAGGCAAGCGATTGTGAGAATTGCTTCGCCTCCGAGGTGGTGGATTACGAATCCGTCATTCCGTTCAAACATCGGCTGTTTGAGAAGGCATGGACAACCTTCAAAGCCGGGGGGCGCAACGACCTTAGGCCAGCGTACGAGGAGTTCTGTTACCAGGCAAGTTGGTTGGAAGACTACGCGTTGTTTCGAGCGCTGAAAGCCAGGTACAAGGGTGCCTATTATCTCGAATGGCCAGCAGAGCTGGTCCAGCGCAAGCCTGATGCTTTGAGCAAAGCCCGGCGAGAGTTGGCGGACGATGTCGATCAGGTTCGCTTCGCACAATTCCTGCTATTCCGGCAGGGCGATCAATTGAGAGAGTACGGCCATGCGAAGGGCGTCGGCTTGATCGGAGATCTGCCGTTTTTCGTCTCTCCAGACTCCAGCGACGTCTGGGCCAACCCGGAGTTATTCCTGCTAGACGAGGAGCGCCGACCACGATTCGTCGCGGGCGTTCCCCCGGACTACTTCAGCGCGCAGGGGCAGTTGTGGGGCAATCCCGTCTACAACTGGGAGGCGCTCCGTTCCACTGGTTATCGGTGGTGTATTGATCGGCTGAGAGCGCTGCTAGCTCACGTAGATGTGATTCGCTTGGATCACTTCCGCGGCTTCGTGGCCGCGTGGCATGTTCCAGCGGGCGCAGCCACCGCCCAGTCCGGGCAATGGGTGCCCGGTCCTGGCGCCAGCTTCTTCCAAGCTGTACAACGAGAACTGGGCCGGTTGCCGTTTATTGCCGAGGACCTCGGTTTAATTACACCCGATGTTGTGGCACTGCGGAACGAATTTGGAGTGCCGGGGACTCGGGTTCTGCAGTTCGCCTTTGACGGCCATGCCGACAACCCGTATCTGCCGCACAGCTTTGTCCCGAACACGGTTGTGTATACGGGCACGCACGACAACGCCACCAGTCGCGAATGGTACGACGAGTTACCGGATCACCAGCGACAAAACTTTTGGAACTACCTGAAACGACCACCGGGCGAGGCTGCCGAAGCTGCTCCGTCCCTTATGCAGTTGGCGTGGTCATCAGTGGCCGCGCTGGCGATTGTTCCTCTACAAGACCTGCTGAATCTGGGTAAGGAAGCGCGAATGAACGTGCCCGGTCGTGCCAATGGGAACTGGCGTTGGCGCTGTACCGAAAACATGTTGTCCACGCTGGCTTTCCGATGGCTCGAACAATTGACTACATCCGCAACAAGATCTGCGAATCTCGTTTTTGGACCGGGCCCGGGTCAGTAGCTGCCACGGCTAGAGTGACATGGCAGTGCCCTCTAGAGGACACTACTGCCCTAATACGGGCAGAGTGACGTAAAGGTCGGAAGCAGGTTACTGAAAAAGCTGGGCTTATGCCGGTGGGCGCTTTGGCCGGGTGAATGCACATCTGACTGAAGTTGGACGGGAGAAGCATGAATCGAACGGCTGAAAAGCTTTTGTCGACTCTTCCCACTTCTATAACCACCAAAGAAACCGATGTCTTGCAAGGAAATATGGAGTGTAAAAAATGACACCAGTTGCAGAAGCAGTTCAAGCCGCGACTCCTTCAATCAGTGCTTACGGGCCGGCGCGATCCACGATTGAAGGGTCGCCGCTGAGGGCAGAGGAGTTAAGGAAGATCGACGCCTACTGGCGAGCGTGTAAATATCTGGCGCTCGGCATGATTTATCTGCAGGGTAACCCTCTGCTAAAGGAACCTCTGAAGCCGGAGCATATCAAGAACCGCCTGCTCGGACATTGGGGGTCGACCCCCGGTCTTGCGTTCATCTACATCCACCTGAACCGGCTGATTAAGAAGTACGACCTGGACATGATTTTCATGGCGGGTCCGGGGCATGGCGCGCCTGGCGTTTTGGGTCCGGCATATTTAGAGGGAACCTACTCCGAAATCTATCCTGACAAAAGCGAAGATGAGCGCGGGCTACACGCGTTTTTCAGACAGTTTTCCTTCCCGGGCGGCATCGGCAGTCATTGCACTCCGGAAACACCCGGCTCGATCCACGAGGGCGGCGAGTTAGGATACGTGCTTTCTCACGCCTGCGGCGCGGCTTTCGACAACCCTGAGTTGATCGTTGCCGCGGTCGTTGGCGACGGCGAGTCGGAAACAGGACCGCTGGCTACGTCCTGGCACATCAGCAAGTTCCTGAATCCAATTCGAGACGGCGCGGTTCTGCCGATCCTTCACCTGAACGGCTACAAAATCAACAATCCCACTCTCTTGGCACGTGTCAGCCATCAGGAATTGGAAGACCTGATGCGAGGCTACGGTTGGACGCCGCACTTCGTGGAGGGATCAGATACGGAGAGCATGCATCAAGCAATGGCGGCTACTGTTGAACATTGCATCCGGGAGATTCGAAAGTGCCAGCAGGACTGCCGAAGCACTGGTGTCGCCAGCCGGCCTCGGTGGCCAATGATCGTGTTGCGTTCTCCGAAAGGCTGGGGAGCACCGCGACAAGTGGCAGGTCACTACCTTGAGGGATTCTGGCGTGCCCACCAGGTACCCTTGACGGAAGTCAAAAAGGATCCTGAACAGTTGCGTCTCCTCGAGAAGTGGATGCGAGATCTGAATCCCGAGGAGTTGTTTGATGAGGATGGCAAGCTTGTTCCGGAGCTCAAAGAATTGGCACCGAGCGGGAATCGCCGCATGAGCGCGAATCCTCACGCCAATGGCGGAAGCGTCCGGAAAGCGCTCTGCCTGCCAGATTTCCGGGATTACGCGATAAAGGTCGATCAACCCGGAACGATTGAAGTCGAGAACGTACCGCCACTTGGGAACTTCCTGCGGGACGTGATGAAGCTCAACATGAACAGCTTCCGCGTCTTCGGTCCGGATGAAACCACCTCAAACAAGCTACAAGCAATCTACCAGACGTCCAAAAAATTCTGGATCGCCGATTACTTTCCCGAGGATAAGGACGGTGGCGAGCTAACACCTGATGGGCGTGTCATCGAGATGCTCAGCGAGCACACCATGGAGGGCATGCTCGAAGGTTATCTGCTGACGGGCCGAAATGGCTTCCTCTCCTCCTATGAAGCCTTTGTCCACGTCATCGATTCCATGTTTAACCAGCACGCTAAGTGGTTGTCGATCTGCAACAATCTCGCGTGGCGGAAGAAGATCGCTTCCCTCAACCTTCTGATCACGTCGACGGTATGGCGTCAGGACCACAACGGTTTCACGCACCAGGATCCAGGCTTCCTGGACATTGTGCTCAACAAGAGCGCCGCAGTGACACGCATTTACTTGCCGCCCGATGCCAACTGCCTGCTTTCTGTTGCCAACCACTGCCTCAAGAGCGAGAACTACATCAATGTGATCGTTTCCGACAAGCAGCTGCACCTTCAATATCTCAACATCGATGCCGCTATTGAACACTGCACCAAAGGCATTGGCATCTGGGATTGGGCCAGTAACGACCAGGGTGTTGAACCCGATGTGGTGATGGCTTGCGCCGGCGACATACCAACCCAAGAGGCGCTAGCTGCCACGGTGCTTCTGCGGCAGGAGTTCCCGGACATTAAGATCCGCTTCATCAACGTGGTTGATCTTTTCAAACTGCAACCCACCCGGGATCATCCGCACGGGTTGACGGATGCAGATTTCGATTCACTGTTTACGGTCGATAAACCGATCATCTTCAACTTCCACGGCTATCCCTGGTTGATCCATCGCTTGGCCTACGCCCGGAAGAACCAGCACTTGCATGTGCGCGGTTACAAGGAGAAAGGCAACATCAACACGCCAATGGAGTTGGCAATGAATAACGAAATCGACCGCTTCAGCCTTGCCATTGATGCCATTGATCGAGTCCCCAGGCTGCAGAAAATCGGCGGCCACGCCAAGGAAAAATTCCGGAACCAGCAGATCTCCTGCCGGGCTCACGCCTACGAGAATGGCATCGACAAGCCTGAGATTACCGGATGGAGATGGTCGCATCCGTCAACCTAAGCTGCATCGAGCGCAAGAGGTGGCCGGTTGAACCGAACCGGCCTCAGCCGCGCGGAGAGGCATCGCTGACGGCCGGCCAAAATTTCGAAGTGGAAGCCAGATCCCTGGTTTGCGCAGGCGAGAGTAAATA
>Ga0335078_10004474_pt1 | contig 20711 bp, 14 predicted proteins | sample Lox_Sample_32_FD_206711 | JGI IMG/M metagenome (GOLD analysis project Ga0335078, IMG submission 206711) | Soil microbial communities from Loxahatchee National Wildlife Refuge, Florida, United States - Lox_Sample_3.2 | ecosystem: Environmental > Terrestrial > Soil > Wetlands | place: USA... | reverse complement strand
CGCGGTCAACCTGGGCCGCCGGTACGGCATCCCGACCGTCGCGCTGCGCTACAGCATCGTCCAGGGCCCGCGGCAGTCGGTGTACAACGCCTACTCCGGCGCGTGCCGCATCTTCTGCCTGAGCTATCTGCTCGGCGTGCCGCCGACCCTGTACGAGGACGGCGGCAACATCCGGGACTACGTCAACATCGACGACGTGGTGGACGCCAACGTCCTCGTCCTTGACGACCGCCGCGCGGTCGGCCGGGTGTTCAACGTCGGCGGCGGCGGGCCCGTCACCACCAGGGAATTCGCCGAGGTCGTCCGGCGCCAGTACGGCTCCGGCCAGCAGGCCGTGACGACCGGCGAGTACCGGTTCGGCGACACCCGCCACATCCTGTCCGACATCGGCGCGCTGCGGTCGCTGGGCTGGGAGCCGCAGCATTCCCCGGCCGATTCGGTCGCCGCGTACGCCGAATGGCTCAAGGGCATGGAGGGCCTCGACGCGGTGCTGGCCGAGGCCAACGCGAAGATGCGCGCCCTGGGCGTGGTACGGAAGGCGGGCCGGTGAAGGCATTCCTGCTCGCCGCGGGGGTCGGCAGCCGGCTGCGGCCGGTCACCGACACCGTGCCCAAGTGCATGGTGACCATCGGCGGCCGGCCCATGCTCGACATCTGGCTGGACGCGCTCGACCGGGCCGGGGTGGACGAGGTCCTGGTCAACCTCCACTACCTGCCCGGCGTGGTACGCGGTCACCTGGCCGGCCGGACCGCGCCGCCCGCGGTGCGCACCGTCTTCGAGCCCGACCTGCTCGGCAGCGCCGGCACGCTGCGCGCCAACCGGGACTGGGTGGGCCGGGAGGAGATGTTCCTGGCCTGCTACGCCGACAACCTCACCGACTTCGACCTGCAGGTCCTGGCCGACGCGCACCGGGCCGGCGGAGCGGTCGCCACCCTGGCCGTCTTCCATTCCGAGAACCCGTCGGCCGGCGGGGTGGTCGAACTCGGCCCCGACGGCCGGGTCACGGCGTTCACCGAGAAGCCGGCCGAGCCCGTCTCGGACCTGGTCAACGCCGGCATGTACGCCTTCCACCCCAGCGTGCTCGACGAGATCGACGGCGCGCCGCCGCGCGACATCGGCTACGACCTGCTGCCCCGGCTCGTCGGCCGGGCCCGGGCGGTGCCGGTCGAGGGGTTCTTCCGTGACATCGGCACCATCGACGCCTACCAGCGAGCCAGACAGGAGTGGCCCGAACGGGCCTTGCGATGATCATCACTCAGACGCCTCTTCGGATCGGCCTGGTCGGCGGCGGGACCGATCTGCCCGGCTACTACCTCGAGCACGGCGGCCGGGTGCTCAACGCGGCGCTGGACAAGTACGTGTACGTCATCGTGAAGCAGCGCTTCGACGACGACATCTACGTCAACTACTCCAAGAAGGAGATCGTCTCCCGGGTCGAGGACCTGGAGCACGAGCTGGTCCGCGAGGCGATGCACATGACCGGCGTCTCCAGCGGGGTGGAGATCACCACGCTGGCCGACATCCCCTCGGCCGGGTCGGGGCTGGGCTCCTCCTCGGCGGTGACGGTCGGGCTGCTGCACGCGCTGTACGCGTACCGCGGGCACCAGGCATCCGCCCGGGAACTGGCCGAACAAGCCTGCACGATCGAGATCGACCGGTGCGGCAAGCCGATAGGCAAGCAGGACCAGTACATTGCCGCGTTCGGCGGGATACGTGACATCCGGTTCGGGCCCGGCGAGGAGGTCGTGGCCCAGGAACTGGGCCTGCCCGCGGCGGAGCGGCGCGCCCTGCAGCAGCAGATCATGCTGTTCTACACCGGTATCACCCGCAGCGCCGACCCGATCCTGGCCGAGCAGAACGCGAACGTCGGAGCCACCCAGCCGCAGCTGGACCTGCTGCGCGACCTGGCCGGGTTCGCCGTCAAGCGGCTGCGCGACGGCGACGTGGACGGGGTCGGCGCCGCGCTGCGGGAGAGCTGGGAAGCCAAGCGGAAGCTGGCGTCCGGGGTCTCCAACGACCGGATCGACCACGCGGTCAGCCGCGCGCTCGACGCGGGCGCCTCCGGCGCCAAGCTGACCGGCGCGGGCGGCGGCGGGTTCCTCCTGGTCATCTGCCCCGCCGAGCGGCAGCGCGCGGTGCGCCAGAGCCTGCCGGACATGCGGGAGTTCCCGGTCGGGCTGGACCACCTCGGCTCCCGCGTCATCCTCAACGTCCTGCGGGACATCTGGAGCTGAGCCGGGATGAAACTGCTGTGGCGCGACGGCTGGCTGGAGGCCCCCGGGTACGAGGTGCCGGAGGGTGCCGTCCCGATCGAGGTGTCCGCGGCCATACCGCTGCTCAAGATCGAGAACGCGTCCGGGCGGCGGCAGCGGCGGCCCGGGCGCAAGGTCGCGGTGTTCCTGCTGACCGACGGCCCGCGCAGCGCGCTGCGCAAGGCCATGACCAAGCGGGAGGAACCCCGGTACACCGGCGACTACCGCGTCACCGTGGTCCTGGGGCAGGTCATCGGGTCCGGGCAGCGGGCGGTGGCGCTGGCCTCCCGGGTGCCGCCCGCGGCCCAGCAGCTGGTGATCCACCGCGACCTGGTCCAGCCGGTCCCTGACGGCTTCTCCGTCGGCGACCTGCGGCAGGTGGCCGCCCGGCTGTCCGCCCAGGCCGGCCTGCTCGCCCGGCTCGGCCGGCAGAGCTTCCTGTACTCCGGCATGGCGCCGCCGGGCGAGCTGGTCACCGCGCTGGCCGAAGCGCTGTCCCCCGGCGGCGCGCCCGCCGGGGCCCCGGCCGGCCCGGCCGCCGAGGTGCTCAGCCCACCCCCGGGCCCGGCCCCGGGCGGCGGGCCCGCGGCGGACACCGTGCTGCGGCTGAAGCCCGCGGACCGGACGCCGGGTCTGCCGGTCGCGGTCCTGGGGGCCGGGGACTACACCAGGACGGAGATCATCCCGGCGCTGCGGCGGGCCCGGCTGTCGCTGTACGCGGTGGCCAACCGCGAGCCGCAGATCGCCGCGATCGTGGGCCGGGAATACGAGTTCACGCTGGCCACCACGGATGCCGAGCGGGCCATCGCCGAGACGCCCGCCCCCGGTCTGGTCGTCGTCGCCACCGCGCACGACTCGCACACCCAGCTGGCCTGCGCCGCGCTCAAGGCCGGGCACCGCGTCTTCGTCGAGAAACCGCCCACGGTGACCGAGGAGGACACCCGGCGCCTGGTGTCGGCCATGCGCGCACACCCCGGGGCGGTCGAGATCGGGTTCAACCGCCGGTACCACCCGCTGGTACGCCGGGCCCGCGCCAGGCTGCGCCAGGAAACCGGGCCCGTGTCCATCTCCTGCCTGGTCAAGGAGCTGACCTTCGAGCCCGACCACTGGTACTTCTGGCCCAACCAGGCGACCCGGATCACCGGGAACCTGTGCCACTGGATCGACCTGGCGGTCTTCCTGCTGGAGGACAAGCCGGCGCCGGTCTCGGTCACGCTGTCCCCGCGGATGCCGGGGACCGAGCCCGGCAGCGACGAGGAACGCGTCCTCACCGTGACGTTCGAGGACGGGTCGCTGCTGACCGTGCTCGGTACCACCCGCGGCGACGACATCCGCGGCGTGCAGGAGCAGATCGACATCCGCCGGGGCAAGACCACGATCACCATCGACGACCTGTGGAAAATGCGGGTCAGGTCCGGCGGGATCGAGCACTACACCAGGACGCTGTTCCGCGACAAGGCCCACACCACCATGTACCGCGAGGCCCTCGGCCGGATCGTGGCGGGAAAGCCGGCCGTGTACCCGGTCAGGGACGTGGCGGTCGTTTCGGCGATCCAGATCGCGGCGAGTAACCTGGCCAGGACCGACGAGCGGGCCGCGCAACTGCCGGACTGGCTCACGGAGCTCTCATGACGGTCAGGTTCCCCAGCCCATGAACACAACAGTCGCCGCCTTCCGGCCGCGGCCCTACGTACGCTCGCTGGCGCCGGCCAAGGCCAGCGAGCGCAGCCTGGAGCGCAGGGTCGCCTGGGCCTGGGGCTTCCTGGTCCTGAACGTGCTGACCTTCGCGCCCGGGGTATCGATCCTGCACATCCCGTCGTCGCTGGGCAAGGCCATCACCCAGGGATCGCTGACGTTCTCGCTGCTGCTGGTCCTGACCGTCAACCGTAAGCTCGTCATCCGGCCGAACATCTTCTTGTGCCTGCCCAGCCTGCTCGTCATCGAGGCCATCCTGACCTGCCTGGAGGCCCAGTACCTGAAGGGCGCCGCGTACCGCACCTTCCGGCTCGCCGAGTTCGTCGCCGTGCTGTGGCTGCTCACGCCGTTCTGGGGGCGCCGCGACCTGCTGCTCGTCCGCTGCCACCTGAAGGCGATGGCGGTCGTGCTCGTCTCGGTAGCCCTCGGCTACCTGATCGCGCCCGGGCACGCCAAGGTCGGCGGCAGGCTCCAGGGCGCCCTCTGGCCGATCCCGTCCACGCAGGTCGCGCACTACGCGGCGGTGACGACCGGGCTGGTGGCCGTGCTGTGGTTCTGCGGCTACAAGCGGGGCCGCCCGGCCGCACTCGCCGCCGCGGGCGCCGGGGTCATCATGATCATGACCCATACCAGGACCGCGCTGGTCGGCGTGATCGTGGGCCTGACGGTGGCGGGCCTGAGCCTGATCATCACCGAGGCGCGGGTGCGCAGGATGTTCGCGGCCGCGGGCGTGGCGGTGTCGGTGGCGGTCCTGGCGTTCTCCGGCGCGATCACCACCTGGCTGGCGCGGGGCCAGGACAGCTCGCAGCTGATCGGTCTCAGCGGCCGGACCAACTTCTGGGCCCCGGTGCTCGCCTTCCCGCGGAACAAGTTCCAGGAGATCTTCGGCTTCGGCCTGTCCAACGCGCAGTTCGGGGGCCTGCCGATCGACAGCAACTGGATCGCCTCCTACCAGGAACAGGGGCTGTTCGGGATCGCGATCTGCGCGGCGATGCTGCTGTTCCTGCTGGTGACCGCCTTCTTCCAGCCGCGCGGCGTGCAGCGTGCCCTGGCCCTGTTCCTGATCACCTACTGCCTCATCGCGTCGTTCACCGAGGTGGGGTTCACCGACGCCTCGACGTACATGCTCGACCTGACCATTGCCGCCTCGCTGCTGGTGCCCGCCGCGGTGAGCATGAACCGCCGGAATCGGGTTGCCGCCAATGGCCTGCGCGAACCGTAAGAACAAGAACAGCCGACCGGGGGTGTCCTCATGAGGGTCCTGCTTTCCGCCTTCCAGTGCAGCCCGGGGCGGGGCAGCGAACCAGGGAACGGGTGGCACTGGGCCACCTCGCTGGCCGAGTACGGGCACGACGTCACCGTCCTGACCACCCCGTACGACCGGGACGCGATCTTCGCGGCGGACCCGAAGGGCATCGACTTCCGGTTCATCCCGTTTCCCCGGTCGGCGCTGCGCCGCGTCAGCAACCGGTTCGGCGTCTATGACGTCTACCGGCGCTGGCAGGAGTCGGCGCTGGCGCTCGCCGAACGGACGCCGCGGCAGTGGGACGTGGCCCACCACGTGACGTGGGCGTCCCTGCACCTGGGCAGCAGGCTGTGGAAGCTCCCGGTGCCGTTCGTGTACGGCCCGATCGGCGGCGGCCAGACCGCCCCGGTCCGCTACTGGCGCCAGTTCGGCCGGCAGCTGCCCGCCGAGACGTTCCGGACCGTGTTCGCCGGGTCGCTGCTGACCACGAACACCCGGAGCCGGGAGACCCTCCGCAACGCCACGGTGACGCTGGTGGCGAACTCGGCGACCGCGGCGTCGGCCCGGCGGCTGGGGGCGCGTGACGTCCGGTTCATGATGGCCGACGGCCTGCCGGCGCCGTGGCTGGCCGAACCCCGCCAGCGGCCGGCCGGTCCCCCCGTGGTGCTGTTCGTCGGGAGGCTGCTGCCGCACAAGGCGCCGGTGATCGCGGTCGAGGCGTTCGCCGGCCTGCGCCGGACCATGCCGGCCCGGATGGTCATCGCGGGTGAGGGCCCGCTAGCCGGGCCGGTCCGGGCCACGGCCGACCGCCTCGGGGTGGCCGGGGACGTGCAGCTGCTCGGGCACGTGTCCTGGGACGAGATCACCCGGCTGTACGACTCGGCCAGCGTGCTCCTGTTCACCTCGCTGCGAGAGACGTTCGGAGCGCCGTTCCTCGAGGCCATGGGCCGGGGACTGCCGGCCGTGGCGGTGGACCTGCACGGCATCGCCGACGTCGAGGCGGGGCCGGCGGCGGTCAAGGTGCCGCTGTCCCGGCAGCCGGCTGACCTGCCCGGCCAGCTGGCGGCCGGCCTGCGAACCGTCCTGACCGACGACCAGTGGGAGTCACGCAGCGTCGCCGCCGTCAAGTGGGCCGCCGAGCGGGTCTGGCCCGAGCGGGCGGCCGCCGCCACCCGGATCTACGAGGAGCTCGCCGGAGCCCAGAGCCGCGGCGGCAGGTAAGGGGGAGAGGTTATGGAACCACACGAGGCCGGCCGCATCGGCCAGCTCGGCAAGCGGGCCGCGCCCGCGCTGGCCGCCGCGGCGAACGCGGGGCCGGTTCGCGGCGCCACCCGCCTGCTGGCCATGTACCTGGACATCCTGCAGGGCAAGGGCTCGGGGACGGGCTGGGACATGGGCGGCGAGGTGACCGCCGCGGTGGCCTTCCTGGCCGGCGCCCGCGACCCGGTGATCTTCGATGTGGGCGCGAACGTCGGTGAGTGGACCCGGGAGATCTGGGCCGCGCTCGGCCGCGGCCGGTACTTCGCGTACGAGCCGCAGCAGGCGTGCGCCGACCGGCTGAAGGCCAGCGACGTTCCCGGGCTGACCATCGTGCAGCGAGCGGTCTCCGACCAGCCTGGAGAGCTGGACCTGCACGCCGATTTCGCCGGCAGCGTGGTGGCCTCGCTGTACCAGCGGGCCGATACCTACCTCGATCCGCAGACCTGCGTGGAACGGGTCCAGGTGACCACGGTGGACGAGGAGATGCAGGCCTACGGGCTGGACCGGATCGACTTCATGAAGATCGACGTGGAAGGGGCCGAGCTGCAGGTCCTGCAGGGCGCGCAGCGGGCCCTGGGCCGCCAGGCGATCCGGTCGTTCACGTTCGAGTTCGGCTCGGCGAACATCTACTCCCGGGTATTCTTCCGGGACCTGTGGGACCTGATCGCCGGCAACGGCTATTCGCTGTGGCGCATCGTCCCCGGCGGCCGGCTTATCCCGCAGCCCCGGTACCGCGAGGACCTCGAGCACTTCCGCGGGGTGAGCAACTACGTCGCCTCCGTGGTCCAGCCGCAGCTGAGGCACGGGAAGTAGCGGCGCGCCGCCGGTCAGCCGCCGGTGAACGTGCTGCCGGCGTCCTGGTGGTATGGCGAGCCGCGCCACGCCGACTGGCTGAGCACATTGTTGGTGATGCCGGCTTCGAAGCTCCAGCCGCCCGGCCCCGTCCAGCTGTAGGAGTTGTCGCTCCACAGGTTGCGGGCGCTGGGCGAGGTGATGTAATCGGCGACGGCGTTGTTCTCGTACGGCGACCAGAAGCACCCGGTGGTGCAGGCACCGGAGCTGGCGTAGAGCACCATGTACCCGCAGCCGCGAGCGGCGGTGCAGTCGGTGACGCTGCCGGCCTTCCAGGTCTTGGTCGGATTGGCGTTCATGACGAAGACGTTCTGGGAGACCGTCAGGCCCTGGAGCCACCAGTTGCAGTTGTCGAAGTACGGGTTGGCGGGCGAGCCGCTGTTCGCCCCGGTGCTCGAGCCGATCAGGTTGTACATGCCGCAGCCGCCGGGCGGGCCCGTTTCGATCTCGACCTTCGTGCTGCCCTGGCTGCCACCGGTGACGTCGGCTTTCGCCGGGAGCGTCAGCGTGCACGAGGACTTGCTGTCGCACGACGCTATCGTCTCGCCCGCCGGGAGGACACCTGGGACATCATCACCGGTGGATGCGTTGTAGGCCCGGACGATCCAGCCGCTGCCCGGTTTGATGGTCTTCGCGTCGCTGTAGTTGCTCTGGAAACCCCCGGCCGCGGTGAGGGACGTCGAGCCGCTCGCCAGCGTGGGCTGGAGGGTGTAACTCGTCGGCTGCACGTAGTACGGCGAGCCATTGGAACTGCCTCCCGAGTAGCTGCCGTTCAGCGTGCAGGTGTCGTCCCCGCCGTCGGCTCCCTCGCCGCAGAACCGGTTGCGGTCCTGGAAGGCGGCGATTCCGCCGAAGTTGTTCACCAGGTAGTTGCCGATGACGTTCAGCTGCCCGAGATAGCGGGACGACCCGCTCCGGATGTTGGTGGAGCCGCCTGAGCTGTTGATGGCGATGGCCCCGTCGACGAAGGCCGGCCCGCCCCCGTTCGTGGTCTGGAACCCGTCCGGATAGCCGGCCCACTCGGAGGTCCCCTCGGGGTTCCAGCCGTTCCCGGTAATGGTGTTGTGGGTGATATTCGCGTTGTAGGACGCCTCGTACAAGATGGCTTCGCCGAAGTTGTTCGAGATGTAGTTGTAGGAGATGTCGATTCCGCTGTTATTGGTGTCCGGCCATATGGCGGATCCGTAATTGTCGTGGATGTAGTTGTAGTCGATGGTGCCGTTGAGCGACCACAGGACCTTGACCCCGGCGGCCACCCCGTCCACGTCGCCCCAGGTGCCCTTCGGGCAGCCCCAGGCGGGCTGGCAGGTGGCGATGGCGTTGCCGGCGATCTCGTCGTGCTCGATCTGGTAGTTGGCCGGCCCGCCCCATGGCGCCGTGTTCTTGAGGCTGGCCGTGGCCGTCCCGTCGTTGAATCCGCCCTCGCCGTTCTTGATGACGCAGTCGTAGTTGTACTCCGAGTCCGATCCCACGCCGATGCCGTAACCCGTGTTGGGATTGCCCAGCTGATAGCCGTTCGGCCCGACCGTGTCGTAGTCGACCGTCCAGTCGTTGCCGCCGTACTCGTCGACGATGGAGCCGCCGAACGAGTCGCCGTCCCCGGTGCCGTTGAAGTTCTTGATCGTCAGGTACTCGATGGTGACGTGCGAGGCGTAGCTGAGGAACGTGGTACCAGCCCGGCCGCCGTTATCGATGGCCGCCTCGCCCGACTGCGGCGAGTACCCGCCGATGAAGGCCGAGTGGCTGCCCGGGTCGATCTCGGACACGTTGAGGTGCTCGCCCGGCTCGAAGTAGATCAGCACGTGGCTTTCGTTGAGCGTGCCGTCCGAGACGCCGGTGTTGTCGCCCGGCGGCACGATGTAACCTGCGGTCGCCTGCGGGTAGTCCGAGCCCGGCGAGCCGTAGGTCGGCAATCCGTGTGCACCGCTGGCAAAGGTGGCGAGCGAGGAACCCCGGTAGCCGTCGTACCGGTACGGCGAGTCGAGGACGGGCTGGCCGCAGATCCGCATCTTGGCCGCGGGAGTGGTGGTGCCGACGGCGTGGCTGCCCGGGACGGGGGAACTAGCTGAGCCGGACGGGCTGTCGCAGCCCGCGACCGCCAGCGAGACCACCAGCGTGACCGCCAGGCCGCCGCCGGCCAGGTATCTGGCGGCGTGGCCCCGGTGCCTTGGCTTCCGGATCAGGAAGAACCTGCCCACCCTGTACTCCAGTTCTAAAAAGGACAGCTACGCTGCCACCCTACCCGGTACATACGGACAGGCCAAACCCTTGAGCGGCCGGGTTGCTGCCATCAGCAGGACCAGTGTCATCAGCAGGACCGGCCCTGGATCAGCGCCTTGGCCAGCGATCCCCACCCGTAGGCGATCTGGTACGGCCAGTCCCACCAGGGCACCGAGCCGTTCATCAGGTAGATCGAGCCGGCGAAGCAGTGCCCGATCAGCATCCGGGCGCGGACGTCCTGAGGCGGGATGGCGACCACGATCATGGAGCGCCAGTGGTAGCGGGCCGCGAGCTGGCCGATGTACGCGGCTTCGCCGCGGGTGTTGGGCGGGTCCGGCTGGAAGCAGATGAGCTTGGTGCCAGGCGGCTTCGGCGGGCACGGGTCGCCGAAGCCGTCGTGCCCGGTCGAGATCACGAGCACCGGCGCCCGGTGCTCGTCGGCCAGCTGCACCGCCGTGCCGACCGTGTTGCCGTCGCCGGCCAGCATCACGACCGCGTCCACGCGGGCCGGCCCTCCCTGGGCCGGCCACACGAAAAGCACCGCGGTCGCCACGCAGAACGCCGCGACTAGGACCAGCGCGATGGTCACCGTCCGCCGCCCGGGGCGGCGGAACCTGCGCCCGCGTGGCCTGACCTGATCGGTCACAGCCGTCTACAGCGCCACCGACGGCGAGGACTCCGCCGTGTCCAGCGCGCCGAGGCTCTCGTCGTTCTGGTCCGCCTTGAGCAGGACCACGGACACGAGGCGGGCGCCCGCGATCCGGATCATCTCACCCACGGCGTTGATCCTGGTCGAGGAGGAATGCCCGGCGGTCACCACGGCGACCGCCTCCTCCGCCCAGCTGGTCAGATGCTCCCCGCCGGCCACCGGGTCGAGGGTGAGCAGGGTGAGCAGGTAGTCCGCGGAGGCACAGGCGGCAGCCACGTCGGGATGGACGTGCCCGAACTGGGGCCGGGAGGGAGTCGGCAGGGGGCCGACGGGCACCACCTCGTCCCGCCCCGGCACCGCCACCATCAGGTGCGCTCCGCCGGCACCGACCGGGTGGACGCCCGGTCCGCGAGCCCCGAGCCGCCGCGCCGCGGGAGCGCCGGGGGACAGATCGGCCAGGACGACCGACTTCCCCTGTCTGGCCCAGCCGGTGGCGAGCGCCAGGACCGCCGGCACCACCTCCGGCGCGTTGTCGACGGCGACGACGGCCAGCGCGGCGAAGCGGTTGCGGGTCGGCGAGGCGACGGCGCCGTCCAGGTGGGCCGCGAGGCGCGCGACGTCGGTGGCCGGCATGCGGCGTCGCCTGGCCACCGGCGGCAGCCAGTTGGTGCCCGCCTCGGCGGTGCTGAACATGACGGGTGCGCCCATCGCGCGGGCGACGTCGTCGCGGTTGCGCAGCCGGTCGGACACCAGGGCCCGGATGATGAGGATGGCCGCGGCGATGGCCAGGCCGGCGATGAACGCCAGCACGAGGTAGAAGATCCGCTTCTGCTTGAAGCTGTGCGGCACCGGGGAGGGCGCGTTGAGGACCTCGCTGCCCTTGACCATGGCCGCCGTGGAGGCTCCCCCGACGTCGATGACGCTGCTCACGTTCTGCTGGGCGTTGAGCAACGCGGTCTGCGCGCTGCTGAGCTGCCCCTGAAGGTGCTTAAGCCTGGCCTCCGGACCGGACGAGGCCTGGGCGACCTGCGCGTTGAGCGAGGCGACCGTATCCTGGTCCTTGGTCACCTGCTGCTGGGCCAGCGTCACCTGAAGCTGCTGCTGGCCGTTGAGGTACTGGGCCCGGAACTGCAGGAAGGCCGTGGCCAGCGCCGATGCCCGCTGGACTGCAGCGCCCAGGGACGGGGCGTTGACCTGGAAGACCAGCACCTGGTCCGAGGGCGCGCTGACGGTGTAGGCGGCGAGGAAGCTGCCGACGCTCTGGTCCAGGCCGAGCTGGGTGATGACGCGCTGGGCCACTGCCTGGCTCTCCGCCAGCGCGACGTTGGTGTCGGACTGCTGGGTGGGGTCGGCGTTGATGTTGCCGGCCAGCAGCACCGAGGTCTTGGCGGAGTAGGCCGGCGGGTACCTCGAGTACAGGGCGTACCCGATGACCAGCCCGAACACGGCGGCCAGGCACAGCACCCACGCGCTGCGCTTCAGCGCCCCGGTGATGAAGGCCAGGCTGACGAACGCCGCGGCCCGGTCGACGGTGGGCTGCTCGTCATCGGCGCTGTATTCGTCGGTCCAGGCGTCGCTGATGCCGTCGGTCTGCAGCCGGTAGGAACCGTCCTTGCCCTGGATAGAGGAGAACGTTATCGCGTGGTCTGGGTCAGTCACCGTCTGATCTCCGTGGTTATCCCGTTCAGGCGGGTGGGCGCGCGGTGCCGGTGCGGCCGGGATAGCCGCGGCGCCGTGCCGGTGGTGGTGTCGGCCGGGTCCGGGTTGGCGACGAGGATGCCGATGACCTCCCGGCCGTCGACGGCGGCGCTCACCGCGGTCTTGGCCAGCTGCTCGGCCGTCGCGACGCCTGCCGAGACCCCCAGCATCGTGTGGGTCGTGCGCATCGTGTCCGGTATCCGCGGGGCATCGCCGTCGACGACCGCGACCACGACCGTCAGCACGGCGCCGGGCAGCCGGTCGAAGTCGCCGGCGTCGCAGACGGCGATCCGCAGCCGGCTCCGGCCGTTCGCGGAGGCCGGCAGCGGCGCGGCGCACGCGGTGCGCAGCGTGGCCGCCGCGTGCTCGTTCTGCTGCGGGCCGATGACCAGGGTCGTCGGGATCCCGAGGGTAGCGGCGAACACGGCGAGCTGGGGACCGAGCGCGAGGGCGCCGGGGTCGGAGGCGAGGGACAGCACGGCGAGCGACGACATGCTGCCGTCGTAGCCGTTGCTCAGCATGTCGTCCTCTACGCCCACCCGGCGCAGCGCGGAGCGCAGCCGCCAGGCGTGGACGGCTCCCGGGTTGTAGTCCTGCAGCAGCCGGGTCCAGCCCGCGGGGTCGGACGGGCGGGCCACCGGGAACGACGCGAGCACCGGGATCCCGACGGAGTTGGCTATCTCGTCGCGCGCCCGCAGCCGCCGGTCCCGGCGGCTGATCGCCAGCGCCAGGACGATCCCGATCAGCGCGCCGGCCAGGCCGCCGAGGAACCCGGTCACGATCAGCGCTTCCACCGGTGCTTTGCCGGACGCGCTGGTAGCCGGCTGGAGGATGCTCGCCGACTGGCTCCCGATGGGACTGCTCGACGCGTCGACGTACTTGACGTAGCTGTTGGCGACGGCGTTGGCGGTCGTCTCGGCGTCGGTAGCGGAGCTGCCTAGCACGCTGATCGAGATGATGTTGCCGGTCACGCTGCTGACGCTGACCGCCTTGAGCAGTTGCGGGAGCGTCGTGGCCGGGCGGACGTCAGGCAGCGCGGCGGCCAGCACCTGGTTGCTGCTCGCGATGACCATGAGCGTCGAGGTGAAGGTGTTGGTCCCGCCGTTGTTCGCGGCGGCCGCGGCCGAGTTCGAGCTCTGGATCGACTGCGGGAACACCACCAGCGCGGTGGCCGTCAGCTTCGGCGGGTTGTACACGGAATACGCGCAGCCGAGCGCGATGCCGATGACGGTCATGACGGCCACCAGGAGCCGGTGCCGCCGTATGATCTGGATAGACCTCCGCAGGTCCAGTGCCTGCTGGCTCATCTGGCCTCCGCCTTCATTTCCGGCGTGTCGCCGCGCCGGACGCTGGACCCCTTCCATGATACGGTCTGCGCGGACCCGGCGGTCCGCGGCCGATTCGCGGCTTCGACGAACTCCAGCCGGGTGGCCAGCGGAGTCCCGGCCTCGCAGCGTCCGCGGCCCACCAGGCTGAACGCGGGGACGCGGCGTCCCAGGCCCGGGGAGTACCAGCCGAGGACGGGATCGGTCTCGCCCCGGTGCAGGCTCCACCGCAGCCCGTGCGGCAGCTCCATCCTGGCCGCCCCGGGCGTGGCCGCCTCCGGCCAGTCCAGGACGGCGCCCGACTCGGTGAGCTCCACCCGGACGTCGGGGCCGAAGTGGAAGGCCAGCCGGAGGCCGGGCTGGCCGCCCTCGATCTCGTCGACGATGTCGATGCTGCGCGAAGCCCGGTCAAGCAGCACCGAGCGGCGATGCAGCGCGGGCGGGTCGAGCGAGGCGTAGCCGCGGTGCTCGGCGGTCCACCTCGCTATGTCGCCGTCGTCGATGACCTCGATCTCCCGGGCGTCCGCGTGCCGCACCCACAGGAACGGGCCGCCGTCGGCGGAGGAGTTCCGGCCGCCGAGCTCGACGGTGTTGTGCGCGAGCGTCGACCGGAAATACGCGCGCCAGGCGCGTTCGCCGTGGTAGCAGTAGGTACCCGGGTCGGCGAGGATATCCACCCCGGCGTAGCGGACCTCCACCGACAGGGCGTCGGCGTGGGCGTGCGCGGCGATGCTGAGGAACCCGTGCGGGCCGCCGTCGCAGCGGCACCAGATCTCGCGGTCCCCGGTCGTGCGCAGCAGCGTGATCCCCGCGTCCGCGAACCGCGACGGCCGCCGGGCGGGCCGGCCGCCGATCCGCGGCCGGGCCGGCAGCAGCGCGCCGACGATCGTGCTGGCGGCGTCCGTCGGCAGCCGGGGCCACCAGTCGAGCGGGCCGACGAGCGCTCCGGCCAGCGCCAGCAGCGGCGGCCAGGTGTTGGACGCGGGCGGGTCGAGCAGCAGCGCGCGGCCCTCGTCCGAGTCGCCCTGGCGGGGCGGCCGCAGGCGCTCGTCGAGCAGCGCCGCCGCGCCGTCGGCCATCGCGGCCAGGCGCTGCCATGCCGCCCGGCTCAGCGGATGACCGCACGCCTGCGCCTCGACGGCGGCGAGGAAGCCGAGTTCGGCGACGAAGCAGTGGTAGTCAGAGGCCAGTTCGCGGTTGATCCCGGACGGGAACGTGTTGTGCAGCAGCTCCCGCTCCAGCAGGCGCGCGGACGCGCGCCGCCACCGGTCGCTCTGCGGGAACCACGGGAACGCGCAGCTGGCCACGAGCTGCCCGGCGGCCTCGGCGACCACGTGATTGTTGGCCGACGAGCCCCGGCTGCGCAGCGCGGCGAGGTACCGCTGGTGCCAGCCGATCTGCCGCACCGCGAGCCCGTTGCCCTCGAACAGGCCGGCCGCGCCGGGCCAGTCGTCCAGCAGGCGCCGGATCCACGCCAGGCTGATCAGCCTGATGCCCACCTCGATGCCGTTGGTCCAGTGGATCCCGGACAGGAACGGGTTCTCCTGCCACCAGGAGCGCAGCTGCTCGGCGACCCGGTCGGCGTACCGCTCGTCCTGGCTGAGCGACCAGGCCGTGGCCAGCAGCGTGAGGTGCTGCAGCCGGGAAATCTCCCAGACCTGCTTGACGTTGCCGGTCTGCTCCTCCGAGCGGTGATCGATGCGGAAGGCGTACCGGTCCGGGTCGGACCGGCGGCCGGTCACCGGATCGCGGAACCAGTCGGGGCGCTCCAGGTCGGTCCGGACGACGCCGAGGACCTCCCACTCGCCCCGCAGCACCCGCTCCGCGGCCGCCAGGACGTGCTTCCTGGCGTCCCCGGGCACCCGAGCGGCGGTGTCCGGGGGCAGCACCGCGGTGAACCGGAGCCCGCCGGGCGCCGCCGCCGCCGCGGCGCCGAGCTGCTCGCGGCTGACCTGCGCCCGCGACCAGGCCAGCCGCAGGGCCTGGTCACGGCCACGCCAGGCCACTTCCGACGGCGACATCCTGGCCGCGCGGCGGACGTACCAGCCGAGCCGTGACGCCCCGGCCGCCGTCCCGGCGCCGGCCGCGTTCACCGCCTGGCTGGGCTCACAGCCCTCGGCCGCGTTCATATCCGCTCCGGTTTGCCGCTCAGCAGGCTGTCCCGCACCGCGATGGTCGCCTTGGTGGTCGCCACCAGGGACTCGACCGGGATGGGCAGCGCCGCGCCGGCCCGGCAGGCCTCGACGAAGCGCGCCAGCTCGGCCCGCTGCCCCTTGTCCTGGCCGCCCCGCGCCCGGATGGTGTCGTGGCCCCGGCCGGCCCAGATCGTGGCCTTCCGGAAGTTGTCCAGCCGCGCGCTGCGGCCGCCGCCGGTGGCGTCCAGCGTCTCCTTGGGGAAGCGCACGTTGCCGCCGGTGAGATAGCTGATCACGCCGCTGGCGCCGTTGCCGAACCGCACCGTGACCTGGACGTCGTCGGAATCCGGGCCGCCGGCGGCGTACACCTCCTCGGGCAGGCTGTCCGCCCACCAGCTCAGCGTGTCCAGGAAGTGACCGCCCTCGCCGGTGAACCGCGACCCCTCGCCCTCGTCGCGGTACCAGCTGTCCGCGGCCAGCGGGCCCGCGTTGACCAGGTAGCGGGTGACCGCGCCGGAGCTGGCCGGGCCGAAGTCGGCCTTCATCTTGGCCAGCATCGGGGCGAAGCGCCGGTTGAACCCCACCATCAGCCGGTCGTTGCCGGTCTTGGCGATAACCTCGGTGATCCGTTCCAGCTCCTCGGCGGTCAGCGCGAGCGGCTTCTCCACGAACACCGCCTTGCCGGTCTCCAGGGCCCGGCACACCATGTCGGCGTGGCTGGCGTGCCGGGTCACGATGAAGATCGCGTCCAGCGACTCGTCGTCCAGCACCGCCTGGGCGCTGGTCGAGGCGGTGGCGAAGCCGAACCGCCGCTGGGCGTTCACCGCCGACAGTGACCGGGTGGTCGCGACGTGCGCCAGCTTCGCGTTCGGCAGCTGGGCCAGATGCGGAAGCAGCATCGACGAGGCGTAGTTGCCCGCGCCGATGAAGCCGATGGCCAGGGGCTTGACGGCTGGCCCGTTCGGTCCCTTCGTGCCCCCGGCCGGGACGGACGGGAGGCCGGCGCGGACCAGGCTGGCGGCCGGGCGCGGCTGGCTCTCGGGATCCGGCGCCGGGTACTCGAGCAGGACCCCGACCGCCTTCAGCTCGCCGGAGGACAGATCGGCGTAGACCGAGACGGCGTCGTGCATCGGGAACGTGCCGGAGACCAGCGTCTCGACCTCGAGGTCCTTACGGGCCAGCAGGTCCAGGAAGCACTCCAGGTTGCGGCGCTCGGTCCAGCGGACGTAACCCGCCGGGTAGTCGATGCCCTCGAGCTCGTACCGGTCGTCGTACCGGCCCGGCCCGTAGGACCGGGAGAACCGGACGTCGAGTTCCTTGTCGTAGTAGGCGTTCCAGGGCAGGTCCAGCCGGGTCTTGCCGATGTCGACCACCCGGGCCCGGTCCCGGGCCAGCTTGGCCGCGGTCTCGACCGGCGCGTTGGAGGAGCCGCCCGCGGCCAGGAACACGTGGTCGGCGCCGCGGCCGCTGGTGATCTCGTCCAGTGAGGCCGCCACGACGGCCAGGCCCTCGTCGTCCGGGGCCGCGCAGACCACCGCGCCGGCCTGCTCGGCCAGCCGGCAGCGGGCCTCGATCATGTCCAGCCCGACCACCCGGACACCTGCCGCGACCAGCAGCCGGACCACCAGCTGGCCGATCAGGCCGAGGCCGATGACCAGGGAGGTCTCGCCGAGCTGCGGCTCGGCGCGGCGCACTCCCTGCATGGCGATCGCGCCCACGGTGGAGAACGCGGCGTGCTCGGGGGCGACGCCCCGCGGTACCGCGGCGCACAGGTTGACCGGGATCCAGTTGTACTCGGCGTGCAGGGCGAACTCGTTGCCCGCCGCCGCGACCAGCTGGCCGACCTTGAACTCCTCGGCCCCCGCGCCCACCTCGATGACCACGCCGCACAGCGAGTAACCCAGCGGGGTGTAAGAGTCGAGCTTGTTCATCACCTTCTTGTAGGTGGCCATCGCGCCCTGCTGCGCCACCGTGTCCAGCACCTTGCGCACCTGGTCCGGCCGGGCCCGGGCCTTGCCGACCATGGACAGCTTGGCCTCGTGCACCTTCATCATCTCGGTGCCGGTGGAGATGAGCGAGAACAGCGATTGCACCAGGACGCCGCCCGGCCGGCACGCCGGGACCGGCGCATCCAGGACGATCAGCTCCCCGGATTTGTAGTTCTGCGCAATCTGCTTCATCGTGTCCCTTGCTCGTGGTTCGTCTGGTCGGTCAGCTTGCGGTAAACGTCCAGGTAGGCGCGTTCCTGGTGGGACCAGGCCAGCTCCTGCTCGACCCGGGCCCGGCCCAGCTTGCCCATCAGGGCCCGCTTCGGCTCGTCGTCGAGCAGGTCGGTGATGGCCGTGGCGTACTCATGCACGTCGTTGGGGGTGACGTACACCGCGGCGTCCGCGGTCGACACGCGCGTCTCCCGCAGGTCGAAGGCGACCACCGGCAGCTCGAAGGCCATGTATTCCATGGACTTGTTCATCGTGGAGATGTCGTTGAGGGGGTTCTTCGGGTCCGGTGACAGCCCGACGTCAGCGGTGGACAGGATGCGGCCGACCAGCTCGTCCGGCGCCCGGCCGGTGAACTCGACGTGGCCCGCCAGGCCCAGCTGGTCGCGCAGCGCGACGAGCTCGTCGAAGCAGTCGCCCGAGCCGATCACGGTGAACGCGATGTCGTCGCGGCCGAGTTCGTGCACGATCACGTCGGCGGCCCGCACCACGATGTCGACCCCGTCCTGCGGTCCCATCACGCCGATGTACGCCACCAGGTACCTGCGTCCCCGGCGCTGGGCCGGGTCCTGCTCGCCGCGCTTGAGCCGGTCCGGGTCGGGACCGGTGCGGACGACGGTGACGTCGCCGGGCCGCTTGCCGCTTCGCTTGATGGCGATGTCCCGGTAGGAATCGTTGGTGGAGATCACCTGGTCGGCCGTCCGGTGCGTCCGCCGCTCGAGCGCGCGCAGCCCCCGGTACGGGAGCTTGGCCCCGTCGGGGAAGCGGGACTGGTACAGCTCCGGGCACAGGTCGTGGTGATCGAAGACGAACCTGGTCCGCTCGGCGGCGCGGAACGCCATCGCGATCGGCCAGAAGATGTCCGGCGGGTTGCAGGCCTGGATCACCGCGAACCGGCCGCCCTTCCTGCCGCCCTTCCGGCGGGCCTTGGTGGCCAGCCGGGCGGTGGCGAGGAACGAGTACACGTACTCCGAGACGAAGCCGAGCTTGCTGCCGCCCGGCGCGTACGGCTCGTACTTGTACAGCTCCACCCCGTCGATGACCTCGTACGCGGGGTCACCGCGGCCCTTCGGGCAGACGACCGCGACCCGGTAGCCTGCCGAGATCAGGGCCTGGCACTCCAGCCACACCCGCCGGTCGAAGGGGACCGGGAGGTTCTGCACGATGATAAGGACGCGATGCTGCACGCCCACTAGATCGCATTTGCCGGCGGTCTGATACGCGTCACCGGAGGGAACGTTGTCCGGCGGCCCGGCAGGAGCCCTGGCCGCAGCCCGGCAGGCACAGATCAAGCCGGAAGACGTATCAGCGGCGGGCCGCCGGGTGTCTAATAAGCAAGTCTAATGAGCAGGTCATATCGGGCCGCGGGGTCACTTCCGGCCGCCGCGGCGCCCAGCCGTATCCCGGAAGCAGGGGGAAAAGCGCAGATGAGAGTTCTCGTGGCCGGCGACGGGGGTTACATCGGCGCCGTCCTGGTGCCTGTGCTGCGCGCGGCCGGGCATGAGATCGACGGGCTCGACCTCGGCCTGTACGAGGGGTGCGACCTCGGGCCGGCCCGGCCGGGCGCCGGCCAGCGGACGCCGGCCGACATGCGGGACGTCACCCCGGGCCAGCTGGCCGGATACGACGCCGTGGTGTGCCTGGCCGCGCTGTCCAACGACCCGCTCGGCGACCTCAACCCCGAGGCGACGTACTCGGTGAACCTGCACGGGACGCTGCACCTGGCCCGGACGGCCAAGCAGGCCGGCGTGGAGCGTTTCCTGTTCGCGTCATCCTGCAGCCTGTACGGCGCGTCCGGCTCCGCCCCGGTGGCCGAGGACGCGGACCTGTTCCCGGTCACGCCCTACGGCGAGAGCAAGGTCGTGGCCGAGCGGGAGCTCTCGCAGCTCGCCGGCGACGACTTCAGCCCCACCTACCTCCGCAACGCCACCGCGTACGGGGCTTCGCACCGGCTCCGCCTCGACATCGTGGTGAACAACCTCACCGCGGTCGCGATGACCACCGGGCGGGTACGGCTGGAAAGCGACGGGACGCCGTGGCGGCCGCTGGTGCACATCGAGGACATCAGCCGGGCGTTCCTGGCGATGCTCGAGGCGCCCCGGGAGCTCGTGCACGACGAGGCGTTCAACGTCGGGCGCGGCCAGGACAACGTGCAGGTCCGCGACGTCGCCGAGATGGTCCGCGACGCGGTGCCCGGGTCGGAGCTGTCGATCGCCGAGGGGGCCGGGCCGGACCTGCGCAACTACCGGGTCGACTTCGCCAAGCTGGAGGCGACCTTCCCGGACCTGGCGCTGCGCTGGAACGTCCGGGCGGGGATCGACGAGCTCGCCGCCGCGTACGCCAAGTACGGCCTGAGCTACGACGACTTCACCTCCTCGCGTTTCGTCCGGCTGCGCCGGATCCGCGAGCTGCTGTCCGCGGGCCTGCTCGACGAGATGCTCCACCGCACCACCGGCGCGCCGTTCCCGCCGCCGGGTGCCGTCACCGCGTGAGCGCGGCTGAGACCTTGACCCCATGAGCGCAGCTGAGACCTTGACTCCCCGCGGAGGCGGTGCGCATGGCCGCTGAGGCAGGTACCGATGCCGGGCCGCTGCGGCGCGGCCTGCTGAGGTCACCGGGGGAGGCATTCCGGCGGCTGCGCAGCAACGCGATCCGGCGGATGGGCTGGGGCCTGGCGGATCAGGTGGTGTCGAGCCTGACCAACTTCGCGATCAGCATCTACGTGGTGCACTCGCTGGGGGTGGCGCAGTTCGGCGCGTTCAGCCTGGCCTACGTCACCTACGGGTTCGCGCTCAACGCGTCGCGCGGCCTGTCCACCGACCCGCTGATGGTCAGGTTCAGCGGCCTCGACGTGCGGACGTGGCGGCGCGCGGCGGTCAGGTCCGCCGGGACGGCCATGACCATGGGCCTGACCATCGGCGCCTGCGTGCTCGTGGCCGCGATCGTGCTCGTCGGCCCGGCCAGGGCCGCCTTCCTCGCTCTCGGGCTGACGCTGCCCGCGCTGCTGCTGCAGGACAGCTGGCGGTACTCGTTCTTCGCGCTGGGCCGCGGCTCCCAGGCCTTCATCAACGACAGCATCTGGGCGGTGACGCTGTTCCCCGCCCTTTACTTCCTGAAGGAGTCCGGGCGCGGGGACGTGTTCTGGTTCGTGTTCGCGTGGGGC
>Ga0335078_10004473_pt1 | contig 20712 bp, 18 predicted proteins | sample Lox_Sample_32_FD_206711 | JGI IMG/M metagenome (GOLD analysis project Ga0335078, IMG submission 206711) | Soil microbial communities from Loxahatchee National Wildlife Refuge, Florida, United States - Lox_Sample_3.2 | ecosystem: Environmental > Terrestrial > Soil > Wetlands | place: USA... | reverse complement strand
ACAGAATCCAGGCACGTTGAATGAAACGTATCCGCCAAACATCCAGAAGTTCCCGTTCTTATCAAACCAGCTCACGGCGTTCGATCGAGAACTCGGAGGCCCAGCCGTTCCTGGCGTCGGGTAGTCGAAGCACTGGCCTTCCTGCGCGTCGCCTTCCTGGAAGCTCCACGTGCTGCCATTCCACTCCCACAGATCGCTCATGACGCTCTCGCCGCCGCCTCCGGTCGTCTGCGATACCGTCGGACCGTTGATGTCATAACCCAGTCCGCCGAACAACCAGAAGTTACCGGATGCGTCTGTGCCGCTTAGTGTTCCGTACCGAGATCCCGGATACAGCGGATTCCCGTTCGCATTTCCCGGATAAATGCCGCCCACCGCGACAACATTCGCTCCCGCAACCCACGTCCACTCGCTGATGCAAACTACTTGAACGTTGGTCACGTTTGCCGTTGCCGTTCCCGTCCCGTTGAGCACCGTGCAGTTCTGCGATGGGCTCGTCGGCTGTGACGAGACCGTCACGCTGTACGAGCTGCCGCTCGCCACCGCGGTCGCGAACGTAAACGGACCGTTCGCCAACAGCGACAACGTGTCTGTGTTGTTGTTTTGCAGCGAAACCCCTGTCGTCGAAGAGTTCGGCGACAAGTCATACAGCGTTCCGCCAATCGTGAACGTGTTTCCGCTGGCGGCGCACGTTGCTGTGACCGTAACGTTAGCTGTTCCGATGGTTCCCACGGCATTGCTGCTCAGTGTGCAGGTCTCGCCCGTTGGCTGCTGCGTAATCTGCACGTTGTAGGCTGCTCCAGTAAGGTAAGTATCCGTGAACGCCTGGTTGCCGCTCGCACTGAACTGCAGCGGAGTCCCGATGCCATCGCTCACGATCAAGGTACCGCCCGTTAGTCCGCTGACGTCCACTGTGATCGTATAGCTCTGCGCCGCCGAGCACGCCACAGCCACGTTCGTGACGTTCGCATTCGCAGTGCCGGTGCCGTTCGTGACAACGCAGGTCTGCCCGGACGGCTGCGTAGTAACGGTAACGGCATAGGTGCTTCCTGCCGTCAATGCTTTCGCAAACTGGAACCCTCCGTTCGCGCTCAAAGACAGGCTATCGAATGATCCGTTGTCCGCTAGCACCACGGTTCCGCTGGTCAATCCAGACAGCGTTCCCCCTATCGTGTAGGTCGTCGCCGCGCACGTGACATTGACATTCGTCACGTTCGCATTCGCTGTGCCGCTTCCGTTGGCCACCGTGCACGTCTGCCCAACCGGCTGCGTCGCTACGGTAACTGCATATGTTGAGCCCGCCGGAATCGTGCGGTTGAACTGGTAAGCGCCGTTTTGAATGACCGTCAGGCTGTCAAAAGCCCCGTTGTCCGCCAACACCAGGTTTCCACCAACGGCCAAGCCGGACACCGATCCACCGATCGTGTACGAGTTCACCGCCGCCGCGCACGTTACGTTCACCGTGACATCCGCCGTCGCCGTGCCTTGTGCATTGTTCCCAAGGGTGCAAGCTTCGCCGGTGGGTTGCGTCAGGATGCTGACTGCATAAGCTCCGCCGCTCGCGATCTGTGTGGCAAACGGGAATGTTCCGTTGGTTGTAACGCTCAGGTTGTCCGCGTTATTGTCCTGCAACACGAGTCCAGCGCCAGTCAACCCGGACACTGACACGCTGATCGTGAAGTTCGTCGCGTTTGCAGTACACGTCACGCTGACATTCGTGACATTTGCCGTTGCCACGCCACTGCCGTTCGCGACCGCACACGACGTGTTCGGTGGCGGCGTCTGCACCGTGACTGCATATGAGCCGCCGCTCGCCACTTGCTTGCTGAACGTAAACGAACCGTCCGCCGAAAGCGTTACCGTATCTGTTCCATTCGCCAGTACGATCGAATCTCCGCTGGGAATCCCGGTTACCGTTCCCCCGATCGTGAAGGTCTGGTTTCCTTTTGTGCTCATGCTTCCGCCGCCGCAGGCGGCCAACGAAACCAGGGCTACAGCCGAAATGACTAACAGGGGAATGCGGGAACTCATGCTCGTCCTCCAGCCCGAAACTACGTTCAGGCGACTTGGGTACTTCGTATTTTGTTCGTCTTCAGGAATCCCAGTGGGCCAGAGTGGTCGGGGGGACGGAAGGGCACAGAGCTTGCACTTCGACGCACAATCTCATGCCTGGCACGCTTCGCATTGAGTTGTGCGTCGCAAATTCTACCCCACTCCAGTGCCAAGGCAATGGCCAGAATGGGCCATAGAACAAAATACGAATAACTTGTCTAAAATCCGCCCCAGGGAACATCGCCCGGCACCACCCAGCGCAGTTGCTCTAAACACCGCTCCGCGAGAGATGTTGTGCATTTCGCAATGGCAAAAATAAATCGATCTTCTCTCTTTTCATAACTGTGCAAGAATCTGCAAGGAGCCAGGCTGGCATCACTCGACGACTCCTGTCCGCTGTCCGCAGTCGCAGAATCGGCCCACCCAAGGCCGTGGAACGGCCGAAGTCGTTGCGGCACTATGTCAGCACTCGAAATCTCAAACCAAAGCACGAGAGTCCAGTTAAGGCATAACGCGGAATCTGAATTCAGCACTCCCGCCTGCGCGAGTTGCGGCCTCCCTTATGTGGATCTGTGCGCTTTTCCAAAACACGGAGCGAGGTGAGAGCGTCCCGACGGGACGCCTGACAGTAGACCGCCAGTTCACTGGCGGGTATGCCGGCAAAAGGCACAAGCGTGCCGTAGGCACGCGTGAACCCGCCCCGAAGCGGCGAAAGTTTTCCACAACCGCTCATGGCGGATTCCAGAGTCAGGAAGAGGGGCGGATGCCCGGAAATCACGCACATTCGACAGGCCTGAGGGTTTCCTTCGTGAATCTTCGTGTCCTTCGTGGTTAAAGATTTTTGTCTGCTTCCTTAGATATCCTGTCTTCCGCCTTGACGACCGCTGCTGAATTCTGTAACATCACCGGAACAAGTTCGCTCTTCGGAGCGGACCTGAATTTCATGCAGAGTGGCTGAGGGACGAGCCCTGAGACGCCACGGCAACCGATTCAGGATCATATATCCCGAATGTCTGGTGCCAACTCTCTCCTGGAAACAGGGAACATGGGATTCGGCAAGCGCGACGTATTTGCTTTCCGATAGCCTCTTTTCCTTTTCCTGGAAAAAGAGGCCATTTGTTTTTATGGCCGCTTTTTCCGGCTCGTCCTCAGCTATTCGCGAAGTATCGGGTTTTGAAGCACCAGGGTTTCACGCTTTCGAGGTCGCAGTACCAGAACTTTGAAACTCTGAAACCTGTGAAACTTTGAAACCTTGAATTTTCAGAAAGCGAGTAGCACATGTCTCACTACGAATTACGGTGCCGCGAATGTGGACGGACATGGGGAAACCAGCCCCGCTCCATCTGCGACGATTGTTTCTCCCCCCTGGAAGTTGCGTACGACTACGACGCGATCAAGTCCCAAGTCAGTCGTGAACGCATCACCCAGCGTGCACCGAACATGTGGCGCTACTCCGAGCTTTTGCCCCTCCCCCAAAGCTTTACTCCGAAGTTGCCCGTTGGATTTACGCCGCTCTTCAATGCGCCGCACCTTGCGCAAAAGATCAGCGGCACAGCTGCCTCCCCCAATCTGTACATCAAGAACGACGCTGTTTGCCTCCCCACGTTGAGTTTCAAGGACCGTGTCGTGGCCGTAGCCCTCTCCCAAGCACGCGCTTTTGGCTTCGACACGGTTTCTTGTTCCTCCACCGGCAATCTCGCCAACGCCGTAGCTGCGCACGCTGCGCGCGAAGGCCTGAAGGCATGGATCTTCATCCCTTCCGACCTCGAGCCCGCCAAGATTCTTGGCACGAACGTCTTCGGCGCGAAGGTCGTCCGCATCGCTGGCAACTACGACCAGGTGAACCGCCTGTGCTCGCAGATCGCCGATGAGCACCGCTGGGGATTCGTCAACGTCAACCTCCGTCCTTATTACGCCGAAGGATCGAAGACCGTCGGATTCGAAATCGCTGAACAACTCGGCTGGCGCTTGCCCGACAACATCGTCTGCCCGATGGCCGGCGGATCTTTGATCACCAAAATCCGCAAAGCCTTCGATGAACTCATCAAGCTGGAATTGGTCGAACCGAGAGAAGTGAAGTTCTTCGGCGCACAAGCGACGGGATGCTCGCCCATCTCAACCGCAGTGAAGACTGGCAGCTCCGAGATCGAGCCGCAGAAGCCGAATACCATCGCGCGCTCGCTCGCCATCGGTAACCCCGCCGACGGACACTACGCCATCAAGACGATCAAGAACAGCGGCGGATGGAGCGAAGACGTCAGCGATCCTGAAGTTGTCGACGCGATCCGCTTGCTCGCCGAGAGCGAAGGAATCTTCACCGAAACCGCAGGCGGAGTCACAGTTGGCTGCGCTGCGAAACTCTATCGTCAGGACCGCATTCTGCCCGAGGAAACTACCGTTCTCTGCGTCACAGGAAACGGCCTTAAGACAACCGATGTTCTCGCCGGCGTCTATCAGACGGAGCGTCCGATCGCTCCCAAGCTCAGCGAGTTCGAGACCTACCTACAGCACACGCTCGATGTCGATGAGGTTCCGGGCGTGATCGCAGCAGCCCAAGAAGCCGAGGCGATTGGAGCATAACCATGCCGATCACAGTGAATATCCCCACTGCTTTACGTCGCCACACATCTGGTGTCGGCTCGATTACTTGCGCGGCGTCCAATCTGAACGACTTGTTCTCGGTGCTCGACGAGAAATTTCCCGAACTCAAGCCGCACCTACGCGACGACAAGGGCCAGATCCGGCGCTTCCTGAATATCTACGTCAACGAAGAAGACATCCGCTTCTTGGGCGGACCGTCTTATGCCTTTCAGGAAGGTGACGAAGTGCTGCTCGTGCCTTCGATCGCCGGCGGATCGAACTAGTACAGTCGGTTGTATCGACAACGGACGTCAACAGAAAGTCTCGCAGTTGTTCTCCACTCTCCAGACACTACAGGTGAAGACATACCTCCACTGCCTGTAGTGTTTCCCGAGATGTAAAAGCGTCGTCAACATTCCCACCGATCGTCCCAAATCCCGCTACCGATTCCTATGTGCGAGCGTCTCATGCGCACAAGTTGCCAGAAACCTTCCGGCTTCGGTGACACGAGCCAGTTGAGTTCCTGACAGCGGCTCAAGGAGTGCGGTTATGACGAGTCGCGTGAGTTTGATTCTTTTTCTGCTGTGCGGTGTAGCCTTGGCGCAGTTCGAGGGTACGAATCAGCGAGTGAAAGTGCGAGTTTCATTCGCTAACGGAATCTGCGATCGCTCCACGCAAGTGCGATTGGTCGGCCACAGCGGGCCCATCGCCGAAGCAGCCCCGAATGGTGACTGCGAAGCCGACTTCCTCAATATTCCCGACGGCACGTACCACCTTGTCGTATCCGGTCGTGGTTTTGCCGACACCGACAACGTCATCAACACTTCGTTCGGTTCCACAGATTTCGAGGTAAGAGTCTCGACGGGCGACGACTCCGCACGCATGGGAATGATGGCTCTGAGCCCCTCAGTCTCCGTCGGAGAGCTTCGCGTTCCAGAGAAAGCCCAGAGAGAACTCGAGAAGGCCACGAAGCAAATTCACCAGCAGGATTTCACGAAAGCCATCCGAACCCTGCACCACGCCATCGACGACTATCCCAGCTATGCCGGTGCGTATAACAACCTCGGAGTCGTTTACGCCCGCCTCGGCAACCCGCAGCAGGAGCGCGAAGCGCTGGAGAAAGCGGTCAGCCTCAACGATCGTCTCGCGCCCGCATACGCGAACCTCGGACGCCTCAGCATCAAAGACCGGGATTTCGCCAACGCGGAAGACGAACTTAAGAAAGCCTCGGCCTGCGATCCTGCGGATGGAATCACACTCGTTCTGCTCGCTTACTCGCAATTCATGCAGAAGGAAATGGACAAGGTCATCGCGACCAGCCGCTCAGCACATGCGCTCAGAAGCGAGCATGCTTTCGTCCATCAGATTGCAGCCCGTGCCTTCGAGCAAAAGCGTGACCGGAACAACGCAATGGTCGAACTGGAACTCTTTCTGGAGGAAGAAACCATCGGAGCGAGAGCCGACTCCGCGCGCCAGGAGCTTGCCCTGCTGCAATCGACTCCTTCACGTTCGCACTAGTAGTGAGGTTCGGCCGATACCTGTCCGGTGGAAAGGTGCAACTCCTTGGTGCGATCCATGACCCACTGCGGGAACGCCGGAGCTCCTTGTGGGATCTTGCCCTGCGAGATCGCTACCTGATCGATCCAACCGGTTCCTTCTTCGCCGACATATGTGTTCGGCAAGCTGTAGGCTGCGTCGCTCAAGGCGTCGCCCAGTGCAATGAAGCGGTAACCGCGTTTGCGCAAGACGTCGAGAAGTTCTCCGATGTGGTCTGCTTCGAGATTGCTGGCGTGCAACAGCAGAATCTGCCTCGGTTCGTATCCGACGATCTTGACTGAGAGCTGCTCGGTATAAGCGAAGACAGCGTCGTGATACGCGAGGTACTCTTTCGCGATCTTGTCCTGCATCGCACTGTCGTTCCTCTTCTTCGCATCTTCATACAGGCCGGCAAACATCCAGTCCCAACCGTCGAGCGTGATGGGAGCAATCCGGTAACCGCGTTGCGTCAGGAATTCTTCGGCCTTCCGGCGTGTTTCAAGGTCGCGGCCGGAATCGAGATATGGGTGGCGAAAATAGCGGAGCTTCATTTTCCGCTGCTCGAGCAGTATGCGCGTGACGGTCTCGCCCCGGACCACGTCCTCCTCCCAGTCCTTCAGCTCGTTCTGATTGAGGGACATGTGGCTATAGCTGTGATTGCCCAATTCAAATCCGTAATCGAGCCACATCTGCAGCACCTTGATGCGCTGATCCACTTCGCCTGGTTTGTACAGCTTCTTCTCATTCACGAAGCCAACCACAGGGACCTTTTGGTCTCGTAGCGTAGTCAGAAGCTTCGTCGTCAGCGCCGTGATATCCGCTGCGGGTAATCGGTCCGCCATCCCGGCCGGAAGGTCATCGATCGTGACCGCAACTTGCCGATCCAGTTTTGGGTTTTGTGCAAAGGAGGGAAGTAACGCGAGTAGAGCAAAAGTAAAGAGCCTCGCCAGTTTCACGAAGACGCTCCCGATGGATTGGAATCTTTCGAACGGGGTATTAAAACACAGCCCACACCTGGGGCGAGCGGGAAACACCCCAGAGCTCACAAAATTTTCTTGGAATCCCCGAGAGCAGGAGTATAATCTAACTAACTGGTTAATTAATACATATGCCACGCATCTTTCATCATCGGAATGCACTGCACCGGCGGATGGGTTCTCGCGGACAGCCCGAAGAGAGCCGTGCCGCTATTCTGCACGCAGCCGCGAAAGAGTTCGCAGAGTTCGGCGTCGCCGGAGCCCGCACAGATGCCATCGCCCGCGAGGCCGGTGTCAACAAGGCCCTCCTCTATTACTATTTCCGCGACAAAGACACGCTCTACGGCGCCGTATTGGACGACGCCTTCTCAGGTCTCAAGGTTGCGGTATTTCGTGTGCTCGACAGTGACCTTCCGCCCCGCGACAAGATTATCGCGTACGCGGGGGCTTATTTTGACTTCATCGCCTCGAACCAGATGTATCCGCGGCTAATGCAGCGCGAGATGATGCGGGCCAAAGAGGGACAATCGCAGCAAATCGACCGTCTCGTCAAAAACTATATCCAGCCGATTTTTGCGCGCGTCAGTTTGTTAATACAAGAGGGCATCAAATCCCGCGAGTTTCGTGCCGTGAATCCCGCGCACTTCGTTCCATCGATGATCGCCATGATCGTTTTTTATTTCAGCGGCGCGCCCATGCTTCAGAAGATTGTCGGCTTTAATCCGCTCACTCCGGAACGGATTGCCGAAAGACGGGCCGCAGTATTGGACTTCATCTCTGCCGCATTGTTTCTCTCAAAGAACAATGCCACGCAAGGAGCACGCTTATGAGCGCGCGCAATCGTTTTTTCATGCTTCTGGGAATCATTTTTGTCATTGCCGCGACGTATTACTACTTTTCGACGGATCACTCGCGTGACCTCGTCTTGATCGGAACCGTCGATGCGAACCAGGTGATCGTCAGCGCCCAGGTCGAAGGGCGTATTCAGAAGTTGTACGTCGATGAAGGCACTCCAGTGAAGGCTGGCGACCTGATCGCCGACCTCGATCCTTCAGAACTGCAGGCGCAGCAGGCAGCGGCGACTGCGACCATCGCCAGCCTGCAGCACAAAGTCGCAGAGATGCAGCACACCGAGAAATCAACGTCAGGATCAACTTCCAGCGACGTGGCCAACGCGCAAGCGAAGTTGTCCTCCGCACAGGCCCAACTGCTGCAGGCGAAGGCGACTCTGGAACGGACGGATAGTGACAGCCGCCGCATCGTTGCGCTGGCGAAAGCAGGCATTGCTTCCGATCAGGAGCGCGTGCAGGCGGAAACAAATCTTCAGGCCGCACAAGCGACAGTTCAAGCGCAGCAAGATCTGGTCAGTGCCGCCGAGGCCGATTTGAAAGCTGCCCAGGCACGCACGAATCAGGCGAACGCAGCCAAGAGCACCGTCGCCGCGACCGAAGCGGATCTGAAGAACGCCGTCGCTCAGAAGAACCAGGCGGAAGTCCGGCTCGGCTACACCAAGGTTTACGCGCCTGTCACCGGGACCGTCTCGGTTCGCGCCGCGCGCCAAGGCGAAGTCGTGAACATTGGGGCCCCGATTGTGACCATCGTCGATTTGAGTGACACATGGGCTCGTGCCGCGATTCCGGAAACCTACTCGGACCACATTGGATACGGTGACGTTCTTCGCATCCGTTTGCCCGGTGGCACCGTGACCAGCGGCAAAGTGTTCTTCAAAGGCGTGGAAAGCGACTTTGCCACGCAACGCGACGTGAGTCGCCGCAAGCGTGACATCAAAACGATCGTGCTGAAAGTGCGGCTCGACAATCCCAAAGGCGCCTATGTCCCCGGCATGACGGCTGAAGTGCTGGTGTCGCAGGACCAGATCAAGAACGGCGCCACCCAGAACGCGAAAGCATCGGAGCAGCAATGACGCCGGAAGTCAAAAAGCCGAATGGAAACGGGCTGGAGAAGCCCGTCTACGATCCTAATGCTCCGGCCGCGATTGAAGTCGAGCACATCGTCAAGAAGTACGGTGACTTCACCGCGGTGGATGACGTTTCGTTCAGCGTAAGAGAAGGCGAGATTTTCGGTTTGCTCGGCCCCAACGGAGCAGGCAAGTCCACGCTGATCCGCATGATGACCACGCTGATCCCGATCACATCGGGCCATGCGCGAATCGCCGGACATGATGTTGCCAAGGAACCGAATGCTGCACGCAGAATGATCGGAGTCATTCCGCAGGCGCTGACCAGCGATCTTGATCTGACAGTCGAAGAGAACATGAACATTTATGCCAAGCTCTACGACGTTCCGGCGAAAGAACGCCAGAAATCGATCGACGAATTGCTCGGCCTCGTAGATCTGACAAAGTGGCGTGACGCTCAGACCAAAACACTCTCTGGAGGCATGCGGCGCAGGCTGGAGATTGCTCGCGGCTTGGTGCACCATCCCAAGATTTTTTTCCTGGACGAGCCGACGACGGGTCTCGATCCCGTTTCGCGCGTTGCTGTCTGGGAGATGCTGGGAAACATCAAAGAAAATCGGCAGCTTACGATCCTGATCACAACGCACTACATGGACGAGGCCGATCGCCTGTGCGACCGGATTGCGATTGTGGATCACGGAAAGCTAGTCGCGCTCGACGCTCCCATGGCGCTCAAGGCGAGCGTTCCGGGATCGAATGTGATCGAAGCGCAGTTCGACAATCCTCCCGCGGACTGGGAGCAAAAACTGCACGCCCTGGATGACGTGACATCAGTTCAGCACGAGGGCGCCGGCATGTACCGCGTGCTGACCGGAAACGGATCCCGCACGACCACCGAGTTGGTAGAGATGGCAGTGACCTCGGGCGTGCCCGTGAAGTCGCTGTCAGTCCAGAACACAACGCTGGATGACGTCTTCGTGCACTACACCGGACGCCAGTTGCGCGACGAATTGCAGAAGTCGTACGCGTTTGTCATGCCGCAGCGGCCAGGATTGCAACCATAGCGAGTCCTGAGTCCCGAGTCCTGAGCCGCGAGGAAACTCAGGATTAAGGGCACAGCCCGAGTGCCCTCAGGACTAAGGACTAAGGACTCGCGGCTAAGGACTAGTTATGACTCAGAACGGTTACAAAGACTTGATCGCATGGCAAAAGGGAATGGAGTTGGTCGCGATGATCTACGATGCCACCGAGAAGTTTCCATCGCACGAGCAGTTCGGCCTAGTAAGTCAACTACGTCGAGCCGCGGTCTCCGTCCCCAGCAATATCGCTGAGGGGAAGGCTCATTATTCGAATCGTGATTTCGGCAGGTTTCTTCGCCATGCGCGCGGATCTCTCGCGGAGATCGAAACGCAAGTTCTAATTGCCCTGCAGCGCAAATATCTTTCTGACGTGACTGCCACAAAGCTGGCCCATCACCTTGACGAACTAGGACGAATACTAAGCGGACTAATCAATTCATTGATCGCGCGAGAGCGCCCTCAAGACTCGCAACTCGCGACTCAGGACTAGTTATGAATCGAATGATGGCCATTGTCGAGCGCGAGATGCGCAAATTCTTCCGGTCGCCGGCCCTGATGCTGGCGTCGATGATCTTTCCCCTGGTGCAGTTGATCATTTTGGGCAACGCCTTCGGCGGAAAGATTCACGATGCCAAGATTGCGTTCGTCGATGAAGACGGCGGCCCGCAGGCTTTGCGAATTCGCGAAGCGTTCGACGCTGTGCGGGCGAATATCCGCACCTTCGTCCCGATCGATTACACCGACGAGAAGCAGGCCGTCGAAGACGTGCGCAACGGCAAGCTGCAAGGCGCGGTCATTATCCCGCCGCAGTATTCGCAGCATGTCTACGAGCAGAACCACCCGCGCGTTGGTCTGGTCGTCGACAACAGCGACAATTTCATGAGTTCGGCCGTCGAAGGCGAATTGACCGATCTGACGAATGCTCTCAACGAGCCCACGGTTTCACCGCGCATCCTGCAGCAGACTGCGCTCAACATCGTCGAGCTGTATCCATACATCGAATACATGAAGTACCTCTTGCCCGGATCGCTCGTCCTGGCGATGTTCGTTTCGGTGATGATCGGCGGCGGCATGTTGTACATCGACGACAAGGCCCGCGGCGTTCACGAAGGCTATCTGGTCACACCGATCACGAAGCTCGAACTGGTTTTGGGTCTTAACCTCGCCGGCGCGATCAAGGCCGTGATGACTGGCGTGATCATTGTCGGCATCGGGTCGATGATGGCTGGAGTAGGAACGATCTTCAATCCGGTGACGATCCTCGGATTGATCATCATGATCGTCCTGACCTCGATGGCCTTTAATACGATGATGTTTCTTCTAATGGTCCGGATCGAAGATCCCCTCGTTCCGCGCGCCATGTTCGGCATCCTCAATACGCTGCTGTTTTTCCCCAGCGGATCGGTATATCCAATCCAGGCATTTCCACCATGGCTACGCGCAATTGCGAAATGCGATCCCTTTACCTACGCGGTGGATGGCTTCAAGTGCTTGCTGTTGAAAGAAACCACACTCTCTGCGGTCTGGGGCGATATGTTGTTTTTGTCGATTTTCGCCGCCATCACGCTTGGTCTGGCGATACCACTCTTTAAGAGGACCCTGTAGAACGATGAGTTTCAAAGCAAAGATGGTATGGCTCGATCTGGACGACACTCTCTTCGATCACTCCCACTCGGTGGGAAAAGGGCTCGAGCGCATTCAGCAGGAATATCCGGCATTCTTAACGCATCCTGTGCCGGAAATGGTTCGGCTCTACAACATTGCGCTGAACGAGGTTTACCCAGACTTTCTCAGCGGCGAGATTGACTTCCCCGAAATGCGTCGCCGGAAGTTCGAGCGCTTCTGTCTCAAAACAGGCGCTCCGAAGACGCAAGCTCCAGATACGACGACATTCCACCGTATCTACGACGAGGCCTACAACAAGGAGCGTCGTGCGGTTCCCGGCAGTGTAGATGGCCTGAAGCGCCTGGAGGAGATGGGAATCGCCGTTGCCGTCCTAACGAACGGTGTGCGCCGGTCCCAGGAAGAGAAGTTGACACTGATCGGCATGGAATCTCTGATCCCGTGGTTACTGCCATCCGACGAGGCAGGGGCAGCGAAGCCCGATGCGCGTATCTTTCATTGGGCGCTGGAGAAAACCGGCATGGCTGCTGAAGACGTCGTCATGATCGGCGACAATCCCGTCAACGACATTTATGGAGCGCAGAACGCCGGAATCCGCGCCATCTACTATTCGCATTCGTCGCCCGACAGATTTTTCCGTACGGATCTCGGCGAGGTTCCAGTCATGTCAGACTGGCGCCAGCTGTCCGAGTTGCTGCGTCACCCTCTCTCCATTCCCGGAACAATAGAAGTTGCCAGAAGATAACCCTGTTCTGGGAACTTTTACCTTCCCCCGCGTGTCCGTTATGCTAGTGGGGTATGACTCTCCTGGACGCGAAAGAGTTCGACGAGGAACGGGCGCATAAGCGGAATCTCAAAATCATCTGGACGATCGCGATTGTGTTGATCCTGGCCGCCCTCGGATGGTGGTTTCGTTACTGGCCGCAAGAGCGTGCCGTCGGCCACTTCTTCGATGCGCTGCAGAAGCAGGACTACAACGCCGCCTACGGTATCTGGATGCACGATCCGGACTGGAAGCAGCATGCCGCAGAACACTCGAAATATCCTTTTGCAGATTTCTATCGCGACTGGGGACCAGGGGGCGAGTGGGGATTAATCAAGACACAGAAAGTCTATGGAGCCAGTACCTGTCCCGGGCCCGCGAGTGGCGTCGTGGTGGATGTCATCGTAAATGACCGTGCTGAACACGCGCAGGTATGGGTCGAGAAATCCGATAAGACGTTAAGCTTCCCGCCCTGCGAATTGATCTTCCACTAGCAGGGTTCAGGCGCGTGCGACCTGCGCTGCTTCTGTCGTCTTGAGGAGTGACGCGTCGTCGGCGACGTTCATGCAAGTTTTCGACCGGTCAATCTGCCGCAACAGTCCGCAGAGCACTTTTCCGGGTCCGACTTCGATGAAAGTCTGGACTCCGTTCGCAACCAGCAGGCGCATGCATTGCTCCCAGCGAACCGACCCCGTGACCTGCTTTACCAGAGTCTGCAGAGCCCGTTGGTCGTCCGTTACGAAGTCAGCCTCAACGTTGCACGCCACGGGGTAGACCGGTTTGTTCCACGTCACCTTGGCGAGATCCCCTTCGAGCCGGTCCTGTGCTGGTTTCATGAGCGAGCAATGGAAGGGCGCGCTAACGGGAAGAAGTTTGGCGCGCTTGGCTCCGCGCTCATCCGCGAGTTTCGCGGCGCGTTCGACCGCGGCAGTATTGCCGGAGATAACGATTTGCTCCGGAGAATTGATGTTTGCGGGGGAGCAGACTTCGCCCTGAGCGGATTCCTCGCACACAGCCGCGACCTTGTCGAACTCCATACCGAGGATCGCCGCCATCGCGCCGACGCCGACTGGAACGGCTTCCTGCATGTACTTGCCCCGATTGCGTACCGTCCGCACCGCATCGGCAAAGCTGAATGTCCCTGCCGCAACATGAGCCGAATACTCTCCCAGGCTGTGCCCTGCAACGTAGTTCGGCTTCGGCACTCGAGTTTCCAGCACCCGCAGCGCGGCCACGGACACAGTCAGAATCGCCGGCTGCGTAATTTCTGTCAGGCGAAGCTGATCTTCGGGTCCGTCAAAGCACAATTGAGAAAGCTTGTAGCCGAGAGCTTCATCAGCCTCCTCAAATGTCTGGCGAGCCAAAGGATACTTTTCAGCCAGGTCCTTGCCCATGCCTACAGCTTGCGATCCCTGGCCAGGGAAAATGAAAGCAACAGTATTTTCACTCATGAATTTTGTGCGGACTGCTAGTTCGTCTGTGTGACCACTTCTTGCGCGGCAGGATGAAGCGCCGCTAACCCGCGTTCAATCGATTGATTGATGCGTCTCTCGGCAAACTCTGACGCTACCCGCACGGCGTTCTTCATTGCATTTGCATTCGAAGAGCCATGCGTGATGATGCAGACTCCCTTCACGCCCAATAGCGGCGCGCCGCCGTACTCAGTGTGATCGAGGCGCTTCTTGAAATCGGTAAAGGCGCTGCGCGAAAGTAATGCACCGACTTGCCGCGTGATGGTCGCCTTAAGAGATTCTTTCAAAGCCGTGCGAACAAGATTTGCCACGCCCTCGGAAATCTTCAGCGCGACGTTACCCACGAATCCGTCGGCAACGATGACGTCCACTTGTCCGTTGTAAAGGTCGCGTCCTTCCACGTTGCCGACGAAGTTCAACGGAAGCTGCTTCAACAGCAGGAAGGCTTCGCGCGTCAGATCGTTGCCCTTGGACTCTTCTTCGCCGATCGAGAGCAGGCCGACGCGCGGCGCTTTGTTCTTTCCGAACATGGTGCGGAAATAGACATCGCCCATCACGGCGAACTGCTCTAGATTCTTGGCGGTGCAATCGACGTTTGCGCCAACGTCCAGCAACATCGCGGGATTGCCGGGAGCAGTAGGGAACACCGCGGCCAGCGCCGGGCGGTCGACTCCGGGCATTCCACCCAACACGATCTTCGCGGTCGCCATGGCGGCACCGGTGTTGCCTGCCGTCACGAAGCCATTCGCGCGGCCTTCACGCACCAGGCGCAGCCCGACTCGCATGGAGTTGTCCCGCTTGGCGCGGATCGCCTCCACCTTGTCTTCCATGGTGATGTATTCGCTGGCGTGCACGACTTCAATAGGAAGACGAAACGCGGTGATGTGTCGCTCGAGTTCCGGCTTGACGATCGACTCGGGGCCGATCAGAAGCACCCGCACGCCGTAATGGCGTGCGGCTTGAATCGCGCCCTCTACTTCCGGCTTGGGCGCGCGGTCCGATCCCATCGCATCCAGCGCGATCACGCTAGGCATGGTTTTAGGAACTAGCTGGCTTCCTCGACGTCCAGAACTTCGCGGCCCTTATAGTACCCGCATTTCGGGCAGGCACGGTGAGGCATCTTTTTTTCGTGACAGTTGGGACACTCGGAGAGGCTGTGCGCCTTCAGACGGTCATGGGCACGCCGAGTGGAGGTGCGCTTCTGCGAATGTCGCCGTTTCGGATTAGGCATGTGAACTCGATTCCTTTTCGCGGATCGTTCTCCGCGGATGAGTTGAAATTAGCTGCTCGCTGGAGCCAATCAGCACTCAACAGCCGGCATTCAGCGTGTTCACTGGTTCCTGAATGCTGAATGCTGGGGTTCAGTGTTCCAGCCGGCTGCGCACTTCTTTCAACGCAGCCCAGCGCGGATCTTCTACTTCTTTCGAACAGGAACATTGTTCCTGGTTCAGATTCTTGCCACACTGTGGGCAGAAGCCCTTGCAGTCGGGACGGCAAGTCACCTTCAGAGGGATCGCCAGCAATATCTGCTCGCGCAGCACATCTTCCAGCTGCAGACCTTCCCCTTGATAATATCCGATCTCGGCTTCGGCATCGGTTACGGAAAGCTCGTCGCGTCCCGCATCGGCGCCCAGCGGGCGGTACAGCAGTTCAAACTCGCGGCGCACGTCCTGCTTTACTGGGTCGAGGCAGCGGGCGCATTGCAGCTCCAGCCCGGCCGAAAGTTTTCCCCTCAGCCGGATGTCCTTGATGACCTGATGCTTGCCTTGATGCTCCTCAACCAGCTCTGCCCGGCCCTCAGCCTTCAGCAGTGTGCGCTGCTTGGCTTCCTCGCCCAAGTCGATCGCACCGGGCTGAAACTCCTCCTTGAATTCAATGGGATGGAGTTCCAATTCTTTGATGTCGAGGAACATGGGGCAAACCTCCGCGGCGATCACGCCAAAGCGGCCCGCGGAAGCACGCCAAAAGTGGCGTAAGTACCGCAAGGATCAAGACTTAGGATAACGGCTGGAGCGCGGAAGTGTCAAGGAACTGGCTGCATTCGCGACATCGAACCGAGGCATCGGCGGCCTGGATTTGGCGACAAAAAATCGACGGAGTTTGCGCCCAAGGCGTACTCTACGCTGCTCCACAGTTTCTTGTGGCCTTACTTGATCTGTTGAGCGGGAGAAGAGCCATGGGTCGGATCCGGTCGCACGTCGATTTTGCTGTTTTGCTATCTTTCCCTCCAATCCTGATTTCCGTTCTGGTCGTATCCGCAACTCTGTCAGCCCAGGCTCCAGTCCCAGCCGTTACCGGGAACGCACGAGTCGACAAACTTCTGAGCCAGATGACGCTGCAGGAGAAGGCGTCTCTCATTCGCGGCGCGTACGAAGATCCTGCGACGAATCAAGGACAGGCCGGATACCTCACTGGCGTTCCCCGGCTCGGCATTCCCCCAATTCGCCTGTCCGACGGTCCTCCCGGAGTGTTGACGCGCCAGCCTTCGCAAGCGGAAACCGCCACCATGGGCCTCGCCGCAACGTTTGATGTAAAGACTGGTGAGGATAATGGCGTCGTCATCGGACGCGAAGCCAAGTCGCTCGGCATCGATGTGGTTCTGGAACCGTTTATCAACATCGATCGCGACATCACGGCCGAGCGCGGATACAACACCTACGGGGAAGATCCGGTCTTAACAGGCGCGATGGGCGCCGCCGTGATTCGCGGAATTCAGGCCCAAGGTGTGATGGCCCAGGCGAAGCACTACGTCGGCTACGACACTGAAGGAAACAACGTCTTCATCAACCCTCAGGCGTTGCATGAAATTTATGTCGCGCCCTTCGTGGATGCGGTCGATGCCGGCGTTTCGTCGATCATGTGCTCGTACAACAAGCTCAATGGAATATACGCGTGCGGAAACCGGGGCGTACTGATCGACATCCTTCGAAAGGATCTTGGTTTCAAAGGATTCGTCACCAGCGACTGGGGTGCGACCCACGCGGCATCGTACATCAATCAGGGACTCGACATGGAAATGCCGGGACCGGGGCCGAAAGACAGTCCGACCAGCGGCTTCTTCTTTTCCTATTTCACAACCGAAAAACCGCAGCCTCCACCAGCGGGCAAACCCGACCTGTCCATCTTGGAGACCGCCACGATTCCTGAAGAGCCAAAGGCGCCGCCGGCAGACTTTGCCGCGATCTCTGGCAAGTTCCCGCGCGTCAACTTCTGGACCTTGCTGCACTCGGGCGAGTTAAAAGAAGAGGCGATCACCCAGGCGGCTGCGCGCGTTCTTCTTCAGATGGACAAGTTCGGCTACCTCGATCATCCACCCGATCACCAGATTCATGAACATGCAACCGAGGCGAATGCGCGCATCATTCAAAAGACTGCGGAAGAAGCCGCCGTGTTGCTGAAGAACGATGGCAATATTCTGCCGCTGAGATCTGCCGATCTCTCGTCGCTTGCCGTGATCGGCCCGGGCGCAGCACAAGTCGTAGCCATCGGCACGGCAGGGGAGCGTTCGGTTGGATTTCCGTGGCGCCAGGTTGGTCCGTACGACGCCATAAGGAAGATGGCCCCGGAGGCGAAGATTGCTCTTGCAGTGGACGACGACATGACCGGGGCGCCTATTCCCGCTGCGGCGCTTTCTCATGATGGCAAGCCTGGGTTGTTGCGAACCGACAAATCCGGAACCACGCATGTCGACTCCGTTCTTGATTTCACGAAGAAGAGCGGCAGCCCGTTGCCTGCGAACGCCGAGGCTACGTGGACCGGCACGCTCACCGTTCCGTCAGCGGGATCCTACTGGATCTATCTGCAACTTCTCGGTGCGGCCGGGAGCGTCAGCATTGACGGCAAACATGTGACCGGTGCCAATGGCATGCGCGGTGGCGTTCACGGGGACACGGTACTCGGCGGCAAGGACGGCCTGCTGCCCACGACCGACGGCCTCGACAATCTGCGCGTGGCCGTCGACCTTGCGGCTGGCGCACACACGTTGTCGGTATCAGTCGAAGGCGACACCTCAAACGATGCTGAACAGATTCGTCTCGCGTGGATGACGCCCGATCACCGCAAAGCCGATCACGAGGCTTCGATTGCCGCCGCCAAGTCCGCAAAAACAGCGGTCATCTTCGTCTGGACCCGCGGCAGTCCTGTCTTCGGCCTTCCTGGAAATCAGGACAAACTGATCGAAGAAGTTGCTGCCGTGAATCCCAACACAATCGTCGTCCTCAATGTGAGCCAACCGATCGCCTTGCCCTGGCTCGATCATGTGAAAGCGGTTCTGCAGATGTGGTGGCCCGGCGATGAAGGCGGCTGGGCGACTGCCAACATTCTTCTGGGTAAGACGAATCCCGCGGGACGGTTGCCGCTCACGTGGGCCAAACGTCTTGAAGACTATGCCGCAACCGATCCTTCTCATCCCGAGCGTTCCGCCAAGGGAGTCAACGGCGCAACTACCTTCACCGAAGGTGTGAATGTCGGTTATCGCTGGCTCGACAAGCAGAAGATAACCCCGATCTTTCCCTTTGGGTTTGGATTGTCGTACACGACGTTCACTTACTCCGCACTGAAGGTTTCACCTGCTTCCGACGGAGGTCTCGATGTGCGCTTCGAAGTGAGGAACGCAGGCGCCGTCGCGGGCGACGAAGTGCCGCAGGTGTATCTCGGCGCGCCAGCAAGCCGCATCGAGGGAGTTGATTTTCCGGTCCACGTGCTCGCTGCCTTCGATCGAATTCACCTGGAAGCGGGACAATCGCAGAGCGTGAGCCTCCACGTGCCTTTGCGGCGGCTGGAATACTGGTCCTCGACACAGAACAAGTGGATCAAGCCGAATGGTCTACGCGAAGTGCTGGTCGGCAGTTCGTCGCGCGACCTGCCGCTGGCTGCGATGGTAGCGATTCAGTAGCTGCGCATCGCAACGCGGACCTTTTGCCTATTCACTCAGTCGCAGAATCTCGATCGACCGGGGCGCTCCTTCTTCGAAGATCAATCTGCGCTCAACCTCCGTGGTCGTCTTACCGAGGTAGTGCGGGACATACCACGCAAGGATTGCGACTGGAATCAATTCCAGCATTCGCACGGGTTCGAGCAGCGCCGTCGATTCAAACTCAGGAGTTGATACCGCGTAGAGAAGATATCCAAAGCAAAACGACACCAATATCACGATCGAATGCTGTTTGAACACTGGCATCGTGCACGTGAACGGAAGCTTGCGGAAACGGATCAGTAGGATGTTCGTCAGCAACGCCGCCCACGCCGCGATAAGCAAGCTATGAAGGCACGCGACCGCGATTCCTTCCAGATAGAAGTAGATGGGCAGCGTAACGCCGATCGTCAGAGGCAGCACCGCAAGAAGGATGACTTTTCTTACAAGTGGCTCGCTTTCCTGCCGGTCGGAATCGACCATCAGTTGGAACACCCAGTTCGCGCGCAGTTCCGAAGGCATCTCGAAGAGAATCCTCAATCCAAGAATAAGCAGAAACGTGACGATAAAAGGAATCGAGAGCGCAGCTGGCGTCATTGCTATCTTTCGCGCGACAATTCCTCCATCGGACGATTGCATCAGAGCCTGGGACGCGAGCACCAGGGCCAGCCCACCAATTGCCGTAAGAACCAGGCGATGAGCCTCACTACGAAACAGAGTGCTCTTCACAAATCGATAGGCACCCATTTGAAAAGGCGTTCGCAGGATGGTCCGATCCAGCCACGCAGCAGGCCGCGAACTCCGCGAACCGTCATCCGTTGTTCCCTCAGATGTCTCGCCGATCCGCACGAAGTGCCGCCGATAGCTGACCGCATACATGCCGAATGCCAGCAATGCAACGAGCGTGATCGCAGGGAAAACAAGCCTCGCCAGTTCAATCTGGGTTGGTGTAGCGCGCCCGCGTAAATCCTGGCACAGCGACACGAACCAGCACGAAGGCACGAAGAAAGTCCACATGGGCGCTGTGTCTTTGGTTCTCCGCAGCAGATCCGGAACAACGAAGGTCGTGCACAGCATCGCAATCAGATATACCGCAACGAGACCGCGGAGGTAAGTCGACACTTTCCTGAACGCTCTGAAAGGAAGCAGCGCCATCATCAGGCCCAGCACCGAGAAGACAGCCAAAAAGGCGAAGACACTCGACGAGATCACTCCGACCGCATGCACCGCTGCAAACTTGATGGCAAACAGGAGCTGAGGTTGTGCGGCTGTAACCACCGTCGGGAACAAAACGCACGAGGCCATGTTCACATCAAAGGCGACGAGAGTAACCAGGAACATCACCGCTACGAGGTTCGCGAAGAAGATGGTGCGGGTGGAGATCGGCAGCGGAACCAGATTCATGTAGTCGCGACGGTCGGGAAAGATGGCATCCCATCGCCACACGGCCACGGCGCCCGTCACCGTCATGGAAAGCACGATGAAGAAATACTCATCCGGGAACGCGATGAGCAGAGTATCGACATGGGTCTGGCCACGCAGCCATTGCAGCAACGAACCGTACGTATTGAACAGCAGGATCGATACGAAGGCCCCGGGCATCGCCAGCAAAGTCAGTACGAGCCCGACCGCGAGGTCCATACCTTCGGAATCGGAGTCTCCGGCGCCGCGAAAAATGCGCGCCACAAAGACTTCGACCAGCCTCCAGAACGGGCGCTCACGATAGATCTCCCACTTGCGCTCGAGGAAATCGGCGATGGCGCTCATGCTGCACTCATTACATCCATGATGTTGCGCGCG
>Ga0335078_10004472_pt1 | contig 20718 bp, 14 predicted proteins | sample Lox_Sample_32_FD_206711 | JGI IMG/M metagenome (GOLD analysis project Ga0335078, IMG submission 206711) | Soil microbial communities from Loxahatchee National Wildlife Refuge, Florida, United States - Lox_Sample_3.2 | ecosystem: Environmental > Terrestrial > Soil > Wetlands | place: USA... | reverse complement strand
CCGACACGTACTTATATGCTCCTCGAAGGTCCCATTGGCCTCGTCCGGGGCTGGCGTCATTGCGTGGCGTGGTCACGCCGAACATTCCATTCATGGTCAACACCCGGCCGCGAACATTCTGCCAATGAAAATCGCCGCCAAAGCTGATCTGCTCGACCTGAACCTCGTCGGAGCGGAAGATTTCGCTCGAGCCGCCCATCGTGTCATCTTTGGGGTGGTTGAAGGACGTTACAAAATGGGTGTCGAATCGGATTTCCGGGGTGAAGAACGGCGAGTCCCACACAACATCTTTATTGCGCGGAGTGCCGTTGAGCCAGGTCCAGTCCGCGTAGGCGAACGGCGTCTGAATGTCCACAGACGGAGTGGGCACAGGCACTGTAGCCTTCGGTGTTGTAGGTTCCTGCGCCAGGGGTTGCCCAGGCTCGGGCGCCGCGGCGGATGATACAAGAGCCGGCGCGTTGGTCGGAACGGCTGTTTCGACCGGCTTGGCCCCCGTCGACGAGCGAGCCTTGAGCTCGGCTTCGAGCGCCTCAATGCGGGCCTTCATGATTTCCAACTCTTTGGTAATTTCAGCCGGCACCGGCGGGTCTGCGGGCTTAGCCACCGGAGCGGCGCTGTTGGTTGCAACGCCCGCAGAAGAGGCAATCGTCCCAGGCTGGCCAGCCTCGTTCACCCTGGCAGTTTGCGTAGCCGGCGCTTGCGCCTGTGCTTGAGCCCAAAGATTCGGGACCATCAAACAAACGAAGCCTGCAAGAGCCACGACAGTCACCGACTCCCTTGCCCTGCTACAGGCACAAACAATGGTGATTTCATACAGGCGCCTTCCTTTGGACGCGGTTGATCTCATCTGTGGTTTCCCTTTCACGTTCGAGCTCATTACATCGGAACGGACGTTTGAAAAACGTAAAGATGGCATAAGTTATTCGTAAAAAGTGGCGAACGAACGTATAAGCCTAAGCTTTTCAATGAACTGCTCTGCTAGGAGAGCATTTGCCGCACGATAAGGTGCCCCGCGTGAAGAAACCGTGAAGATCTCCATCAAATGAATCAGTGAGCTCGATAAACCTTTTTTATTCGTAGGTGAACCAAGCATTTCTCCCTGGTGACAGGTCTTCATGCCTTCTTTATTCCTGCGACGCTATGTTCATGCTGGAAAAGGAGACGGAGTTATTCACTCCGCATAGAACAAAGAAGATGAGAAACACACGTTGTAGCTTGGCAGGAACACTCACAGCGCTCGTTGCGTTCGTGGCGCTGCTGGTGACTGGAGCTCTAGCTGCTGACAGCGGAACTCTGAGCAAGAAAGAACTGAAGCGGCTGTCCGCGAGCAACGAGCCGGCCGACCAGCAGAAGCTGGCTGCTTACTACCAGGAGAAGTCGCGGCAACTCATGGCGAAGTCAGAGGCCTTCGCGAAGCAGGCGGAGAGCTTGGCCAGGGAGCCGGCCACCATCGAATCGAAGCAGGGAATTGCGTGCAATTGCCCCCTCCATTACCGCTATTTCTCGAAGCTGTATGCGCAGGAAGCGAACGAGGACCAGGCACTGGCCGCAAGACACGAACAGCTTGCCCACGACTATCTGTCGAGATCCGCAGCGCAGAAGTAAGAACATAAGAACGTCGAGAAGGCAGACGCAGAGCTGCCTTCTCGAATTGGCCGCTGATTAATTCCAGTCGTCATCACCCCGCATCTTCGTGCTCCCCGTTATGTTCACTTGGATCGTGAAAGCGGTAGCCGACCCATGGTTCGGTCAGGATATACCTTGGATGAGCAGGATCATCCTCAATCTTCTTTCTTAGCGTTCTCATGTACGACCGCAAATACTCGAGTTCCTCCCCATATTCCGGCCCCCAAACTGTCCGCAATAACTTCGCATGGCTGAGCAGAACGCCTTCGTTCCTCATAAGCAAGGCGAGCAGATCGAATTCTGTCGGTGTAAGATGAACCACGGTGCCAGCGCGCCGCAGCATCCGCTTATCGAAATCAATTTCCAGATCGCCAGCATGCAGAGTCGTGACGCCGCCGTTGTCGCCCGCGGTGCGGCGAACGACCGCCCGCAGTCGCGCCACGAGTTCGCCAAACCGAAAAGGCTTGGTGATGTAATCATCCGCGCCAGCCTCCAGAGCTTGCACGATGTCGCTTTCCGAGTCGCGTACGGTCACCATCACGATGCCAGCGGCCGGGGCCAGCTCGCGAACGCGGCGGCAAGCTTCGATCCCGCCCATCCCGGGCATGTTGATATCTAACAGAATCAGGTCAAACGCCCGTTGCGGCACCATGTCAATTGCCCGTTCTGCGCTTCCCGCCTCCTCAACCGTGAACCCGCGCGCGGTCAGGGAAGTCTGCAGCACTTTGCGCAGAGGTGGCTCGTCATCTACTACCAGAACGCTGAATTTCCGAGTCATGATCCGTCTTCTCCTCTTCTCCCGCGACCTGTGCGATGGAAAAACAAAATGTTGCGCCTTCCTCGCCTTCCGTTTGCTCCAGTTCCAGGCTACCGCCATGCGCGACCGCGATTTTTCGGGCTACGTACAACCCCAATCCCGATCCCGGTGTCAGCCTTCGCGCTTCCACGCCACGGTAAAAACGCTCAAAGACTTTCCTTCGTTCCGTTGGCGAAATCGTGCTGCCACTATTTCGCACGCGGACGACCACGTGTCCATTCGCGCTTTCGAGCGAGACCGTAATCACCGCGCCTTCACCGGAGTATTTGCAGGCATTGTCGAGCAACTGCCCCAGGCCGAGCCAAAGCAGTTCGCGGTCGCCCATCACGTCCACCCTGCCGCCCTTGAGGAACGAAAATCTGCGATCGGGCCAGCGGCGCGAATACTGCTCCACAATGGACCGCACCACACCAGCGATGTCGGTCAGCTCCATCTGAGGCTTCACCGCTTCCCGATCCAGCCGGGCCAGGCGCAGCAGGCGTGACGTCAATTGTGCGAGCCGCGAAGTCTCCGATTCCACCACCTCAGTGAGTTCTACCTGCTCGGGAGCCAATCGCCCGAATTCGCGAAGTCCGCCTGCAGCCGTCATTATGGTGGCAAGTGGAGTTTTGAACTCGTGGGCGAGTGCGTCGAGCACCGCGCCGCGAAAAACTTCTGTCTCCGCCGCCGCCGCCGCATGGCTCGCCTGCTGGAATGCGTGCGCTTGTTCGATCTTCACCGCCGCCAATGCAGCCAGGGGTGCGGCAGTCTCGGGACTTCGCACGCCCTCGAAGCCGATTGCCCCAATGACCTGTCCCATAGCTCGCAGCAGACGAACCGCAACACCCGAATCCCGGTCTTCAATCTCGCGGTCCGCGATGTACACCGCTCGGGTTTTCTCCGCCAGTTGCTCAGTCGATTCGCCTTCCAGCGTCAACTCGGCGCTATCTTCGTAAAAGATGCATATCGCGTGCAAACCAAAGCGAGACCTGAAAAGCTTTAGCATTTCCCGGCCCATCGTGGCTCCGGGTTCCAGAGCAAGCAGGTCCTTCGCCAGTTCATATAAACGGGTCATCTCTTTGCGCTGCAGTTCTTCCGAGTCGGCGGCGTTACGCGCGCGCGCGGTCAACCTGGTAATCACTAGGCCGGCGACTAAGAATGAGACCAGCGCCACACTATCCGACAGGTCGCTGACACGGAGAGAGAAAAGCGGAGGAACAAAGAAGTAATTCAGGCAAAGAAAGCAGATAACTGAAACCACCGCCGATGACAGCAAGTCGCCGATCAGTGACTGCAGGACGACAACAATCAGGTAGAAGAAACTGACCGTCGGGAAATTAAGGTGAAACGTATAACAGACGAACGTCAGGATGCCTATGACGACGACACTTGGAACAGCCTTCAGCAGCGACCGTTCGACTTGCCTCAATCTCGCCTGCATTTTTGAGTCAGCCCGGTCAGAACCTGGAACGCTGGCAGTGAGGAGGCCATTCCGCTTAATCTTCCTCAGAGCCTACCACTCTGCTGAACGGGGGATCGACATTTTCCGCCGGACTTTACGATCTTTTTAGGGAATCTTCACGGCTCTTTTATCCTCTAGCACCGCAGTTGGGCCAGAGTTAGGAGTCGCGGACGGGCGACGAGGTGAGAAACCATCCTGACGGACCTACAACGAATTAACATCAACGCAACTATTTGCAAGGTCCAGGCGCCGCCACGCGGCCGCCTTCGACGCCAACGCCAGCCTGCGCTCATCGTGGCGACGCGAAGGCAATATAGACCCCGCCGGAGGCCGACTTCAGGTCTTTGCCTCCGCCCGCTGCAATCACGACAAACTGCCTGCCGTCCACCTCGTACGTCACCGGCGTGGCATTTCCGGCGAAGGTAGCGTCGCCTCCCAGAGCAGCCGGCCCGTGTTCTTGTCCAGAGCCAGGAATTTTTTGTCGTAGTTGGTCGCTCCGATGAACAGTCAGGCCTCCCGCCCTGACGATCGGCCCTCCGTAATTTTCCGTTCCTGTATTTTTCTCGCCCTTCGCCGCCAGCTCGGGCTATTCGCCGAGCGGAATCTTCCGCCGATATTCTCCGGTATTGAGATCAACCGCGCTCAAGGTCCCCCAGGGCGGCGCGACCGCCGCGTATCCATCGGGATCGAGAAATCTCTTGTATCGCCAGGGACGCGACCGCCAACCATCGGCGGCTGTTCCAGGTGGTGCGCATGGTTCGGAATGATAACGCGTGTGGTGGATTTCGCCGGTCAGGCGGGCGGGACGCGCCGGAGCGGCAGAAATTGGGCGAGCGCAAAGGCAGGCAAATTGTTGCCGCTTGCTGCGGGCCAGGCTCAGGAACGCTGCTGCAGCCCGCTCACCAGACCCGCGCCGGCAGTGGCGCTTTTGGCCTGTCCGTCGGGGCGCTTCGGTGGCGCTTGCACCTGTTCGGGCGGGCGCCGTTCGACCGTCCCTAACACGGGAATCTCATCCAACGTGCCGCCCGGAGGGACCGCCGCAAAGCGGTTCTCGAGGAACAAGCCGTCCACGAGTTTCTGCTGCCAGGTGCTCAGAACTTCAACCGGCAGATGGTCGAAGTGACGGAACATCCACATGAAGTAAACCCGCTGGGCAAATTTTGGCTGGAGAAAACGCTGGCCGGCTGGCGTTTTTACCCGCAACACACCGTCGTAAAGTTTGTCGATCCACATGATTCAGGTATCCCGGAACCGCAAAGTCTTACTACTTTACTGAAGCAGTGCAATCCAAGGGCCAGCATTACGCACCAGGTTCAGGGCAGCCGAAGCAAGAAAATCCTGCTTTTCCAATCAGTTACAGCTCGTTGAAACCTTCGTGCCATTTTGGGCTTCGAGTGCACAGTTTTGCACAAGATTTTGGGCAATGTGCATATCTTTCCCTTCCGACCGGCCCTTTGCTACTGTCCGGCTAGCTGGCGATCTCCGGCAAGGCCTGCAGACTCTCGATCCTGGCCGCCACGCCAAGCTCCCCAGTCTCCCGCCCCTCCACCCGGACCACGGTCGCTTTGCAGCAAACCCACTGCTTTTCGCCTTGAGTCAGCTCATGCGGAAGGATCAGCACCAGGTCGAGCTGAGTTCCCACGCGAATCTGGGCGTTCGCGTATAAGAAGATTCCGCTGGTGCTCAGATCGCGGGTATAGCCATCAACCGCCGCGGCTTCCTGAGGCAGCCGGATGGTGACCGGCGTTCGCGAGAGCAACCGGCGCTGGCCGCGGCGTTCTTGGGTGCTTTCTGGCACGGGAAGGCAGACTAACACAGCGAAAGCCGCGTCCCAAGCGGCTTGCTCGAAACATGCACTTGCGTGTTCGGCCCGGCCGGGGCAAGTCCCGGCTAGAAGGTGATCTTCGCCGAGAACTGCACGCCGCGCGGCCCGCCGCCGCCCAGGAACGGGTTTCCGATGGCCACGTCACCCGTCGCCGTAATCGGATAGAAGCCCGTATTCCGCCCGGTCGCAGGATCAGGCGGCCCCGCATCGGCGAAGAAAGCGGGCATCTCCGGATCGGCAAAGTTCGGGTGGTTGAACAAGTTAAAGAACTCCGCCCGCAGCTGCAGCTTCAGCCGCTCCGAAATCGCCGTGTTCTTGAACACCGAAAAGTTGAACTCTTTGAAGCTGGGCGCCCGCAGCGAGTTCCGTCCTTCATCGCCGAAATGCCGGCTGCCCGGCACGCAATTGCTCTCGTCTGAGGTGCCGTCATTATCCGGATTGCCCCAGACGCACGGCGCCGCAAAGGAAGACAAGTTCAGATACTGACTGGGATTGCCGGAGTACTCAACCGGCCCAACCACATCCGGGCGGTCGAAGCCCTCGCCCGAACCGGAATAATCTCCCCAGAAGTAATAATTCAACTGCCAGGGCTGGCCGTCCTGCAGATTCACCGTCCCGTCAACACCCCAGCCGTTTCTCAGCCGGGCCATGCTTCCGCCCCAGTGCGGAAACTCGTAGGTGAAATTCCATGAAAATCTGCGCCGAATGTCGAAGCTCGAATCTCCCCGGTTCCCCGCCGGATTCGTGCTGTCCTGCGGCTGCGCCTGGTTGGGCGTGAAGTCCTCCAGGTCGCTCGCCGTATCAATTGAGTGCGACCACACAAAATTCGCCTGCGTCGAAAGCCCGTGCCAGCTATTCACCCGCAGGCTGGTCTGCAGCGCGTTGTAGATCGAGTTTGCCGAAGACTTCTCTTCATTCAGGTATTCCGGAAAATTCGCAAAGACGCGGGGCACGCTCAAGTAACCCACGCTGTCAGTCGAAAGATCATAGGCGGTAATCTGCTGCTGGCTGGGTTGGTTGACGTCGAGGAACTGAAACAGCTTGGTGCCCTTCGAACCCACGTACGCCACTTGCAGCACCGTCCGGGTGCCTACTTGCTGCTGAACGTTCAAGTTAAAGTTCTGAATGTACGGCGTGCGCAGATGCGGGTCGGCCACGAAGTCATCCGGATTCGGCCCAAAGCCACCGAAGACCGGCTGATTCGCCGCCAGCGGCCCGGAATTCGACGCGCCAAATGAAACTCCCGCCGCCGCCCCAACATAGGCCGGCCCCGGGCAGAAAACGCAATTCCACGGAGCGTGCCCGAGAAACACATCCTGCGAGAACGCGTCATAGAACATGCCCCATCCGCCGCGAACCACCGTCTTGCCGTGCCCGGTCAAATCGTAGGCGAAAGCCACGCGCGGCGCGAAGTTGTTGCGGTCGGGATCATAAAGAGGATTGGAACCGCTTACCTGCGTCAGCGTCCCGCCGTTTGCCGGACTGAAGCGGTACATCAGATTGTTTCCCTCGCTCACCACTCCGAAATAATCCCAGCGCATGCCGTAGTTGAAGGTCAGCCGCGGGGTAAACCGGAAGCTGTCCTGAATGTACAAACCGTGGCTGTTTTCAAAAGTGTGGCGCAGGGTATTGCCGGTGATCTGCGCGTCGCCATCGGGCAGGCCCTCGAGAAAAGCCTCGAGTGGCTGCAACGTCACCGCCGGGTTGGAGGGGTCCGTAATGGCATCGAAGCTGAGCTTTCCCCGGAAATTCTGGTCCAGCACCTGCTTGATCGTCGTGCGCCGGAACTCGTAGCCAAACTTCACAGCATGTTTGCCGAACTTCCAGGAATAATTGTCGAGAAAGTGCCAGTTCGCATCTACGCGATAGCGGGGAAGCGAAGAGGTCGCCCCGATCTGCGAGAACGATCCCACTGCGATAGAGGGCAGCCCGTAGTCCCGCGGACCCACTCCGGTATCCAATCCAATCGAATCCGGGTTGAAGTTCTGGTCCTGGGGAAAAAATCCCTCCGCAAACCGGTTCCAGCCCAGCCGGGCCTCATTCACCTGGTTCGAGTTCATTACTTTTACCCAGGAAATCGAAACCAGTTGAACGCGCGTCGGCGTGAAGGTGTTGAAACCGGGAAGCAGCCCGGCGGCCAGCTGCGCAAAGGGGAAGCTCTGGCTGCTGTCGCCGAAGTAATAGCGGCCGCTCAGCATGTTGCTGGGATTAAAGCTGTGGTCAATCTTTGCGATCATGCTGTCCACGCGGTTGGTGAAGGGCGTAGCCACGGAAAGATTCGGCGTGTTGCAGCCGCTCTCGTCGCTGGTCGCGCCGGAGATATTCGGCGTGGGGTAAGGATGCCGCGCCAGCAGCGCCGTAATTACCGGATCCACCACTTCGCCGCGCGCCGTAATGGCGCTCTCCGCCGCCGCAATCATGGCTGGATCGGGCACGCAGGAGGTTCCCGATTGCGCTCCATTCTCACGCTGCCCTTCGTAATCCGCGAAGAAAAATGTCTTGTCCTTCACGATCGGGCCGCCCAGCGCGCCGCCAAATTGGTTGTTGTTGAAGGGATTTTTCGGATCAACATCCTGATTGAAATAATTCCGTGCCCCCAGCTTGCCGCTGCGGAAAAACTCCAGCAGCGAACCATGCAGCTTATTGGTGCCGCTCTTGGTCACGATGTTGATCACCGCGCCGCCGTTGCGCCCATATTCCGCCTCGTAGTTGGAGAGCACGCGCAGCTCGGCCACCGCATCGAGCGGCAGAATCGTCGCCGGATCGCCAAACACCCCCGCCTCATTGATGGACGGATTGTTCCGGTACCCATCATTCATATCGGTCCCGTCGAGCAGGAAATTATTCGAGCGTCCCCGCGAGCCGTTCATGGAAAACTCGCCATAGGATCCCGGCGAATCGGTGATCTGGTCGGGCGATCCTGCCACTCCCGGATTCAGAAAAATAAGCTTGGTGTAGTCGCGCCCGTTGATCGGCAGATTCTCGACCGTCTGCGAGGTCATCGTGCCGCCCAGCTCGTCCGAAGTTGTGTCCACCTGCGGCAGCTGCTCGCCGGAAACTTCCACCCGCTGCGAAACTTGCCCCGGCCTAAGCGCCACGTCCACCCGCCGCTCAGTCGCCACATCCACTACCACATCGGTCGTCACCGCCGACTCAAATCCAGCGAGCGATACCGTCACCGCATATTTACCTACCGGCAGTTCCGGCACGGTGTAGCTGCCGTCGCCGGCGGTCTGGGTGGTGCGGTCCAGCCCCGTTTCCGTGTTATGGACGATCACCTTCGCCCCCGCGACCACTGCACCGGAAGGGTCGGTCACCGTGCCCAGGATCGTCCCTCGAAAGGTCTGGGCCGAGGCCGCCACACCCAGCGAAACGATGAAAAATGGAACAATCCAGAATTTGGAGAACTGTCTTATCCGTAATTTCATATCTTTAGACCTCACCCTCCGCCCGCCACCCTGCATAAGCAAAGTCCACGGACACAAATACTTATAGAAACGGAACGCTGTTCTGTGAAACTGCCTGGGGCGACGCTAGGCCGACACTACGTGCAAGCCAGTTGCCGCAGAATCTCTGACGTGTGGGGGCAGACGCCTGGGGGTGGTTGTGTGCGGTGGACGTCTGGTCAGCCGTTCTAAACCGCGCTACAACCCTTGCCATTCCGGGGAGCGCAGCGGCCGGCAAGAACGGTTGAGTTAGGAAATCTTGCAACCTGAGGAAACAATCTAGAAGGTAAACGAAACCCCGCCTCGCACGGCGCGGGCAGACTGCACGAGGTAAACCGTCCGGCCATCCTGTCCCATGACCGGCACATATCCCTGCGCCAGCAGGTTGCGGATGTCAATCATCGCATCCATGTGGCAGGGCAGGAACCCGGTTCCCGGAATCGGCTGACGCACGAACAGGCTGAGGTAAGGGTCGGCTTGTCCCGCCGAAGCATTGAACAAATCCACCGGCGTCAGCGCCTGCCCGTTGATCCACCGGTATGACGCTATCCAGCGCGTCTTGCTCCTCGGCAAAGTGCCGCTGAATTTTCCCGCTGCCGTGTGATGGTTCCGCACGTTCGTGTATTCCTGCGCCTCATGCAGCGTCACCTCGGGCCGGTCAAGCTCGAGCGCCCCGCCGTAGCCGTAATCCAGAGTGGCGGTCACCGCTGAATTCAGCTTGCGCTGTGCCACTATCCGCACACCATGCGTATTCAGGTCGTGGCCCTGGTAGCTGAATGTCCCCGAATACGGATCCGGCAAAACATCCCCGCCGTCCGCCGTCACCGCTCCCACCCCGGTCAGCGCCGGATCGGCAATCCGGTCGGCATACACCGCGAGCTGCAGGTTCGTCCCCCCGGAACGATGCGAAACTGAAACCTCCTGGTGGTGCGCCCGCTCGAGCGCCGGCGAGAAGCTGGCAATCGTCATCCGCGGCTGCGATTCGCTCAGGTCCGCGGGCGCCGACTCAAAGCCCTTTTCCGTGCGGTTGTCCGGCTCCGAGCTGGCGTAGGCGTATTCCACCACCGTGTTCTCCGAAACATGCACATCCGCCGACCCGAATGGCCGAAACGCCGTCACATGTCCCATGAACTGGATGGTCTGCAACTCACTCCCGAACTTCAGCTCCACCACGTCGCCCAGGGCAAACTGGTCGGCAGTCGTCAGCGCCAGCGCCTGCAGCGATCCATTGCGAAAGTTCACGTTCGGCGAGGGCAGGCTGCGCATGGTCAGTGCCAGCTCCGGCTGCGATCCATTGCTCATCGCATGTTGGTAGGAAGCCCGCAACACCGCCGCGGGCGTGCCGTCGCCGTACCCCACGTCCCCTGCCAGCCCAACCGTATCGGAAGAGAACATGGACTTCTCCACCGAAAAGTCCGTGCTCATATCGGACGCGCTGCCGTATCCCTCCGAAGGCGAGCCCGCCACAAACGTTAGCGTGCCCTTCACGTCACTTGCCCCGGAGCCTTCGCCGTCCTTGCTGGTATGGTGGACTGAAGAATGCTGGACCGAAGGATATTCGGCCGAAGAATTTTCTTCCACCGCACGCAGAATGGGGCGGTTCGAGGCCGAGCGCAGCACCCACTTCCAGTCATCTTCGTCGGCGGGACCGCGCCATGGCGCTGCCTGCACCGCGTCAAACAGCGTGGTCAGCGTCAGATTGACGATCACGTTGCTGCCCGCCGCCAGTCCCACGCGCTCGCGCAGCGCCGGCAAAAACGAAGGCGCCGAAACTCGAATGTTGTAAGTTCCCGGCAGAATCGCCGTCGCGGAATAGAAGCCCTTGTCGTCGGTAAACACGCGCAGGGCGCGCGCGCTCGAGCTCAACACTTCCACCATCGCGCCCATCTGCGGGACGCCGCTGGTATTGCGCACGTATCCCGAAATCGAGGCCGGTTTCTCCCCGCCCCAAAGCGGAATCACCAGGGCCAACGCGATCAGGAAGCGGCTAAGCCTACCCAGCATTTACCAGCACCTGTTCTGGCCAAACAGGGCGCTCATTCCACAGCAAACGTTGCCGTGGGGCCCACGCTCTGCTTGGAAATGTTGTCGTTCACTTTGATCTCGATACGATAAACGCCGGGGCTCAGATTGGAGGCCGCGAGCGTTTTCTGTAATGTCACCTGGTCGCCGACATTGCCCATCTTGTCCGTGGACTCGATCGTGTGGACCACGGCCTTGTTGGTGCTCTCGTTGATCACATCATACTCGAACGTTGCCGAAGCCTTGTGCGTTTTCTCATCCACGGTCAGGTTGTACACCTGCATCCAGAAATTCACTTTCTGGTCGCGCCGGAAGCTCGGTGGTTTGCCGTCGGAGGGCCCTACCCGCGGGCGCACCTTCATGGTGCCGATCACGAACATTCCGCTACCCACGTTCTTCACCGGCACCGGTTCCATGTCATCCGCCAGAATCAGCGACGAGGCCGCCAGCCGGTCCTCCGAAAACTCCGGCACCAGGATGCCCTTGCTCCAGTTCCCGACCCGGTCGCCGTTCACGTCCTTGATCACCACATCCAGCCGGTAGCGTCCCGCCCGCAGCGGCAGCGCCTTCCAGTACACCTTGGCGTTCTCTGCCTCGCGCGGCAACAGCTCCACCGGAACATCCGCGCTGACCGTGTCTTCAAACGTCTGCGCAATGTGTCCGGAAAGCGTGGTCACCCGCCCGAAGATATTCACCGTCCCGCGCTCCACCCCGTCTTTGTTCACGAACGTGATGTCGCGGTTCTTCATCTGGATGGTCACCGGCACCAGCACCGTGTCGCTCGTGACCTTCACGAAATCCACCTGCACATCGAACGGCATCATGTTCGCGATGTACTTGTGGCTCACGCTGACTTCTTCCAGATCTTTGAACTTCACATCGGGCGGCTTGAACAGCTTCGAGTACTGCTCCAACCGGTCGAATTCCTTCGTCTGCAGGTTGCTGCTGTCCGGCCCCACGCCGAGAGTTTCGAGGCCGCCCGTGGTAAAGCGCTGGCTCTTGTCCGCCATGCCCATCTGCTCGTAGAGCGTGAGGCCGGCGTTCGGCGTGTGCAGCAGCGCGTCTTTCTCGCCGCGGTCAATCGTCATGTGATACTCGCCGCACATGCAGGTGTCCACGAACTCGATGATCACTTCCTGGCCGATGCCTTCGATATAGCGATAGCGCCAGTCTTCAAATGGGAAGGTCGAAGTCTCGCCGCCGCCCTCCTCCATCGGCCGCTCGTAAGTTCCGCCGGAAGGATGCGAGTCAATTTCGTCCGGCTTGCCGAAGGTGATGTAGATGCGCCCGCGATCGGTCCTCCATCCCGGCACGCCCGCCGCGAAATGCTCATTCGCGTAAGCAATCCGCTCGTAATGTTCTTCCTTGTACTCGTTCTCTTCCGTGTCCGGCGTGGGATCGCGGCGTTGCCAGAAGGCCTCAATGAATTTGTCGCGCTCTTCGTCATTGGAGAGCCGCAGGAAAGCTTTGCGCTCTTCGTCGGTAATGATGTAAATCACGTCTTCGTCGAGCCATTTCTTGTACGTCTTGCTCAACTCCCGCCGCAGCGAGCGGGCGTTTTCTTTCTTCTGCTTTTCGCTCATGGGACGCTTGAGCGGGTCCCCGTTCTGACTGTCCGGTGATTGGGAAGCGTCGGAGGATTGGGAAGAGTTGGAACTGGCCTGCGCGCTGGAATCAGACTTGGCCTCTTGGGCCCCGCAAATGGTTCCAATTCCGAACACAAACGCGGTGAGCAGAGCGAGGCCGGGAAAGCGGCGGACTAATCCTGGGCACATAGACGGGGGTACTCCTTGCGCAGACACAAGTGAGCCGTATTTTATGTCTTTGGCCACCCCAAAGCAAGCGACCGGCTTGGCCGGGACCCCGGTGGCGATGCCTAAACCATCTCTATTCTGTCAATTAGCCAATACTAGCAGCAGGGAGTCCCGGAACCAGGCTCACCCCCGATTCCGACCCTCCTATAAACAGATGCGCGCATCGCCTTCCAAGCCGTATGCGGGCTATAATTCTTTCGTCGGCTCAGGACTTCTCCCTTCCGCCTCGCTCGTGAACCAGGCTCCATGCGCCGGTGGGGCACTGGGAACTTTTGTCCGCGTGGACCCGTAACTTGTGCAGGAGTTGGTGTCCTGGGAGCCTGACTGCAATCGAAGTTGGCCCGTGCGCTCGACTCGTCGCATTCACCGCGCAAGTTCGCGGCAAACAAGTTTGCAGAATGGGAGCGCTCGCCGGGAACACCATGAGCACCTGGAAGAAAATTGCCATTGGGGTTGGGGCCGGCATTGTCCTGCTCGCGATCATCGGCTTTACCGTTTACCAGAGTCACAAGAACCTGGTCACGGTGCAGACCTCCCGGGTGCAGCTCATGGATTTGACTTCGATCGTCAGCGCCTCCGGTGAAATCAAGCCCAAGGTGTATGTAAATATCGGCGCCAACGCTTTCGGAAAAATCACGCATCTCTACGTGAGAGAAGGCGACCGGGTGAAAAAAGGCCAGATGCTCGCTCAACTAGAGAACGTTCAGTCCCAGGCCGATATGAACGCCACCGAAGCTTCGCTCGAAGCGGCCCGCACCGATGCTCTGGCTTCTGACGCCGCGCTGAAAACGGCGCAGGCCAATCTCAACAAGGCCAATTCCGATTACGATCGCGCCAAGCTCGACTGGGCGCGTTCGCAGGGCTTGTACAAGGAAGCCTTGATCGCCAAAGCGGATTACGACAGCCAGCACGCCACCTGGCAGGCCGCGCAGGCCAATCTGGCGCAGGCGCAGGCGCAGGTAGCGCAGGCCGCCGCGCAAAAAAATTCCGCCAACCGCCACGTCACCCAGAATGAAGCGAACCTGACCCACGCCGTGGATGTGCTGCACAAAACCACCTATCAGGCGCCTTTCGATGGCGTGATCACCAACCTGCCGGTGCGCGAAGGCGAGACCGTGGTCATCGGCATTCAGAACTCGCCTGGCAGCACGCTCATGACTTTGGCCGATCTCTCGGTAATCACCGCCGAAGTCATGGTGGATGAAACCGACATCGTGAATGTGAAGCTCGGCCAGACCGCCGAAGTCAGCATTGATGCAATTCCGAAGAAGACCTTCAAGGCTGTAGTCAGCGAAATCGGCGACAATGCTGTGGTGCGCTCGACCGGCGTTTCCACCTCGCAGCAGACCACCGCGAGCGAGGAGGCCAAGGACTTCAAAGTGGTGGTCACGCTGCAGGACCCGCCGCACGACATTCGTCCAGGTCTCTCCACCACCGCGAAAATCACAACCGCTTCGCGCAGCGCGGTGCTGACTGTGCCCATCCAGGCGCTCACCGTTCGCGAGAAGCAGGATTTGCAGCCCAAGCTGCATGGCGAGACTGGTTCGGTCGAGGCCGCGGCACCGCAACTGGATGCATCGAAGAAGCGCGACAAGGACGAAATTCAGGGCGTGTTTGTGGTCCGCAACCGCAAAGCCGAGTTTCTGCCGGTCGAGACCGGCATTGCCGGCATCACCGATATCGAAGTCATCCGGGGGTTGAAGGAAGGCGACGAGGTGATCACCGGCAGTTACAAAGTGCTGCGCACGTTGCGCCCCGGCGCCAGTGTGAAAGTGGACAATACGGCGCCGGCCAAGGAAGAAGAGGAGTCTTAGGGCCTAGCAGCTAGCAGCTAGAAACGAGTAGCTTGTAGCTGTTTTGTCTAACCTTCGTGGTTCCGGCTCGTCCAAGAAATGAGCCGACGTGATCGGAGCGGGTTCGTGTGGCAAGAGGAGAAACTATGGCGACGGCGGAGATTATCAACGTGACGCAACCGCAGGCTTCGGGCGCCTCCGATGGCTGCATGATTGCCACCGAGGACCTGTGGAAGACCTATGACATGGGCTCCGAGCAGCAGGTGCACGCCCTGCGCGGCGTGACCCTGCGCATTCAGCGCAATGAGTACGTCGCCATCATGGGACCTTCGGGTTCGGGCAAGTCCACCCTGATGAATCTGATCGGCTGCCTCGATTCGCCGAGCAAAGGCCAGTATTGGCTGAACAGCCAGCTGGTGAGCGAGCTCGATGACGATGAGCTCGCGCGCATCCGCAATAAAGAAATTGGGTTCGTGTTCCAGACGTTTAACCTGCTGGCCCGCGCTACCGCGTTGCACAACGTGGAGCTGCCACTCATCTACGCCGGCGTACCGGCGGATGAGCGCGCCGAGCGCGCCAAAGGCGCTTTGGCTTCTGTGGGTATGGAATCGCGCATGAGCCACAAGCCGAACGAGCTTTCCGGCGGCCAGCGCCAGCGCGTGGCCATTGCGCGGGCGCTGGTAAATCGCCCCTCCATCATTCTCGCCGATGAACCTACCGGCAACCTCGATTCGCAGACCGGCGGTGAGATCATGGCGCTCTTCGACCGGCTGCACGCCGAAGGCAACACGATTGTGCTCGTGACCCACGAGCACGACATCGCCGGGTACGCCCACCGCGTAATCCACATCAAAGACGGCGTGATTGAGCGGGACATAAGGAACAACTGACGACTCCTGCGATGGTTGCGCTATCCTTGCGTTCTTCGCAAGGGTGGGTAAATACACAACGTGCCCCCTACTCTGCGAAAGCCGCTGCAGCGTGGGACAACCATCGTGGTAGAACGATCCCAAACCGTTTTTCGCACTGTTGGGTGGGCCCACGTCATCCTTGACAGAATCCAGACCCAGGTATCAAATGGCTCGGCTTTCGGGCCGATTCTCCCATAATTACGAAACGCAAGGAGGCTCCGTGAAGAGAGTGATCTCGTGGTGTGGTCTGGTAGTGGTCATCCTGGCGAGTACAACCTGGTCGCAGGCCCAGAATAATGCCGCGATTGAAAAGGCTGTCGCCGACCTGGAGCACCAGTGGCTCAAGTCGCAGCAGACAAACAATGTGACGCTGGTCGAGCCGCTTCTGGCCGAGGGCTTCATCAACACCTCATCCGACGGCAAAGTCAGCGACCGGGCCCAGGACATCGCGGAAGCCAAGGCGACCAAGTTCACAAGCGTTGATTACCTTGACATGAAGGTAATGGTCTTCGGTGATACCGCGATTGCCATTGGAACTTTCCGCGGTAAAGGCACCGATCCCTCCGGCAAGCCTCTCGATGCCAATGAGCGCTTCACCGATACCTGGGTCAAGATGCCCAGCGGAAAGTGGCAATGCGTGGCCAGCCAACAAACGGCGGCCAAGATGTAAGTTTTGTTTTGGGTGAGTTCATTGAACCGCTGGCCGGTGGCGGCCCACCGAAGCAACGGGTGCCCTAGCCCTTGCGTTGTTTGCAAGGGTGGGTAAGTACACAGTGCGCCTCCCACCCTGCGAACGCCGCGCAGGGTGGGGCAACCACCGCAATAAGAACCGTCCAACAAGAACTACCGGGGAAACCAGGAAACACTAGGCTCCTAGGTACATGACGTGCACGTAGGTGCCGAGGCGGACGTTGTAGGCCAGATACCAGCCAACGTGATCGGGATCGTCGTAGATCACGATGTCGTCGCTGTCCCACAACCAGTCAGTGCAGAAGCCCACGTCGTAGGGGGCGACGCTGAAATAGAATCCGCCAAACCAGAAGCGGCCGGGACCGCCGCCAACCAGACGGTACACGTGACCGCGGCCGAAGCCGCCGGGAAAGTGCCCGTGCTCCCAGGGATGGTCCAGATGATAGTGGGGATCGCCGGGGCCGGTGTCATGGCCGATCCATTTGCCGTTTGAGTGGACGTGCGGAGCGTTGGGATGGCCGGCCTTGTCGGCGAAATTGCGCGGAGCTGCGGGCGTGGGACGGGGCGTGCGCACGGGAGCCGGCCCGTGCGCGGGAATGTATCCGCCGCCAACTCCGTGGCGTTGGGCAACTGCTGCGTAGGACAACAACAGCACGACCGCCAGGAATCCGAAGAGCTTTTTCATGCGAAGTCCTCCGATAGATGGATAACAGTAGCACGCCACGAATCAGTATTACTCACGAGTTAGCTGTTCGATCAGCTCGCGATGTTGGGGATAAAGCCGAACCAATTCGGCCCGCTTCGCCAGCTCGAAGTCAGCGAAATCAAATCCTGGTGCCACTGTGCATCCCACCAGGGCAAACGACAGCGGATGCATAGCGCGCGAGGCAAACCAGCAGCCGGCCTTCACCACTGCCTGAAACACCTCGCCCGCCGCGGGGTTGCTGCCCAACCGAATTTCAGAGTGACGGCCGCCCAGCGCCATCGGCTCGAGCACATGCACGAGCAGCGTGCCGCCGGCATAGAAATGCCACATCTCGTCGGAGCGCAGACGGTGGAAGGCGGAGAAATTTTCTCCTTCCAGCAGGAAATAAATCGCGGTCGAGGCCGGGCGCGCGCCGCTGAATTCGGACGGCAACGCCTGCCGGCCGAGCGAAAGATCGGCGCGGTAAGTCTGGCGGTAATATCCACCTTCAGGATGAGGCGCGAGATTCAAGCGCGTGATCCAGTACTGCGCGTCGTTATTCAGCGAGGAGCGGCTCATGGAGGGATTGATCTTCACTGCGACGATCTTCACTGCGACGATCTTCACTGCGGCGATTCGTACATTGCGAACCCGCCCGACGGACCGGCCCACGCGACTTCAGTTGTCCACTTTCAGGCGGATTTCACCCTGGCTGCGAAGCACCTGGGCGTCCACGACAGCATCACTCTCGCCGCGACGCAGCACAACGTCCATGGCGGCTTCGCCCAGCCGGAGGTTTTCCAGGCGAATCTCCCTGAAAAAATCGGGCATGCAAGGCGAGTGGAAGTAAACGCATTTTTCGTCCGCATCGAAGCGGACGCCGAGGCAGGCTTCGAGCAGCAGAAACGGCGCGCCCGCGGCCCAGGCCTGCGGCGCGCAGGCGACGGGATAAAGGGTTGGCCCTTCGAAGGGAGAGCGCTGGTGAAAGCCGCAGAACAGCTCGGGCAGGCGATGCAGTTCGTTGAAGGCGCTGGCTTCAAACAAGCCGCGAAAAATTGCGGCGGCTTGCGGCTTGAATCCGTAGCGGGCCAGGCCGCGGGCGATGATGGCGTTGTCGTGCGGCCAGACTGAGCCGTTGTGATAGGACATGGGGTTGTAGCGAACTTCGGCGCTGCCCAGGGTGCGCACGCCCCAGCCGCAGAAAAGTTCGTGGCTCAGCAGCGTCCTGGCCAGCCGCGCGGCGTGATCGTGCGACGCGATGCCGGAAAACAGACAGTGCCCGGGGTTGGAGGCCTGCACGCGGCAGGGGCGCTTTCTGCCATCGAGCGCGAGGACGTAGGTGCCAAGCCGCTCATCCCAAAAAACGCGCTCAAACTTTTCCTGGATGACTGCCGCCTGCGATCTGAACCGGCTCGCCAGTTCCACCTGCCCTAAGCGGGAAGCGATCTGGTCCGCCGCTTGCCGCGCGGCATAAACGTAGCCTTGCACTTCGCAGAGCGCGATAGGCGGCTCAGCCAGCGTTCCGTCTTCATGCGATATGGAATCGTGAGAATCTTTCCAACCCTGCTGCACCAGGCCTTTGCGGGCCTTCGCCCGATACTCGGTGAAGCCGTCGGAGTCGGAATCGCCGTAGGTGTCAACCCAGTCGAGCGCTGCCAGCACGTTCGGCCAGATGGTCCGAACGAAGGCGAGATCGCCGGTGCGCTCGAGATAGGCGCCGGCCAGCATGACGAAGAGTGGCGTGGCATCCACGCTGCCGTAGTAGCGGGCAAAGGGGACTTCCTTCAGGTTGGCCATTTCGCCACGCCGCATCTCATGCAGAATCTTTCCCGGCTCGGCCTCTTCTTCCGGCACGACTTCGGTGGCCTGCATTTCAGCCAGATATTTCAGCACGGCTTTGGCCATCCAGGGCGCGATCCAGAGACATTCCATCGCGGTGAGAATGCCGTCACGGCCAAAGACCGTGTTGAACCAGGGGACGCCGGCGTAGGGATATGGTCCTTCGGGATTGCCGGCCAGCATCATGTGCAGATCGGATTCGGAGCGCATGAGCAGGGTATCGAGGCGCGCATTCGAGGTCCGGACCTGACAAAACTTGCTGCGCTCCTGTTCGAGCGTGCGCACGACCTGCTGGCGGGCGGAATCGAACGAAGTGACGGCCGGCCGCGCCGCTTCGTGCTGGCAACTGGTGGTGATGAAGAACGAAGCTTCCTGCTTGGGATCAAGCGAGATAGAAAAACTGGCCTTTTCTTCGCTGAGCTGCGTGGGCGCAGGAGAAAACTTCAGCCGCGTGCGGCGGACTTCATTGTCTCTGCCGCGGTAGCCGAGAACAACCTCCGCTTCCTCGAGTTCGGGCGGCAGCATGGCGCCCTTTTTCTCGCGCCGGGCGCCGCGCACTTCGAAGATGTCGGCGAAATCAGCGCCAAATTCGAGGCTGAGCGAGGCTTCGACCGGGTTGAAACTGAAGTTCGCCAGCCTGAGCTGCTCGTAGCAAGTGTCATCCCAGAGAAATTTCGAGCGAAACAGATGCAGCGAACCGCGCGCTACGGAGACGCGACCCTGCGCGCCGATATCGAGGTTCATCATGTCGAGAGTCAGGAGCGAGTTGTCATCGAGGATGGTGGAACGCAGCAGCTGCGGAGGAGAACCGCCCAGCCGCAGCACCAGGCGCGACAAGTAGCGCGTGCCGCCGTGATAGAGCCCGTGCTCGCCCAAGCCTACGGCTTCGATATCGCCAAAGCGGTTGAAGACGGCGAAGGTGTCGCCGTATTTCAGCACACGGGTGCGGTCGTCCGCTAAAGAAGAAGTAGCGAGGACGTAAAACTGATCCTTGACTCGGATGACGTCTTCCAAAATTACCCGAGGTCCTCGGTGACCAGGTCTATTTCGGCCACCTCGCGTTCGGCCAGCACAGGTTTGCGGAAGTAGGCGGGGCTCGCTTCCATTTGCTTCTGGTAAATCCTGAGATAGTCGCTGCCCATGCGGCGCGCCGTGAAGCGCCTTTCAAACGTGTCCCGGCAGGCAGCGCGCGCCAACTGCGGAACGCGGCGGACCGCCGAGACGGCTTCTTCCACACTGCCCACGATGAAACCGTTCACGCCATCTTCGATGAGCTCCGGCACCGAGCCGTGACGAAAGGCGATGACCGGCGTGCCGCAAGCCATGGCTTCAATCATATTCAGGCCGAAGGGTTCGGGCCAATCTATGGGCGCGAGGCAGGCGCAAGCATTGCCCAGGAAGCCGGCCTTACGGTCGTCCCCGATTTCGCCGATGAATTCGACCAGCGGGTTGTTCAGCAGCGGCTTGATCGTCATCTCAAAGTATTTCTGGTCCGCCGGATCAACTTTGGCGGCGATTTTCAGCGGCATGCCAGTGGCGGTCGCGATCTGAATGGCGCGGTCGGGCCGCTTCTCCGGCGAAATGCGCCCGATGAAGGCGAGATACTTGCCCGGCTTGGGATGAAACGCCAGCAGATTCTCGGGCAGACCGTGATAGACGTTGCCCACCCAGTTGATCCAGGAGAGCGGGCGGCGCTGCTCATAGGATATCGAAATGACGGGGACATCGCCGAACTGGCGATAGAGCGGAACCAGATCGGGCATATCAAGCCGGCCGTGCAGCGTGGTGATGTGGCTGAAGCGGCAGTGC
>Ga0335078_10004471_pt1 | contig 20721 bp, 21 predicted proteins | sample Lox_Sample_32_FD_206711 | JGI IMG/M metagenome (GOLD analysis project Ga0335078, IMG submission 206711) | Soil microbial communities from Loxahatchee National Wildlife Refuge, Florida, United States - Lox_Sample_3.2 | ecosystem: Environmental > Terrestrial > Soil > Wetlands | place: USA... | reverse complement strand
GCAATGACAGCCGCCTGCCGGAACGCGCGCTGCTTTCGCGCGATGCGGGGACGGCGCTGGGCAGCTTGTTGTCGCACGAATTCGTGCATTCGTGGAATGGAAAATTCCGGCGGCCGGCGGATTTGAATGTGCCGCTTTATGAACAGCCGATGGAAACAGATTTGTTGTGGGGCTACGAAGGCCTGACGGATTTTCTGGGGCCGATGCTCGCAGCGCGAAGCGGATTGTGGTCGCCGGAGACGTATCACGAATATCTGGCGAGCATATCCGCGATGCTCGGGCCGGGGCGGCCGGGACGTACATGGCGTCCATTGCAGGATACCGCGACGGCGGAGCCGGGCGTGGAAGGCGGCTCGGGCTGGGGCAATTGGCGGCGCGGCACGGATTATTACGACGAAGGCGATTTGCTGTGGTTGGAAGTGGCGACGATCATCCACGCAGAAAGCCACGGACAAAAATCCATCGATGATTTCTGCCACATCTTTCACGGCGGGCCGAACAACGGTCCGGAAGTGAAGCCTTACACGTTCGATGATTTGGTGCGCACGCTGAATGAGGTGGCTCCCTACGACTGGGCGGGATTTCTGCGCACGCGGCTCACGTCGACGTCGGCCGAGGCGCCGGTGGGCGGAATTGAAAATGGAGGTTGGCACGTGATTTACAACGATCAGCCGTTGCGGCTTTCGGGGCGCCGCGCCAACGCTTCGGATATTTACTCGATTGGGTTGCAGGTTTCCGAAAACGGTGACGTGATTGATTCGATCTGGGGCGGGCCGGCGTTCAAGGCCGGCGTGACTCCGGGAATGCGGATTGCCGCGGTGAACGGGCGGGTATTTCAGCACGATTTGCTGGAAGATGCGATCGCGGCGGCGAAGGATAGTTCTCAGCCGATCACGCTTCTGGTGGTGGACGACGATTACTACAAGACGTGCAACGTGGATTATCACGGAGGTTTCCGGTATCCGCATTTGGAGCGGAACGCGAGCAAGCCGGATTACTTGGATGAGTTGATACAGGCGAAGGCGGGGCGGTAGGCGCGGAGGGTGGGCGGCGGGGTTGTAAGCCCGTCCCCGTTCTGCAGGGCGGGGTTGTTCCGAGTGCGCGGCGCGAAATGTGAATGACGACAGGAAAGGCTGTTGCCCGTGGTCGCGGGAATGGCGACCGCTCAGAAAATCCCCGGGGCTGGCATTATCTTAGGCCCGCGTCGACGCTGCGAAGCGCGCGCCGTCGGGCGCGCCCACGCTATGTGGGCGCAAACCGCCCGCGGGCTACAAGGGCGAAGGCAATGTGTCTCAAAATGCATCAGTAGTTCGCAATCTCGCATCGAAATAATTGAAGACCTCCTACCCGTGTGCTACGGTAATTAAGGGGCGTTCAAGTGGCGAATAGGGGGGAACAATTCCAGTTTCTGCGATTTCTCTCGCGACAATAATCGTTGACAGTCAGATCGGCCAGTTGATTCAGCAGACCGGCTGGGTTGCGCGCGCGGTACTCATAATTCTTGTAACTTTTTCCGTCTTTTCTTTGGCGCTCATCCTCCAGAAGCTGAGTCTATTCAGCAAAATCAACCGCGAAACGACGCAGTTTCTGCGCGTGTTTCGCGCTGGACGCGGCTTGCCCGATCCGAAGAGCATCGCCGACGGCGATTCCCCGCTGGAGCGAGTGTATTCGGCGGGATTCCGCGAAATTCAAAGCCAGCTCACAAGCAGCAAGCCGGAAGGCCAAATCAAAAGCATGCAGGCGGTGACGGCCACGATGCAGGTGGCTTCCGCGGATCAGGTGCGCCGCGTGGAGCGCTACATGCCGTGGCTGGCGACGACGGCTTCGGTTTCGCCATTCATCGGACTTTTCGGCACGGTGTGGGGTGTGATGGACGCGTTTTCCGGATTGGGCACCGCGGGGGCGGCCACGTTGCGCGCCGTGGCTCCCGGAATCGCGGAAGCGCTGATCACTACGGCCGCGGGGCTTTTCGCGGCGATTCCCGCCGTGATTGCGTACAATTATTTTGTGCATCGGACCAAGGATCTGGCTCTGCGCATGGACAATTTCACGATGGAAGTGACCGCGCAGATCGAAAAAATGAGCTCGTAGAGAAGTTGGCGCCATGCCGCTAGTCAGCAAACAAACCGGAACCTCCCTTTCGGATATCAATATTGTGCCGTTGGTGGACATTGTCCTGGTGCTGTTGATTATTTTTATGATCACCGCGCCGATTCTGCAGTCGGGCATCGAAGTGGATTTGCCGCAGACGCATACGGTGAAGGACACGCCGGATGCGCGGGTGATCGTGACCATCAATCACGCGCAACTGATTTATCTGGGCGACTCCCCGGTGAACATTCACGAACTGGGCGCGAAGGCGCGTGCGCAAATGCAGGACCCGCAGCACGATCCAGTGTATGTGCGCGCCGACCGCGTCGTGCCGTTCGGCATAGTGGCGCAGGTGCTGGATACGCTGCAGCAAAGCGGAATTCAGACGGTGAACATGGTGACGCAGCCGATCAATCAACAGGGGCAGCAGGGATCACACTGAGGCTGGATGTCGTACATGGCGAATTACGATGCGGACCCGCGGCTGAAGCCCATGCTGATGGTGTCACTGGCGGTGCACGGAGGCCTCGCGCTGATCGTGATTCTTTCTTCGATTATCAACGGGCGCGGCGCAAGCTGGGGTGACAACGGAAACGGCGTGACGGTCGGCCTGGTGAGTAACATCCCCGCGATTCCGTTGCCCAAGCCGGATGTGCTGAGCGAAAGCCGCGTGGTGGATGAATCGAAGAGTCTGTACAAGGAAGAGCCGAAGCCCAAACCCAAGCCGATTCCTCCAGAATCAAAGGCGATACCAGAATTTCAACGCGAGCAGCCGAAATTGGTTCCCTCGCGGCCCTCTCGCATACTGCCAGATACTACAACGCCTCCGATGAATGCCGTGCCGGGCAGTGGCGCCGGCGCGCCCGCGCTTCCCTATTCCAATTTCGCGGTGAAAGGAAACACGCAGGGCGGCATGAACATGAGCGGCCCGGCGGGCGGAGATTTCGGCGCGCGCTATAGCTGGTTTGTGGACGCGGTGAGGAATCGCGTCAGCAGCAACTGGCTGCAGTCCATGGTGGACCCCGCGGTGAACTTCGCGCCGCGCGCTGTGTTGGCGTTTCAGATTTTGCGCGACGGCACGATCACAAACATTCAAGTGCTGCAAAGCAGCGGAAATGCCAGCGTGGATAATTCGGCGCGGCGCGCGATTCTGGCGTCCAGCCCGGTGCTGCGGCTGCCGAACGATTATTCGGGCTCGGTTGTGAACGTGGAATTTTGGTTCGACTTTCGCCGGTAGGGGGCTGTTGCACCGGTGAAGGCAGTCAGGCTGTAAAAGGGGGAGCTATTTTTCGCACTCATAGAAGTGTATCTAGATTTTTTACTTTGGAGCCTTCCTCGTCGCGCTTTCTTGGCATGTTCGCGGCGTGCGGCGCGGCAATTTTGTTCTTCCTTCCCGGCGCGACGTTCGCGCAAAAGCAGGATTGGTTTCAAACGGGCACCGGCATGGGCGTGCAGAAGGCGCGCGTGGCAGTCGCCGACTTCGCGGGCACCAACCCTTCGGCACAGCCGCTGGCAAAGGAATTTTCGGATGTTGTACGCGCCGATCTGGATTACAGCGGCATTCTGGACCTGGTCAGTCCCAGCATGTTTCCGATGCAGGTTCCCAGCCGGCCCTCTGAACTCAATGTGCAGGCCTGGACGGATCCGCCGGCATCAGCGCAGAAACTGGCGTTCGGCAATCTGGATGCGAGCGGCGACAACCTTGCGATCCAGGCGTGGTTGTATGACGTGCAGTCGCCATCATCTGCTCCCATGATTGCGAAAATCTATCGCGGCCAGGTGACGGACGCGCAGGTGCGGCTATTCGCGCATCAATTCGCGAACGAAATCATCATGAAGCTTTCCGGCGGCCTGCCGGGAATTTCCACCACGCAAATTGCATTCGTGAGCCGGCGCAGCGGCAACGCGGAGATCTGGGTGATGGATTACGACGGCGCGAATCAGAAACAGCTGACTTCCCTTCACTCGATCGCGCTCATGCCGCGCTGGTCGCCAGACGATTCGCGCATCGCGTTCAGCTGCTACGTGCCGGGACGAAACAACGTGGTGAGCGCGCAAATCTGCATATATTCCATGGTGACCGGGAAACTGCTCGCCTGGCCGCGCTGGACGGGAACGAATAGTTCGCCTTCGTGGTCGCCGGACGGATCGAAGATCATGTTCATGTCCAGCATGCAGGGAAATCCGGACCTGTATATCTCCGACGCCAGCGGCGCGCGGCCGAAACGGATCACATTCGCGGCGGGCGTGAATACTTCGCCGACCTGGAATCCGAAGACCGGGGATCAGGTGGCATTCATTAGCGATCGCGCGTCCCCGGGCTCCCCGCAGCTTTACATGATGAATGCCGATGGCTCAAACACGGAGAAGATCGACCTGCCTGGCGCGGGATACCTGGCCGACCCGACATGGTCTCCAAATGGACAACTGCTGGCATTTAGCTGGCAGCAGACGAGCGGAAATTACGATATTTATGTGATGGATGTGGTGACGCATCAGTTGATTCAACTTACGCGCGATGCGGGCCGCAATGAACGCCCATCATGGGCGCCGGACGGGCGGCATCTGGCGTTTCAATCCACGCGGAGCGGGCAGGTGGAAATTTGGACCATGCTGGCGGACGGCACCGAGGCGCGGCAATTGACGAAGCAAGGTGCGAACGAATCGCCGTCGTGGTCGGCACCGGCCCAATGAGGGAGTCTGGATCAGTTGCGTTCAATGAGTGGCACGCAATGTGAGCTGCAATCATCAGAATTATGTGGCGGCTCGCGGATTCACATCGGTTTGTTTGTTCGGTGCACGAAGCAAGGCTTGTCCTAATACATAAGTCGGCCCCGTAATAGTTGCGCACAAATTTGATCGAGGAGGAAACAGAAAGTGAAGATACGCAATCCGTTGTTCGGCAGGATCGCCCTGCTCTCCCTGCTGGCGATGGTGATTGGCGGCGTGGGCTGCAAGAAGCCCATCGCAACCCAAGGTACCCCGCCTGCTCCGGCTCCCGCACAACCTACTCCGCCCGCGCGTCCGACAGTTACGTTGCAGGCGTCGTCGACCTTCATCCAGAAGGGCGACAGCACCACACTGAGCTGGTCATCCACGAACGCCACGTCGCTGACGCTTTCGCCGGGCGCCGGCACCGTCGCCCCGGAAGGTTCGCAGAGGGTGTCGCCGACTGAATCGACCACGTACACGATCACGGCCACGGGTCCCGGCGGTACGGCCGATCAGAGCGTGCGCATCACCGTCGGCGCGGCGAACGTGCCGCAGACGACCATGACGGAAAACGGAGGCGGTTTCGCGCGTGAAGTCACCGACGCGTATTTCGATTACAACAAATCCGATTTGCGTCCGGATGCGCGCGACGCGCTTTCCAAGGACGCCGTTTTCCTGCGCCAGCACGCGGACATCCGAGTGGTGATCGAAGGCCACTGCGATGAACGCGGCACAACGGAATACAATCTGGGTTTGGGACAGAGGCGCGCGGACGCAGTGAAGGAATTCCTGGTGTCGCTGGGAATCGCCGCGGACCGCATCAGCACAACCAGCTTCGGCAAGGAAAAACCGTTCTGCAGCGAGCACAACGAAACGTGCTGGCAGCAGAACCGGCGCGGTCATTTCGTGCAGGCGCCATAGTTGGTTGATTCAATATCCAACCCGGCGGCGGAGAGCTTCCCGTTACTTCCCCGCCGCCGGAAGATTTTCAGCGGACAAGGTGTTCAGTTAACGGGGCGGAATTGAATTTCATGCACCGGCACACGTGAAATGGAATGTTTAGGGAGGTTTTGATGAACAAGAAACAAACGGTGATGTTCGTCGCGGCGGCGATGGTGGCAGGCGCAATCGGCAGCATGCTGTTCGCACCCGCGCCCGCCGGAGCCGTGGCCAAAGAGATGATGCAGCTGATGGACGACGTCGGCTCCATCAAGCAGAGCGAGAAGGATCTGACCAGCTCGCTCGACAGTAAATATTCCGTGCTGAAGACGCTGATCGAACAGCAGAGCGATTCCAACGCGAAGCTCAGCCAGGAAGTCGCCGGATTGCAGAAGACCGTCCAGGACATGCAGGCCAATTCGGGCGCGCAACTGAGCACGATGGGAACGCAGGTTTCCGGCGTGTCCGATAATTTGTCGGATTTCCAGTCGCGCCTTTCCAAGATCAATCAGCAGCTCGCGGACGTGCAGGGCACGCTGCAGAGCCTGGATGCAAAGGTGTCCGCTCTCGCGCAGCCGCCCGCACAGGTGATTCCCGGAGGGCCCGGAGGCGCCAGCGCGAGCCCGTACGGGTCCACGTCGGGTACCACGCCCGCAAACCAGATGAACGGCACAAATGCAGCGCCGTACGCTGCGACGCCGGCGAATCCGAATGGCGCCGGCTCCGCGCCGATGACGAACGCTATGCAGCCCGGCGGGACGACCACTCTTCAACCGCCGCCGGCCGCTGAATCGCTCTACAATAGCGCGCTGCAGGATTACCTGACGAAGAAAACCGACCTGGCGCAGCAAGAGTTCACCCAGTATTTGAAATACTATCCAAACCTGGATTTCGCCGGGAACGCGGTGTTCTATCTTGGCGAGATTGCGTATACGGCGAAGAATTATTCGGACGCGCTGGACCACTACTCCGACGTGCTGGCCAATTTCCCAAACAGTTCAAAGACGGGCGATGCGCTCTACAAGCGTGGGCTGACGAATCTGGAGCTTGGGAAACGGGCGGCGGGGATCAACGATTTGCGCGAGGTGATCAAGCGCTTCCCCGGATCGAGCGATGATCGATTCGCGCGCGCGAAGTTGCATGAATTGAATGTGCCGGTGACTGCGGGAAGGTAGAACGTTTCGAGAGCCCGCTGTTACCCGTAACCTGGGGCGAACCCCCCCCCCCGCCTTTAAAGTGGCGGCTACAAAACCTTCTTCGTGCTTCAATCGCGAATCACTTCGGAATCATTCCGATTGTCTGCAGCCACTTTTCCATCAAGTCAGGCCATTCCGTTATCGGCTGGTCCGTGCGTCGCAGCCCGAACGCGTGACCGCCGTGCGCATACAGATGCATCTCGACGGGGACGCCGGCGTTCTTGAGGCCGATGTAATAGAAGAGCGCCTGGTTTACGCCGTCTACGTCGTCGTCCTCCGCCTGCAGTAAAAACGTAGGCGGCGTCTGGCGAGTGATATGGGTACGAATATCCGGATTCAGTTCCGATTTTTTCGCTCCGCTCCACAAATGTCCGGGATAAAGCGCCACGGCAAAATCCGGACGGCAGCTTTCTTTATCGGCGGCGTCGACAGCCGGGTACGAACGACGATCAAAATGCGTGCTCATCTCCGCGACAATGTGGCCACCCGCTGAAAATCCAAGCACGCCAATCTTGTGAGGATCGATGTGCCATTCGGCGGCATGGAAACGCACCAGCCCCACCGTCCTCTGCGCATCGGTCAACGCCATCGGACACTGCCGATACGGCTCCGATACCGCGCACGGGACGCGGTATTTCAACAGCACACACGTGATTCCCTTGGAGGTCAGCCAGTCGCACATCTCTGTGCCCTCAAGATCGATAGCCAGGATTCCATATCCACCGCCGGGAAACACCACGACGGCGGCGCCGGTATTTTTTCCTTGCGGCGAGTACACCGTCATCGTCGGCCGCGAGACATTGCTTACATAAACCCACGGCCTGCCGCCGACGAGCTTTTTGTTGCCGGCGGCATCCACAGCCGTAGCGGACGCCTCGGGTCCAGCGGCGGACTGCGATTTCGCATCCGGCGGTGTTCCCGGCCAGATGGGCACCTGCGTATGTCCCGGCGACGGCTGCCACACAGACGTTTGTGCGCGCAGGCTGCTGGCAGCGCACACAAGCAAAAGTGCTGCAACGATAAGACTTTTCATTGCGATCCTCGCCGCCGAATATAACCTGCCCTTGCGGGATATCACCGATAGAAAATTGTGGGGTGTAATCGAAGGACCAAGCCGCGTGGAACGCGCGGCGGGGTTTAAGCGGAGTGCGCGGCAACCAGATTTGCCGGGATTCCGTGCTTTGCGAGGATGCGAACCACTTCCTCATCCCGAAGTGGAGCGGTTCGATAGATGAACGCGACCATGCGGCCGCCTTCTTCCACAACCATCGTCATGCGCTTGCTGGCAGGAGTGACTCCCGGCACGTGCTCGGCTTTGAGGTCGTCGAGCAGCGGCGTCCACGCTTCCTCTGACGCTTGCGCGTCATAAATAACAATCCGCTGCGACGAAATACGAGCGTGCACTACTGCCTCCTCGATTGCCCACTTGACGTTTTCCGGGATTTGCCTTCGCGGGTATGGCGACGGACAATAGCAGAAAACATGACGGAAGGATAGGAGTTCCGCTGAAGCGGACTGTGGATTTTTAATTGCCGCTGTTTTTGGAAAGTATCTGGATTGGTGACAGGCATGGCTTTGATTGCTTTTCTGAGGGGTGTGAACGTTGGCGGGCACAGGACCTTTCGCCCGAGCATTCTGGCGCGTGAGCTGAGTCGCTTTGACGTTGTCAACGTAGGCGCTGCGGGCACATTCGTCGTGCGGAAACCCGGGTCGGCAGAAAAGTTCCGTGCTGCACTGCTGCGCAAGCTGCCATTCGACGCCGAAGTTGTGATCTGCGAAGGTCGCCATCTTCTGCGCATCGACAAGGAAAATCCGTTTGGAACGCAGGTGTCGAGTCCAGACATCGTTCGATTCGTGAGCATCAGGGCGAAAGCCGGGCGGCTCCGCGCTTCTCTGCCGGTTGCATTCCCTTCCGACGGGCAATGGTTGGTGCGAGTGATCGCTTCGGACAAGCAATTTGTGTTCGGAATGTACCGGCGGCACATGAAGACAATCGGCTACCTCGGCAAGATTGACAAGCTATTCGGAGCGCCGGCCACAACGCGCAACTGGAACACAATCCAGGCGATTGTGAAGCTTTTGAAAGACGGAGAGAAATAGGCCGCTGATCCACTGGTGGCGGTCTCGATGGATAAAATGAGCGAAGGAGAACTCTATGGGCGCAGAAGAGAAAATGAACTTCATGAGCCAGCCGGTGGCGGAATTGCCGGTCGCCGACGTCGAGCGCGCGCAACAGCATTACAGGGATGCACTCGGCTTTACGATTGGATGGCTTTATCCAGGCAAAGAGATTGGGGCCGTCTCTCGCGATAAGACGGTGATATTTTTTCGGAAGAGGAAGCCGCCGTTTGACCCGGCCATTCACTGGGTGTTCGCTCCCAATATCGAATCGTGGTACCAGGAACTGCGACAGTCCGGCGCGAACATCGTGGATCCTCTCGAAAAAAAGCCCTGGGGATTGCGGCAGTTCACGGTACGGGATCTGGACGGGAACCTCTTCTATTTCTACATTGACTAGGCGAACGTCGCTTTCAAATTAAGACGCCATCATTCAGCGGCCCTGTTTGCGCGGCTTCCCCTCTCGTGCTATCTTCGCGCTTTACCACGCAATAACTTTTCGAGCAGGGGGCGTAATGTCCGTCAATAAAGTAATTCTGGTAGGCCGCCTGGGCAAAGATCCGGAAACACGCTACACCGGATCGGGCCAGGCCGTGTGCAGTTTTTCGCTGGCCACCGACGAATCCTACAAAGACCGCAGCGGGGAGCGCCAGAAGCGCACGGAATGGCACCGCATCGTGGTGTGGGCGAAGCTCGCGGAAATTTGCCAGCAATATCTGAAAAAAGGCAGCCTGGTGTACATCGAAGGACGCATTCAATCGCGGCAATGGGACGACAAGACCACAGGACAAAAGCGCTACGCAACAGAGATTATCGCCAATGGGATGAAGATGCTCGGCTCTCGCGCGGATTCCGGCGGAGGATCCGCGGGTGGCGGGTCCGGCGCGACGGGTGGGGCTTACGGCGGAGGACATGCCGCGGCGGATTCAGAATTCAGCCAGGGCGGCGAGGAATCCGGCGGCGCGGCTCCGGGGCCGGAGATTTCTGACGAAGACATACCGTTCTAAGAGCACGCTCTCGGTGGTGCGAAGGTTCCCCGCAATATCAAGACAGAGGCAGATTCCTCACATCATTCGCCCGGAATGCGACCGGGTGGGGCGAATGAGTTCGGAATGACAAGTTTTCAGAAAATGGTTTCCAGGTTAGCGCTTATTTGGTGGTAGAGGAGCCGTCGGTTGAGGGCGGAGCTTCGTCGTCTTCCTCGATGCCGATGACGGGCAGAGTGGGCAAAACGTCCGCGGCGATGTTGCGATTGACGACCTGCACATCGCGCTTCACCTTGCCGTCGCGGAATTCCATGATGCGCTTGGCGTACTGCGCGATGTCCGGCTCGTGAGTAACGAGCACGACGGTGAGGCCGTTTTCCTTGTTCAGCCGCTGGAGAATGTCCATGATTTCAACCGAGGTGCGGCTATCCAGGTTGCCGGTGGGCTCATCGGCAAGCAGAATCGAAGGCCGGTTCACCAGCGCGCGGGCGATAGCGACGCGCTGCTGCTGACCGCCGGAAAGCTGGCTGGGGTGATGGTGCGCCCGGTCGGCCAAGCCGACGCGTTCGAGCGATTCCTTGGCGCGGGTTTCGCGCTCTTCCAGCGAAATGCCGGCGTAGATGGTTGGCAATTCCACATTTTCCAGCGCGGACGTGCGCGAGAGCAGATTGAATCCCTGAAAAACGAAGCCGAGCTTATGATTGCGGATGTGCGCCAGGTCCGACTTTTCCATCACGGAAACGTCGATACCATCCAGGTAGTAATGCCCTCTCGTCGGCTTATCGAGACAGCCGAGAATATTCATCAGCGTTGATTTGCCGGAACCGGATGCGCCCATGACGGCCACAAATTCGCCCGCATGAATTTCCAGGGTGACTCCGCGCAGCGCGTGCACCTGGATTTCACCGAGGTCGTACGTCTTATAAACCCCTTCGAGGCGGATGACTGCAGCGCCGGTGGCCTGAGTTCCGGCACTATCCATTGTTGCCGTCGCACGTTCTGCCATGGTCTGGTTGTACCCTCATCGCCGGGACATTCTACAGTAAGTCCGGCGGAACTCGAAAGTTTCAGTTGTGTACCCGTTGGCGGGCCCGGGGCAACTTGCCTAAGCATCCGACTGAGAACACCGGAGCGGTACCGTCACCCGCGCTCCAGCGCGCACAACAGCCGACTGAAATTCAAAATTCCTGGAACTACCCGGCGGGCGGGACGAGACCCCGGATCAATTACCGTTGCCGCTGCCGTTTCCGCTCATTCTCTTCTTGCGCTCTTCGTCCATCTTCCGCAGTGTTTCGTCAAACTGAGCGGCCTGGTCAGGCGTCAAAATCGCGCGGATCTGGTCGCGCCCCTGTTTGCGAGCGGCGTCCATTTGTCCGGAGAACTGTTCGTGAATGCCCTTGTATTGCGCCGACATTTGCGTCAGCACGGCGTCAATTTTCGCCGTTTGATCCGCCGTGAGCGTCATGCCCTTGAACACCGGGTTATGTGCCACCGTCGGCGTCTGGTGCGGCGTGGACGAACGACGCGGAGCGGCGCTGGCTTGCACTCGAGCGCGCCACACATAAGTGCCCAGTCCTCCGGCCGCCGATCCCAAAAGGAAGACCAGCAAAACCAGAAGGATCGCTATGCGCTTTGGACGATCACCTTCCATTTGTTGCCTCCACGAGCGACATCAAAACTTCGTCTTTGGTCTGCGGTTGAGGATCGAGCTGCTGATGCGGCACCAGTTCATAGGTTTGCGTCGTCGCCGTCGCGGTCTGGTCCGAGACCTGCGGCGCCAAGGCAAATACGTAGAACGAAAGCGCCATCACAATGGTGGCGGCGACGATGGTAACGCGCGCCGCCAAATGTTCCAGCGGGCGCCAGAAAACCATGCCCTGTGCCGCGCGGCGATCTTCCTCAGCGCGAATCTGCGCCATCACACGCGTGGCGAAATACGGACCCGGCGCGCCGACCGACGCAAGACCGGAGCGCAGCAGCGTGCGGCTGAGCGCCACGGAGCTGGCAGCTTCACGGCATTGCGCGCATTCGGCGACGTGCGCCTGCAGCGTGCCGGTCAGCACGGGCTTTTCACCCGAGCCTTCCAGCATCGCCTGATACTGTTCACATGGCCCCGGGGACGATTTCTGATTCCACATAACCCGCCTCCACATCCACTGACATTTTAACAAAGCTGCCTCAAGGTCGTCCGGCTGCTTTCTGCGTTTTCACCGGCACCGCGGGCTTCATGCGCCGCCGGTAAATTTCTACGAGCCGTCCGCGTGCCCGGAACAACCGAACCTTCACGGTGTTCACGTTCAGGCCAAGCGATTCGCCAATCTCTTCCACCGAAAACCCTTCCACTTCCTTCATCACCAGCATCGCCGCGTCTTGTTCATCGAGCTCGCTGAGCAGCCGTTCGACGAGCTGCCGTTGCTCGACATCGCGCGATGCATCCTCCGGCGATCGCAGCGCCCCGAAGGGCTGATCGCTTACTCCCTGCAACTGCCGATTCTGCTCGTCGCTCAGATCCGCCTCATACACCAATCGGCGAACCTTTTTCTTGCGCAAATAATCCCAGCATTCGTTGACGGCGATCTTGTAAAGCCACGTCCCGAATGCGGAGCGCAAATCAAACCGCTTGAGCGAAAAATAAGCCTTTACAAAAACCTGCTGTGCAACGTCTTCCACATCTTCGCGCCGCCGCAGGATCCCGCCGACCACCGCGAAAACCCGCTGCTGGTGCCGTGCGAGCAATTCTTCATAGGCGCCAGTTTCGCCCTTCTGAGCCCGCCGGACGAGTTGCCGCTCCTGGGAAGCAGCGTTTTCCACGGTATCGGCCCGCCGGCCTTTCTCTTCCATATTTGAGACGTGTGGCATCGAGTTCCGGTTACAACCTTAGCTTGCCTGAGTGACGAAGATTTTCACTTGCGCCAGGGTAGAGCCGTATGCATAATTGGCGACATGATTATAGGCGACCGACTTCGCGCATTGCGCGAAGAAAAGAAGTTCTCGCAAGGGGACATCGAAAAGCGTACAGGGCTTTTGCGTTGCTACATCTCTCGAGTGGAAAATGGCCACACAGTTCCGGCCATTGAAACGCTTGAGAAATTGGCCCGCGCGCTCGAGGTTCCACTCTATCAACTCTTCTACGACGGCGAGGAGCCGCCTGAACTTCCCAACCTCCCCAAGCGCAAGTCTTCGGACGATGTTGTTTGGGGCAGTCACGGGAAAGACGCGCGCGTTTTGCACAAGCTTCGCCGTCTTATGGGACGCATCGAAGAACCGGACCGCCGCCTGCTGCTCTACATGGCACAGAAGCTGGCAACCCGGTAATTCCTGACTGCGTGCCGGCGGGCAGAGCAGCACGCCGCAGGTAGGTCCCCTTTGTAAATCTTGTGGTTCTCCCTTCGATCCAGGTCTCGGGGAGAACCACGCCCAGTTTTTCTTTTCCTCGGATTTTTTCCTGTCGGGCATTACTCCCACTCAATCGTGCCGGGCGGCTTTGAGCTGATGTCGTAGACCACGCGGTTGATTCCCGTCACTTCATTGCTGATGCGCGAAGAAATTCGTTCGAGCACTTCCGCGGGCAGCCGGCTCCAGTCGGCGGTCATGGCGTCTTCGGATTCCACGGCGCGAATCGCGACCGTCCAACCGTAACTGCGGTCGTCGCCCTGAATTCCCACGCTGCGCACCGGAAGCAGCACGGCAAACGCCTGCCACAGACGATCGTAAAGTCCCGCGCGGCGGATTTCTTCGGTCACGATGGCGTCGGCTTCGCGGAGCAGCGCGAGGCGTTCTCGCGTGACTTCGCCGAGTATTCGGACCGCGAGGCCCGGCCCCGGGAACGGATGCTTTTTGAGCATTTCCGGGGGCAGACCGAGTTCCGCGCCGATGCGGCGGACTTCATCCTTGAACAAATCGCGCAGCGGCTCGATCAATTGAAACGGCATCTCCGCCGGCAGCCCACCAACATTATGATGCGTCTTGATGACCGCCGAGGGGCCTTTCACGGAGACAGATTCGATCACGTCCGGATACAGCGTTCCTTGCACCAGATATTTCAAATGGCCGGAGGATTCGTCCGCCAGACGTTTGGCTTCGTCGGCGAAAACGGCGATGAATTCCCTGCCGATGCGCTTGCGCTTTTCTTCCGGATCGGTGATGCCTGCGAGCTTCGCGAGGAACCGATCGGACGCGTCCACGCCGACGACTTTCAGTCCCATGCGATCGCGCAGCAATTCGAGCGTGTCACGAAATTCATTTTTGCGTAGCAGGCCGGTATCCACGAAAACGTTGGTGAGTTGCCCGCCGATGGCCCGGCCGACGAGCACCGCGGCGACGGCCGAATCCACTCCCCCGCTGAGCGCGCAAATGGCGCGATCGGCGCCCACGCGGCGGCGAATGGCTTCTACGGTTTCGGCGATGAATGCGCCGCCATTCCAGTTCGGCTGCGCTCCACAAATGCCGAAGACGAAATTGCGCAGAATGTCCGTGCCGTGCTCGGTGTGCTTCACTTCAGGATGGAACTGCACGGCGTAGATCCGCCGCACGGAATCTTCAGCGGCGGAAATCGCGTTGTCCGTGCGGCCAGTGACGCGAAAGCCCGGCGCGACGGAAATCACGTGGTCGCCGTGATTGTTCCACGTCGGAAGATGCGCGGGCATGCCGGCGAGTAATCCGGAATTATCGGCGACGTCCAATTGCATGCGGCCGTATTCGCGTTTTCCGGCGCGCGAAACCTGGCCTCCGAGAGTGTGCGTGATCCACTGCAGGCCGTAGCAAATTCCCAGCACCGGCACGCCGAGCTGCAGCACTTGCGCGTCACATTTCGGAGCGCCGGCGTCATATACCGAACTTGGGCCGCCGCTAAGCACAATTCCCACCGGCTCGAGCGCGCGGATATCGGCAAGTGGCGCGGTGCACGGCAGGATGGACGAAAAAACCTGCTGCTCGCGAATTCGCCGCGCGATCAGCTGGGTGTACTGCCCGCCGAAATCCAGTACGACGATGCCGCCGCGTTCGCTATTCGGAATCGTGCTCACCGCGCTCGCCCCCGCCGCCATTGTGGTCTCCCTATCCTTTTACTACAAGGTTTACGAGCTTATCCGGCACCACGATGCGCTTGATCACCGTCTTGCCGGCAACGGCCGCGGCGACTTTTGGTTCGGCCAGCGCCAGCGTGGCTAAATCTTCTTCGCTGAGCCCGACGGCGACGCTGATTTTCCCTCTTACTTTTCCGTTGAGCTGAATCACCACTTCCACTTTTTCTTCCGCTTCAAATTCGGAGCGGTGCTGCGGCCAGTTCGCGCGGCCCAAGCCTCCAGGATGTCCGAGCATTTCCCACAGCTCCTCGCTCAAATGCGGCGCCATAGGCGCGAGCATCAGCGTGATCAGCTCGAGCACTTCCTTGATGACGGGTGGGCGCGCGCCTTCGGCGAGCGGTTCCTGCGCATGAACGTTATTGATTAATTCCATGATGACGGCGATGGCGGAATTAAAATGCCAGCGCGATTCAAAATCGTGCGTCACGCGGCGCAGGGCCTGATGCGTTTCGCGCAAAAGCGATTTTTCCTTTTCGCTGGCGCCGGCCAGATCGCCCGCGCCGGCCGCGTGCGCATAAACTTCCGGCGCATGCCGCTCGACGAGGCGGTACACGCGTTTCAGAAAGCGCGAGCAACCGTCAACGCTTTCCTCGCTCCATTCCATATCTTTTTCCGACGGAGCGGCGAACAAGGTGTAGAGCCTGCCCGTATCCGCGCCATAGCGTTCCGCCATTTCCATCGCGCCGACCACGTTGCCCTTGGACTTCGACATGGCCACGCCGCCCTTGAGCACCATGCCCTGGCAGAAAAGATGCGTAAAAGGTTCGCCGACGGAAACCAGCCCCAGATCGCGCAGCACCTTGCAAATGAATCGCGCGTAGAGCAGGTGCAAGATCGCGTGCGTGATTCCGCCGATGTATTGATCCACGGGAAACCAATAGCGCGCGAGCGCGGGATCGAACGGCCGCTTATCATTGTGCGGATCGAGATAGCGCAGGTAATACCAAGACGAATCGACGAACGTATCCATGGTGTCCGTTTCGCGCCGCGCGGGCCCGCCGCACTTTGGACATTTGACGTTCACAAATTCCGGCGAATTTGCCAGAGGCGATTGGCCTTCACCCGTCAGCGCCACTTTTTCCGGCAGGCGGACGGGCAGCTCATCGTCCGGCACCGGAACGATGCCGTCGCGATCGCAGTAGATCACCGGAATCGGCGTGCCCCAGTAGCGCTGGCGCGAAATTCCCCAGTCGCGCAGGCGATAGGTGGTTTCGCCGCGGCCGAATTTGCCCGCTTCCGCGTCGGCCGTCATTTGCACGATCGCGGCCTCGGACATCATGCCGCTATACGGCCCGGAGCTGACGAGCCTGCCGTATTCCGAGAATGCCTGCGTTTGCCTGCCGGATTTCAGCGGCTCTTCGTTGATCGGCTGAATCACCACGGGAATCGGCAGCTTGTATTTCGAGCAGAACTCGAAATCGCGCTCGTCGTGCGCCGGGACGGCCATCACCGCGCCGGTGCCGTATTCCATCAGCACGAAATTCCCGACCCAGATGGGAAGTTTTTCCTTCGTGAAGGGATTCACCGCGTGCCGCCCGGTGAAGAAGCCGACCTTTTCGGCGGTGGCGACGTCTTCATCCTTCACGGAAGTTTGCTTCATGCGCGCGAGCTGCGGTTCGGCTTCGGCGCGCTTGGACGAATCCGCGAGCAATTCCGCGAGCAGGGGATGCCCGGCGGCAAGGACGATGGCCGATGCGCCATATATCGTGTCAATGCGTGTGGTGAAAACTTCGATGGATTTGCCCGGCAGCTCAAACATAGCGAAACGCACGCGCGCGCCGCTGGATTTGCCGATCCAGTTTTGTTGCATGGCCACCACGCGCTCGGGCCAGCCGTCGGCGATGGCGTGCAACCCGCTCAGCAATTCTTCGGTGTAGCGCGTGATGCGGAAAAACCACTGCTCGATTTCGCGCGCTTCGACGGGGGTATCTTCGTGGCGCCAGCAGCAGCCGTTGACGACCTGCTCGTTGGCCAGCACCGTGGCGCACTTTGGGCACCAGTTCACGCGGCTCTTTTTACGATACGCGAGGTCGCGTTCGAGCATGCGCAGAAAGATCCACTGGTTCCAGCGATAGTATTCCGCGTCGCAGGTGGAAATTTCACGGCGCCAGTCGTAGCTGAAGCCAAAGCGCCCGCAAACTTTTTTGAATTCCGCGATGTTGCCCAGAGTCCATTCGCGCGGATGAATTTTGCGTTGAATGGCGGCGTTTTCCGCGGGCAGACCGAAGGCGTCCCAGCCCATCGGATGAATCAGATTAAAGCCGCGCATGCGGCGGTAACGCGCCACGGCGTCACCGATGGTGTAATTCCGCATGTGGCCCATGTGGAGCGTGCCGGAAGGATACGGCAGCATTTCGAGCAAGTAGTATTTCGGGCGGTCGGGATCGGCGTCGGCCTCGAACGCGTGCTGCCGTTCCCATTCGGCCTGCCATTTGGCTTCGATCGCCTGCGGATCGTAGTCAGCCACTTCCCTTCATCTCCTCTTGCGAGAATGCTTCTTGGTGCGCGATGCGGTTTTGCTGCGCGATCTGTTCTTCTTGTTCGATGCTTTCACTTTTCGGGCGCGCTTCGCCTTCTTCGCGGTGTTGGGCTTCTTCTTCGAGCGGCGCACCATCGAAAATCCATCTTCCGCGTCCGGCTCCTGCTCAAATGACGCGCCCACCAGTTTCCACAGCGCCGCGACGTTGCGGCGATCGTCGCCCGGCTCATCAATCGGCGTTTCCAGCAAAAAGGCGCGGCCCGCGAGCTGCGCCGGAGCCAGCATCGGATGCCGCAGGAACCGCGCCAGCGCGCCGGCCCCAATCTTTCCTTTGCCGACATGCTCGTGCCGATCCACGCGCGAGCCGAACGGCGTCTTGGAATCGTTCACGTGGATCACGTACACGCGATCGAGGCCGATGGTATTTTCGACTTGCGCGATGGTCTGCTCCAGCCCTTCGGCGGTGTGAATCGGATAGCCCGCGGCGAAAAGGTGCGCGGTGTCGAGGCACACTCCAACATCAATTTCTCCCGAGCCGCGCAGAATTGCGGCCAGCTCTTCGAGCTTCGACCCGATGGCGCTGCCCATTCCGGCGGTGTTTTCGATCAAGATGCGCATGCCCGTGGGATTTTCTTCCGACGCGAGCTTCAGTCCCTTAGCCGCCTGGCGCAGCGCGTTTCCCACGTGAACGGTGGCTTCGGGCATGGCCTGTTCGCGCGCCGAACCGGGATGGACAATCAGGAAATCCGCGCCCAGCGAAATGCCGCGCACGATTTCATCGCGGAAGGTTTGAATGGTGCGGACGCGCGCGACGGCGTCATTGGTGGCCAGATTAATCAGGTAATTGGCGTGAATCGCCACCGGCCCGATGCCCAGCTCTTCGCGGCGAGCGCGGAAGCGCGCGGCGTCCGCTTCAGGGATCAGCGTGCGGCCGGGCCGCGGCCACATCCGCGGGCTGGTGGAGAAAATTTGCATCGCATTGCAGCCCAGTTTTTTGGCGATTTCCAGCGAATGGACGATGTCTCCGGCGATGCTGGTGTGAATTCCGACGCGGAAATTGCCGTCCTGCCAGGAAGGCGCGGACGGCGGCGCGACCGGCTCGGGGATGTATTCATCCTCGGCGTCGTACACCAATTCCGGCATGTTTGGTTCGTTCAGCATGCTATTTGGGCTGCCTTGCAGAGAGCGGTCAACTCTTATTGTAGCTGAGTATTTCAGGCTTGCCTAGACGTGGAATTGGACGCTGAAAGAGCGAGCACGCCGCAGTTGCGCCACTATTGCGGTGTGGCGGCGCCCCGCTTTTGTCCTTGGGAGCTGGATAAAGAGGAAACGAAGTCGCGGACGAGCGCGGCAATTTCATCGGCGGCCGTGTCCAATGCGAAATGACCGCCATCGACGATGTGCACTTCGGCGTTTGGCACATCACGACGATAAGATTCCGGCTCGGACGGATCGAACGAACTTTCATACTTGCCCCAAATCACCAGCAGGCGCGGCTGATTTTCGCGCATCCATGCCTGCCACCTGGGATAGGCGGCTACATTTGTCCGGTAATCGTAAAACAGGTCGCTTTGAATTTCGCCCTGGCCGGGCCGGTTGAGAAAATAAAACTCATCCATCCAAAGATCCGGATCATGGCGTTCCACGTTTGGATCGTTGCCCGCATGGCGCGCCTTCGTGGTTTCCAGCGAAAGAAGGTTTTCACGAAGCGCGGCTTCATGAGTGGCGCGATCGGCCCAAAACGCCCGGCGCGTTTTCCAATTCTCTCCCAGGCCTGTGTTGTGGGCGACCGCGTCCTGGACGATCAGCGACTGCGGCCGCTCCGGGTGCGCCAGAATCATGCGGAAACCGACCGGGCCGCCATAATCCTGCATGTAAAGCGTGTAACGAGAAAGCCTGAGCGCTTCGGTAAAGTGATGCATGACCTCCGCAATGTGATCGAAAGTGTATGCAAACTTTATAGGATCCGGCCAATCGCTGTTCCCGAAACCGGGATAATCGGGCGCGACGAGGTGAAAGCTGTCGGAAAGGCGCGCGAAGAGAGGCTCGAACATGCGCGATGAAGACGGAAGTCCGTGTAGCAGAAGAATCACCGGCGCGTCTTTCGGGCCGGCCTCTCTGTAAAAAATGGAAAGGCCATCAATCTGAATCGTGCGATACGAAGTCGGGTAGTTCATCGGGCATTCCTCGCGGCAATCATGTCATCAACTTTCCGGCGAGCCAATAATCAAAACTGAACTTTCCCGGGCCGGAGCACAGCAGCCAGATAAAAAAGAGCACGTAGAGGACTTCGGGAAGGTAGAGGAGATCGTCGAGCCAGCTAAGAGAGGAAAGACCCCTCGGCAAGGTGGAAATCGCGGAGGTCAGAGTGGCGACGATCATATCGATCATTAAAGCCGCGCAGGCCACGCTCGAAAGAAATCCCGCAGCCAGCAAGGATCCGCCAAAGCACTCGACGCTTGCAACGAAATAGGCCGTCTGTCTTGGAAACGGGACTTTGGCCTTCACGAGCGTATCGTAAACGGGCTTCGTGCCCCCGGCGACAAACAATTTGTTCGCCCCGGAGATGGCGAAAAACAGCCCGATCGAAACGCGCACCAGCAGGATGGCATATTGTTCCAAATTACCGCTGCCCAGCAGCGCAAACTGGATCAACCGTTTCCAATCCATCTCTTATCCCTCCATCGCCGCAGATTAAAGCAAAACAAACCTGGCCGCGCAATTGGACAGGCGTATCGCCAAAGCATACGGCTTTTCTCCATCCTTCCATCGCCGGGAATCGATCAAAATAAAGAATCTTCGTCTCGAATAGCTGATACGAAGGAATAGGTGTACGATGGTTGCGTTGTATGATTTCCCCATCGGTGACTGACCCACAGTCGCCCAGAACGCGCGTGAATCAAGTTCACAGTCCTTTTCCGAAGGAGCGCAGACCTTGACCGGACTCGGAACAAAATCTTTCCCGCTAAAACATCAAAAGCACAAGATGGAAACGGGCACCGGGGCAAAACATTTCGCGGTCGTCACCATCCTCGCGGCGGTGGCGCTGCTCGCCATCCTAGGCGGCTCGGTCAGTCACGCGCAGGGCCAGGACGCGGACAAGTACTCGTTGAAAT
>Ga0335078_10004470_pt1 | contig 20722 bp, 18 predicted proteins | sample Lox_Sample_32_FD_206711 | JGI IMG/M metagenome (GOLD analysis project Ga0335078, IMG submission 206711) | Soil microbial communities from Loxahatchee National Wildlife Refuge, Florida, United States - Lox_Sample_3.2 | ecosystem: Environmental > Terrestrial > Soil > Wetlands | place: USA... | reverse complement strand
GGTCACGGGCGTGGTCGTTACGCCTTCATTGAGCGACCGGGTGTTTCACGCTGGCGCAAAAGGATACGGCTGGCTCAACGCAGGATGGGGCACGGGCGCGTTCGTAAGCGCGCTGTACGCCCCCCAGCTGATTAGCCTGTTTGGTGGACGACGCGCGATTGCGTTTTCGATGGCGATCTTGTCGGTGTGCATGGCGTTCGCGCCGATATCAGGAGTGCTGGTGCTCGCGATTCTGACGTATTTCGTGATGGGATCAGCACGCGGCGTCGGTGGTGTGGCCATGAACACGAACCTGATGGAAATGGTGCCGAAGCATTTGATGGGGCGCGTGCAGAATACGTTCTACTTCTTTGGGACGTTTCTGCAGTTGGTGCTTGCGATTTGCGTAGGTGCTGTGGCGCAGAAGGTCAGCCTCGTCGTGGCGTTCGCCATTCTGGCGTGCGTATATGCGCTGTCGTTTGTTGCGGCTAGCTGGCCGCTTGAGAACCGTGTTGAGGAGGAGATGGCTGCGGATTGAGTTACGAGGCAACGCATTCACCCACGAAGGAGCACAAAGGAAATCCTTCCTGAACCTTTATGTCCTTCGCCCTTCACGATTTTGTTGCGAGCAAAAGTTCTCATAGAAATCTTGTCAATAGGCAGAAATTACACAAATCAGTCTAAATACATCAAAGCAGACGGAATATAAATGCGGGAACTTTGCCGGTTTGCCCTTTGAAATTTGCTATTCTGAAAGTAGAGAGTAGAAATTAAAGAGGCGCGGCTTTAGGTCGCGCCTTTCGTGTTTCTGGCTGAGACATCGGGAGTTCGGCATTCTCTATCGTTCGGTTGCTCCGAGGTGAATCGACCTCTGGTATCCTTTTCATCTTGCAAGGAGAGCTATGTCTGCTGATCTAAAGGGGAAAAACGCAGTCGTCTTCGGAGTGGCCAATAAGAGGTCCATCGCATGGTCGATTGCGCAGGGATTGCATGCGGCCGGCATGAACATGGCGATCACGTACCAGAACGAGCGACTCGAGGCAGAGGCGAAGGAATTGATCGAGTCGATGCCGGGCGCTCAGGGATATATGTGCGACGTCTCGCGCGATGACGAGATCGCGAAACTTTTCGAGCAGTTGAAGTCGAAGTACGGCACGCTGCACACCCTGGTGCACTCGGTGGCTTTCGCCCCTGCGGATGAACTGAAGGGCGACTTCGTCAAAACGTCGCGCGAGGGCTTTCGGATTGCGATGGATGTGAGCGTGTACTCGTTGATTGCAGTAGCGCGAGCTGCGGCTCCGCTGATGACTGAGGGCGGGTCGATGCTGACCATGACGTATTACGCCTCCGAGAAAGTTGTGCCCCGCTACAACGTGATGGCGGTGGCGAAGGCCGGGCTGGAATGTTCAGTGCGTTACTTAGCGTATGAATTGGGCAAGGACAGAATCCGTGTGAATGCGATTTCGGCAGGCCCGATCAAGACGCTGGCTGCGCGTGGCATCGCGGGCTTTGGAGACATGCTCCGCTCACACGAAGAACGCGCGCCGCTGGGTCGGCGCGTGGAAATTGAAGAAGTCGGACGCACCGGGGTGTTTCTGGCGTCAGACGCCAGCAGCGGGATCACCGGCGAAGTGCTCTACGTGGATTGCGGTTATAACATCATGGGGTTCTAAAAGCCGCGGTTAGTCATCGGTCGTTGGTCGCCAGCGGCCAGTCTTAGCATTCCGCCAGAACGTTTGTCCTGCGAGGGAACATGACAAAATTCTTCTTGCTTCGCTTGTGCGGAGCGATTTTTCTTTGCTGCGTCTTGGCTAGCGCCCATGCTGAAACTTCGTCGCGGGCAGCGGCTGTGCTGGATTCGATGCCGCGCGCGAAGAATATTCAACACGCGACGATCTCTCCTGACGGACGTCAAGTCGCGTACGTTGTAGGGGGTCAACTGTCGGTGGTTGCCGCGAGCGGCGGCGAGTCGCACGGCATTTCGATTGAGGACAAGCTGCCGGTGAGGGATGTCGCGTGGTCCTCGGATTCCAAACAGTTGGTGTTTCTTGCGGATCTCCCGGGAGATATTCCTTCTGCGCAGTTGTGGACTGCTGCGGTTGACGGCAGCACTCCAGCCAAGCATGCGGAGCTTAAGGGTTATGCGGCCGCTCCTACCTTTTCGCCCGATGGAAAGACGATTGCGTTGCTGTTCACCGAAGGCCTGCCTCGCATTGCCGGGCCGCTGCAGCCGATGCTGCCGTTGTCGGGAGTAATCGATGATCAGGTGTACGAACAACGGTTGGTCACGGTTGACTTGGCATCGGGCGCTTTGACGGCGATTACGCGTCCCGATATGTACATTTACGAGTACGACTGGATGCCTGATGGCCGGGGATGGGCGGCGATCGCGGCGCAGGGTTCGGGCGATGCAAACTGGTACGTGGCGCATTTGTTTCACGTGGATGGACGCACGCGCGAAATGCATGACATCTACACGCCGAAGCTGCAGATTGCCGAGCCGCATGTTTCTCCCGATGGCAAGCAGATCGCGTTCATCGAGGGGTTGATGAGCGATGAAGGATCGGTGGGCGGCGAGATTCATACGCTATCGTTGGCTGGGGCCGGAGTTCGCAATCTCACGCCGAAAATCGCGAGTTCGCCTTCGAGCCTGGTCTGGACTTCGACTGATCAAATTCTTTTTGGCGAAAACATCGACGGCAAATCTGGATTTGGGAGTGTGTCTTCGTCTGGCGCGGTGCGGCAGATCTGGTCCGGCAACGAAAGCGTGAGCGCGGCACATTCCATCGCAGGCGCTGTTTCCCGTGATGGATCGGTAATGGCTGCAGTGCTGCAGTCGCAGAGTACGCCGTCGGAACTTTGGGCAGGGCCCATTGGGAAGTGGCAGCAGCTGACGAAAATCAACGAAGGCGTGAAGCCAGCCTGGGGCGAGGCGGTGAATTTCCACTGGAAGAATGGCGACGTTCAACTTCAGGGCTGGTTGATGCTGCCCGTTAACTACGATCCGGGGAAGAAGTATCCACTCGTCGTAAATGTGCATGGAGGTCCGTCGGCGGCATGCGGGGCGCACTGGGATCCGATGACGATGGGGGCGCAGTCGGCAATGGGATATTTCGCACTGTGTCCGAATCCGCGCGGGAGTTATGGACAAGGCGAATCGTTCACGCAGGCGAACGTGAAAGATTTCGGCGGCGGCGATTTCCGCGACATCATGGCCGGAATTGATGCGATCGCGAAGAAGTATCCGCTCGACGAGCGGCGACTTGGGATTCGCGGACATAGCTATGGCGGGTATATGACGATGTGGGCGGAAACGCAGACACATCGATTTGCGGCTGCAGTGGCTGGAGCGGGTTTATCCGACTGGCTGAGTTATTACGGCGTGAACGATATCGACGCGTGGATGATTCCGTTCTTTGGAGCATCGGTGTATGACGATCCAGCGGTGTACGCGAAGAGCGATCCGATGCACTTCGTGAAGAACGTCAAGACACCCACGCTGATTTTGGTTGGCGATCGCGATGGCGAGGTGCCAGTCGAACAGTCGATTGAGTGGTGGCATGCGTTGAAGGATTTGAATGTGCCGGTCAAGTTTGTGGTGTATCCAAATGAGGGGCACGTGTTCGTGAAGCCTGCGGACTGGCATGATTATTTTTTGCGGTCGTTGGAATGGTTTGATGAGTGGTTTGGAAAGGCGAAGTCTTAAGTCAATCGCAAGTGCATAGAATGTGGAGATGTTTCGAATGCAAAACCAGGACCGCTTTCGCGGTCCCCTGGTTCTTCGCTCCACATGACAATTCTCTATAGCCGGGCCGGTACTGCGCGGCCGCTGCACTTTACTTGCGTTAACGTCGCGAAGCCGAGGTCTGGTTGGGCTCAGCCTGAATTGCCTGTGATTTGTCGACCTCTTGTCCGTTAGAGTTCATAGCCTTAACATTCGCATTCTTCATGGCTACGACTGAAGCATCGTTTGCCGATTTCGCCGGTTTGGTGCTGTTGGAGGCAATGTCATCGCGCATCGATAACACCGGATGCCCGGTCCGTTTCGCAAGATCCCGGGCTTCGGTCTCGGAGTAGACGAAGGCATGCCCATAGTTCTGGCCAGGGTAGAACCAGGCGCGCAGAGCCTCGGGTGAGTTCGAGGCTCTCTCTTCGAACTTGATGATGGTATGGCTTGGTGTGTGGGTCCGGTAGTCTGGAATACTCAGAACGGTGTCCAGCAAATGTTGCCGAGTGCTGTTCCAAACCTGAACGACATTTTGATTGGGGTCATCCCTAAGGATCGTGAACCAATAGGTGCCCGGCTTCAGCACTCTTCCCGGAATTTCAACGGGGTTATTGAAGGTAATTTTTGTGGCTTCGTTCGCCTCGTTCGCTTTCGCGCTCGCAACGCAAAAACCGAATAACAAAGCAAAAAGGCATGCAACTACTGTGGTTCGATACATCACGACCTCCGATTTCAATCACGACCGAGCACCCGATGTTGACAGTGTGTACAGTCTGAACTTGCTTTCTACTGTTAGAGAAGGTCTGAATTGACGGGGAGTTGTCCATCCGCGTGACGTCTGGCGTGTTAAGTGCCGCTTTTAATGAGCTAGGGTGAGGGCGGGCAGATTGTCTTTGAGGTAAGGTCTATCTTGTAGGGTCGAGTTTCAGTTTGGCTGTGACCAGTCGCAGCGTGTTGGAGGAGAGATGTCGTGCGGGATCAGTGTGTGCACTATCGGCTAACATGCTGAACTCGTTTCCGAGGTAGCAGCCGAACTGATATCCGGTTGGAGGCGCAGTCTTGGTTGCGATCTTCTCGCCGGTGTTGAGATCGTATTCATCGAAGCGGCTGCTGACGTGCGGTCTTTCGTTCGAGTAGTGATAGATGTCCACCACAACGCCGGAGGCGAATACCCATTCATTGTGGTGACGTATCTCAGTGTCGAGCGGCGCTGCAATCACCTTGATGTTAAGGTTCTGATTTCCGTATTCCGAAATAGTTGCGATCGCGGTTTGCGGCGGCTGATTCGAGTGCAACATCACATAGGCAACTCCCTCTCCTGAGGCCATTTGACTCGAAAAAGTCCAGCCGCCGCCACCGGGAGGTAGTGGCAGGTCGACGCTCTTCCACAGTTTGTCATTCGCATCCAAAATCGCGAAACCATATTTTCGATCTTCAGGATGGTCGGCATCTTTCAAGTGACCACCAACGACGACCGTACGACCCGAGGGAAGGACTGCCATTGAATACGGCTGAACTGGGATTGTGACTGGATTGCGCGCGAGGAGGTGAGCCTGGCTATCAAAGTGAAACATGACCACGCTGAAGTGGCTTTCCGAGTTGGAGTAAACATCCGACAGAACGCTGAGGCCCGTTCCGGCGGGGGCAATGACTCCTGGAAAAACGTCTTCAGGCAGAGTAAACAGCAAAGTAGAACCGTCGGGAGAAACGCGCATGACTGAGGTGAGGTCTCCGCCTCCCGGATGCCGATAAACTTGGCCTCCTACGCCGCAGAGAGGCCAGCCTCCATATCCGTCATTCACCGATGCGTTTTGAACGATTACATCACTGGTTATTTCTTGGGCAAAAGAAAAAGTTCCCGCGGCAGCCGAGAGGAGCAGAGCGAATACAGAACGAGAGGTCATCAGACCAAGTGGCACCACAAAATTAGTCCGAAGTTGCGTTCCTAATGGGCAGCAGGTACATACACTCTGTTTGCACTCACCAGATCCGCTTGGGGGACATTGGCTTTCATCTTGACTGGCTGGAGCGAACCATGCTTGTTCGGCTTGACAAGGAACGTGACAAGATATTGGCGGCTGAGTCGCTGGGTGGAATCGTTCAGATAAGGAACGAAGGAGGGTGGCGCGGCCGATGGATAGTAATAAAGCTTGCCGCCTGTCTCCTCTGCAACCCGGGCAAGATAGATCTTGTTGAAATGAGTCTCATTTTGCGCGATCTCTTGTCCGTCAGTGGCGATGGCGGAGACAACCACGCCAGAGCGTTGTGCCTTGCCAATTGCAGCGTCCACAAAGCTGTTATAGGCGATTTCGTCCTGGTCTCCGAAGGTTATATCTTTCCCATTCGCAATCATCAAGATCGCCCGACGATTGTTTCCAGCAGGCCACTGATCGATTAATTGACCAAGCGCCTGATAGGGGCTCGCAGGCCTGGCGAGTCTTGATAAGGAGACGCGCAACGCGGCGGCAGCCGCGGCGTGATCGTTTGTGAGACTCTGCAGAATCTTCGGACCACCGGTTTCCATATAGGCGATCCCCACTTTTGTGGTCGGTGGCTGTGCGAGGATGAAAGCGCGAAGATCTTCGATTTGCGTGCCATAGCTACTGCCCGGAGAGTCTTCCAGCAGAATAAAAAGATCGAGGGCAGCGTGTTCGCCTTGCAGTGGCAACCATTCTGTGACTGGCGCTGGTGCGCGATCTTGATACACAGTGACGTTCACCGCACTGAGCTGGGGTGGTTTCGCACCCTGACGGGTTTCCAGGGTGACGACCATGCTGACGGGGACGCCAGCGGGAGTTGAAGATTGCTGTGCGAGCGCGGGCCCAGCAACGCTGAACAATGCGGCGACCACGACGAGGGTCAGAGGCGAACGATAAGTCTTCATCAGCTCCTCCGTGGACATCACCCGGGATGGATAGGTAATTATATTCCTCGAAGTTCCTCAAGTAATGAAGCTGCTCATCCTGTGACCTGGATCCGTCTTGCGGTCTCGCTTTCGCGTTTGAGAGAGACTTCCACATCGCGTTCGCAGACGAATCTTGGGAATTTTTCTCCCCACTCGATGAGAAGGATGCTGTTGTCGCTGCGAAGGTCGTCGAGGGCCAGCGTGTCGAGTTCGCGTTGGGTGTCGATGCGATAGAGATCGATATGGAAGAGATTGGCGCGCGGGCCGCGATATTCGTGGATAAGCGTGAACGTGGGACTGGTGACATCTTCTTCCGAGGCCGCTTCGAAGGCGGCGGCAATTCCTTTGACCAGTGTGGTTTTTCCGGCGCCCAGATCTCCGCGAAGCAGGACTAGTTTTGGCGGAGCGAGGAGGTCGGCGAGGGTGCGGCCGAAGGCGATGGTTTCTTCGGGGGAGTGGGTGGTGAGTTCGCGCAGGATGGAGCTGGATCTAGTTTCGCTGCCCACGGTAGCAGTATAAGGGCAGAGTGCAGAGAGTGCTTCCGCATCGGGACCGTGGTGCTGGAGACGGAAACAGATTCCTCTGCGGCTTCGCGCTCCGGAATGACAACAGTTGTGGAATTGGGTGCGCTGGCGTTGCTCGCCGGATGGCCAATGGCGGCTGGCTCCCCATCTCTGGTGGCGATTTGCTCAGTATGTGGAGAAGGCGCTGGCTTTGAGGCCTAGCTGACTGCGCTCCACAACGTGATCGAGCGAGTTGCGGAGGCGGCGGTGGTCGTCGTCTTCGATGGCCACGAAGCGAAAGGGCTGCAGAACACTGTCGGCGAGCTTGCGCGTCGGGCTGAGGACTTCGGCCATGCCGTGAACGGGGCCGGCTTGCGTCTGGAAGGCGACTTCGACGAAGTCTCCCTGGCCGAGCGAATGCTGCAGGCGGAGCAGGCCTCCGGTGGCGGAGATGGTTTGGAGTTTGGCTTTGGTACGGCGGCCGTCTTCGAGACGAATGGCAGCGAGAACAGAATCTCCAAGCTGGACTCGAGCGGCGCGCCGCGATGGGTGCGGTTGGGGGAAGTGCGTCATAGGTAAATGAACTATCGCACTATGGGGAATTGTGGAATAGATTACAGAGGCCCCTTGTACGGATTCCCGCGCGGGATGCGGTATTTGGACGGGGAAAGGTCATGCCGGATGAAGGGGTTAGAGGGATGTTAACTAAACTGTTAATGTCCGATCGGCCGCGTGTCCACGGGGGGCTGAAGCCCCTATATTTGGGGCTTCAACGCGGCCCTTAAAGGGCCGCTCTTCCACGGTGCAGATGCCTGTGATCTACACGTATGGATGTAGACGCAGTCCTAGCTTACCGGTTCTATTTGTTCAGCACCTTGACGGACGCTTTTGTCTAAACTGAAGTTTTCAGGAGGGCTATGTCGCGCTTTTTATCAATGGCCATCATGCTTCCATTACTTGCTTGCATTCCATCTTTCGCACAGACTTCTGCGGCCGCGGGTTCTCCATTGCGCGTGGGGATCGTTGGGTTGGTTCACGGACACGTCCATGGATTTTTCCAAAATTCTGCGAAGAGTCCGGCGATACAGATCGTGGGCATCGCGGAACCTGACATGCAGTTGCTTTCGCAGGCTGGGGCTAGATATGGGATCGAGCGGTCGCGGCTTTTTTCAAGCCTGGAAGAGATGATTGAGAAGGCCCATCCGCAGGCGGTGCTGGCGTATACGAACACGTTTGATCATAGGAAGGTGGTGGAGATCTGCGCGAGGCATGGCGTTCACGTGATGATGGAGAAGCCGCTGGCGGTCAGCTATGAAGATGCGGCGGCGATGCAGAAGGCCGCGAAGGAGGGCAAGATTCATGTGCTCGTAAATTACGAAACCTCGTGGTATCGGGGTAATCATGCGGCTTACGATCTGGTTCACGATGGTGCGCTCGGCGATGTGCGAAAAGTCGTGGTGCATGACGGCCATAAGGGTCCGAAGGAAATCGGGGTCGAACCGGAATTTCTTTCGTGGCTGACCGATCCAAAGTTGAATGGAGCTGGGGCACTTTTTGATTTTGGGTGCTATGGGGCGGATTTGATGACTTGGCTGATGAATGGAGAAGCACCTCAGTCAGTGACCGCGGTGACGCAGCAGATTAAGCCGGAGATTTATCCGCACGTCGATGATGAGGCGACGATTGTCCTGACTTATCCCAAGGCGCAGGCGATTATTCAGGCTTCGTGGAATTGGCCGTTTGATCGGAAGGATATGGAAGTTTACGGAGCAACCGGTTACGCGATTACGGTCAAGCGCGATGATGTTCGTGTGCGGCGGGCGGGGGAGGATCAGGAGAAGTTGATTTCGGCTAAGGAGATTCCTGCGCCTTATGACGATTCGATGACGTATTTACGGGCTGTTGTTCTTGAGGGTGCGCAGATCGAGCCTTTGTCGGCGCTCGAGACGAATGTGATTGTGACAGAGATTTTGGATGCAGCGCGGACTTCGGCAAAGGAGGGGAAGACCGTCAAGTTGCCGCTCGCCCGATGACGTTTGCAAAAAGGCTTGACCGCTAAGTTCGCGAAGAACGGCCGCAGAGGACGCGAAGAAGAGCGCTTCGCGCTACGTTCGATCGATAACATGCCTTCATACTGTATAGCAGCAGTGAGGAACTCAGGGTCCTTCGACTGCGTGCGGCTTTCGCTTCGCTCAGCCGCACTCCGCTCAGGATGACAAACTTGGCTTTATCCGGTCCAACAGACAAGTTTTGACTGCGCGTCTTGGCGGGCGCGGCGGAAGGCTTCTGGTAATCCTTTGAGGAGATCAGTCGCAATCAAGGAATGCTCGCCTAGTTTGTCGCGCATAACGTCTCCTGCTAGGCCGTGCAAGTAGACGGCGGCACAGACGGCCATCATCGGGTTCTTCGGATTCTGCGCCACGAGTCCCGCCACCATCCCGGTGAGAATGTCTCCGGTGCCTCCGGTGGACATCCCCGGATTGCCCGTTGTATTAACCCACGCTGCGCCGTCGGGCTGAACGACTAAGGTGCGGTTCCCTTTTAGGGCTACGATCAAATTGTGCTCGCGCGCGAAACGGCGCGCTACGCCAAGGCGATCTTTCTGGACATCAGCGGTGGAACAGGCTGCCAGCCGCGCCATTTCGCCTGGGTGAGGTGTGATGACCAGCGTTCGATCTTTGCCGTTGAGTTCGTTGGTGTGTCCCTCGAAGGCGTTCAGGCCGTCGGCATCGACGACCATCGGAACCTTGTTATGCGCGACCAACGAGCGGACCAACGTCGACGTATGCGGATCGCGTGAGATGCCGGGCCCGATTGCCAGCACAGTCATTGTTTTTGAGAGCTCTTCGATTTTGAGTCCGGCGCTAGTCGCGATGGTGCCAGCTTCGGTTTCGGGCAATGGCTCCGTCATTAACTCCGGATAAAATCCAGCGACCGCTGGCAGAGCAGACTTGGAGGTTGCGACAGTAGAAAGACCGGCACCCGCCCGTAACGCAGAAATTCCGGCCATCGCAGCGGCGCCGGATTTTCCTAGAGAACCTCCGATGACGAGGACGTGGCCGTATTTGCCTTTGTTGGATTCCGCAGGACGCGGCGCGACTATGGGCGCGAAATCTTGAGATGAGATGACGTTGAGCTGGAGCGACGAGGTGATCGATTCGTCCGGGGAACCGATCGGAGCCACGCAGGTGGAACCCTTGGTCAAGGAACTGAAAATGTGTGCGGGACGTGGGGCAGTGAAGGTGACGATGGAATCGGCGCGAGCGATCGTTCCCTGCTGATGGCCCATGGTATCTGCGTCGGCACCGGAGGGAATGTCGACAGCAACCACGGGGATTTGCGATGCGTTTATCTGCAGGATTGCCCCCGCATACAAGCCGGCAACGGGGGGCTTGAAGCCGGTGCCGAGGATCGCGTCGAGGAAGAGATCGGCTTCAAAAAGCGAGCGAACTTTGTCGCTTCGCAATTGATCTTCATTTGTTACGGAGATGGCAGTCACGGGCAGTTCTTTGAACATCGTGGCCGCATCGCCACTGAGGTCCGCGGGGTTCGCGAGCAAGAGAACGTGAACCTGTTTGCCGCGCTTGTGCAGATGGCGCGCGGCGACGAAACCGTCTCCGCCATTGTTGCCTTTGCCGCAGACGACCGTGATGTCTTGGGCTTTGGCGTGTTGCGTCAACACGTGATCCGCAACAGCCTTGCCGGCGTTTTCCATCAACACGAGCGAGGGCACGCCGAATTTCGCGGTACTTATGCGGTCGATTTCGCGCATTTCTGCAGCGCTTACGATTTTCATTGGGCGGTCGTTCTCATGAGGTGGCGGCGGTGTGTTCGAGTTCGCGGAGTTGCGCGGGTTCTCCCATGGCGATAAGGCAGTCCCCGGGTTCGATGCGCTCGTCGGGCGCGGGGTTGAAGCGCATGTCTTCGCGGCGCTTGATGGCGAGAACGATGACTCCGCGCTCCTGGCGGATGCGTGAACTCTCCAGAGTTTTGCCCGCAAAAGTCGAGTCCGGCGTGATGTGGATCTCGCCGATTTCGAGATCCATACCGAGGTGCGTTGTTGCTGTGTCAAGGAAGGTGACGACATGCGGACGCAGTAGCGATTGGGCGATGCGTTGTCCGGCGAAAGAGTATGGAGAGACTACGGAGTCTGCACCTGCGGTTAAGAGATGCTTTTCCGCTGCATCTTCGCTGGCACGGGCGATGATTTTGAGATGCGGATTGAGGCCGCGGGCGGTGAGAACGATATAGAGGTTCGTGGCGTCTGTCGTAGTCGCTGCGATCAGGCCGCGGGCGTGTTCGATGCGCGCCTCGCGCAACGTGTCTTCCACGGTGGCATCCCCGGCGATCACCAGCCAGTTTTCGTTGGCGAAGCGGGCACGCTTTGCCTCGGAATTGTCGATGATCACGAATGGCGCGGGTTTGCGGGCCAATTCCCGCGCAACTTTGCGGCCGACGCGTCCCATGCCGCAGATGATGAAGTGGTCGTCGAGACGTCCGATTTCGCGTTCCATGCGACGCCTTCCGAAGAAGCTTTGCAGCTCGAATTCTAGCAAAGCCTGACTGAGCAGCCCGACTCCCAACAGCAGTAAAGAAACTCCGACAACAATGATGAAGACGTTGAAGACGCGTCCGGCGTGCGAGAGCGGATGCACTTCCTGATAGCCGATGGTGGTCAGCGTGGTGATCACCATGTAGAAGCCGTCGAACCAGGGCCAGCCTTCGATGTAGTGATATCCAGCGGTGCCGATCGCCATGACCAGCACGAGAAGCGCGCCGATTTTGCGGAGGTGGCGGAGGGCGGGCATGTGATCCGTCAGCTTTCAGCTGTCAGCTTACATCTGGAGGAGGGAATGCGGGGTGATTATTGAAAGGCCTGCGGTGGTGCAGGGCGATTGAGAGTAGGGAGCTGACAGTAACTCTCGGATTCATCCGCCCCTTATACTGGGGTACTTCACGCGGAGGTGAGATTTGCGCTCGACTCTGATGGTCCTTGCATTCACAGTAGTCCTGACGTTCCAAACCTCAGTTACGAGAGGCGCCTCTGACAATCTGGAGCTAAGCCAGATGTACAAGCAGGATCAGTCCGAGCGCGAAGGCGCCAACGTTGATTGGAGGGCGCTCTATCGACATGACACGGAGCGTCGGGCGCGATTGAAGGAACTGCTGCAAGAAGGAAAGGCCCAATCGGCTACAGACTATTTCCATGCCGGAATGATCTATCAGCATGGTCAGACTCCAGATGACTATCTTCTTGCTCATCTCCTGGCGGTAACTGCGATTAGCAAAGGCAGCAAGGATGCGCGATGGCTCAGCGCCGCAACCATGGACCGTTATCTTCGGTCGATTTGGCAGCCTCAAGTTTATGGCACCCAATTTTCAAAGTCGTCAGACAAGGAGCCTTGGTCTCATGAGTCGATGAACAAGGATCTTGTGAGCGACAGTATGCGAGCTGCCGTGTGCGTCGTGGCGCTGTCAAAGCAAATGGAGGACCTTTCCAAGGCCGGGACAAGAGGCGTACCCGGGCGAACCAGTGTTGAAGACTGTGATTGAAACAACAGGAAGGGAGGCCGACAACGCTCCTATTATCGGCAGGCGGCTCATCATGCGGATGCGTATGGAACTGGTAGGTCTCGGCTTCTGTTGACCAGCCCTGATCTGAACCGTACCCGGCCTACCTCATGGGAGATGTCAGTGTCAGCCATCAGCTTACATCTGGAAATGGGAATGGGGAATGATCATCGAGGGATTCGAGTCAGCGCTAAACCTCCTCATCCGAGGAGTACTCGACTCTATACTGGAAGGAAGTTGGGATCACCGTGGGCTGCACTTTCGGTCCCCAGCTGCTTGAGGACTTCATGGCCGCGCTCATTGATGCGATTGATGTCAAACGAAAGACATTGTTTGAGTTTGAAAACACTCCTTTCTACTGCCTGGAAGCGGACATCAACACACCCACCGCTCGCGGCGGCCAGACCCTGGTGCGCCTGAAGATGCGCAACCTCCTCACGAACGCTGTCTTTGAGAAGACCTTCAAGGCAAGCGACAAATTTAAGGAACCGGACTTGCACTCAGTACAGGCTTCTTATCTGTATAGCGATGGCGATGGTTCTCATTTTCTGGACCAAGAAAGCTACGAGACACTCACTCTTAACGGGCAGATGGTCGGAGACGCATTGGACTTCCTAATCGAAGGCGCGTTGATTGAACTGCGCAAATACAACGGCAATCCGATTGGTTTAGAGCTGCCAATATTCGTTGAGCTGGACGTTGCCTACACGGAACCTGCGGTTCGAGGCGACTCGTCAGGCGGCGGAACCAAGACTGCCCGACTGGAGACGGGCCTGGAAATCCGGGTTCCCCTTTTCATCAAAGAGGGAGAAAAGGTGAAAGTGTCCACGGAGAACCGTGAGTTTGCGGGGCGGGCATAAGTGCCTACCAGATCGATGGCGGGTCGTTCCGAAACATTGCCATCACGATCATCCTTAATCCTTGGCAATAGTCGCTGAGAGAACAGCGAAGGCCCTCGGGGCAGACATCGCAACGGCTCACCGCTGAGACCTTTCCTTTTCAATCTCCCATCGATCGCTACGGCGTTCGCGTGCCGTTGAGGCGGCTTTGCACTTTGCTGTGCTTGCGTCCGTAGAAGAAATAAATGAACAGGCCGATGATGAGCCACACGATCAGGCGGACCTGAGTCGCCGTGGGCAGTGTGACGATCAACGAGCCGGAAAACAAAATCGCAAGAATTGGGACGGCTGGCACCCAGGGAGTGCGGAAGGGGCGGTTCACATCGGGATGAGTTCTGCGCATGACCCAGACTCCTGCACTCACGAGCATGAACGCCAACAAGGTCCCCACGCTGGTCATCTGGTCGAGAACACTAAGAGGCAGCAGCATCGCGATGATCGCGACGAAGAATCCGACCACGATTGAACTGATGTAGGGCGTGCGGAAACGCGTGTGAATTTTGCTCGCCCACGGCCAGAGCAGGCCGTCGTGTGACATGGAGTAGAAGACGCGGGATTGGCCGAGCAACATCACGAGCATGACGGTGGCGAGTCCAAGGAGAGCGCCGATCTCGACGAGGAACGTGGCCCACTGATGTCCGGTAGCACGCATACCGACAACGACCGGATCAGGAACGTCGAGCTGCTGGTAGGGCACGATATGCGTGAGAAGGCCCGATACAAGGATGTAGAGAACGGTACAGATGACAAGCGAGCCGAGAATGCCGAACGGCATGTCCTTCTTCGGATTCTTGGCTTCCTGTGCTGCTGTAGAGACCGCGTCAAAACCGATATAAGCAAAGAACACCACCCCTGCACCACGGAAAATACCGGAAATTCCGAACTCGCCGAACTTTCCTGAGTTCGCGGGAATGAACGGATGCCAATGGTTTGGCTGGAAATCGTGCGACAGCAGGAAAGCACCGGCCAATGCGATAAAGACGCAGACGACCGCCACCTTCAGTACAACTACTGCTGCGGTGAAATTAGCCGACTCCTTGATGCCGATGACGAGAATTGCCGTAATTACCCAGATAATGATGAAGCCGATGTAGTCATAGGTGATGTGGATTTGATTGCCGAACAACGTGAAATCCGAGTGCGGCATGGGAGGGAGCGCCATCCCGAGATCGCGCAGGAAGGCCCGGAGGTGACCGCTCCAGCCGACGGCGACGGAGGCTGCACCGAAGGCGTATTCGAGGACAAGGTCCCAGCCGATGATCCATGCGACTAGTTCACCGAGGGTCGCGTAGGAGTACGTATACGCGCTGCCTGCGACGGGAATCATCGAGGCGAACTCGGCATAGCATAATCCAGCGAAAGCGCAGGCGATTCCGGCAAGGATGAATGAGAACAGAATGGCGGGTCCGGCGAACTGCGCGGCAGCCTGTCCGGTGATGACGAAAATTCCCGCGCCGATGATGGCGCCGATGCCGAGCGTCAGGAGGTTGATGGGCCCCAAAGCTCGCCGCAGGCTGTGTTCGCCTGTCTCTTGTGATTCCTTGATCAGTTGCTCCAGCGGCTTGGTAGCGAAGAGATTCGCCATGCGTTTTTGGTTCTCCTTGTGTGCCGCTGTTGGCTGTCTCGATGCTTATCGAATGCGGAGGCGAGTCGCCTCTGCGACAGCCGCCGGGACGGCGGCGCTACATTTTAGACCGACTTCTGTTGCTGCCTTGCGCTGCGCGACCATGCGTAATAGACCGGAATCCCCAAGAGCACGACGATCAGGCCCGGCCAGGTGTATTGCGGTTTGTAGCGCAGCAATACGACGTCGATAAATAGAGCCATCACAATATAAATGATGGGGAGCACCGGATAGCCAACTGCTTTATAGGGCCGGGGCGCGTCGGGATGAGTTTTGCGCAATACAAACAACCCAACAATTGTCAGGATATAGAACACCAGCACCGCGAAAATGATGTAGTCCAGAAGTTGTCCGTAGCTGCCCGAGATGCACAGGACGCAGGTCCAGACCATCTGCACCATCAACGAGATGGCTGGGGTCTTGTAGGAAGGATGCAGTTTCGCGACATTCCGGAAGAAGAGGCCATCTTTGGCCATGGCGTAGTAGACGCGGGCGCCGGAGAGGATGAGGCCGTTCATGCAGCCGATGCTGGAGATCATGATAGCGGCGGCCATGAGCAGACCACCGGTGGCTCCGAACATCTGCGTCATGACGGCGGTTGCGACGCGATCCTCTGAGGCGTGGGTGATGCCGCGGCCGATGATGGTGGCAGCCCCTTCAACTCCGTTTAGGGGCAGGGCTGTGAGATAGATGAAGTTGCAGGCGATATAGAGAGCAATCACAACGCCTGTGCCCAGCGCGAGCGACAGGGGCAGGTTGCGGCTGGGATTCTTCACTTCTCCGGCAGTGAAGGTGACGTTATTCCAGGCATCGGCGGAGAAGAGAGATCCGACCTGAGCTACGGCGAGGATTGTCAAGGTTCCTACGAGGACGATTGGTCCACCGATGCCGACCTGAACGGCGTGCTGGGCACCGAGTCCTGCGTTGTGCCAGAAATTGCCGTGGAAGTTCGCCAATAAAGCCTGGGGATTGCGGCCAAAGGCAAAGCCTAACAGCGCCAAGCCGAAGAGTGCCAATACTTTCGCGGTTGTGAAGATGTTCTGGATGGCCGCGCCCGTCTTGATACCTAGAATGTTGATGAGCGACAGCAGGATGCTCAGCAGAATCGCCATCAGATTCTGTGTGCTGATGCCGACATCCATGTTGCCGAGCACCATGGGGCCGATTGGAATCGGAGGAACTTTCCAGAGATGCAGGAGCCAGTGTGTCGACGAGACCGAGGGCCAGAACACGCCGAGAAATTTGCCGAAGGCTACGCCGACAGCGGCGATGGTTCCGGTCTGGATGACGAGAAAGAGAGTCCAACCGTAGAGGAATCCCCAGAGCGGGCCCAGAGCTTCGCGTAGATAGACGTACTGGCCGCCGGCGCGGGGCATCATGGCGGCGAGTTCGCCATATGTGAGGGCGGCGGCGATCGTCATGAATCCGGTGACGGCCCAGGCGCCGATCAGGAGCGCGGGGGAGCCGACTTCTCTGCCAATGTCGGCAGAAACGATGAAGATGCCAGAGCCAATCATGGAGCCGATGACCAGCATGGTGGCGCTGGTGAGGCCGAGTCCCTGGACGAGTTCCTTGTCTTGATGGCTGTGGATATCCCAGTCGGTGGCGGCTGGCGGCGTGGTTGTTGGTGTGGTCAGAGACTCGCTCCTGAGTCGGTCGATGGTCCTGGGCGATGTCGTTGGTCGTCGGTCGTTGGTCGCTGGCTCAACAGGTTTTCGCGCTCTCTCCGCGAACAGATAACGATTGGGGACCAATGACGCATTTGGAGAACTTTACCTTAAGATGCGAAAAAATTCCTCTGCTGATTTGCGGGGATCGGGTATCAGGTCGGAAATCACAGCTACAGAGTCGGCACCTGCTTCGATCACTGAGGCGGCGTTTGCCCGAGTGATACCGCCGATGGCGACCAGGGGCTTGCGGGTCAAAGCGCGGGCTCGACGTACTCCTTCGAGGCCGACAACCGGGTCGGGCTTCTCTTTGGATGTAGTGGCGAAGACTGGGCCGATGGCTAGATAGTCGGCTGAGGTGAAATCGGCTTCACGAAGCTGCTCGGGATTGTGGGTGGACAGGCCAAGAAGGCGACTTGGACCAATGATTTTGCGGACCGATTCAGGGGAGAGATCGTCCTGGCCGACATGGACGCCGTTGAAATCGGCGGCGAGGCAGAGATCGGCACGGTCGTTCATGATGAGGGTCACCGAACTGCTGAGGCGCTTCTTGAGTTCGCGGGCGTGATCGAGCATCACGCGGGCGTTGCCGGATTTGTTGCGGTATTGGAGGAGGGTGCAGCCGGCGAAGACGAGATCTTGGGCGGCTGTGAAAAGCGCGTCGGTATTTGCAAAACAACTGGTATCGAGAATCGCGTAGAGTCGAGGGAGTTCGATCATCTAATGCCTAATATATCCGCTCTAACGCGATAGCTCACAAATCCAGTTGACTTCCCAAGTCTTGCCGCCGTCCGGCGAGTAGGACTGCTCCATGCGCGCCGAGTTCGGTGACAGATCGAGCCAGACGTAGCGCACGAGAATCGTGCGGCCCTTGAGGGTCTCCTGATGGAAAAACTCTCCGCGCTTACCGTTGAAGGCGCCCACGACTGGAGGAGCGTCGAGCGTGCCGTTATCGAGATCTATCAGGTAGATGCTCCACTGGTGTGTTGCCGGGTTGTACATGCGCAGGGTCTGGGCCTTGATTTGGAGTTTCTTGTCGGTGCTGGTGACTTCGAACTGCTCGAAGTTTGCATTGCTGTCGAGGAGTTTGTGATGGTTTGAGATGCCGTCGTATTCGTCCCACTTGTTCGAGTTGTTGAGGCGATCTGGCAGGCGGCGAACATGAGCCCTCCAGTCGCCGATGAGGAAGTCGAAGTCGTGAGAGCCATCGCGCTGGGGAAGGTTGGCGGGGTTGTCGGCGGTTTGACTGTGCAGCGGAAGTACAAGCATTCCACTAAGAAAAAGCACTGCGATGATCAGAAACCTGACGCCCTTCATAGCAATTCATCCTTTCCAAACGATCAGATGTGCCGAAGACGTTTTGGTTAGCAGGCGGAATCCGCTTATACGGCCTTGTTGTTCTTCGCCAGGAATCTCTCAATAAAACCCGTGTCGAAGTTGCCTGAGCGGAAATCTGGGTCGGCGAGGATTTTGCGGTGCAGCGGGATGGTGGTATAGATGCCTTCGACGATGAACATCTCAAGCGCACGGGCCATGCGGGAGCAGGCTTCATCGCGGTCTTTGGCGCGGACGATCAGTTTGGCGATAAGAGAGTCATAGTACGGCGGGATGACGCCATCCGCGTAGGCTGCGGTGTCGACGCGAACGCCGGTGCCTCCTGCCGGATGAAAGGCAGTGATCTTCCCTGCTGACGGCGTGAACTTTTCGGGATGCTCGGCGTTGATGCGGCATTCGATGGAGTGTCCGCGATGGACAATGGGGCCGTGCAGCACGTCGGACAGCTTTGCACCGGCGGCGATCATGATTTGGCTCTTCACGAGATCGACGTCCGTGACCATTTCCGTGACAGGGTGCTCCACCTGGATGCGGGTATTCATTTCGATGAAATGGAGCGTTCGGTTACGGTCCATCAGGAATTCGATGGTTCCAGCGTTCCAGTAGCCGATCTGTGCCAGCGATTTGCAGAGCACATCTCCAATCTCTTTGCGTAGTTCCGGCGTGACCTGCGTCGAGGGAGATTCTTCGAGCAGCTTCTGATGGCGGCGCTGAATGGAGCATTCACGCTCTCCCAAGCTGACGACATTGCCGTGCTCATCAGCCAACACCTGGAATTCAATGTGGCGGGGGTGCTCGACGTACTTCTCCATGTAGAGATCGCCGTTGCCGAAGGCTCCGGCGGCTTCGGATGACGCGGCTTTGAAGAGGCCGGGTAGTTCCTCTTCATTGCGGACGATGCGCATGCCGCGTCCGCCGCCGCCGGCTGAGGCTTTCATAATGACCGGAAATCCGACTTGCCTGGCCCACTCGATCGCCTCGCCTTCGGTGGCGATGATGCCGTCAGAGCCGGGAAGAATTGGGACGCCCGCTTTCTTCATGGCGGCACGTGCTTTTTCTTTTTCGCCCATCAGGCGCGTGACCTCGGGGCGCGGGCCGATGAACTTGATGCCGCTCATTTCGCAAACTTCGGCGAAGTTGGCGTTCTCGGCGAGGAGGCCGTATCCCGGATGGATGGCTTCGACATTAGCAATCTCGGCCGCGCTGATGACTGCCGGAATATTGAGATAGCTGAGCGCGAGTTGCGGCGGCCCGATACAGATGGCTTCATCGGCAAAGCGGACATGCAGCGAGTTGCGGTCGGCTTCGCTATAGATGGCAACCGTGCGGATGCCAAGTTCCTTGCACGCACAAATAACGCGCAGGGCGATTTCACCGCGATTGGCGATCAGGATCTTTTTGAACATAAGTAAGCTATGAGCTTCGAGCTGTGAGCCGCGAGCAACCTCTCCGTTTTTCAAGCTCGTAGCTCATGGCTCGTAGCTCGCAGCTGGCGGACACAAAAAAAGGCGCGGCTCGTCACCGCTCCTTTGTCTTACAGAAACCTCACTTCTTCGGCCGGATCACAAATAGTTCCTGACCGTACTCGATTGGCTGTCCGTTGCTGGCCAATTTCTTAACGATTTCGCCCGCCACGTCGGATTCGATCTCATTGAGCAACTTCATTGCTTCGACAATACAAAGAACCTGGCCTACTTCGACGATGTCTCCTACTTTTGCAAACGGAGGCGCTCCGGGTGAAGGTGCTTCGTAGAAAGTCCCGACGATGGGCGACTTGACGGTCTGGAGACCTTCTTCTGGAGCGGGAGCGACCGGAGCAGCGGATGCCGGTGACGGAGTCGATGGCGCAACGCCAGGATTCGCGACCGCAGGAGCAGGTGGAACGGCATAAAAACGCGGTTCGGCTGCAGAGTGCACGATGGTGTGTTCTCCAGCGCGCTTGATTTTCACTTTGACATCGCCGCGCTCGAGTTCGAACTCGGCAATGTCCTTCTCGATCAAGAACTCGATTAGTTCTTTAAGCTCTTTTTGGTTCATTTGTGTGGTGGGACCGTTCTCTATCCCTGCCGCGCGCCCGCAGGGCAGTCTAACGAACCGGACGGGGAAAGCTATCCGGTCAACCGATTTAAGAAAACTTTGGCGGCGCGGCTTGAGCCGTACCCTTTCAAAATATCGGATAAGTACTAAATTGCTAAAAAATCCTTCTTTGTCGGTGTCAGAACCTCACAACCTCCGGCGGTGACGACGACAATATCTTCGATCCTCACGCCCCATTTGCCGGGAAAGTATACCCCCGGCTCAATGGTGATGACCATTCCCTGCTGGAGGATCTCTCGCTGACCGTCGCCGATGCGAGGGCCTTCGTGGATCTCCAAACCCACTCCGTGACCGGTGGAGTGGGTAAAATAGCGGCCAAAGCCAGCCTCGCGCAAACTAGTGCGGGCTGCTGCGTCGACCTCGCCCGCCTTTACACCAGCTCGAACGGCTTCGATGGCAGCTTGCTGCGCCTCAC